>Ga0209048_10006809_pt1 | contig 10632 bp, 10 predicted proteins | sample FrelakmetCRP12CR_FD_187146 | JGI IMG/M metagenome (GOLD analysis project Ga0209048, IMG submission 187146) | Freshwater lake sediment microbial communities from the University of Notre Dame, USA, for methane emissions studies - CRP12 CR (SPAdes)... | ecosystem: Environmental > Aquatic >... | reverse complement strand
GGCCTCTTCCTGCTGATCGCGGCCGGGCGCTTCGTCCTCGGCCTGTACTAGGGGGCCTCCAAGCGATGGACTTCTTCCGGGAACATCTCCTCTCCGTCATCACCTACACGCCCCTCGCGGGCGCGCTCGTGCTGCTCCTGCCCCTCTTCAAAGGCAAGGACGACGCGGTGCGCTGGGTGGCGAACGGCTTCGGTCTCCTGGGCTTCCTGGTGAGCGTGCCGCTGTGGCTCTGGTTCGAGCGGGGCCGGGACGGCTTCCAGTTCGTCGAGAAGGCCGACTGGATCCCCTCGATCGGGGTGCAGTACCTCTTCGGAGTCGACGGCATCAGCACCCTGCTCATCCTGCTGACCACCCTCCTCGGCGCGATCGCCATCCTCTCCTCCTGGACGGCGGTCACGGAGCGGGTGCGCCCGTACTACGTCTTCCTGCTCCTGCTCCAGACCGGGATGATCGGGGTCTTCTGCGCCCTCGACATGTTCCTCTTCTACGTGTTCTGGGAGGTCATGCTGGTCCCGATGTACTTCCTCATCGGGATCTGGGGCAGCGCGCGGCGGCTGTACGCGGCCATCAAGTTCTTCCTCTACACCCTGGTGGGCTCGGTGGTGATGCTCCTCGGCATCCTCGCCCTCTACTTCCACTCGAGGAAGCTGCCGGGCCTGGAGGCGACGGGCACCTTCGACTACACCCGCTGGATGGAGATGGGGATCCCGGCCGACCTGCAGTTCTGGGTCTTCCTCGCCTTCTTCCTGGGCTTCGCCATCAAGGTCCCCATGTTCCCGTTCCACACCTGGCTCCCCGACGCCCACGTCGAGGCGCCGACCGCGGGCTCGGTGATCCTGGCCGGCGTCCTCCTGAAGATGGGGACCTACGGCTTCGTCCGCTTCTCGCTGCCGCTCCTGCCCCGGGCGACGCTGGAGGCGGTGCCCTGGATGGCGACCCTCGCGATCATCAGCATCGTCTACGCCGCCCTCGTGACCCTCGTCCAGAAGGACATGAAGAAGCTGATCGCCTACTCCTCGGTGAGCCACCTCGGCTTCGTGATGCTGGGGATGTTCGCGCTCAACCCGCTCGGGCTCGAGGGCAGCGTGCTGCAGATGGTCAACCACGGCCTGTCCACCGGCGGGCTGTTCCTGATCGTCGGCCTCGTCTACGAGCGGCGGCACACCAAGGAGATTGCCCAGTTCGGCGGGCTCGCCCACGTGATGCCGCTCTACGCGACCTTCACCCTCGTCATCTTCCTCGCCTCCATGGGCCTGCCCCTCCTCAACGGCTTCATCGGCGAGTTCATGATCCTGCAGGGCGCCTACGCCGCGAACCCGGTGTGGGCCTACTGGGCGGTGAGCGGGGTCGTGCTCGGCGCGGCGTACCTCCTCTGGCTCTACCAGCGGGTCTTCTGGGGCAAGGTGACGCACGCGGAGAACGAGCACCTCGTGGACCTGAACGCCCGCGAGCTCGCGACCCTCGTGCCTCTGGTCGCGCTGTGCTTCTGGATCGGCGTCTACCCCAGGCCGTTCCTGGAGTTCCTGCACCAGCCGGCGCGGCGGATCGCCGCGATCGTGCAGCCGGAGAAGTTCTCCGGCCAGACCGCGCACGCGGCCACGGCCGACCCCGCGACGAGCGCGCCCTCGCCGGCGGCGCCCGCCGCCGCACCCGCCCCCTAGACTCGCGTCGGACCGCCGTGCAGATACGCTACGCGGAGGGCTTGACGCGCACCTGTGCCTGCGCATAGCATCCCCCAAAACCAAGTGCACCTGCGACTCGGCCCGTCGGCCGCTCGAAGCGCGGCTCCTCCCTCCCGGGCCTTGTGTCGCCGGTCACACCAGCGCGAGGCGGTGGCCCGTATATAGGGACCAACGAGCTCACGAAGGGGCGGCTGTACCCCGGGCGCGGTGCGCCGGGAGCGGCGGAGGAACGGAGGTTCTGAGCAGCCATGGCCGAGAGAGGCGAGCTGACCCACCTGATGGACGAGGCCGTTGCGGCCACCGAGAGGCTGAGCTCGGAGGCGTCCTCCGCCCACCAGCAGATCGACACGTGGATGGCGCGGGCCAAGATCCTCTCCGAGCGGATCGACCTCGTGGGGGACAAGTCGCACTCGGCGCTGCAGGACGGCGCCGCCCGGCTCGAGAAGCTGGACCAGGAGCTGGCCCACGAGGCCGACGAGGCCAAGTCGGCCTTCGAGGCCCTGACCCAGAAGGCGCGCGAGCTCGAGACCCAGGCGACCGAGCTGCTGGGCAAGGTCCACGCCGGGGTCGAGCACCTGCACGGGGTGCGTGAGCAGATCTCCAACCGGATCCAGGAGGAGTCGGAGCACCACAAGGGGGCGCTGGCCACCCTGGCCGCGAGCGTCGAGGAGCTGGAGCACAAGACCCAGGACCACTGGACCGAGGCCCACGACGAGATCAAGGGCTTCGTGGGCCAGGTCGACGAGCATCTCGACGACATCAAGGACCACCACGACAAGCTCATCGCCGACGTCGAGCACTTCCAGGAGGACCACAACAACCTGCTCCACGACCACGTCGAGCACCTCGAGCAGTTCGGCCAGCACTCGGGCGATCTTCTCGCCAACCTGGTGTCGCACGTCGAGGGCCTCACCGAGGAGCACGCGAGCGGGCTCGCGGAGACTTTCGGCTCCGAGGTCGTCCAGCAGCTCGTCTCCTCCTGCGAGCCGCTCTCCGGCGCCTTCGACCTCCTCCACGAGATGGCCGGGGGCAGCCACCAGACGGTCCTCGGGAAGTTCGAGGAGATCACCGGGCACATGGGCGAGGTCACGGAGATCATCGACAAGATCAGGCCCGCCCTCGACATGATCGAGGAGATGCTCTAGAGCCGCGGCGAGGGGTCAAGGAGCGGGGATTCCAATGGCAAACGATCCGGTCGAGGAGCTGCACAAGTACCTGGCGACGGCGGCCGCCGTCGGGGAGCGCCTCCAGCACACGGGGGACCAGCTCGGGAACGAAGAGAAGGAGTTCGACGAGCTCGAGCACCAGCTCGAGAGCCACGGAGAAGGCTTCGCGCGCGAGGCCCACGACTTCAACGAGCACGTCGTGCAGGAAGGCGCGCAGCTCCAGAAGGAGATCCAGGCTCTCGTCCAGCACCTGCGGGACACCTGGGCGAACGAGCTACAGCAGGGCGTGCAGCAGGTGGAGCACGAGGAGCAGGAGACCGCGCAGGTCGTGAGCCAGGTCGAGCAGCAGCTCCACGACCACCACAACCAGCTCCAGGAGCAGGGCTTCGAGCTGGTGCGCCAGGGCCACGACCAGGTGACCCAGTCCGTGCAGGAGCTGGAGCAGACGACCGGCCAGGCCTTCGCGGACCTGAAGCACGGGGTGGGCGAGATGGTCTCGACCGCCCACACCCTCCACCAGGACACCGTCAACCAGTTCCAGGACTCCGTTTCACACCTGACCGGACACGTCACCGAGACCGTCCACAACGCCTTTGGCGAGATGAAGAACGCCGTGGAGCAGACCGGCAGCGCCGTGGCCAGCACCTTCGGGGAGCTGGAGAACGGCTTCACCCATGTGTACGGGGCCCTCGGCACCACCGTGAAGGACGTCGGGAGCCACCTGATGCACACCGGCGAGGAGGTGTTCACCGACATGGTGAACTACACCAAGGACCACGCCGTCGAGGGGGTGAAGCACGAAGTGGAGAAGGCGGTAGGCGACGCCATCCAGGGGCTCATCACCGAGTTCGGCGAGAGCATCGCCATGATGGGGGTGGGCGCGGCCACCACCACCGCCATCTCGCCGTTCGTGCCGGAGCTGGTCGTGGCCAAGAACGTGGCCAAGGTGGCCAACGAGATCATCGAAGCGATGAGCTTCGGGCTGGGCTAGGAGCGGACACATGGCTGAAGCAGGCGGACTCCAGCACGTCATGGAGCAGTTGCGCGACCTCGTGCCGCTCATACCGGCGCGGGTGGAGGAGGTCACGCAGAAGGGCTCCGATCTGCGCAAGGCCGCGGAGACCGTGGTCCAGGACTACAAGGAGGTCCAGTCCGAGGGGGAAGCGCTCTTCCGGGGGATCGAGTCCGAGCTCGGCGGTCTCCGCGAGGAGGCCGACCGCTACCTGGCCGAGTTCGGCACGGAGATGGAGCAGGTGCAGCAAGGCATCGAGAGCCTGAAGGCCCTCGACGCCGCCCGCAGCGAGCTCGTCCAGGGGGTGGAGCAGGCAGGCCTCTCCATGGGGTCCTTCCAGAAGATCCTGCAGGAGGGGATCGAGGAGGTAAAGCACGCGGGGGACGAGCTCAAGGTCGGGCTCGACCAGGTCCACCAGATGACGGACCAGGGCCACCAGATGATGAACACGGGCCTGACCGCCGCCCACGACGCCGCCAACAAGCTCCAGCACGCGCTGAAGGACGGCTCGGACAAGCTCGAGCACCTCGTCGACACCTACGGCCAGAAGATCAAGGACCACGAGCAGAAGCTGCACGACAAGGTGGAGGAGTACACGAACCAGGCCAAGCAGCTCCACCAGGAGTTCGAGGGCCACGTCGACGACATCCTGAAGAACGTCGTGCAGAAGGGCGCCGACGACGCCATCGACGGCCTGAAGGAGCACATCGAGACCGGCCTCAAGAGCCTGGTCGACGAAGCGGTCAAGGACGTCACCGACGCCATCGAGCACATGGTGGAGGCGGTCACGGGCACCAAGCAGCACTCGGAGGAGGGCCGCGGCCAGCTGGAGGGGCTCTTCAAGTCGCTCGAAGACCAGATCCAGCCGGTCAAGACGATCATCGACGCCGTCAAGTCGGTGGCGGAGTCGCTGGGCATCGACTTCTAGGCCCAGGACGAGAGGTCAAGGGAGGGATCGACCGTGAACCTGCAAGAAGCGGGAGCCCAGGCGCTCGAGCGCTGCAAGGAGCTGCTCACCCACGCGGAGGATGCGCACAAGCGGGTGGGGGACATCGACCAGGAGGTGGAGAAGGTCCGCCAGCAGCTCCAGAAGGACTGGCACGACGCCCAGGAGGCGGGCATGCACCTGCTCAGCCGGATCAAGAACGAGCGCCACGACCTCGAGACGGAGGCCCAGGCGGCCCTGGCCCTCGTCAAGGAGTTGCACGGCAAGCTGCAGTCGGCCGAGCAGGAGATGGTCCAGACCGTGAACCACCTCCTCACCGAGGTGAACGCCCTGGACGAGAACGTCAAGGAGGACGAACCCCAGCTGCAGGAGTCCCTCCTGCACCTCACCCAGCGCGGCCAGGCCCTCAAGCAGAAGGCGGACGAGGTCCACGAGCACCTGCAGTCGGTCTCACAGGAGACCGAGCACCACCTGGGCGACACCGTGGCCGCCGCCGTTGCCGGGGTCGAGACGACCCACGAGCACCGCCTGGAACAGCTCCACGAGCACATCGAGACGAGCGCGATGCCCGAGATGGAGCAGCACCACGAGAACGCCCACAACCAGATCGACGAGCACAAGACGGCCTACGAGGAGTCCGTGCACTCCGCCCACGACAAGACCCATCAGGCGGCCACGGACGCGCTCCACGAGGCGACGGACAAGCACAACGAGGTCTTCCAGCAGTTCGAGCAGATCGGCAACGAGGCCAAGCAGATCATGGACACGTTGAAGGGCGGCCTCGAGGCCGGGGCCGACACCGCGGGCACGGTCGGGGAAGCCCTGAAGACCGGGGTGAACACGACGGGCGTCGGCCTCAACGCTGCGATCGAGACCTTCGAGGAGGTCTCGAAGTTCTTCTCGAAGTTCGGGTTCCTCGGTCTCTGACCCGCGGAGCCCCGCGGGCCGCAGCGGCCCCATGACCAGCCCCTCCCACGTCCTGGAAGGGGAGCGCCGGCTCTCGCAGTCCCTCCTCTGGGGGCTCCAGCGGCGGTTCTACGCGGACCGCGGGCCGCAGGCCTGGCTCGAGGACAAGCTCCCCTGGTACGTCACCAGCAACGCGTTCACGGCCGCCGGATACGCCCGGGCGGCCCTCGGCTTCCTCCGCGACTGCCGGTCCGGGCGGCTGGGACCTCTCGACCCCTCCCGGCCCATCGACATCGTCGAGCTGGCCGCGGGCCCCGGGCACTTCGGCTACCTCTTCCTGAAGAAGCTCCTCGACCTGAAGGGCGCGCTGCCCGACCTGGCCGGCCTCCGCGTCCGTTACGTGATGACCGACCTCGCCCCCGCCAACCTGGAGGCCTGGAGGCGGAGCGTGCCGCTGCGGCCTCACGTGGAGCGGGGGGAGATGGACTTCGCCGTCTTCGACGCCGAGCGCGGTGGCGAGATCGCGCTCGTGGGCTCCGGGGAGGTGCTTCGCCCCGGGGCGTCGGGAAACCCCGCGCTGGTCATCGCCAACTACCTCTTCGACTCCCTGCCCCAGGACCTCTTCTGGATCCGCGAGGGCCGGCTGCTCGAGGGGGCAGTGAGCCTTCACTCCGACCGCCCCGAGGACCCGGCCCTCTCCGACCCGGGCCTCCTGGCCCGTCTCGACGTGCGCTACCAGCCTCGCCCCGCCGACTTGCCCTACTACGACGACCCGGCCATCGACCGTATCCTCGAGTCCTACCGCAGCCGCCTGGGGAACGGCGCGCTCCTGTTCCCGGTGGGGGCCCTCGCGGTCCTCCGCAACGCGCTGCGCCTCTTCGGCCCGCGGCTCCTCCTCCTGGCCGCCGACAAGGGCGGGGCCGAGGAGTCCGAGATCCTCGGCAAGGGCGCGCCCCGCCTCACGGTCCACGGGGGGTGCTTCTCCCTGGCCGTGAACTTCGACGCCCTCGCCCTCTACGTGAAGGAGGCGGGGGGCCTGGTGCTCCGCACCCCGAGCCGGGACGGCCGGCTCCGCGTCTTCGCGTCCCTCAACGGCGGGGCGGAAGACGCCTTCGCGGAGACCCGGCTCGCCTTCGCCGAGGCCCTCGGGCGCTTCTCCCCCCTCGACTACTTCACCCTGTCACACCACCTGCGAAGCAGCGAGCCGGCGCCGCCGCTCGAGACCATCCTGGCCCTCCTGCGGCTGGGCGAGGGGGACTCGAGACTCATCGTGTCCCTGGCGGACGCGATCGCCGAGCAGGCGGCGTCCGCCCCCGACCCCGTCCGCCGCGACCTCGTGCGCGAGCTGGAGGTGGCCGCCGCGCACTTCTACCCCATGGCGGAGGACCTGCCGTTCGAGCTGGGCCGCATCGCGGCGAGGATGGGCTGGCCCCTCGACGCGCTCCGCTGCTTCGTCGAGTCCCTCCGGCTCTTCGGGCGGAGCCCGGCCACGCTCTTCAACGCCGGTCTCTGCCTCTACAAGCTCCAGCAGCCGGCCGAGGCGCTGCGGCTCATGGAGGCGGCACTCGCCCTGAGCCCAGGCTTCGGTGCCGCCCGGGAGTGGCGTGACCGGATCCGGAAGGGGCCCGGGGGCGCCGCGGGCGACTAGGTCTTCTTCGGCGGAGCGCCCCCCAGCAGCTGACGCACCCAGACGAGCTCCGCGCGCCGGGCGGTGCCGAGGCGCATCTCCGTGCTGAGCTCGGCCATCTGCTGCTGGTACTCGCGCGCCTGGGCGGGCGCCGGCCGGAAGCGCCGCGGGCCGCCCTTCACCGGACCGGTGTCGGCGGAGGCGGAGACGACGAGCCCCTGGAGGGCCTTGGCCACGCGCTCGAAGCCCGCCCGCGCGAGCTCGAACTCGCCCGCCCGCTGCCGGAGCCGCGCCTCCACCATCCGGACCAGCCGGTCCCGAGAAACAGGCTCGGTCGGCACGGAGGCGGCCGAGGCCGCCCGGGCCGCGAGCAGGGCCTTGAGATCCTGTCTCGCCGCGGGAAGCGCCGGGGCGGCGCCCCTCGCCTTCACCCGCCTTGCGGTCGGAGGCGTGGCCGCGGGCCGGGCCCGGGGGCCCGTCTGCTTCATCGGCTTCTTCGTGCTCTTCGCGGCGATCTTCTTCACGGCGACCTCCTGGTGTCCCCAGTCTTCAGTGCACGCTCGGGGCGGGCGGGTTCTTCCTTCGGACGATCTCGCGGATGAAGTGGGCGAGTCCCTGGCGCAGCTGCGAGAGGTCGACCGTCCCCTCCCCGGCGCCGAAGCGGGTGCGGAGCTGCTCGTCGAACCGTCGCACGATCGACTCGAGCTCGTCCACGTGCCGCAGCGCGTCCTCGTTGCCGCAAGCGATGCCGCGAAGCTCCTGCCACTCCTCCGGGGAGGGCGGCTCGCCCCGGCCGATCTGGCGGTCGACCAGCCGCAGGGTCCGCTCGGTGATCAGTTCCCGGAGGGCGGCCGGCGCCTTCGCTCCGCCGTCGGTCGGCTGCTCAGCCATCCGCACCTCGCTCACGGCCATTGTACACGTCACGTCGCCCCCGCCCCCCGGGCGCCGCTGGTAACATAGCCGACGGCAGCCGATGGAGCCGACGCCTCGACGGTTCGGCGTGCGCGCGCGGCCCCCGTCGCCCTACGTGCGGTGGCGCCGGCTGTGGGCCGAGCTGCAGGCCGAGAACGTCCCGCGCCTCGCCGGGGTCTTCTTCACCCTCCTGCTCGTCGGGGGGCCGGTGATGTACCTCGTCGAGCGGAGTACCAACAACCAGTTCAAGGGTGTCGGCGACGGCCTGTGGTGGTCGCTCGTGACCCTGACCACGATCGGCTACGGCGACACGTACCCGATCACGACGCCGGGCCGGCTGCTCGCCGCGCTGCTGATGCTCGTCGGCATCGGGCTCATCGGGACCGTGACCGGCAAGATCGCGGCCGCGCTGGTCGAGCGCAGGCGGAGGGAGGGACGGGGCTTGGGCGAATCGCGTCTGACGGGGCACCTGGTGGTGGTCGGATGGAAGGCCGACATGCTCGAGCTGGTGGAGGGCCTGCTGGGAGCGCAGCCGGGCCTGACCCCAGAGGGCATCGTCCTGGTGAACCAGGCGGGCGAGTCGAGGAACGAGGAGCTGCGTCGCCGCTTCCCCGGGCTCGGCTACGTCCACGGCGACACCGTGGACCCGGCCGTCCTGCAGCGGGCCCGCGTGCACGAGGCGAAGCGCGTGCTGGTGGTCGCGGACGAGACCGGGGAGCGGTCCGCGCAGGAGACGGACGCGCGCACGGTCATGACGGTGATGAACGTCGAGAGCCTCGCCCCCGAGGTCTACACCTGCGCCGAGGTGCTCGACCGCACCTTCGCCGAGCACCTGCACATCGCGCGCTGCGACGAGGTGGTGCTCTCGCGCGAGCACGCGCGGGCCCTGCTGCTGAGCGCCTCCGCGGCCACGGGGATGACCCCGCTCGTGGAGCGGCTGCTCTCGCCCGCCGGGGGCCTCACCACCGTGGCCGTGCCCGAGGGCTTCGTGGGGCGGCCCCTGGGGGAGCTCGCCTCGCACCTGCGCCGCGAGGCCGGCGTGCTCGTGATCGGCCTCATCGAGAACACTGGCCAGACCCTCGCGATCAAGCGCGAGGCCCTGCGGGCGGCCCAGAAGACGGAGGACGTGGCGCAGCTGCTCGACAACCTGCGGGCGGTGCGGGCGCTGGTCCCGAACCGCCCGGTGCTCAACCCCCCCGACTCCTACCCCATCCCGCGCCACGCCCTCGCGGTCGTGGTGGGTGCTTCGGAGTCGCAGCCGTGAGTGCGGTCGAGCGCCGCGCCGCGCTCCTGGCCTGCCCCTTCTTCGAGGGCATCGCCGCCGAAGCGCTCGACCACCTCGCGGGGGCGTGCACGCTCCGCACCGCCCTGGCGGGGGACACGCTGATCCGCGAGGGCGAGGAGGGCGACAGCCTCTTCGTGATCGTCGAGGGGCGGGTGCGCACGGAGAAGCGCACACCCTCGGGCGACCTCTGGACCGTGCGCTTCCACGAGAAGGGCGGGGTGTTCGGGGAGCTGTCGCTCCTCGACCGCGTGATCCGGTCGGCCACGATCGTCGCGGAGGCCGACTGCACGTTCCTGGTGATCGACCGCGAGCGCTTCCAGGCGTTCGGCGACCGGCACCCCGCGGCCGGGCTCGCGGTCACGCGCCGCCTCGCCGAGCGGCTCGCCTCGCGGCTGCGAAAGGCCAACGAGGAGGCGGTGACGCTGTTCGCGGCGCTCGTCCACGAGGTCGAGCGCCGCCTGTAGAAGGTGCGACCCGCCGTGGCCGGGGCCTCGGCCAGGGTCACGGCAGCGGGGACGGGACCTTCATCTCCTTGTCCTGCTGCTTGCCCTCGCGCTCGAACAGGACGCGGATCGTCTTGCCGGCGCTCGCGCGCATCGCGAGCTTCAGCTCCCAGACCGAGGCCACGTTCTGGCCGTTCGCCGAGACCAGGCGGTCGCCGCTCTTGAAGCCCATCTTGTCGGCGAGGCCGTTCTTGACCACGACCGCCAGCACGTTGGGCGTGCCCTGGTAGCTCCGGACCCCGAGGTTGAAGTCCCGGCTGTCGCCGGGCAGGCCCAGCTCGGGCCGCCTCTCGGCCGGCAGCTCCTCCCGGAAGGGCCCCGACGCCTTGAGTGTCGCCACCGCGTCGGCCGGGAAGGCGATCGACGGCTCGAGGGCGCGGGCTTGGGAGAACATGTCGTTGGGGCTGCCCATCCAGGAGTTGGCCTTCTGGGCCTCGGTGATGGCCTTGGTCATCAGGTCGACGTACTTGTCGGCGATCCCGGAGATGCGCACGCAGTCCTCGGCCATCTTCTTGCGGGCGGGGTCGGACGGGGCTAGGCGCTTGAGGTCCTCGATCTGCTGCTTCAGGTACTCGTGCGCGGTGTGGAGCGCG
>Ga0209048_10006808_pt1 | contig 10633 bp, 7 predicted proteins | sample FrelakmetCRP12CR_FD_187146 | JGI IMG/M metagenome (GOLD analysis project Ga0209048, IMG submission 187146) | Freshwater lake sediment microbial communities from the University of Notre Dame, USA, for methane emissions studies - CRP12 CR (SPAdes)... | ecosystem: Environmental > Aquatic >... | reverse complement strand
GCTTCGACGTGATCGTGGTCGCGGGCAAGAATGCCGCGCTGATTGGCCCGGTAGTTTATGCCCATGGCGCGTTTCTAGTGACGAATCCGGCTCCCGAGCGCGGCCAATTCAGCTCTCTGCGCGTCGGGTTACAGGCTGTACTGAACCAGGGACGCGATGCGGCGTTCGTGGCGCTCATCGACCACCCGCCCGTGCTGCCTCGCACGCTGCAAGCGATGCACGATGCGTTTCTCGCTGCCGAGCCCAACATCTGGGCGGTTGTGCCCGAAGTCAAACGCGGAGAAGAAGTGCTGCACGGGCATCCCATCCTGGTGGGCCGCGAAATGATTGAGGCGTTTCAAATTGCTCCGGCAGACGCGACGGCACGCGATGTCGAGCGCAAGTACCAGGAGCACATCCTGTACCTGCCGGTGGAGGATGGGCGCATCGCCGCCAACATCGACACTCCCGAAGACTACGATCGCTTGTCCGGCGCGGAGATGATTTCCTCGGAGAAGCAGTTTTGAGTTCGGCGCCGCTGCGGGGCGACGCCCTTCAGTTTCTCGAATCCGTACTTGCGCTTAAACCTCCCATTGCGGTTTTCGATTGCGACGGCACGCTGTGGAGCGGCGATGCGGGCGCGGATTTCTTCTACTGGGAGATCGAGCGCGGCATCGTCAGCCGCGAGGTTGGCGCGTGGGCGCTCGCCCGCTATGAGGAATACAAGGCTGGCCGCGTTAGCGAAGAACAGATTTGCGGCGAGATGGTCACCATCAACCGCGGCGTCCCGCAGGAAAAGCTGATGCGTGCGGCAGAGGAGTTTTTCGAGCAGGCCGTCAGCCCTCGCGTGTTTCCCGAAATGCAGGAGTTGACACGGCGACTGGCGCAACAGGGTTGCGAGCTGTGGGCGGTTTCCTCCACCAACAACTGGGTCGTGGAAGTTGGCTCCGCACGCTTCGGCATCGCTCGCGATCACGTGCTGGCGGCGTGCGTGCACCTCGAAGACGGACTGGCGAGCGACCGCCTGGTGCGCGTCCCAACGGATGAGTTGAAGGCGGTTGCCATCCGTGAAGTCATCGGCAGGCCAGTGGACGCGGTGTTCGGCAACTCCATTCACGATCTCGCGATGCTGGAGATGACGAAGTTCCCGTTCTGCGTGAATCCCAATCCTGACTTGGAGCAGATAGCGCAGCAGCGCGGCTGGCCGGTCTACAAGCCGATCGTCAGTGGTCAGTAGTCGGTTGACAGAACGCCGCAACTATCGCTCTGGCGTAAAAACGTAGAGGTTGTTCTCCAGTTCGGCTTCCGCCACGGCGAAGAGATCGATCCAGCCTTCGAGCGGCAGCGAGTCTACTGGCAAGTGCTCGCGCCAGATGGCGAAGCGCAGGCGGATGCGGCTTCCTTCGTGCGCGCCAATGAGCTCGAAGGGAATGCGGAACTCGAAGATCTGATCGAGCGCGGCCTCCACGCCGTGAGGATCGGCATCGCCGTTCTCCGATGAGAAGCTGGCCAGCTTGCGCCGTTCCTCGCCGTTGCTCAGCACCCACTTCTGCAGTCGCGGGCCCTGCGCGTCTACCGTTAAGCGGTACGACTGCATCGGCGCCTTGCGGTCCCTTTCCTCGCGGCGCACCTCGATGTTTACCACCAGGCGATATGCGCCTTCCGGAGTGCCGTCATGAAAGTCGAGACGTCCCGACACGGAATCCGCATCCAGGCCGGCGTAAACCGCATCGAGCAGAAACTGCTTGCCATGCATGGCGCTGGTGCGCTGGTCGGAGGTGTAGCTGGCCGCGCCCATCCACTCGAAGTATCCGCTGACGACGCCATCCGCGCGCGCCCGCACATACGCGGTTTGCGGAGTGTAGCTGGGACGCTCCACGCCGCTCATGATGGGCGTGTTCAACTCCTCGGGCGGAATGCCTTCCAGCGCGTGATAAACGTTCGACAGGTGCTTGCGGTACAGCTCATCGAAGTCGCGATCGTTGGCCGAATGATGTTCGGGACCGTACCACCAATTCCAGTCGCTGCCCTCGGCGATGAGCAGCTCCTCCCAGGCAATCTGCCGTTGCGCCGCCGAAACCCGGTGCGAGTGCCGGTCGTAATAGTCGCGCGCGTCGGCCAGCAGGTCCCATGAGTGATTGTCTTCGGGTGCGCCGATCCAGACGTTGAAGTTGGCGTTGATCCATGAGCCGGGCACGAGCCGGTTGAGGCGGCCGAAGTGGTTCTCGTTATGGCGCGCGATGGCCTCGCTGATGGTGACTGGCTCAATCTGCTCATCGCGCTGCACCGCTTCGTAGAAACGCCGCAGGAATTCACGCCCGGATTGCGGATAGTATTCCCAGGCATTCTCGCCGTCGAGGATGATGGAGACGACCGCGTCCCTGCCTTGCTGCAGGACTGGCTGAGCGGAATCCTTGACGTTCTGTACCAGGTGGTTGGCGGCTTCCTGCGCCGGCATGCCGGAATAGACGAAACCAATCTGGTCGGAGATGCGATGGTCGCGGAACAGCAGGTGCATCCGCGTCTCGCCCTTCTCATAGCGATAAATGTTGTACAACCGCTCCGCGCCGTCGCCGCCGAGCCGTCCGCCTTCATGGCGGGTGAAGTGGAAATCCAGGGTTCGGCCGAGAACGCCTTCGTCCGTCGCCATCCACTGGATGCCCTGGCGCGAAGCCAGCTTCAGCGTCTCTTCCGAGACGCTGCCCTCCGACGGCCACAGACCCTTCGGACGAACCCCGAAGAGCGCTTCATGCGAGTCCAACGCCATGCGGATCTGTAAGCTGGCGTCTTCGGGACGCTGAAAGTGCCGCGTGGGCAGACTAAGTCCGGGCGTGGACTGCGCACCGGCGTTGGTGTCGCACAACAGCGGCAGAATCGGGTGATAGTACGGAGTTGCCGATAGCTCAATTGCCCCGCGTTGGGCGGCAGCGGCATAAGCCGGCAACACTTTGCCCAGGATTTCCCGCTCCTTGGCGATCACCAACTGCTGGTCCTCAAGCGAGAAGTCTTCGCCCTTCTGCGCCAGCGCCGCGACCTCGGGTTCCGCCAGGAAGTACTCGTCGAACCAGGCCAGTTGCGACAGCACCTGCAGATCGGCGTAGTCGCGGGTCACGAAATACGAATCCGGGCCTTCGGGGCGCTCGCAGGTGGCACGGTAACGCTCCCAAAGCTCACGATAGCGCGGATAGCGGCCAATCATGTTGACCGGGTTGGCCTGAAACAGGTAGCGCAGGGCGAACTTCTTGTCGGCAGCGCTGAGATCGGCGGCCGGCTTGGCCACCAGGTTGAAGAACGGGTCGTGCGCCTGCCCGGAAGCGTAGTCCTGGATCTGGTTTACCAGCGACGGCACGAGGTTGAAGTTCTGCCGCACGTGCGGGAACTCGTCGAGCAGCCTCACCATCCCGTAATAATCCTTGAGCGCGTGCAGCCGCGTCCAAGGGAGGCGATACTCGCCGGTAACCATGTCTTTGTAGAACGGTTGATGCATGTGCCAGAGCAGCACCAACCTGATCTTGCCAGAACCGTGGTAGCTCATTCGAGGGTTTTTAGCGCACCAAGTGTATCAGGCGAGGTCACAGTGTGGAACTCGTGTGCGACCCGTTTTTACCACATTCGTGGGACGAAACAGGAGACAGATTTCCCCAAAGGAAAATCTCGCTCGAGCAGGGCGAATGTTCGCCGCGTGCCCCAATTCCGTTAAACTAGAGTCTCGTGCGCATCCTCACCCGCTACATTTTGAAGGAAGTCAGCTCGCACGCCTTACTCGGCGTGACGTTGTTCACCTTCATCATCTTTATGCGCGACATGGGCCGGCTGCTGGAGCTGGTGGTGCGCAACAGCGCGCCGCTGCCCAGCGTGGTCGAGATCTTCCTCTTTACGCTGCCTACCACCTTCACCATCACGCTGCCCATGGGCGTGTTGGTCGGGATCCTGGTAGGCCTGAGCCGGCTGGCCGCCGACAGCGAAGTGACGGCGATGCGCGCCAGCGGCATGGGCGTGGGGATGTTCATTCGCGCCATCTCGATATTTGCCATTGCCGCCTGGACACTCGGGATGTTCAACAGCATTTATCTCGCGCCCAAGTCGGCGGTCGCCTTGGACCATCTGCAGGACCGGCTGAAATCGTCGCAGGCTTCCTTCGAGATCCAGCCGCGCGTCTTCTACGAGGAATTCAAGAACACCGTCGTGTACGTGCAGGACGCGATTCCGTCGGCCGGCCAGTCCTTGTGGCGCGGCATCTTCCTGGCCGACACCAGCGATCCGGCTTCGCCAAAAATCACGCTGGCGGAGCGCGGCGCCTTGCTGAGTGACTCGCCCGACAAGTTGCGCTTCCATTTGGAAGATGGAACCCAGCAAGAGCTGGTTCCGAGGGTGAAGGACCAGTATTCCATCACCACATTTGAAAGCACCGAGATGCCCATCCAGGTGCCGGTCAGCGCGGGCCGGTCGCCATACGATTTGCTGCCAGTTGCGGAATTGAGCCTGCGCGGTTTACTGAGCAACGCGGCCCGGGAACGGCATGCCGCTGTGTCGGCCAAGACGGTGGATTTGGGGACTTACAATTACGACCTCATCAAGGCGCGCTATTACCAGATTGAGTTTCATCGCAGGTTTGCGCTTCCCGCGGCTTGCCTGGTGCTGGCCATGGTCGGCATTCCCCTGGGGTTGTCGGCGCGCAAGGGCGGCAAGAGCACGGGATTCGTGCTCACTATTCTGCTCGTGTTCGTGTACTACTTCTTCTCGCTCACCGGCGTATCCCTGGCCAGGCAGGGGAAGCTCCCCCCGTGGGAAGGCGTTTGGGTCGCGAATATAGTTTTCTTTCTCTGTGGATTGTTGTTGCTGTGGCGGGTAGACCGCATGCCCATCGAACTGGGCAGCCTGTCGGCGGGTTGGAAGTTTTGGAAGGAAAAATTGCAGGGGGTCGGCAGGCTGCGGAGCAAGAGCCTGCTCGCACGCAGCGCGTCGGCAAAGTCGGCATTACGGAGGAACCGCTTCAGTGCGCGCTTTCCGCTCATCCTCGATGACATGATCCTGCGCGCGTTCGCCCTGTATCTGTCCATGATCCTGGCCGCGGCGATCCTGATTGTCCTGATATTCACCTACTTTGAGCTGCTGACCGACATCATGCGCAACAAGGTTCCGGCGCTCGTTCAGGCCGAGTACCTGTGGAACGTGAGCCCGTCGCTCATCTACTTGATCGCACCGCTGGCGGTCCTGCTGGCAGTGCTCATCACCTTCGGCCTGATGGAGAAGTCGAGCGAGTTGACCGCGATGAAAGCCAGTGGCGTCAGCGTCTATCGCGCAGCCCTGCCGATCGTCGTTCTCTCCGCCATGATTGCCGTCAGCCTCTTCGTGTTCGACCAGGTGTACATTCCGGAGACCAACCGGCAGCAGGAAATCCTGCGCAACCAGATAAAGGGCCGACCGGCACAGACCTATCTGCAGGCCGACCGCAAGTGGATCCTGGGACAGAGCAACCAGATTTACTACTACCAGGTGTTCGATCCCGACAGCAATCAGTTCGGCGGGATCACCATTTTCGAGTTCGATCCCAACAGCTTCCAGCTCACCCGGCGCATTTACGCCGACCACGCACACTGGGAAATCAACCTGCAGAAATGGGTGTTCGCGGAGGGCTGGGTCCGCACCTTGCACGGGCCTTCCATCCGGGATTACCACACCTTCGATGTGGCGACGTTCAATGAGCTCAAAGAGGACCCCAGCTATTTCAAGAAGGAAGTGAAGCAGTCGTCGGAGATGAATTACGAAGAGCTGCGGCGCTACATCGGCGACTTGCAACAGAGCGGGTTCGACACCGTGCGGCTGCAGGTGCAATTGCACAAGAAGATTGCCTTTCCTTTGATGACGCTGGTGATGGCGGTGATGGCCATCCCGTTTTCCGCCACCGGCCGTCGCGGCGGCGCGCTGGCCGGGGTTGCGGTGGCAATTGGGATCGCTATCCTGTATTGGGTCACCGCCGGTCTGTTCGAGGCCATGGGCGACGCGCACCAGTTACCCGCCATGATGGCCGCCTGGGCGCCCGATTTCCTCTTTGCCTTCGCCGGAGGCTACATGCTGCTGCGGGTGCCGACGTAGGAAGTAATTGGCAGTTGGCAATTGGCAAGCAATCAGCGCAGGCCTCGACTAAGGTCTTTGCCGACACGGCTTCAGCCCCCGACAAATCGCGGGTAAACCGGACGAGCGAATCGGTTCCGCATCGCAAACATCTAATATTTTGCAGTCAGAAACACGTTTCCTACGCTAACTGTCCTTCGCTAATTGCCGGATTGCTAATTGCTAGTCGCTGATTTTCTGAATGCTATTCCAGAACCTACGCCCGCTGTTTCCTTACCTGCGCAAGTATCGCAAGACGTTTGCGATCGGCGCGGTCTGCGTGCTGTGCAATAACTTGGTGTGGATTCTGTTCCCCCTGGTCATCCGCCGGGCCATCGACGACCTCAACAAGGGCGTCACAGTCCATAAGCTCCTGACGTATTCGATGTGGTTGTTGGCCGTCGCCGGCACCAAAGCCATCTTTCAATACTTGACGCGCTGGATCCTGATCGGAGTCTCGCGCGAGATCGAGTTCGATCTGCGTAACGATCTGTTCTCGCACCTCGAACGGCTGTCGTACAGCTTCTATCAGCGGACGCAGACGGGCGACATCATGGCCCGCGCCACCAACGATCTCAACGCCGTCCGCATGCTGGCCGGGCCGGGCATCATGTACACGGCGAACACCTTGGTATTCACCGCGGGCGCGCTGGTGTTCATGCTGAGCATCAGCCCGCGGCTGACCCTGTTCGCATTTCTGCCGCTGCCCATCGTCAGCATCGTCGTGCAATACTTCGGCCGCAAGATCCACGAACGCTTCGAGCGCATACAGGCCATGTTCTCCGACATCTCGGCCAAGGCGCAGGAGAACTTCTCCGGCGCGCGCCTGATTCGCGCCTATGTGCAGGAGCAGGCCGAGATCGAAAGCTTCGAGCGCGAGAACACCGAATACATCGGCCGCAGTCTCAAGCTGGTCCGGCTCATGGGCATGCTGTGGCCGACACTGGAAACTCTGCTCGGGGTCGCGGTCGTGATTGTGCTGTGGGTGGGCGGGCGCGAGGTCATCCTGCACCGCATTACCGTCGGCAGCTTCGTGGCCTTCAACACCTACATGGTGCAACTCACCTGGCCGATTATTTCGCTGGGCTGGGTCATCAACCTCTTCCAGCGCGGCACCGCCTCAATGGGGCGCATTCAACAGATCCTGGCGGAGGAGCCGGAGATCACCGACGCCGCCGTCCCCGCCGCGAATGCCCCGACAGAAGTTCACGGCGAAATCGAGTTCCGCAATCTCAGCTTCCACTATGGCGACACCCTGCAAGCCGCCGAGCGCGGCATGGGACATCTTCACGGCGATGAGAATGTTCTGCGGAACGTTAATCTGCGCATTCCGGCCGGGACGAGCCTGGCGATTGTCGGGCCCACCGGCTCGGGCAAATCCACGCTGGTTTCGCTGATACCGCGCATCTACGAGGCGGCTGAAGGTGCGGTGCTGATTGATGGCCGGCCGATTCGCGAATTCCCGCTGACAATGTTGCGCGGCAGCATCGGCTTCGTGCCGCAGGAAACGTTTCTGTACAGCGACACCATCCGCGAGAACATCGCCCTGGGCGCGCAGGATGCGACCGACGCTGACGTCCGGCGCGCCGCCGAAGCGGCCAACATCGCCGGCGATATCGAAGGCTTTCCCGACGGCTACAAAACGCTGGTGGGTGAGCGCGGCCTGACCCTCTCGGGCGGCCAGAAACAGCGGACCGCCATTGCCCGCGCGTTGATCCGCAATCCGCGGATCCTGGTGCTCGACGATGCTCTGGCCAGCGTGGACACGCACACGGAAGACCGCATCCTGAATCATCTGCGGGAAATGATGCAGGGGCGGACCACCATCTTCATCTCCCACCGCGTCTCCACTGTGCGCAGCGCTGACCGCATTGCCGTGCTGCACGACGGCCAGATCGTCGAGTACGGCACCCATGACCAGCTTATCGAGCGCAACGGATACTATACCGAGCTCTACAACAAGCAATTGCTCGAGGAGGAGCTGGAGACGGTGTAAGCAGTAATCGCGACATTGCTTATAATCACAGTGTGACCCGTTCCAAAGTGCACAAGTTGGCCGAGGCGAACTTCCCTACCCGCTGGGGACAGTTCCGCATCTACGGCTTCGAAGGGGACTTTGAGGCCGCGCCCGAGAGCGGCCCGCTGGGTGGGGCCGGTGGTATCGCGCCGGAGACCAAGCTGGAGCAGCGCAAGGAAGCCGCGGTGGCCCTGGTGATGGGCGACATCCATTCCACGCCACCGCTGGTGAGGATTCATTCCCAGTGCCTGACCGGCGATGTCTTTCATTCCATGCGCTGCGACTGTCGCCAGCAGCTCGAACTGGCGCTCTCCATGATTACTGAGGCCGGCGCCGGCATCCTGATTTACGAGCAGCAGGAGGGCCGCGGCATCGGCCTGATGGCCAAGCTGCAAGCCTACGAGCTGCAGGACAAAGGTTTCGACACCGTTGAGGCGAACGTTGAGCTTGGCTATGACAACGACTACCGTCACTACCGGCTGCCGGCCGAGATATTGCAGCAGCTGGGCGTGAAGGAGGTCCGCCTGATCTCGAATAATCCCGAGAAGGTCGCGGCGGTGGAGAATGCCGGCATCAAGGTCGTGGAGCGGGTCTCCGCGGAAGTCGAAGCCTACGAACACTCCGAGAATTATCTGCGCACCAAGAAAGAAAAGATGGGGCACCTGTTCACCGGGTGGTGAGGAGTCAGGGACTAGTGGTCAGTGGCTAGTTTCTTGCTGAGTTCGGTTACCAGTGCCTTGGATTTCTTCACGGGCAAACTCTTCACAGCGGCCTTCGCCAGGGCGACATAAACCTCTCTCGCTTCCGATACTTTCCTCAATTCCGCGAGATGTTCCCGGACTGTTGCTACGTCTCCCCGCACCAGCGGCCCGCTGAAAGCGGACGCGGCGTCATGCTTCAGATAGTTCCGCAAGGTCTGCCAGAGCAACGGAACCATCATGGCCTTGGCATCATCGGGGCGGATTCCGGCTGCCTTCGCCACCTGCTCCATCGAGGCCATGAGCGCGATGACCAGCGGCGACGCGAAGCTGCCAAACGCGTGATACAGCACCTTGTTCCGCTTGCGAATGGAAAACGCATTGCCGCCCAGGCGTTCGACAATGGCCCTAGCCACGCGCGCAGCCGCTGCGTCTCCTTCCACGGCAAAGGCAACTCCTGCCATCTCCGGTGCCGAGCCGCGGACGAAGGTCATCATGGGATGGACCGACGAGCACTTCGCTCCGCGCTGGCGGAGAGGTGCGAGTTCGTCGCTGGTCAAAGCTCCGCTGGAATGAAAGACCAGCTTGCCCTTCCAATCTCCCGTGCGCGCCAGCCGTTGAGCCGTTGCAGCAATCGCGTCATCGGGAACGGCAATCCAGACCAGATCAGCTTCGATCGGCTCTTTGCCCAGTTCAATCAGGCGCGCTTTCACTTTGCGTGCCAGCGCCTGGGCTTCCCTGTCTTTGACGCGCACCACAATCGACGTTACCGGATACCCGGAAGCAGCCAGCGTTGACGCCAAGGCGGTCCCGAGATTTCCTGGACCGACGATGCTAATGGTGAGCGGAGCGTCCGGCGGTGATTGTTTACGCACGGCGGGCAGAATAGCAGAAGCGCCGCGGTTTGCGAATTGCATACTCGCCTCACGGAGGCCGGCGGCTCTTCTTATATATTGGTCAAACCATGCCTGCGAAGAAGACTGCTGCACGCAAACCCGCAAAACAGTTCACACGGTCCCGGCTCAAACGGCTGTCGTCAAAGACCGTGTACAAGGGAAAGGTGTTCTCTGTAACTTCGGATCGCGTCGTGGAGCCCAGCGGGGTTGCGGCCACGCGCGAGGTGATTCGCCATTCCGGGTCGGTCGTCATTCTGGCGGTGGATGACAGCGGTCGCGAGCCGCGTGTGCTGCTGGAGAAGCAGTATCGTTATGCCGCCGACGATTATCTGTGGGAGTTGCCGGCGGGGCGCATCGATCCCGGCGAAAACGCTCTAGGCGGCGCGAAGCGCGAGCTCCTGGAAGAGACCGGATATCGCGCCCGGCGCTGGAAGCGCGCGCTGTTCTTCTATCCCAGCCCAGGATTTCTCGACGAAACCATGGCTGTATATCTCGCTACGGGTCTGACGGCAGGCGAAGCGCAGCCCGAAGCCGATGAAGTCATCGAGTGCCAACTGGTCCCTCTCTCCCGCACGGTCGCGATGATCCTATCGGGCACCATTCGCGACGCCAAAACCATTGCGTCGGTCTTATGGCTGGCAGTAACCCCGCGTCGTTCGCTGGCTCAGTAGGCGAGTTGAGTTTCCAGACTGGTCTGCGGCACGGGTTCGGGCAGCCACCTCTCAGGGCAGAATTAACAACTAGGGAAGCCCGCCAGTAATCAGGCGGTAAGCGCTATATACTCTCTTGACAACACCACTAATTGGCGCCACAATCGAAGCACGTGTTCAAGCAGGTGTCGATCCAACCTGCCATTGTTCCTCTAAAAAGGACCTCCCTGCGACATTGGCTTCTGGGCCCTACCTGCTTGACGCAATTCAAGACCGGCA
>Ga0209048_10006807_pt1 | contig 10633 bp, 11 predicted proteins | sample FrelakmetCRP12CR_FD_187146 | JGI IMG/M metagenome (GOLD analysis project Ga0209048, IMG submission 187146) | Freshwater lake sediment microbial communities from the University of Notre Dame, USA, for methane emissions studies - CRP12 CR (SPAdes)... | ecosystem: Environmental > Aquatic >... | reverse complement strand
GTGATGCCAGTGGCTTATGTGATTACGGAAGAGTGCGTGGCTTGTGGGACCTGTGCAGAAGAATGCCCTGCTGAAGCCATTGAAGAAGGGGAACCCTATCTGATCAACGAGGAAAAATGTACTGAATGTGGAAGCTGCGCCGAGGTATGTCCTGTTGAAGCCATTGTTGAAAAATAGGACTTGTGGGGGAGAGGAATCTTTCTGAACCTCTTCCCCTTTTCCCCACCTAAAATCTTTCCTCTCTACCAATCATTCTCCATGAATCATGGATTGAAAATCAGTATCTAATATGGTAACTTTAAAAAGGTAATTGACCTGAGAACTTTTCTTTAAAAAAACCTCTTGTCTTGGTCTTTAAAAGGATCTGTAAATCATGGAACAGATCGATAAGGAAAAACTTCCCCGTCATATCGCGATCATCATGGATGGAAATGGTCGCTGGGCCAAAAAGAAGTTCCTGAACCGAATCAGCGGCCATATCAAAGGGGTCAATGCCGTCAGGGAGGTTGTCACGGCTTGCAGGGAATTGGGGATCAAGGTATTAACCCTTTACGCCTTCTCCATCGAGAATTGGAGGAGGCCAGGGGAGGAGGTGAACGCCTTGATGGGATTGCTGAAGGAATATCTTCAAAAAGAGTGTGAGGAGATGGTCCAGAATAATATCCGACTCAATGCCATCGGCCGCATCGAAGATCTTCCTCTTGACGTCCAGGCTATCTTGCAAGAGACGAAAAAAAAGACTGAGCACTGCGATGGGATGATTCTCAATTTAGCATTAAGTTATGGCGGTCGTTCCGAAATCCTCCACGCTGTTCAAGGAATACTCTCTGATCTCCAAAAGGGGAAGGTCAAACCGGAGGAGATAACCATACCGCGCTTCCCCGAATATCTTTGGACCCATGGAATACCCGACCCAGACCTCCTCATCCGAACCAGTGGTGAATATCGCATCTCCAACTTCCTTCTTTGGCAAATCGCTTACACTGAGTTATATGTTACCGAGACCCTATGGCCAGATTTTGATCGGAACGAACTTTTGAAGGCCATCACTGATTATCAATCAAGAGAGAGAAGGTTCGGCCTGACCAGTGAACAATTGAATGGCAGAGAGGAATAAAGGTATGAGTTCAGAGTTCGGAGATTCAAGATGCCACACTCCGGACGACGAACTAAATACACTGAACTGTCTGAAAGGTTGAGATGGCGAAAATAGAAAAGAGGAAAGTATGGATGGCGGTTATTATGGTGCCTCCCGTTATCATTTTGATTGCTCTGGGACCCTCTGCTGTTCTCCACCTCATGGTGCTCCTGGCCACTTTTTTCGGACTCCGAGAGTATTACAACCTTGTCCTTCCTCACTCCAAATGGATTGAACGTACAGTGGGAATAGGACTAGGGTTGATTCTTTCGATCATCATTTCCTTGGTTGGCATGAAAGAAATTTCTCCGTTCTTCGTCTTGGTACTTCTCACTCTCTCTATCCTCTTCATGGCCACCTCAAAGGATCTTTCTTCAACGATCTCTAATATGGGGGGTACACTCTTTGGAATTTTCTTCATCGGATTTCTTCTTGCTTATGTCTCACTGATTCGGAACATGACGAATGGAAGGCTATGGGTTCTCTTTCTGATGGTAACGATCTGGGCTGGAGACATCTCTGCCTTGCTGATTGGATCTTTCTTCGGGAGGCACAAACTTTACCCTAAGATCAGTCCGAAAAAAACCTTCGAAGGATTGTTCGGATCAATCGTTGGATCAATCATTGTGGCACTCGCTTTCTCTTTGTTGTTCATTCCCCATTTAAAAAAGGGACACTGTATTCTCTTGGCCGTCGGCTTAGGGATTTTGGGCCAATTGGGAGATTTCACGGAGTCGATGCTGAAGCGAAGTGCCCAAGTAAAAGATTCAGGGACTCTCATCCCAGGCCATGGAGGCATGTTGGATCGCTTAGATAGTTTCCTTTTCTCCGCCCCTTTTCTCCATTACTCCCTCCTCTATCTCCTGAAGGAGACCCCATGAAGCGTCTATCCATCCTGGGTTCAACAGGTTCGATTGGTGTCAATACCCTCCATATCATCAATCAATTTCCAGAACGATTTGAAGTGGTCAGCCTTTCCGCTGGCCTCAATACACAGCTTTTCAAACAGCAAATTCTTCAGTTTCGACCGAAGATCGTCTCGGTTCTCAATAAAGAATTGTCAGAAGCCCTTCGAAGAGAACTTCCTAACGGTTCCGTGGAAATTGTCCATGGGGTGGAGGGACTCATTCGGGTAGCCACGCATCCAGAGGTCGACCAGGTCGTCTCTGCCATCGTGGGTGCGGTCGGTCTCATCCCTACCCTCTCCGCCATCAAGACCGGAAAGACCATTGCTCTCGCCAATAAAGAACCTTTGGTCATGGCAGGAAAGATTGTGATGGAAGAGGCCAAACGGAATCATGTTCAAATTCTACCGGTGGACAGCGAACACAGTGCCATCTTCCAAGCATTGCTCGGCCACCGGAAGGAAGATGTCCATCGTCTCATCCTCACTGCATCGGGAGGACCTTTCCTCAACCTTCCCTTTTCCAGACTTCATGAGGTTACGGTAAAAGAAGCCCTCAACCACCCTCACTGGGAGATGGGGAAAAAGATCACCATCGATTCTGCCTCACTGATGAACAAAGGTTTGGAGGTCATCGAGGCTCACTGGCTTTTCAATATCCCAATTGAAAAGATCGTTGTCCTCATTCATCCGCAGAGCGTCGTTCATTCAATGGTTGAATTTATCGATGGTTCTATTGTTGCCCAGATGGGGATCACGGATATGAAGATCCCGATCTCCTATGCCCTTTCCTTCCCAGAACGACTCAATCTACACTTGCCTCCTCTGGACCTTTTAAAAAGCGAAGGACTCACTTTTTCCCTTCCTGATCCAGAAAGATTTCCCTGCCTCAAATTGGCCTATCAATCCATCGAGATCGGGGAGAGCATGCCTGCCATCCTTAATGCAGCTAATGAAGTGGTCGTGAGTGCATTCTTAGAAGGATCTCTCAAATTTACAGAAATTCCCCTCCTCCTCCAGAGGGTAATGGAGGAGCATGAGGTGAAACGCATTCATACTATCGAAGATATTTTGAGAGCCGATCATTGGGCCAGGGAAAAGGCGAAGGCTCTTTTAGAAGGGAGAAAAGCGTGTTGACCACGGTTCTTTATAATTATTCCAATTTTCTTGCTTCGGCAGGTTACTTTATCCTCGTTCTGGGAATTCTTGTCTTTGTCCACGAATTCGGCCACTTTTTACTTGCGAAGAAACTTGGCGTCGGTGTAATCACTTTCTCTCTTGGTTTCGGCCCTAAACTGATCGGGAGAAAAATCGGGGAGACTCAGTATCAGATCTCAGCCATTCCTTTAGGGGGATACGTTAAACTCATAGGCGAAGATCGAGGAGAGGAAGTAAAGGAGGAGGATCGGGCACGGTCGTTCTCCTTTCAACCTATCTGGAAGCGCACCTTGATCATATGCGCCGGTCCTTTTTTTAACATTTTGCTGACCTTGGTCGTTTATTGTTTTATTTTTCTCCTCTTCGGCATTCCACACGGATCATTACCTCTACCACCAAAGATCGGTGGGCTCAGCCCGGGCCTTCCCGCAGAACAGGCTGGCTTGAAAAAGGGAGATGTGGTTCTTTCCATCGATAGTGCAGGCATCACTACATGGAACGACATTTCAAATATTATCCGAAAAAGTGAAGGGAAAGACCTCTCTATTAAAGTAAAACGGAACGGAGAAATTATCGAATTCAAGATCAGTCCTGAAATTTCGAAAGAAAAAACAGCAGAAGGAGAAAAAACCGTATATGTCATCGGCATCATGGCTCCCCTCGAAGAAATGGCATACCTCTATAAGAAGGTAGGCCCTGGGGAAGCGGTCTACGAAGGAGTCCTGCAAACATGGTACCTTACAAAATTGATGGTGGTTGTTTTGGGGAAGATGATCTCTGGAGAGATCTCTCCTAAAACAATTGGTGGTCCGATCCAGATCGCTCAAGAGGCAGGTAAGCAGGGGAAAAAGGGGCTGCCCTATTTGTTAGGCCTCATCGCCATATTGGGCATCAACCTTGGACTCATTAATCTATTCCCTATCCCTATTCTCGATGGAGGACATCTCCTCTTTCTTGTGATGGAAGCGATTCTGGGAAGACCCGTCAGTATAAAGAAGATGGAAATCGCCCAGCAGGTCGGACTCATTCTACTCATTCTCCTGATGATCTATGCCTTTCACAACGATCTTCGCAGGATCTTCTTTCCAGGAGGATATGGGTTCTGAGATGAAGGTTCTGGGAATCGATACCTCCACATCGTGTGGAAGCATAGGATTAATTGATGATGGGGAAGTCATCTCTGATTACCTCCTCAATATTTCAGTGACCCATTCTGAAAGACTCCTTGGTGCAATCGAATTCGTTCTCAGGGAAGCTCGCTGTCCTATTGGAGAGATAGATGGATGGGCGATATCCCTTGGCCCAGGCTCTTTTACAGGATTGAGAATCGGGGTGAGCACTGTGAAAGGCCTAGCCTTTGCCACTGAAAAACCTGTGGCTGGAGTCTCCACCCTTGATGTATTGGCCTCTCAGATCGCACCCACCTCGTACCTCATCTGCCCGATCCTCGATGCCAGGAAACAGGAAGTCTATACCGCTTTTTATCGTTATGGGGATGGCAGTTCCCTCATGCGACAATCAGATTATCAGACAATTCAACCAGACGACCTTGTCAAAAAGATAAAAGAGCATACGATCTTTCTAGGTGATGGAGTAAAAACCTATAAGGAATTTCTTATAAATTCCCATCCCTCGTTGGCCATCTTTCCACCTGCTCCCCTCGGTGTCTCTCATGGATCGATGGTGGCAAAATTGGGGTTTGAACTTCTTCAAAAAGGAGAACGTTTGGACCTTTCAACTTTTGTCCCTATTTATGTTCGACCTTCAGAAGCTGAAATGAAGTGGCAAGAGACACATCCTGATTGACAAAAAGAGTGGATTATATTAGGTTTTTCTGTTAAACTGTAAATTATTCCAACGGTTTTCTATTAGGGGGGATAAAATGCCGACCAAAGAGGAGGAGTTAATTGAAAGGCTAATGAGAGAAAATGGAGAATTCTCAAAAGTCAAAGAAGCACATAGTCAACTCGAAAAACAATTAGAAGAATTGGAAAGAAAGTCTTTTATCACTCCTCAGGATGAAGTGGAGATAAAAATCATTAAAAAGAAAAAGCTAGCGCTTAAAGACGAGATGGAAAAAATTCTGATACGATACCGTTAGAGATGGAGGATAGAGGAGCGTCCAGCAGAGCTGGACTTGAGGTTGGAGGCAACATATTTTTTGTCTTGAGCCTCAAGCGAAGCGATCCTCAAGTGAAACGCTCCTCCTTCGATTCATTATGAAGAAGACTGGTTCACAAATTATTGTTGAATGTTTAAAAAAAGAAGGGGTGGATCTTATTTTCAATTATCCGGGCGGAGCTGTCCTCCCTCTCTTTGATGAACTACAAAGTGCTCCATTCCGGCAGGTCTTAGTCCGACATGAACAAGCGGCAGTCCATGCAGCAGATGGATACGCCCGGGCGACCGGAAAGGTAGGGGTGGTCATTGTCACCTCCGGGCCAGGGGCAACGAATACGGTCACGGGGATTGCCACAGCTTTTATGGATTCTATTCCAATCATTGTCATGACCGGCCAAGTCCCTACTCTTCTGATCGGAAACGATGCCTTCCAGGAAGCTGATATTATCGGTATCACCAGACCATGCACCAAACATAACTACCTCGTAAAGGATATTAAAGATTTAGCCCGAATCTTGAAGGAAGCCTTTTATGTGGCTCGAAGCGGAAGACCTGGACCAGTTCTTATTGATCTCCCCAAAGACACATTAGTCAATTCCACTGAATTCAAATATCCTGAAAAAGTCTTTATCCGTGGTTACCAGCCCACTTATGAAGGACATCTTGGCCAAATTCAGAGGGCTGTCAAACTCATTTTGAAGTCGAAAAGGCCTGTTCTTTATGTTGGGGGCGGTATCATTTCTTCAAATGCCTCGAAGGAGCTCAATCTTTTTGCAGAGAGGTTGGGTATCCCCGTGACCATGACCATGATGGGATTGGGGAGCTTCCCAGGCAACCATCCTCTCTCTTTGGGCATGTTAGGAATGCATGGAACCTATTGCGCCAATATGGCGGTCATGGAATCTGACCTCCTCATTGCCATTGGATCTCGTTTTGATGACCGGGTCACCGGAAAGATCGAGTCCTTTGCTCCCCAGGCAAAAATCATCCATATCGATATCGATCCTACTTCCATCAGTAAAAATGTGAGAGTGGATCTTCCCATCGTGGGTGACTGTAAACGGATCCTCTCCAAAATCCTTTCAATCCTCGAAGAGGAAGAGATTGACCCCTTCAAAACGGGGTTGGATAAATGGCATCATCAGATCGAGAAATTTAAAGCTATCCATAATATGAATTATGAACAGAAAGATATTATTAAACCCCAACACGTCATCGAAAAAATTTTCGAACTGACCAAGGGCGACGCCATCATCTCAACTGAAGTGGGTCAAAACCAGATGTGGACGGCTCAGTATTTCCCATTTCTCAAACCGAGGACGTTGCTCACATCGGGAGGATTAGGAACGATGGGTTATGGATTTCCTGCAGCCATGGGTGCGCAAGCTGCCTTTCCAAACAAGCTGGTTATTGATATTGCAGGCGACGGGAGTTTCCAGATGAATTCTCAGGAACTTGCCACTGTCGTTCAATATCAACTGCCGGTGAAAGTGGCTATCCTGAACAATGGTTATCTGGGAATGGTGAGGCAATGGCAGGAATTCTTCTACGGAAAACGATATGCCTCATCTTGTTTGGAAGGAACCTCTCCAGACTTTGTCAAATTGGCAGAGGCCTATGGAGCAGTTGGGTTGAGAGCGACCAAACCAGAAGAGGTGGTTCCTACATTAAAGAAGGCGTTCTCAATATCCAAACCTGTTATCATTGATTTTGTCGTCGATCCAGAGGAGAATGTCTATCCCATGGTCCCAGCAGGAGAACCACTTAACCAGATGAGGCTGGTATAGACGAGAAAGTTCAAATACCAAAGCTCAAATGTCAAGTGAAATCCAAATGTTCAAATTTCAAATGATAAAAATTTTCGATTTTGAACTTTGACATTCATTTGGCATTTGGATTTTGTCATTTGACATTGATATGAGTATTTTATGCGTCATGTCATTACTCTTTTAGTTGAAAATGAATTTGGGGTCCTGACACGGATCACCGGACTCTTCAGTGGGAGGGGTTTTAACATCGAAAGCCTATGTGTGGCTGAAACCCTTGATCCCACTGTTTCGACCATGACCATCGTCACCCGTGGGGATGACCAGATCCTCGAGCAGGTGCTCAAACAACTGAATAAATTAATTCCAGTGATCAAGGTCGTTGATCTCATTGAAAAGGACTTCGTCGAAAGGGAGATGGTATTGGTGAAAGTCTCAGCCACTCCTGAGACGAGAGAGGAGATCCTCAGAGTGGCCGATATCTTCAGAGGGAAAGTGATTGATGTGGGAGCCAGAACCTACACGATTGAAGTGACAGGGGATGAAAAAAAGATTAATGCCCTTCTCGCCCTTCTCAAGCCTCTCGGCATTAAAGAACTGGTGAGAACTGGTCGTGTGGCGATGATCAGAGGGAGTAAAATCACAACAGAACCTGGAATTTAGATCACAAACACGAACTATTGTACACGAATCACGTTTTTAAAAAAGGAGCAATGGATGAAAATCTATTATGATAAGGATGCCAACCTCAACCATCTGAAGGGAAAGAAGATTGCCATTATCGGTTATGGGAGCCAGGGGCATGCCCAGGCCCAAAACCTGCGAGATAGCGGTCTCAACGTCCTTGTCTCTCAAAGGAAGGGGAGTGAAAATTATCAATTTGCTCTTCGAGACGGATTTAAACCGGTCACTGCCGAAGAGGCGTCGAAACAAGCCGATCTTATTCAAATCCTCACCCAGGATCATGTCCAGGCCAAACTCTATGAAATGGATGTCAAACCCAATCTCCAAAAGGGAAAAACCCTCTTGTTCTCCCATGGATTCAATATTCATTATGGCCAGATTGTCCCTCCTAAGGAAATCGATGTAGTGATGATCGCCCCAAAAGGTCCTGGCCATTTAGTGAGAAGAGAATTTTTAAAGGGGGCAGGTGTCCCATCATTAGTGGCTATCTATCAGGATTTTTCAAAGAAGGCTAACCAGACGGCCCTCGCTTATGCCAAAGGCATAGGCGCTACTCGAGCCGGTGTGATTGAGACCACTTTCAAAGAGGAAACGGAGACAGACCTCTTTGGAGAGCAGGCAGTCCTCTGCGGAGGGGTGACGGAACTCATCAAGGCAGGCTTCGATACATTGGTGGAGGCCGGTTATCAGCCAGAGATCGCCTATTTCGAATGCCTTCACGAATTAAAACTCATTGTGGACCTCATTTATGAAGCGGGAATTCCCTTCATGCGTTACTCCGTCAGCGATACCGCTGAATATGGCGACCTGACCCGAGGCAAGCGAATCATCACCCAAGAAACTCGTGAGGAGATGAAGCGGATCCTCAAAGAAGTTCAGACCGGAGGTTTTGCAAAAGAATGGATCTTGGAAAATCAGGCGGGACGCCCCATGTTCAATGCCTTGAGGAAAAAGGAGGCTGAACATCCCATCGAGGCCGTTGGAAAAAAATTGCGGTCCATGATGGGTTGGCTTAAAGAGAAGAAGGTATGAAACAGAATAACTGGCCCATTGCCAAAGAAGGACTTCCTCTCTTAATCCCGATGGTTCTTTTAACTGTTATCGTTGGAATCATGGGATGGAAGGTCTGGATATTTCTTGGAATACTTCTGTCTCTGTTCATCGCTTATTTTTTCAGGAACCCGAGGAGAGAAATCCCAAACCTTCAGAACATCGTCCTTTCCCCAGCGGATGGCAGGGTCATTCATGTCGGGGAATGTGAGGAAGGTCGTTTTTTAAAAGAGAAAACTTTAAAAGTAAGTATTTTTATGTCCTTGTTTGATGTCCATCTTAATCGGGCGCCTGTCTCTGGAAAGGTTCTCGACAGGAGTTATCTCCCGGGCCGATTTCTTGTGGCCAGTGTGGAGAAGTCATCCCTCCTCAATGAGCAAAATGCAATGATCCTGGAAACCGAGGATCGGTTGAAAATCCTTCTGATCCAAATTGCTGGTTTTGTGGCAAGAAGGATCGTCTGTTATGCCAAGGCAGGCGATCTCTTGAGGAAGGGAGAAATCTTTGGCTTGATCCGGTTTGGATCGAGGGTCGACCTCTACCTCCCCCCTGAAGTCAAACCTATTGTCAGGGTCGGACAGCACGTTAAGGGAGGGGAGTCGATCATCGGGTATCGAGCATGAAAAAAAGAAGAACACCCATTAGAATGAGAAGGGGGATTTACATCCTTCCCAATCTTTTCACCACAGGGAACCTTTTCTGCGGATTTTGGGCCATTGTTTCTGTCTTTCAAGAAAAATATGAATACGCTGCCTATGCCATCCTCCTGGCATCCGTTTTCGACCTCTTGGACGGGAAGGTAGCACGACTTTCAGGAGCCACCTCCAAATTCGGGGTCCAGTACGATTCCTTGGCCGATCTGGTTTCTTTCGGAATTGCACCGGCGCTGCTCGCCTTTAGTTGGGCGCTAAGGCCTTATGGAAAATTTGGCTGGCTGGCTGCCTTTCTATTCGTTGTCTGCGGAGCCCTGAGGCTGGCCCGATTCAATGTTCAATCTTCTTCTGGAGAAGTAAAATATTTCAAAGGCCTTCCCATTCCTGCGTCCGCTTTAATGATTGCCCTGACTATCCTTCTTTATCTCCGACTGATCGAGACGGATTGGGTCAAGGACATTGTCATTCTGGTGATGATATACATTCTGGCCTTTTTGATGGTGTCTAACATCCGTTACTTTAGTTTCAAAGAACTTGATCTGGCGAAACGAAAACCCTTTAGCATTTTTATCTTCACCATCCTTACAATGATTGTCATTATCATGGAGCCCACCCTTGTGCTCTTCGGTTTCATCCTCTTGTACGTCTTTTCGGGTCCGGTGAATATGGTGAGAGCCTGGCGTAAGAGAAGAGCTTTAAGGAAGTTGGAGCCTGTTCCCGAAGAAGATTTAGTGATCCGTGGATAAGAATGTCCAATAAACCGTTTCCTTTTAGAATGGAAATTTAGAATAATTTTTACTTGTCATCACCTCTGTTTTCGTGTAAATTATTTTTAAGGTTTAAGGCTTTTCCCTCCAACCTTTTGCCTTGAACCTCAAACATCTTAAGATTCCCTGGTAGCTCAATCGGCAGAGCGGGTGGCTGTTAACCACTAGGTTGCAGGTTCGAGTCCTGCCCGGGGAGCCAGAAATTGAAGGGTTGGGAGATCTTTCCCAACCCTTTTTGTATTTGCAAGATTTTATTCGGGGGTGTATTTTTCAGTTCTATCTGTACAAAATTGATCTTTGGCAAATTTTAGATATCGTACAAGGATTGCCCCTCCAAAGAGTATTCCCCCTAAAATGATAAACCCTATTGAAAAAGATCTTACCTCTCCAAT
>Ga0209048_10006806_pt1 | contig 10635 bp, 5 predicted proteins | sample FrelakmetCRP12CR_FD_187146 | JGI IMG/M metagenome (GOLD analysis project Ga0209048, IMG submission 187146) | Freshwater lake sediment microbial communities from the University of Notre Dame, USA, for methane emissions studies - CRP12 CR (SPAdes)... | ecosystem: Environmental > Aquatic >... | reverse complement strand
CTCGATCGCCCGGCGCTCCGCGGCGAGGTAGCCGGCCCGGTAGGAGCGGATGGTCGCTGCCATCGCCGGGTCGACCAGCCGGCGCCGGACGTCGGCGGCCACCGATTCGGTCGCTCTCCGGCTGCGGCAGAACGCAATGGTGCGGTGTCCGGCCTCGACCAGTGCCGTCACGAGGCGAGCCACCTCGACGCTGGTCGATGCCCGCAAGCCGCTCGCCTCGTCGAGCAACGGCGGGTTCCACAGCGCGACCGTGCGCTCGCCGCGGGGGGCGCCATCGTCGGTGACCGCCGCGACCGCCAGACCGCAGAGCGAGCCGGCGAGCGCGGCCGGATCACCGATCGTGGCCGACGAGAAGACGAAGGTGGGGTTCGAGCCGTAGCGCTCGCACAGGCGGCGCAGGCGGCGCAGGATGTGGGCGACGTGGGTGCCGAAGATGCCCCGCAGGACGTGGAGCTCGTCGACGACCACGTAGCGCAGGCGGCGCAGGAAGGTGGCCCAACGGGCGTGGTAGGGCAGGAACGCGCCGTGCAGCATCTCGGGGTTGGTCAGCACGACGTTGGCGTTGCGGCGGACCCAGCTCCTCGCCTCGGGTGACGTGTCACCGTCGTAGGTCGCCGCCGCCAGGCCGGGGACCGAGGCGTCGGTGAGGGCGCGGAGCTGGTCCTGGGCCAGCGCCTTGGTCGGGTACACGAGCAGCGCCGTCGCCGGGGGGCGGGCCCCGACGGCCTCGGCAATCGGGATCTGGAAGCACAGCGACTTCCCCGACGCCGTCCCGGTGGCCACCACGGTGGACCGCCCGGCCCGCAGCAGGTCGATGGCCTCGGCCTGATGGGTCCACAGCGCCTCGACACCGAAGGCGGCGAGCAGGGCCGGCTCGACGGGCCGCTCGGTGACGGCGAACGCGGCCGGCTGACCGGGCAGGCGTTCCAGGTGCACGAGCCGGTCGCCGTCGGCCAGCGCCGTGAGGAGCTCCGCCGGGTCCCCGAGGCCGGGCGCGGGCACCGGGGGGTCAGCCCTGGCCGGCGCCGGGGGCGAGGGTCGCGATCCCGTCGGTGCGGTCGTCGGGGCCGCCGCGGTCCGCGGGCGCGAAGTCCATGAGGCACCGTACCGCTGGGCCTCGGGCGGGGCGGGGCTCGGCCCGGGCTGCGGTTCGTGACGAAGGTCCCACGCCTTCATCGACGGGCGGCGGCGGCCGATCGGACGGGGGTGAGCGAGAGCGACCAGGCGGCGCGGGCGCGCATCGACGCGCTCCTCGCCGCCTTCCTGGCATCGCACTTCGAGCGGGTCGCCGTCTCGAGGGCCGTGCGCGACGACGTCGGCAGCGTCGTGGACTTCGAGCTCCAGTACGTCCAGGTCGGGCGCGGCCTGATCGAGGAGCGCCTTCGAGGCGTCCGGGAATCGGTGCTGAACCCCGAAGCCCACACCGACGGCACCCACGCCCTCGCGGTGCAGGTGCTCGAGACCGGCCGGGCCTCGTCGAGCTCGGTGAGCTGGTTCGCCCACCCCGACGGCCTCGTCGCCCTGCGTTGGCGGGCCGAGCGCCTCGACGACCACCACCTCCTTGTGCTGTTCGACGACGTCACCACGGGCGAGGAGGCCCCAGTCGGGACGGGGGCCGCCAGCGGCCTGCTCGAATCGGTGGTCGAGGCGGGCAACGACGTCTGGCTGGTCCTCGACGAAGGGGCCGAACCTCTCTTCCTGTCGCCCAACTTCCGCCGGATCACCGGTTGGCGCCTCGCCGACGTCGTTGCTCAGACCCCGCAGGGTCTCACCCACCCCGAGGACCTCCCTACGGTGGTGGCGTCCACGCAGGCCGTGCTGCGCGACGGCGGCAGGGTCGGCCCTCAGGTCACCCGCCTGCGCCGGGTCGACGGCTCCTATCTCTGGCTCGAGTGGACGATCACGGATGTTCGCGACCGGCCCGGCCTGGGCGCCGTGCTCGTCCAAGGTCACGACGTGAGCGACCGGGTCGAGGCCGAGGACCGCCTGCGCCACACCCTCGACGCCATGCCGGTGCCGGTGGCCCTGCTCGCCGCCGACGGCACTCCCTGGGTGAACCGGGCCTTCATGGACTTCACCGGGACGGCCGAGCGCCGAGCGGGCCCCGAGTGCTGGCACCCCGATGACCGCGCGATCGCGATCCGGGGCGTGCAGGCGGTGGCGGCTTCGGGGACCCCGGTGTCGGCCGAGACCCGGCTGCGGCGTGCCGACGGCGTCTACCGGGCCATGCTCGTGACCCTCGCTCCCGCCGGCCCCTTGACCCCCGGGCTGTTCGTGGGGACCGCGGTGGACGTGGACGACCTCCGTCAGGCCCAGACCCGCGAGCAGGCCGTCGACGAGCTGCTGCGGGCCTCGATCGAGAGCCTCCTCGACGGCTTCGCCATCGTGGCGGTGCGAGACGACGGTGCCCTCCCCGTCACCTACTTCAAGGGCACCGGAGGCTGGCCCCCGATCGCGCCCGGCGACGACATGCTCGGTCGCGTCGGTGAGGCGGTGGCGGGTCCGATGCGGGCCATCATCGCCGAGGCCCAGACGACGCGTCGGCCCGTCCGGCGAAGGATCACGACGCTGCCGTCCGACATCCCCGCCGACGAGGTGATCGACGTCCAGGTGGCCGCGATGGGGAGCCAGGTGGCCCTGTCATGGCACTACGTCACGGTCGAGGTCCGCCGCCAGGAGGCCCTGGCGAGTGCGGAGCGGCGGCTCCGGTCGGCGTTCGAGTCGATCCCGATCGCCCAGGTGTTCACCGATCCCACCGGGAGGATGAAGGCGGTCAACCCGGCCTTCTGCGAGCTCGTGGGTCGACCCGCCGAGGAGCTGCTCACGATGTCGCTCGGCGAGCTGCCCCCGGTCGCCATCGCCGAGGTCGACCGGCCCGAGAGCCTCGCACGGGTGAACGCCGGCGAGGAGCTCCGCGTCCCGCGCGCCGACGGAACGACCCGCTGGGTCATCGGGCGGATCGTGCCCATCAACACGCCCGACGGCGAGCTCCACGAGTACTTCGCCAGCTTCGTCGACATCACCGAACGGCGGGCCGCCGAGCAGCGCTTCCGTGAGCTGGCCGAGACGGCACCCGACATCGTGTTCCGCGTCCGGATGGTGCCCGAGCCGATGGTGGAGTACGTCAGCCCCGCGCTCGAGACCGTGCTCGGCTCTCGCACCGAGGAGCTGATGGCGGACCCCTTGCTGCTGTGGGAGGCGGCCCATCCCGACGAGGCCGAGCGCCTCGTCGGGCTGTCGGAGGGCGACGAGGGTCCGGTGTCGATCCGGATGCGCCATCGCGACGGCCACTGGGTCTGGATCGAGGTCCGGGTCCGCCACGAACGGGACGAGAACGGTCGGGTCATGGCCTTCTCCGGCATCGCCCGCGACGTGAGCAGCATGAAGCGGGCCGAGGAGGACCTGGCCTTCCGGGCCACCCACGATCCGCTGACCGGCCTGCCGAACCGGGCGCTGTTCCTCGAGCACCTGGTGCGCTCCCTGGCCCAGTTCCTGCGCTACCCCGATCACCGGGTGGCGGTGCTGTACCTCGATCTCGACCGCTTCAAGGTGGTGAACGACTCCCTCGGCCACGCCATCGGCGACCGCCTGCTCGTCCAGGTGGCCCGGAGGCTCAGCGACGCGTTGCGCCCCGGCGACACGTTGGCCCGCCTCGGTGGCGACGAGTTCACCGTCGTGCTCGATCGCCTGACCAACCCGCAGGAGGCCCTGCTCATCGCCGAGCGCCTGAAGGGGGTGCTGGCCCTGCCGTTCGAGGTCGACGGGCGCGAGGTGCTGGCCCAGGTGTCGATCGGGGTGGCCTTCGCCACGCAGGCCACGTGGACGCCCGACGACCTCCTGCGCCACGCCGACGCCGCCCTCGCCCGGGCCAAGGAGCGGGGCCGCAACCGCATCGAGCTGTTCGACGACGCCCTGCGCTCCGAGCTCGTCGAGCGCCTCGACCGGGAGGTCGCCCTCCGTCACGGCCTGGAACGCGACGAGATCCTCGTCTACTACCAGCCCGAGGTCGACCTCCTGACCGGGGAGGTGCTCGGCGTGGAGGCGCTCGCCCGGTGGGAACGCCCCGGTCGTGGTCTGGTCCTGCCGGGGGAGTTCATCCCACTGGCCGAGGAGACCGGCCTGATCGTCGCGCTCGGGGCGCGCACGCTGCGCCGGGTCACCGAACAGCTCGTGACCTGGGAGCGGGCCGGGCGCGCCGTGGACGTGAAGGTCAACCTGTCGGCCCGCCAGCTGGCGTCGCCGGACATCGTCGAGCAGGTCGCCCGGGCCGTCGATGCGGCCGGCTGCGACCCCTCGCACCTGTGCCTCGAGGTGACCGAGTCGGTGCTGCTCGGCGACCTCGACGATGCGGTCGCCCGGCTCGAGGCCCTGCGCGCCGTGGGCGTGCGCATCGCCCTCGACGACTTCGGGACAGGGTTCTCGTCGCTGTCGTACCTGCACCGCCTGCCCCTCGACCTCGTCAAGATCGACCGGGCCTTCGTGGCCGAGCTCGGCACCGGGCCCCGCAACGTCGCCATCGCCCGGGCCATCGTGGAGATGGCCGGTGCCCTCGCGCTCGACGTCGTCGCCGAGGGGGTGGAGACCGAGGTGCAGCGCAACCTGCTGCTCGAGCTCGGCTGCCGGCGGGGTCAGGGCTGGCTGTTCGCTCCGGCCCTACCGGTGGAGGCCCTCGAGCCCCTGCTCGGGCGCCCGCTCGGTACGCGCCAGCTCACCCCACCCTGACAACGGTGGGCCTGGAGCCCGGTGACCTCGAGGCCGTTGACCTCGACGCCGGTGACGGGGAGCTGCTCGTTCGCCCAGCTCAGCGGCTGCGGCGGCGGGGGCGGTCCGTGCGGACCGGCAGCGGCCGCATCGACCCACGAGAGGTTCGCCGGACGAGCACGGCGGCGAGGGCAGCGGCCGGAAGCACGATGGCGATCACGGTTGCGGTCATGGCGGTTTCCTCCTCTCGAACTCGGCCCGCCGCGAGCGGCGGAGTCGCAGATGCGCGCCGGATCCTTGACAGGAGGCAACGGTACACCCGTACCCTCGGAAAACCATGCCGAAGCCCCTCGTCGTCGTCGAATCGCCCGCCAAGGCGAAAACCATCGCCCGCTTCCTCGGTTCGGGCTACGAGGTGAAGGCGTCCATCGGCCACATCGCCGACCTCCCGCCCAAGGGCCTCGGCGTCGACGTGGGCGGTGGCTTCACCCCTCAGTACGAGCTGACGCCACGGGGCAAGGACGTCGTGCGGGACCTGAAGAGCCTGCTCAAGGAGGCCAGTGAGCTCTACCTCGCGACCGACGAGGACCGCGAGGGCGAGATCATCTCCTGGCACCTGCTCCAGCACCTGAAGCCGAAGGTGCCGGTCAAGCGGATGGTCTTCCACGAGATCACCCGTTCCGCCATCGAGCGCGCCGTGGCCAACCCGCGCCAGGTCGACGAGGGCCTCGTCGACGCCGCCGAGTCCCGCCGGGTCCTCGACCGCCTCTACGGCTTCGAGGTCTCGCCCGTGCTGTGGAAGAAGGTCAAGCCGGGTCTCGCCGCGGGCCGGGTCCAGAGTCCGGCCACCCGCCTCGTCGTCGAGCGCGAGTGGGAGCGCATCCGCTTCGTGAGCGCCGGCTACTGGGGCATCACCGCGACCTTCGCCACGCGGCCCTCCTTCCGGGGCACGCTCGCCTCGCTCGACGGGCGCCGGGTGGCCACCGGGAAGGACTTCGACGAGTCGGGCCGGGCCCGCACCGCGGTGGTCGTGCTCGACGAGGGCGGCGCGGTCGGGCTGGCCGAGCGCCTGACCGGGCGGGACTTCACCGTCGCCGGCGTCGAGGAGCGGCCCTACCGGTCCTCGCCGAAGGCGCCGTTCATGACCTCGACCCTCCAGCAGGAGGGCGGCCGGAAGCTGCGCATGAGCGCGAACCAGGTGATGCGCGTCGCCCAGGGCCTCTACGAGCGGGGCTTCATCACCTACATGCGGACGGACTCCACCGAGCTGTCGGCAGAGGCGGTGACCGAGGCGCGGGCGCGCGTCGAGCGCCAGTACGGCGCGGAGTTCCTCGCTCCCGGGGAGCGGACGTGGTCGGGGAAGGTCAAGAACGCCCAGGAGGCCCACGAGGCGATCCGGCCGACGACCCCGTTCCGGTCGCCGGCCGAGGTCGGCGGCGAGCTGAGCGGGCCGGACCTGCGCCTCTACGAGATGATCTGGCAGCGCACGCTGGCCTCGCAGATGGCCGACGCGCGCGGGACCACGGTGTCGGTGCGCATCCAGGCGGTGACGGCCCTCGGCGAGACGGCCGAGTTCGCCTCGAGCGGTACGACGATCACGTTCGCCGGCTACCGGGCGGTCTACGTCGAGAGCGCCGACGAGGACGCAGCGGCGCCCGACGCCGTCGACGAGTCGCTGCTGCCGCCCCTCGCCACCGGAGCGTCCGTGGCCGTCGAGCGCCTGGCCCCCGAGGGCCACGCCACGACACCGCCGTCTCGCTTCACCGAAGCCTCCCTCGTGAAGCGGCTCGAGGAGCTCGGCATCGGCCGCCCGAGCACGTGGGCCTCGATCATGGAGACCATCCAGGACCGCGGCTACGTGTGGAAGCGCGGCCAGGCGCTGGTGCCGACGTGGACCGCGTTCGTCGTGGTCCGGCTGCTCGAGAACCACTTCAAGGGCCTCATCGACTACGGCTTCACCGCCGAGATGGAAGAGGAGCTCGACCGCATCGCCACCGGCGAGGTGGACAAGCGGTCCTACCTCCACCGCTTCTACTACGGCAACGGCCACCCGGGTCTCCACCAGCTGGTCACCGAGAACCTCGACCTCATCGACGCCGCCGAGATCAACGCCGTCGAGCTCGGCCGCGACCCCGACGGCGAGCCGATCGTGGTCCGCCCCGGCCGCTACGGGCCCTACGTGAAGCGCGGCGAGGACACCGCCTCGGTCCCCGAGGACCTGGCCCCCGACGAGCTCACGGTGGCCAAGGCCCTCGAGCTGCTCGCCGCGCCGAAGGGCGACGTGCCCATCGGGCTCCACGACGGGCTGCCGGTGTACGCGAAGAACGGCCGCTACGGACCCTACGTGCAGTGGGGTGACGCCGACGCCCTGCCCCCCGGGCTCGACCGACCGAAGATGGCGTCGCTGTTCACGACCATGACGCTCGAACGTCTGAGCCTCGACGAAGCGGTCCTGCTGCTGTCGTTGCCCAGGGTGCTCGGGCCCGATCCGAGCGACGGTGAGCCGGTCACGGCCCAGAACGGCCGCTACGGGCCCTACGTGGCCAAAGGGGGCGAGACCCGGTCGCTCGACAACGAGGAGCGGCTGCTCACCGTCACCTTGGAGGAGGCGCTCGGCCTGTTGGCCGCGCCCAAGCAGTTCCGCGGCCGTGGCCGCGGTGCCCCGAAGCCCCCGCTCGCCGAATTCGGCGCCGACCCGGTGTCGGGTCGCCCGATCGTGGCCAAGGAAGGCCGCTTCGGCGTCTACGTCACCGACGGGGAGACCAACGCCTCGATCGGCCGGGGCGATCGGGTGGAGGCCATGACCCCCGAGCGGGCCCAGGAGCTGCTCGCCGCCCGCCGGGAGTCCGTGAGCGAGGGCGGCCCGGCACGCGGAGCGAGGAGGACGGCGAGGGCACCGGCCACGAAGGCACCGGGCACGAAGACGGCCGCCAAGAAGACGACCACGAAGAAGACCGCCGCGAAGAAGACGACCGCGAAGAAGACCGCCGCGAAGAAGACGACCGCGAAGAGGACCGCCGCGAAGAAGCCTGCGGCCAAGAAGCCCGCGGCCGAGAAGGCGGTGGCGAAGAGGACGGGCGAGTGACGGTCCGTGCCGCGGCCGCCTCGACGGGGGAGGGGGGACACCGCCACCGCCGCGGCCGGCCCGCCTAGCCTGGCCGATCGTGGATCGATGGGATGGCGCGGGCGGTGACCCGCCCACCGAGCCCTTCGTGGCGTTGGTGGTGCCGGTCGAGCCGATCCTTGCTCCCCAGGCGGTCGTGCCCGAGGCCCTCCACGTGCGCCTGTTCGGCTCGCACGCCTACTTCCGGCTCTGGATCGTCCAGGTGGTGTCGTCGCTGGGCGACTGGGTCGGCTTCGTGGCCATCGTGGCCATCGCTCAACGGCTCGGCAGCGGGAGCGGTGCCTCGGCCATCGGGCTGGTCATGACGGCCCGCATCCTGCCCGGCTTCTTCCTGTCCCAGCTCGCCGGGGTGATCATCGACCGCCTCGACCGCAAGAAGGTCATGATCTGCTGCGACATCGGACGCGGTCTGGTGCTGTGCACCCTGCCCTTCATCAAGACCGTGCTCGGGCTCGTCATCGTCTCGTTCCTGCTCGAGGTCGGCACGTTGCTCTGGTCGCCGGCCAAGGAAGCCATCGTTCCGAACCTCGTGCCGGCTGAGCACCTCACGACGGCCAACTCGCTGTCGCTGGCCGCCGCCTACGGCACGTTCCCGCTGGCCACGATCCTGTTCGCCGGTCTCACGAAGCTGGCGGAGTGGCTGGGCAACTACGGGGCCTTCGACTTCCTGCGCCTGAACAGCGAGTCGATCGCCATCTACTTCGACGTGCTGACCTTCTTCACCTCCGCCGCGCTCATCGCGACGTTGCCCATCGTGCGCCGAGGGCGGGCCGAGGAGCGAGGGCAGCGACCCTTCGAAGCCGGTCAGGTGATGCGGGATCTGCGCGAGGGCTGGTCCGTCGCGTTCCGGGACCCGATCGTGCGAGGCGTCTTGTTGTGCCTCTCCACCGGTCTCATCGGCGGCGGCATGCTCGTCCCCCTCGGTCCGGTGTTCGCCAAGGACGTGCTCCATGGCGGTCCGGCTGCGTTCGGGCTGTTGCTCACGGCGCTCGGCTTCGGGGTGGCCGCGTGCGTGCTCGCCTTGTCCTTCCTCCAGAAGCGGCTGAAGAAGGTCCGCACCTTCACCCTCGCCGCGTTCACGTCGGGCGCATCGCTGCTGCTGGCGGCGTCGACCGACAGGCTCGGACTGGCGACGGCGTTCGTGTTCACGTTGGGCCTCGGCGCCGGGGCCGTCTACGTGCTGGGCTTCACCGTTCTGCAGGAGTCGGTGCACGACGACATGCGCGGTCGGATCTTCTCGACCCTCTACACCCTCGTGCGACTCTGCCTCCTGCTGGCGTTCGCCGTGGGTCCGTTCACGAGCGACCTGCTCGACCGGATCGCCCAGTCCTGGTTCCACCGGCAGGTGACGGTCGGCATCACGGTGAGCCTGCCCGGCGTGCGCCTGACCTTGTGGCTCGCCGGCGTCATCATCTTGCTTGCCGGACTGCTCGCGCTGGCGTCGTTCCGGCAGGGGTCGCCGACCGGCCGGGTGCGGGACCTGCCGTGACCGGTCGGTTCATCGCTCTCGAGGGTGGCGAGGCCAGCGGGAAGTCGACCCAGGCCCGGCTCCTGGCCGATGACATCGGTGCCCTGTTCACGTTCGAGCCCGGCGCGACGCTGATCGGGCGGAGCATCCGCCCGCTCCTGCTCGATCCGACCACCGTGGGCCTCGTCGCGCGGGCCGAGGCGCTCCTGTACGCGGCCGACCGCGCCCAGCACGTCGCCGAGGTCGTGCGGCCTGCGCTCGCCTCGGGCGTCCACGTCGTCACCGACCGCTACCTGTACTCCTCGATCGCGTACCAGGGATACGGCCGCGACCTGGTGCCCGAGGAGGTCCAGGTGCTCTCGAGTTGGGCCACCGACGGGCTGCTGCCCGACCTCGTCGTGCTGATCGACGTGCCGCTCCACGACGCGGCCCGGCGCCGTGACCGCTCACCGGATCGCATCGAGGGCGCCGGGGAGGACTTCCACCGGCGCGTGCGCGAGGGGTTCCTCACGCTGGCCGAGGCGGACCCGGCGCGCTTCGCCGTCGTGGACGGTTCGCCGGGGGTGGAGGCGGTCGCGGTGGCGGTGCGCGCCGCGGTGCGCGATCGTCTGGTGCTGTGACCGCTCCGGCGCTGTGGACGCGGGTCGTCGCCCAGGACCGGGCCGTGGCCCTCCTCGACGTCGCCGCGCGCGACCCGGTCCACGCGTACCTCTTCCTCGGACCGGCCGGATCCACGAAGAAGGAGGCGGCGCGGGCCTTCGCCGCGGCGCTGCTGTGCCCGAACGGGGGGTGCGGCGAGTGCCGGGACTGCCGGCTGGCCCTGGCCGGGGAGCATCCCGACCAGCGCGAGGTCACGCGGGTCGGCGCGGCGATCAGCGCCGAGCAGGCCGAGGAGATCGTGCGGTTGGCGGCGCTCGCCCCCGTGGAGGGCCCCCGCAAGGTGCTGGCGCTCGACGAGTTCCACCTGCTGCGCCCGGAGGCCGCGGCCCGTCTGCTCAAGACCGTCGAGGAGCCGACCCGCTCGACGGTCTTCGTCATCCTCGCCGACGACCTGCCCCCGGAGCTCGTGACGATCGCGTCGCGGTGCGTCCGGGTGGACTTCGGCGCGCTGTCGGCCTCCACCCTCGAGCGGGTGCTGCTCGACGAAGGGGTGGCTCCCGCCCAGGCTCTCACCGCGGCCCGGGCCGCCGGCGGCAGCCTGGACCGGGCCAGGGACCTCGCGAACAACCAGCTCGGGTCGCAGGGCCGGGTCGACGCAGCGACGTACGGCGACGTCGCAGCAGGGCAGGCCTACGTGTTCGTCAGCCGCGGGACCGCCATCGGCCGCGGACCTGCCGCCGAT
>Ga0209048_10006805_pt1 | contig 10635 bp, 9 predicted proteins | sample FrelakmetCRP12CR_FD_187146 | JGI IMG/M metagenome (GOLD analysis project Ga0209048, IMG submission 187146) | Freshwater lake sediment microbial communities from the University of Notre Dame, USA, for methane emissions studies - CRP12 CR (SPAdes)... | ecosystem: Environmental > Aquatic >... | reverse complement strand
ATAGTCGCAGACGATACGTTAAATAACTTAGCTAATAGGCTTGAACCTACTGGATAGGCAACTTCTGCGTATTGTTCTACGATTGCAGTTAGAATTTGGCTTTGTCTATCTGTCATAATTTGCACTCACTTGGCAATAGTGCCAATGCAACTATAATAGAGCTTTTAGCACTCACAAGTCAAGAGTGCTAAAATAGATTTTTTAGTTGTTCCAGCAACTGTTTTGCCACTAAACGACGACTTAATTGAGTGGCTATCGAGTCATCAATACCATGCATAATCTCGATAACAGTTTCCTCTACTTCATGATTAATAATAAAGAGGAATTGAGCGTTGGCAATTGCCAGATCAAGTTCTTGAATTGCGCTCTGTAATCGCTTGTTTTTTTCATCTGTAGCCATAGCGCCCCTGGAATTTAAACGATCCATCCAAACACTAAAAGTCGGCGGTAAAACAAATAACGGCCTTAGACCTGATACCTGCCGCATAAGCTCTAATGCCCCCTGTATATCTATCTCTGTGAGTGGTATTTTGCCACTTTTTAGGGCCTGTTCGATAGCCATTATGCTAGTTCCGTAAAAGGTATCACCATGGACTGCTTTCACCTCAACAAAAATTTGTTGCTGAACCAACTTCAACATAGCTTCATTATTCACAAACCAGTAATGCTGGCCATTAGCTTCAACAACTCCGTGGTTACTTCGTGGTTTACGGGTTGTATGCGATATAATATAGGCAAAATTATCATGATCAATTAAGTAATTTGATATTGTATTTTTACCAGCTGCCGTAACTCCGCAAAGTATCAGCAGCTTACTCGTTACTAACAACTCCCTGGCCTTCGTAGGCATATCATATTGATCGACAGCGTGACGCAGTACAGTGTTTTCCATATAGTAACTATATATTGTTCGACAACCATCAGCAAAGCACGCTACTATAGAATTATGAGACAAGCACCGGCGTTTACATTAAACGATCAAGATAATACGAGCCATTCGCTCAAAGACTATCGTGGGAATTGGGTTGTTCTCTATTTCTACCCAAAAGATGATACACCAGGCTGTACAACTGAAGCATGCAATTTTCGAGATGAAAGAGATGCGATAGCTGAGTATGGCAATGCAAAAGTGATTGGTATTAGTAAAGATAGCTCATTGAGCCATAAAAAGTTTGCACTCAAGCATAATCTAAACTTTGTTTTACTCAGTGATGAAGGCCATCAAGTTATTGAAGCTTATGGTGCATGGGGTCCAAAAAAATTCATGAGCAAAGAATATTTAGGCATTAAACGTAATACCTATATCATTGATCCAGATGGAAACATTGTTAAAGAATACTTGAACGTAAATCCGAAAAACCATGTAGCTGAAATTATAAATGACCTTAGGCGATTTCAATCGATGTGATTGTAATAGTTGCTAGTCTCGTTTTAAAAGAACGGTAAAAGCTTCTGCCGGAATATCAATTTTACCCATCCTTTTCATTCTTGCTTTACCTTTTTTCTGTTTAGATAGTAGCTTCTTTTTTCGAGACACATCACCACCGTATAAATAGCCGGTCACGTCTTTTCTGTAGGCACTAATGTCTTCCCGGGCAATAAATTTACCCCCGATTGCAGCTTGTAAACTAACTTGAAAATTTTGACGGGGAATGACATTTTTTAGCTTGCCAACTACTTCTCTGCCTAGACTTTGTGCCTCACTACGATGAACCATAATACTAAAGGCATCAATTCTATCTCCTGCAACATAAAAGTCCAATCGTACGAGGTCTTCTGCTCTATAATTATCAAGCTCGTAATTAAATGAGCCGTAACCACTCGTAATACTTTTCAATTGATCATAAAAATCAGTTAATAAGTTAGCTAGTGGAGCTTCAAAAGTTAAAACCCCTAACTGAGCATCTACATAAGAAAGGTTTTTGTGTAATCCTCGTTTATTAGCAACTAATTGTATAACTGCTCCGACATACTCTTTCGGTACAACGACTTCTCCCTTCATCCAAGGTTCCCTTATTTCTTTAATTTTTGAAGGATCTGGTAAATCGGCAGCACTTTTTATATCTAATTCTTCACCGTTTAATAGTGATACTTGATAGTCTGTCGAAGGATTGGTAATTATTAAGTCCAGTCCATATTCGCGTTCTAATCTCTCCCGCACAATATCCATGTGCAATAGCCCTAAAAAACCGGCTCTAATGCCAAAGCCTAAAACAGGCGAATTCTCGGGTTCATATTGCAAAGCTGAATCACTCAAGCTCAGCTTTTCTATCGCCTCTTTAAGCAACTTGTAATGTTCGTTACTAACCGGAAAAAAACCTGCATATACAAATGGTTTAACATCAAGATAGCCAGGAAGCCCTGACGCTGCAGGTCGATTCGTTAAGGTAACGGTATCACCTACTTTTGCCTCACGGGTACTTTTCAAATTAGTAACCACATAGCCTATTTCTCCCGCTCGTAAGCTTGCAAGCGGGGTGAGGTGAGGTTTTAACGACCCTACCTCAAGGGCAATTCCTTTAGCGCTCGTAGCCATCATTTGTATAGGTTCGTTTTTATTGATAATGCCATCCTTGATTCGTACATATAAAATAACCCCTCGATAATCATCATAATAGCTATCAAAGATAAGTGCTCGAGTTTGGGCATTAATATCACCTCGAGGTGGTGGCACATCTTTTACGATTCTTTCTAAAACGTCAACAACACCTTGACCGGTTTTCGCTGATATTCTCAGAATGTCTTCATTTTTACACCCCAGTAAATTTATTATTTCAACACTGACCCGATCTACATCTGCCGCTGGTAGATCAATCTTGTTAAGCACGGGTATTATCACTAAGTTGGCTGCTAAAGCCAAATACACATTAGCCAATGTTTGGGCTTGTATACCTTGGCTAGCATCGACAATTAATAATGCCCCCTCACAAGCCTCCAAACTCCGGGAAACTTCATAGCTAAAGTCAACGTGACCAGGTGTATCAATCAAATTTAATTCAAAATCTTTATAATTCATACGAACTGGGGCTAACTTAATAGTTATACCTTTTTCTCGTTCCAGATCCATTCGATCCAGTAATTGTTCACGCATTTGACGCTTTTCAACCGTACCAGTTAATTCAAGCAACCTATCTGCGAGGGTACTTTTCCCATGGTCTATATGAGCAATGATGCAAAAATTTCGTATACGAGGCTGATCCATGCCACCAGATTATAACAGTAATGCCTGTAGGTGTAACAACTAACTGACTACAGGCTATTCGTATATCCGGACTGGCCGTAATATAAATTTACGGGCACGACCTACAACAAACTTTGCTTCCTCAAGTCCAAAGAGTGCCGACATTGTTACGTGTACCCAAAGTGTTACACCAGCGATCAAACCAAGCTTAACCCCAAGCGTTATAAATCCCTTGTCTGCTCGGTTAAGTGGTAATAATGAAACCATAATAAAGGCAGTCAGCACGCTAAAACCTGTCACTGAGACAATCCGAAAACATGCCCCCCAAAAAGTTTTATTAAGTATGTATGGATCGCGGACGATCATGACAATTACTAGAAGCATTACTTCAAAACCAGCTGCAATTGATTGCGCTAAGGCAAGACCAACGACACCGTAGCCATAAGGTGCTGGTCTAGCTAGATTAAAAACCAATATGATATTAAGTGCTATGGTTGCCAATGAAGTGAAGAGCGGGGTTTTCGTGTCTTTTTGGGCATAGAAATAACGGGATATGATGGTGTACAAAATTCTAAAGAATATAGCTGCAGTTAGAAATCCAAATATTAATGATACCTGAGGGGCTACTTCTCCATACAGTAACCGCGCTAGATAACCTCTGGCAAAAAAACTAATAACTGTAACCGGCAGGGCAATCCAAATCATAATACGCATTACCCGAAAGAAATCTCTATGAAACAGATCCGGTCGTTTTTGAGCTAGCCGATTGGCGAGCCGTGGGAAGGCTGCAGTAGCAATTGAAGTACCAACTAACATAATTGGTACATTTTGAAGTGTGGTTGCGTAGGTGTAATAGCTCACCGGGCCATCGCCAAGCATTTTAGCGCGATTAATTTCAACGATACTGTTAATAGCGTCAACGCCCTGGTCTATAGAACGCGCCGGTAAAACTCGCATAACCTGTCTGAAATCGAGCGATTTAAAGACTACCTTTGGACGATAGCGAAAACCAAGGCCCAACATACCTAGGGAGGCTACCAATAATTGTAAAATTGCACCGGCTAATGCGCCATAGCCGAGACCAACCACACCAATGTTATTTCTAAAAAGATACACGCTAACGATGATTGCCAAGTTATAGAACAACGGTGCGACAGCGAAGAAGAAAAATCTACCAAACGTCTGTTGCACACTCGTCAGTATCCCCGATAAGGTAAAGAGTAGGGGGTTTAAGGCAATCAGTCGCATGATTCTTGTTGCTTCTTGTAATTGTATTGGTGTCAGACTTGGAGCAACAATATGTTGCAATAGTGGTTTAGCAAAAACAAAAATGATAACAGAAACAAAAAACATAACAAACGATAGCAAGGTAAGTAAACTATTTGTTAATTCCCAAACGCTATGACGATCTTTTTTTTGTAATCGATCGGCGATAACTGGCATAAATGCAACACCAAAAACACCGGCAGCAATTGTCAGATAAAAGAAATCTGGTATTTGAAATGCTGCAAAGAAGGCGTCTGTGCTGCCGGGATTGACCTGCGTAAAGTTAGTACTGACCAAACGATTACGTAAGAAACCGAGCATTTGACCTAAAAATGCAACAACGATAAGCAGCATTGCTGCATTACCTAAGCCAACCCTCTTATTAACTTTTGATAATAATCGATTCATTAAGTTTTAATTATAGGTGTAAATGTAATGCTAGCCCACCCCTATTTACAAAATCTATTTTTAAACGATTTGATTGATTAGTATAAGGTTGCTGCTTTCGGCATCACCGAACCTTTGAGTAATTCAAGAACTTCGTCGGCTTCCACAGTTTCTTTTTCTAGGAGACGATCTTTTAATGCAACTAACTTTTCGTGGTTTGATTTTATAACCATTCGTGCGCGGTTCGCCGCTTCGGTAATGAGATTTTCAACTTCGTCATCAATTAACTTAGCAGTATCATCTGAATATTGTCTTTCATGGACTAATCGTTCCATCATCATCCCTTCGTCGACGTGGAATACCTGATCCCGTAATTTTTTACCCATACCCTGGTTGATAACCATATCACGAGCCAGTTCTGCGGCCTTTTGAAGATCTGAACCAGCACCTGTTGTTACCCGGTCATTACCATAAATAACTTCTTCAGCAATACGACCACCCAACATACGTGCTAAGACATCCTTATAATCGATGATACTGTGGTAGCTTTTATCCTCTGGTGGTATGAACCATGTAACACCACCAGTGCCACCACGTGGGATAATTGTAACTTTGTGAACCATATCACTATCGGGTAACACATGTCCAACAACTGCATGCCCAGCTTCATGATAGGCGGTGAGTTCTTTTTCTTGTTCACTCATTACTTTACTTTTGCGCTCGGGTCCAATTGCAACTTTTTCAAATGCTTGTGTAATATCTTCCTGGTTTATTTCATGCCTATTGTTTCGGGCTGCGATAATTGCTGCTTCGTTAGCAATATTTGCAAGATCAGCACCTGACGAACCAGCACTTTTTGCAGCTAGTGCATTTAAATCTACATCTTTTGAAACTGGTTTTTTATCAAAATGTACTTTAAGAATTGCTTCGCGATCTTTTCTATCCGGTAGTTCAATATTTACCCTCCGGTCAAACCTACCGGGACGAAGTAGTGCGGGGTCCAAAACATCTGAACGGTTCGTAGCAGCCAAAACTATAACATTTGTACCTTGTTCAAAACCATCCATTTCCACCAATATTTGATTGAGCGTTTGCTCACGCTCATCATGCCCACCGCCCATACCTGAACCACGTCGACGACCAACAGCATCAATTTCATCAATAAATATTATGCAAGGGGCATTCTTTTTGGCTTTGGCAAATAAATCTCTAACCCGACTTGCTCCAACTCCAACGAACATTTCAACAAATTCCGAACCGGAGATACTAAAGAATGGTACATTAGCTTCACCAGCAACAGCTCGAGCTAACATCGTCTTACCCGTGCCTGGAGGCCCTACCAATAAAACACCTTTTGGTATCTTGGCACCAACTGATTCAAACTTCTTGGGGAATTTCAAAAATTCTACAACTTCTTCAAGATCTTGTTTGGCTTCATTACTACCAGCAATTTGAGTGAAAGTCATCTTATCTTTTTCATTACCATAAAGTCTAGCGCGACTTTTACCAAAAGAAAGAGCTTGATTACCTTGACCTTGGGCACTTCGAAGCATAAAGAACAATACGAGGCTAATAAGTAAAACCGGACCGATTGTCGTGGCAAGTGTTAACCATATTGATCCAGCAGACGACTCCGGTTTATATGAAACATTGACTTTCGAATAATCGATTCCTTCGGATTTTAAACTGATCGTCGAATTAATATGTGATTGTAGCGTCGCAGATGTATCACCCTTTTTAGTAATTTGTAATGTTCCCCCTGAGACCAGAATCTTTTCATATTGCCCGGAATTTGCATTTTTAATGACATCCGATAATGAGACTTCTTTTAAATTTGCAGGTTGAAAATAAGCAGCAAAGATTATTAAACCTAATATTATTATTGAAGCGATAAAAACGATGTTCTTAAAACCTCGTTTATTTGGTGCCCCACCTTGATTGGTTCGAAACGGTTTATTATCCATAGTATTTTATTATTATACAGAGCTCCTCTCCTGAACGCTAGCGGTCACGTACTAGGAGTGCTAAATTATCTTGTGATATTTGCAGCTGATACGCAGCATTGATATCAGTTACCTTACCAGCAGAGTATGTTTTTGCAGCAATAACTAACCGCTCTAGTGAATTACTGTCAAAATTACGAATGCCCTGCTTACGTAGCCATGATGCCAATAATTCTACGGATACCTTATGAGGTAGCATTATAAAATGGTGCCTATCTAATGTATCTAATGATGGCTGCACGTGCATATGGACGAGAAGGTTATCATCAATCTGCTTGTTTAAATCCCGTGCATGATCAATTATATCAATAAATTTCTGTCGTTCGCTAGTACTTAATCTTGGAATAATGCGATGCCTAACGTAATTTCGTAAAAAAGCAAGGTTATCATTTGATGGATCCTCCCGCCAAACTAATCCTTTTTCGGTAGCATAATCTCGAATGATTGATTTAGGTATCCTCAAAAATGGTCGCAATACCCACTGATTTGAATTCAATCCTGTGAGCCCCTTTCTGCCAGTTCCTCTCAACATGTTAATAATTGCCGTCTCCAGTACATCATCTTGGTGATGAGCGGTTACGACCGCTTTCGCTTTGGCAGACTTTTTAACTGTGTTTAAAAAAGCATAGCGTGCGATTCTGGCCTTTTCTTCGCTACAAAATTCACCTAAATTACCATTTTGATAAACAAACGTCAGTTGATTTTTTTGTGCTATAGAATGGACAAATTGTCGATCATTTTTTGAGTCCTTGCGAATACCGTGGTCGAAGTGAGCAACAATAATTTTGGATTTTGGTACATGCAAAAAATGATCCAGTAACACCATAGAATCAACACCACCCGATATAGCAAGTACATAAACCCCCGGCTCAACAGAATTAATTAACATAAGATGATTCCTATTTATACGAATACGAATTGCTGTATTTATTATACCGTCAATAAGCTATAGGCCCTAAAGCTTGCCGTTGAATGAATGATGATCATCGTGCTGTTTTTAAATTATAACCACGATATACTAATGGCAACATCAGTGTTTCTGTTACATTGAACTGTTGTGTTACAGAAAAACCTATTTTTTGTATACGCTTCAGTTTATTTTCATATTCTTCCTGGTATTTTTTATCACCAAGTAATTGATCATCTTGTTGTTTTTGTTCAAATTTTACTAACTCTTCCCTGGCTATATCCATTGTATCTCTCAGTTTTTTTGCTTGATAAGGTAAGTCTGAAGTTACAATAACGGCACCTATTTTTAAAATAGCTTGGTGCATTTCAATCTCATCCCATGCTATTCTGCTACCTTGGATGTTAAATTTGAATTGTTGGGAAGAGCCGTCTTCATTATTGAGCTTAACCTGGGTTACCGTGCGCCCAGAATCTTGTGATTCCACAAGCTGCCAAGCAAATCTGTATGGTCCAGCATTGGATACCCCTAAGCTTAAAGTACAAATACCTCTATCATTATGATTATTATCGTCTTTGGCATAATCAGTCTGGTATAAAACCCCCGGTTCTCCAACTGGTAACAAATCAACATACTGGGCATATAGTGCTTGCGTGCAATTATAAAAAAAGCGGCTATTAGCCGCATTGTTTTCTTCAATTATTGGTGTTTTTGGTTGTTCAGTTTGAAGCTCAGAAAATACTATCATTCTGAGACTTCAGTATACCGTGTTTAATAAAATTATTGTAATGTAAAATACAATAAACCTACCTGATTAGCTTATAATGCTAGTGAGATTAGAAAAAATAAATCATGAAAATAGATATTATCCTTATTCTAGTTGGGTTAGTCAGCGGTATTATTAATTCAATTGCGGGTGGTGGTGGAATATTAATTTTCCCAACACTATTAGCAGCTGGTCTGCCGGCAATTATAGCAAATGCTACAAGTAGTTTAGTGGTTTGGCCAGGTGCGCTAACATCTGCATATGGGTATCGAAATTATATTAAAAAGATTCCTCGATATTATCTATTACTCCTAGTTCCTTGCTTTTTCGGATCAATTATTGGTTCATTTACATTAGTACACACATCAAATACATTTTTTGAAAAATTGACGCCGTGGCTCGTGGTCATTGCTGTGGTTTTGTTAGCTTTACAACCAACAATTCATAAACAGATGGCTAAGCGTTCTAAGAAATCAAAAAATAAGCATTCTATCCGGACAGTAATTATTGTTAGTTTATTAGTATTCCCCCTGGCAATATATGGTGGTTATTTTGGTGTTGGCTATGGGATTATGATGTTAGCCTTTTTAGGTTTTACAAGCCTTACGAATATTCATCAAATGAATGGCGTCAAAAATGTAGGTGGGGCTTGTATAGCAATAATTTCTACTGTATTTTTCGTTCGTGCAGGTTTGATTAACTGGCACGCTGGACTTTTCATGCTATCAGGATGTGCAATTGGAGGAATTTTAGGCTCCAAAATAGCCCTTAAGATTTCTGCAACGACCGTCCATAATATTACTGTGATAGCAGGTTGTATAGTTGCGATATATCTTCTGGTCAAATCATATCACTAGAAAACAGATAGAAAACGTGTTATATTTCGGCCTGCATGTAGGCATTTCGGCGGCGTAGCTCAGCTGGTTAGAGCACAGGACTCATAAGCCTGGGGTCAGTGGTTCGAGTCCACTCGTCGCTACCATATACGTTATATCTTCATTGATAGAATGTTTTTTGAATAGCTTTGTTATTATTAGCACGTGAATAAAAAATTTGCTTTCTTTGACTTAGACGGAACCTTATTCAGATCGTCCCTTTATTTTGAGATAGTTCAGTTATTGTCTAAAAAGGGCAAATTTAGCACGCAAGCAACAAAGCAAATCGAAATTGCATATAATAATTGGAAAAAACGAACAAGTGACGAATCGTTTTGGGAATATAATGATGCTCTGTTGTCTACTTTTAGATCATTCTTACTTGAGCTCAATCTTAATGACTACGAAGAAGCCGTTCAACAAGTATTTGATACCCAAAAAGATCATGTGTATACCTATCCCAAAATGCTCCTTAAAAAGTTGAAAGACAACGGGTATTTTTTATTAGCAATTTCTGGATCACAAATTGAAATTGTAGAATTATTCTGTAGATATTATGGTTTTAATGATTGGATAGGTTCTGAACATGAGCGAAATAAGACTACTACTCAATTTACAGGAAATGTTACTGATACATTCACCGATAAAACGAAACATTTAAAATATCTCGTTAAAAAACATGACCTTACATACATTGATAGTATTGGTATTGGCGATACACAAAGCGACATTAAAATTCTTGAAATGGTTGACAAGCCTATTGCCTTTAATCCAAATAAACAATTATTTGATTATGCAAAACAGCAGAAATGGAGATTAGCGTTTGAGCGAAAAAACGTCATTATTACACTATTAAATAAAAACGGTGCTTATATACTTGAAAATGAAATCATGCCTATTTCGTTGTAATTGAACTTTCTAACAAATGATAAATAAATATGTTTTATAAATAGCAATTAATTATGCTCTTTGTGTGGTTATGGTTTGAGTTGCTGCTAGTGTTATATCGCCATAGAGTCGAAATTTTGAAACTGAAAGTCAATAAGAAGTATTTTATACGTTCATTAATATGATGAGGTAGCAATGTAGGTTGTAGCAACTGAGTAGGCACCAGTTGGTGTTGTGGTAGCAGTGGTTGCAGCGAATTTCATGACCAAGGCTTCCCAGTTGACTATTTTGTTAGCGCTTCCAGCCGTACTACCAATTGTTGTAGCTGTAGTTGTACTGTTCCAAGCAGCTTTGGTACAAGC
>Ga0209048_10006804_pt1 | contig 10637 bp, 11 predicted proteins | sample FrelakmetCRP12CR_FD_187146 | JGI IMG/M metagenome (GOLD analysis project Ga0209048, IMG submission 187146) | Freshwater lake sediment microbial communities from the University of Notre Dame, USA, for methane emissions studies - CRP12 CR (SPAdes)... | ecosystem: Environmental > Aquatic >... | reverse complement strand
GTCTCTGACCGCCGGCTGTCTGCCCTGTTTCGTTCGACGGTCAGAGACCGCCGCTACAGTTTCGTTCGACGGTCAGAGACCGCCGCTACAGAAATCGGCACTGCCAGGGCCACGAAGCGGAGCTTGTCGTTCCATCGCGGAAGCGCGATGCTCGGTCGATGGCCTACAGTTCCTTCCGGCAATTCGTCGACGCGCTGGAAACAGAGGGTGAACTGACCCGTATCTCCGTCCCAGTCGAGACCGATTTGCTCGTCTCGGAATGGGCAAATCGCGAGATGAAATCGCCGGGCGGCGGGAAAGCGCTGCTCTTCGAAAATCCCACCGTCGATGGCAGGCCATCGAAGTTTCCTGTTGCCATCAATACGATGGGGTCACGGCGCCGCATGGCGCTGGCGCTGCAGGTCACCAGCGTGGAGGACCTCGCGCAGGAAATTCAACTGATCCTGAAAGCGAAGCCACCGACGGATCTGCGAGAAGGCTGGAGCCTGCTCAAGCAGGGCCTTCACCTACTCCACGCGCGTCCGAAGCATTCGAAGGAGGGCGCTTGTCAGGAAGTGGTGCACCGCTTCGCGGAACGTCCAACGTCCAACGCAGAGGGGCTCACTCTTTCCGACCTTCCCATTCTGAAATGCTGGCCAAAGGATGGCGGCCGCTTCATCACCTTGCCGAATGTTCACACCCGCGATCCCGATACCGGCGCGCGCAATCTCGGGATGTATCGGATGCAGGTTTACGATGAACGAACGACGGGAATGCATTGGCAGGTGCACAAGGTCGGGGCTCGCCATGGCCAGCGTTATTATCAACGCAATGAACGCATGCCTGTTGCGGTGACGATTGGCGGCGATCCGGCTTACACTTTCGCGGCGACCGCTCCGCTGCCCGACGGCCTGGACGAAATTCTTTTCGCCGGGTTCATTCGCAAAAAATCAGTCGAGCTCGTGCCGTGCAAGACGGTAGACATCGAAGTCCCGGCCGACGTCGATTTCGTGCTGGAAGGTTACGTCCAGCCAGGAGAAACGCGGCCCGAAGGCCCCTTTGGCGATCACACCGGTTTCTACACCGCAATCGAGGATTACCCCGTCTTCCACTTGACTGCGATCACGCACCGCCGTGAGGCAATTTACCCGACCACGATCGTCGGTATTCCGCCGATGGAGGATTTCTACATGGGCGACGCCAGTGTCCGGATTTTCCTGCCCGTTTTCAAAATGAACTTCCCGGAATTGGTGGACATGACTCTCCCGCCGGAAGGAGTTTTTCATAACCTCGTCTTCGTCAGCATCAGGAAGCAGTACCCTTATCAGGCCTTCAAAGTGATGCATGGGCTTTGGGGTATGGGACAGATGATGTTCAGCAAATACATCGTCGTGGTCGATGAAGACTGCGACGTGCATAACACCAGCGAAGTTCTTTTCCGCTTGTGCGCCAATACCGATCCGGAACGCGATAGCACGATCATCCGGAATCCGAGCGATTCGCTTGATCACGCGCCGAGTTCGCAAAACATCGGGTCGCACATGGGGTTCGATGCCACTCGAAAACTTCCCGGCGAAAATTATCATCGCTCCTGGCCCGAGCTCCTGAAGATGACCGGCGAAGCGCAGGCGCTGGTCGATGCGCTGCAAAAGAAGGTGGGTTGACTTCGGACGATCTGGTAGGGCGAGACTCCGTCGAGCCGCGGATCGCGATGTAGTGGCGCTTCTGCGAAGCGCCTTTTCCAGGAACAACGCATCCCACCGGGCGCTTCACAGAAGCGCCACTACATTAGGGCTTCCGAAAATACCCGCCGCCAACCCGGTCCTCGACGAGTCCGCCGTGCGGGATTCCGCGCAGATTATAGATTTGGTAGGGAGGCAGTGGGCTCTGGTAAAATCCGGGGGTCTCGGTCCTTCGCCCGTAGGGGAAACCGCCCCGGGGCCTTGGGCCATAACGCACCGCCTGATCTTCTTCGATCGACGCACCGATGATCGCGCCCGTTGTCGCTCCAATGAGCGCGCCCGTAGCCGCTCCGCGGACATCGCCGGTCGCTGCAGCTCCGATGATGGCCCCGGCGGCGGCGCCAAAACCAGCGCCTTGTCCCGTAGGCGTTTCGCAGGAAGTCAAAGCGATACCGTTCAGGGTTAACGCCGATACGATAAGCAAATTCTTGTTCTTCATAAGGTGATGCAGGGAATTCGGATGGCGGAATACAGACGGATGCTCATCCTCCCGCATTCAACCAAACGCGGAACAACTGCGCGGCAATCCGGCCGCCCTTCTCAATCCTGGCCAGTCGATATTCCTTTTCAAAAACGCGAAAGCGGTCTGCTTTCATTCGCTTCAACAAGGCACGGTAGACTGAGCTCATTATTTCCGCCGCCACCATCGAGCGTCGATCCTCTCGCGGCAGCAAGCCGGAAGCCTCCTCGAAAAACTTCTCCGCGCGCGCCGCTTCAAATTCCATCAGGCGGACAAACGAGTCGTTGTACTGTTGCCGGCGAAGATCGGCCTCGGAATAATCGAACCGCACCAGATCTTCCTGGGGCAAATAAATGCGTCCATTGCGCAAATCCTTCCCGACATCGCGGATGATGTTGGTCATCTGGAGCGCAAGTCCGAGTTGGATCGCGTACTCGCGGCAGGCCGGGTTGCGGTAACCAAAAATTTCTATGCTGACGAGACCGACCGCACTCGCCACGCGGTAGCAATACACCCGCAGCGCGGCAAACGTGTCGTAGCGGACGTTTCCCAAATCCATCTCCACGCCATCGATAATTTCGTCCAACATGGACGGCGTCAGCGAATACTTGGTGATCAACCCGCGCACCTCGCCGGCGATCGTGGATTCGTCCGGGCTCCTTTCCCGGAGCCACCGTCGCCATGCGGTTAGACCACGAGCCTTTTCTTCCACGCTCAGTTCGGTGGAGTCTGCGATATCGTCGATCACGCGACAAAACGCGTAGAAGATCGTGATGTCCTGCCGGCGTTCGGGGCCGAGCGCAACGAAAGCGAGAGCCAGGTTCGATTTGCTTGCGCCTGTGATTTTCGCGGCATTCATCGCTTAGTGGCCGGGACGGTGCCCTGCGCCGTCCAAGCGAGAGCCTTCAGTGCGCTTTCCCACCTACCCAAAAAACTTTTCATCCAGCGTCAGTACGCAATCCACGTTTCCTGATTTGCGCGTGCCGCCTCGCACTGGCGGAACAAACAAACCCACGAGGCCAGCAGCCAGCCGGTAATCAGTCCGCGCACACAGACATAAATTATTTTCCAGCCGATCATAGCCACCACGCGGTCCGCGACCGCACCTCGCACAATGGCGTCGCAGGCGGTCAGGAAGAAAAAATGCAGCCCGGCGATAAGCAGAAACCAACTGAACCGAAAGACGTTTTTTCGAATGAATTCAAAATGAGCGCGAACGGCAGCTCCCAAACTCTCGTTATGCAACACGAGCGAGATTTGGACCGAACAAAAGGCAATGATCAATCCACTCATGACCAGACGCTCGTACGGCAGATAATCGAGGACATCGGGAACATCCCGGAAATACGCGAGCAGGAGCGGCGCGCGCACGATCAAGGTGCCCACGATGACGACGAGGCCGGCCCATTCCAGGACATAGCTAAAACGCCGCATCGCGAAACGGAAGATATCTGTTTCCCGGAAACTCAAGCCTTTGATCCAAGCCAGGCAAACGGCAATCAGGTAAACCTGAATGTAGACGCCAAAGAGATATTCGAAGGTGAACGCGACCGCGTCGATGGTGGCCGCGAGTTGCAGCCATCTGGCCGCCGGCATGGCCGCGCCCCATTCCGGTAACAGCCAAAAAGTGATCGGTTTCAGGAGGGTCGCCAGGACGCTGACCAGCAGGACGAAATAGATCGCGTAGCCCCAAACTCGAAAACGCTTTCGCAACGCGCGGAACAAAGCGGCGTGCAATCCACGCCAGTTAAAGATCAGCAGGACGGCCGCGAGAACCGACAGTGGGTAGGTGGTGGTCGCGTTATCAAAAATCCCCACGACCGCTTCCAGCGCCGGCAACGGGACGTCGCGCCAGACTTCAACAAAGCCCGGCCACGCCCACGTGCCCGGCGTCAGGACCTGGCTGAAATCGATATCAGAAGGCCGCTGGAGCGGAGTGAACGTGGCGAATTGAAAGACCGAATAGGCGAAGCCGAGCAGGATAAAGGTGAGCCAGATTCGTTTGAAACGCGTGATGCACCGAAACCCATCACGCAAGGCCAGGCGGTTCGGGTTAAAGAACAGCACGACGGCGTAGCCGCCGATCAATCCGAGGAGCGGGTAAATGCGAGGGACGTTCGGCCACATGCCGTGCTAAGAAGGAATGAAGTAATGGAGTAATGGAGTAATGGAGCAATTCATTGTTGAGTCGATTACATCACTCCGTCACTCCATTACTCCACTTCTCCGTCGCTACCGAATGAGTCCCCAGTGTTGATTGAAAGGCCAATAGACCAGCAACCCTCGCCCGACCAGATTTTCCTCGGGCACGGGTCCCCACCAGCGACTGTCATAACTGTTGTAACTGTTGTCGCCCATCGCGAAAAAATGGCCGGCCCGCACCGTGTACGTCTTGTCCGGGTCGGATAGGTAATCGCGCCCCGGCGCGTAACCGCGATAACCGTCTCTTGCCGCCATGACCCGGCCGAAGCCGAAGCCCTCCGCCACCTTGTCGCTCACATAGAGAATTGGGGAATCGATTCGCAAGACGTCTCCCGGAATGCCACTGAGGCGCTTGATATAAAAGGGCGGGCCCGTTTCCGGATCGCCCGGGATTCCGGGAATGTTATCCGTTCGGAAAACAAAGACGTCCCCGCGACGCGGCTTGACGAAGTTGTAAGTGAACTTATCCACGAAGACTTGGTCTCCCGTGTCGACCGCCCCTTTCGCGATGATCTCACCCTTGGCATATTGGTTGCCAGGAACGACCTTGAAATCCTGACGGAGCGTATCCGGCGGCGAGTAAACGAGGAATTCCTGCCGCACACAAACGATGCGGGAAAAGGTAAAGAAGAAGGCGAACTTTTTCGGCAGAACCTGGGTGACCTGATCGTCCTCGGCTGAAACGACGTTGATGTAATTGCGCCCCAGGACGACGAATTCTCCGATCTGGCGGAGAACGCCTGGCGCCGGCTGATCCGCCGGCATGGGATGGCCGATGATGCCATTCAAGGTCGGTTGCATGGAACCGGTCGGAATCTTGAATGGTTGCAGGAAGTAGGAACGGACGCCGACGGCGACGACGATCGCGACCAGGATGACTTCAATGTTTTCGCGCCAGGCCGCGTCTTTCGGAGTCGGCATGTGCTGCATGTAGAGCTTGTGCAGCAGCTCGGACTCCGTCTTCACCGCCACGGCGTCGCGCGCCTTGAGCGACTTGCGCACCTTTTCGATCTGCGCCTTCATCTCCGCGAGAGTCGCCGCGCTCAGAACGTCTTTGCGATAGCGGACCAATTTCTCCGCGTGACGAATGAGGAGACGACCGTGTTTGATGTAGCCGGGTGTGAACATGTAAATTTTGGCCTGACGAGTCATTGCGCTCGCAGGACTTTGATGAAGGCCTCTTGTGGAATGTTGATCTTACCGATGCTTTTCATGCGTTTCTTGCCCTCTTTCTGCTTCTCGAGCAACTTTCGCTTTCGGGTGATATCGCCCCCGTAACATTTCGCCGTCACGTCTTTGCGCATGGCCGAAACACTTTCGCGCGCGATGATTTTCCCGCCGATCGCCGCCTGGATGGCCACCTGGTAGAGTTGCCGCGGAATCACTTCCTTTAGTTTGGCCGCCAGCGTCCGGCCGCGACTCTCGGCCCGATCGCGATGCACGATCATGGAAAAGGCGTCGACGGCCTCGCCGTTTACCAGCAGGTCGAGCTTCACCAAATTCGCGGCCCGATAGCCTGAATGTTCGTAATCCATCGAGCCGTAGCCACGGGTAATACTCTTAATCTTATCGTTGAAATCGACCAGGATTTCGTTGAGCGGAAGCTCGCAATGAAGCATCACCCGCCGCGTGTCGAGCGATTCCGTGTGGTCCATCACGCCGCGCTTCTCCATGATCAGCTGAAGCAAATCGCCGATGTATTCGTTGGGACAAAGCACGTAGGCCTTCACGATTGGTTCGCGAATCTCCTCGATCAGGCTTGGATCAGGCAGGTGCGCCGGATTATCGATCAGCAAAGTTTCGCCCCGCGTCGTCAGGATTTCATAAATGACGCTCGGGGAGGTGGCGATAATATCCATATCGTATTCGCGCCGGAGCCGTTCCTGGATAATCTCCATGTGCAACAAGCCGAGAAAACCGCAGCGGAATCCGAACCCGAGCGCGACCGAGCTTTCGGGTTGATAAACAAACGCCGAATCGTTGAGCCGCAGTTTTCCGATCGCCGTTTTCAAGTGCTCGAAATCGCCGGTATTGATCGGGTAGATCCCGCTGAAGACCATGGGATGGATCTCCTGAAAGCCGGGTAGTGGCACTTTGGCCGGATTACGCAGATCCGTGACCGTGTCGCCAATCTTGATATCGGCCGTGCTCTTGATGTTCGCGATGAAATAACCGACGTCACCGGCCTGGAGGTTTTTCTGCGGGAACATCTTCGGCGTGAAGACCCCGACCTCCTTCACCTCGTAACGCGCGTCATTGTTGATCAACTTGATCGCATGACCCGCCTCGATCTTGCCCGAAAAGATACGGACATAGGCAACGACCCCGCGATAGATATCGAAAACGCAATCGAAGACGAGCCCGCGCAAGACTTCGTCAGCGGGTTTCGGCGGGTGTGGGACTCGATGGACGATGGCCTCGAGAATTTCTTCGATGCCAATTCCCATTTTCGCGCTGGCCTCGATCGCTTCCTCGGCCGGAATGGCCAGAATTTCCTCGAGTTGCTTGTGCACCGCGGGAATGTCGGCATTCGGCAAATCGATTTTGTTAATCACCGGGATGATGGTGAGTCCCTGTTTATGGGCGAGATGCACATTCGCCACCGTCTGCGCCTCGACGCCCTGGGCGGCATCGACAATAAGGAGCGCGCCTTCGCAGGCCGCGAGCGACCGCGAAACTTCGTAGGCGAAATCCACGTGCCCCGGTGTGTCGAGCAGGTTGAGCCGGTATTTTTTTCCCGACCGCGCGGTGTAACGCATGGCCACCGGGTGCGCCTTGATCGTGATCCCGCGCTCGCGCTCGAGATCCATGGAGTCGAGCAGTTGATCCTGCTTGTCGCGTTCGTGGATCGTGCCCGTGCGATCGAGCAATCGATCCGAGAGCGTGGTCTTCCCGTGATCGATATGCGCGATGATGCAGAAATTCCGGGTCAGCTCAATCGACATAAAGCGCTGCACTATGCGGGCGCGTCCAGTGTGGGTCAATCGGAGTGGGGTTACGTTAACGGGGTGTCATCCCGAGCCGCGCCGACAGGACCGCGACCATGGGAGGAGCGCTGACCTCGCAGGCGGTCTTTCGCTTCCGCGCTACTTGATGACGTCTACGTTGGATTACGCATTGCTCCTTCATAATGGCGCAACCTGCGCCCGTAAGGTCCCTGGCCGGCTTCCGGACTCAGGAAGACGCGTATCTCGCTCGCAACTCCCCCGGATCCTTCCCGGCCTGGCGCAGCTCCCTCAAACTCAGCGAATCGTCCCGTTTCGCGAGCCGCCGGCCGGACGAGTCGGCAATCAATTCAGTGTGATAAAACTGCGGCGCGCTCAAACCCAGGGCGCGATAGATCAGCAACTGTCGAAAGGTCGAGAGAAGCAAGTCCGCGCCGCGGACGGCTTCACTGATTAACATCGCGGCGTCATCGGCCACCACCGCCAGTTGATAAGCCGGCACGCCATCTTTTCGCCAGATGATGAAGTCGCCGAAATCGGTCCCGGCGATGGCGCGTTGCACCCCGAGCCGGTTATCGACGAACTGCAAAGCTTCTCCCTCGGGCACGCGAAAGCGCCAATGATGCCCCGCGGCCGAATCGAGGTCGCTGCTGATTCCTTTCTCTGGCCGGCACGTTCCCGGATAAACCGGTTCTTCGTTCTCATGGTGCGGGGCGCTCCCGGATTGAAGCACATCGCGCCGCGAACAGGTGCAGGGATAAATCAAGCCCGCGTCTCGCAATTTCTTCCAGACCGCGAGGTAGACTTCGCGCCGCTCGCTTTGGACGTAAGGCGCAAAGGGACCGCCCACATCCGGCCCTTCATTCCATTCCAATCCGAACCAGCGCAGATCTTTGGCGATCGCATCCCGAAATTCCGCCCGGCACCGAGAGCCATCCAAATCTTCGATTCGGAGAACGAGCTTTCCCCCGGCCTCTTGAGCGCGTTCCTGGGCGCGCCAGAACGTCAGCGCATGTCCCAGATGAAGATAGCCCGTCGGCGATGGGGCGATGCGGCCGCGATAGGGAATTTCAGATTTCAGATTTCGAATTTCAGCTTAGCGTGAGCGCTCCGCGGAGCTGGAAAGCTCGCCTCATTCTGGAATCGGCTATCTGAAATTATCAATGAAAAAACGGCGTCTTCTTCTTTGGGACATTGACGGCACGCTCATCAGCACAGGCGCAGCGGGACAGCGCGCCATCGCGCGGGCGACGGCCCAACGGTTCGGTAGCGGCGGCGATTTGGAGGGCGTGGAGATCGCCGGACGGACAGATTCCAGTATCGCCCACCAGATTCTTGCGAAATATGGAGAGCCGCTGACCGAGGAAAATATCAGCTCGTTTCTTAATCTTTATCTCGGTTTGCTGGAGCAAGACCTGCCTGGCAGCAACGGACAGGTTTTGCCTGGAATTCTGGAGTTGCTGCAGCGGGCCGAACACAGATCGGACACCGTCCTGGGCCTTCTGACGGGCAATCTCCGGCGCGGAGCCCAATTGAAACTCGAGCGCTATCAGTTGTGGCGTTTCTTCGCCTTCGGGGCGTTCGCGGATGACCATAACGATCGCAACCAGCTCGGCGCTTTCGCCCTCACCCGCGCGGAGGAAGACACCGGGGAAGAATTCCGGCCGGGGCAGGTCGACGTCATCGGCGACACCGGTCACGACATCGCCTGCGGGAAAGCGTTTGGCGCACGGACGATCGCGATCGCGACAGGGACGTGGCCTCGGGAGAGATTGGCTGAGTGCGCGCCCGATTTTCTTTTCGATGATCTCTCGAAGGTGGACGAGGTGATTGCGACTCTGGGCTGGTGATGGATTGAGGGACGTTGGGAGAGTGACATCTTCCCCACCTCAATCGGCATGTCACTTCTGGACCAACCCAACATTCTTCCGCTGGAAGGCGAGATCGACCTCCACGTCTCGCCGCGCCGCGGTCTGATCTGGGAAGCGCGCGCGACTCGTGGTTTCGACTGAAAGTGTTTTAATCATGGAAAATGAATTTACACGCCGGGTGGGGGTTCGCTCCAGCGCATAGACCAAGCGGTATGATTTACGGACGCGCAGAGGTATGTCCTCACCAAAATATCGCGGCCAAATCGCCGAACATTTAAACAACCGACCGAGGAAAAGACATGGCTACAAAACACCCAATCAATGCTTCCTTCGTAACTAGCAAATGTTGCACTACAAAGTTGAGCCTAGTCCTTTCGGGTGATTAGCAGTTTGATCCATTTGCCCGGTTTCTTCGATGTGCTGGATGGAATTACGAAGGCGTCGACGAATCCCTGGACTTCGTGCCAAGTATACCGGTTTACAAGACCGGGGAATTTCTTCGTGAGCTGCGTGATCCTGCCATCGGTGCGGCGGAACACGAAGATGTTCCCTGACGGGCCGTCCTGATAAATGATCGCTTTGCCGCTCGGCGCGATCGCAGCTTCGTTTGCTTGGGAAAGCTTCCTTTCGTGATAGTACAGATACTCGAAATGACCGACGGACTCGAACGTGTTGGGGGGATTTTGCTCGGCGATGAGCACACGACGAAAGCCAAACCCTAGATCGCGTACGCGCTCGATCCCGAGAGGGACATCCTGCGCCTGTGCGGCCGTCATCAGAGCTAGAAGCAGAATGAGGCTGAGACGCATGGGCCAACGAAAAGGAACTGAGCGACCGCTGGTGGGAGCGGGCGGTGAACACGTGGAGAACTCTCTCGTAAATTCACAGCGGCTCAACAGAGCGGCCAGCGGTTCGCTCCAGTGTCAGGGTTAGATGGTTTGGGTGTTCGCCACATCACAATGACCGCTACATCAGAGACGATAACGATGAGCGCGAGTGCGATGAAAAGCCAATCATACTGCATTGGAGCGATAGCGTCGTTCGCTGGTGTGCGTGGCCAATAATCTGATGCAATCATCCAAGTAAGCCACCCGCACGCAGGAATTGCTAGCACTGTCCCAACGCGGCTGCGGCGCCGTGCAATAACGAGACTGGACCCGATAATGAGCGCGATGGGACCGGCGAAGTACATCGTGAGCAGCAGCCAAACTGCTACGGCCGGCGTCGAGATGCCGCTCATCACCAGCATCACCCAAGCAGCGATAAACAACCAGACAATGCCGACGAGCAATAGCCATCCTGCGACCAAACGCGTCTTCACCATCTAGAGATAGACGCCATCTTGCAGTCTATCAACGTCACCAGGCATCCCCGCGCCATGCGGCATTACCAAGAGCGGTGTTTCCAAAACGCGAATAGAAGGGCGGTTTCGAAACCG
>Ga0209048_10006803_pt1 | contig 10640 bp, 8 predicted proteins | sample FrelakmetCRP12CR_FD_187146 | JGI IMG/M metagenome (GOLD analysis project Ga0209048, IMG submission 187146) | Freshwater lake sediment microbial communities from the University of Notre Dame, USA, for methane emissions studies - CRP12 CR (SPAdes)... | ecosystem: Environmental > Aquatic >... | reverse complement strand
AGGCCGCGACAAAGCAAAGATACAGGGACGAGTCCTTGCGCTGGACATAAACGGCAACGGCAGGGAAGAGATCATTCTGCCGAAGAACCTCGGCGATACCCTCATTAGCGGGTACAAAGAGGCCGAGTTCGTGTCTTTGAGCTGGACCGGGTCCAGGCTTGAACGGAATTTGAATATACCGGATATTCCCGGCGTGGTCCTTGATTTTCAGATAATCCGACAGCAGGGGTCGAGCACGCAGATTTTTGCACTCGTAAATTCTTTTGGCGGGATTTTTAAAAGCGACAGCATCCGAGTGCTGTCCTATGCGGTGAAGTAAGTATTATGCCGATGATGAAGCTGCGGCGAGCCGCAGGCATTGCAGCTATTGAATGAAAAGGGCAAGAGTATGAAGAACAAACATTCGGCCCCCGAAGAACATTACGCACAACTGGACAGGAACAGTCTGCCGAAACATATTGCCATTATCATGGACGGCAACGGCAGGTGGGCGTTGCATAGGGGTTTGCCGCGTGTCGCCGGGCATAAGAAGGGTGTCGACGTAGCACGTCAGGTGACGGAACAGTGCCGGCAGCTGGAGATCCCGGTGCTTACCCTTTACGCTTTTTCCGATGAGAACTGGGGCCGGCCCAAGGAAGAGGTGAGTTTTCTTATGGACATGCTCGGGGCCTTCCTCAAGGCCGAGATCGCGACCATGAAGGCGAACGGCATCCGATTTCGTACTATCGGCAAGATTGAGCGACTTCCGGCAAAGGTGCAGACGTGGGTTGATAAGGCGATGTCCGAGACCGCTGGAAACACCGGCATGGTTCTGAACCTCGCCCTGTCCTACGGCGGCCGCGGTGAGATCCTGGATGCAGTCAACCGGATGCGTTCAGCTATCAATACAACAGACGGCATGACCGAAGAGCTCTTCTCCTCCTATCTCGATACCGCCGGTCTGCCCGATCCCGACCTAATCATCCGAACAAGCGGCGAAAAGCGCATCAGCAACTTCCTCCTGTGGCAGTCAGCGTACGCCGAGTTCTATTTCACCGATACTCTCTGGCCCGACTTCAAGGAGGGGGATCTCTTGGCCGCGATCCTCGACTATCAGGGACGTCAACGCAGGTTCGGTCTGACACAGGAACAGCTCGTTCAGAAGTGATTGCTTCGTGCAGCGTTCATCCGTTTTTGCAGTTTCTCCGGATTGAAGTACTTCGCACCTTAGAGTGTTCGCAGCACATGTTGTTCCGGCTTGCACAGGCTAGGATTTTTTCAATGCCCCGCGAATCATGCGGGGAGGTTTGTTTTTGCGGAGAAGCACATGCTGTATAAGAGAGTGATCTCAGGGGTCCTGTTCCTCCCCATATTCTACCTTGTCTCGTGGAAGCTTTCGCCGGTCTATTTCACAGCGCTCGTATTGGCTGCCGTAGTAGTGGGACAGTACGAGTTCTACCGCATGGCGCGCGCCCGCGGGAGCTATCCCAATACCGTGCTCGGCGGCATTATCGGGGCGCTGGTGGTCCTGGAAGCCTATCACCCCATGGACTTCGGCGCGGGAACATTTTCTTTTGCCGCATGTCTTATCCTGATCATGGTTGCACGGCTCTTTTCCAGGCGGCCTATCGATGGTGCGATCGAAGATGTTGCGTCCACGTTCACCGGCGTATTTTACGTAGCCATGCTGTTTGCGTATCAGATCGTGATCCTTATAGGTGTTGATGGGAAACAATGGCTGGTCTTTCTGTATTTCGTGATCTGGGCGTCCGATATCGGAGCCTACTCGATAGGGATTCCCTTCGGCAGACACCGATTATACGAAAAGGTAAGCCCGAAGAAAAGCATTGAAGGACTCCTCGGAGCGCTTGCGGCGTCCACCGGGATGGCGCTGATCTGCAGAGTATGGTTCATGCCGGCTATGGGGATTACGGAAGCAGTCGGAATCGCGCTAATGCTGGCCGCAGTCGGCACGATCGGCGACCTGGTAGAATCATTGTTCAAACGATCAGCCGGGGTTAAGGATTCGGGAAGCCTGATCCCGGGACATGGCGGGATCCTGGACCGTATGGATAGCATGTTATTCGCCGCGCCTGTGCTGTACTACTATCTCATCATGAGATAATCAAGTGCGGAGTGCGGACCCCGGCTTACGGATTGCGGGGCCAGGTTTCGGATGGCCAAAGGCCGCATTGTTTCGGAGTTTACGGAATTGAAAAACATTTCTTTATTAGGGTCCACCGGATCGATCGGGCGGTCGACGCTTTCGGTGATCGAGAAATTCCCCGACCGTTTCCGGGCGGTTGCGCTCGCCGCAGGAAACAATGTTAAACTCCTGGAAAAACAAGTGCGGCGGTTCAAACCTGTAATGGTGTCCATAGCCGATGAAAAGTCCGCCGAGAATTTGAAGAACAGGTGCGCAGGCCTGAAACTTCGCATCTTTTCCGGTGTTGAAGGCATGATCCATGTCGCGGCTGCAGAAGAGGCGGACATCACGGTCTCTGCCGTTGTCGGAACGGCCGGTCTTGTGCCCACGATTGCGGCGATCCGTGCGGGCAAGGACATTGCGCTTGCCAACAAGGAAGTGCTCGTGACCGCAGGTGAAGTTGTCATGGCCGAGAGCCGGGCAAAGGGGGTCACTATTTTCCCCGTTGACAGCGAACACAGCGCTATATTCCAGTGCATGCGGGCAGGCGCGAACAAGGACATAAGAAAACTGATTTTAACGGCGTCGGGCGGGCCTTTTCGCGGCTATTCAAAAAAGGATATGGCAAAAGTGACCCTGACGCAAGCGCTTCATCACCCGAACTGGAGTATGGGCAAAAAAATCACTATCGATTCCGCAACGCTTATGAATAAGGGGCTTGAGGTGATTGAGGCCCGGTGGCTCTTCGATATCGCGCCGGAAATGATCAAAGTGCTCGTCCATCCCCAGAGCATTATCCATTCCATGGTAGAATATCATGATGGAGCGGTTGTGGCCCAGCTCGGGATGCCCGATATGAAAGGACCGATCGCATATGCACTTTCGTACCCTGAGCGGCTTCCGGACGTGTCGCCTGCGCTGGATCTGGCGTCGGTGGGCACGCTTACGTTCGAGGAGCCGGACCGGTCACGCTTTCCTTGTTTGGATTATGCGTACGTTGCGCTCAGGGCGGGCGGCACTATGCCAGCGGTGCTCTCCGCGGCGAATGAGGTTGCGGTCAAGTACTTTCTTGAAGAAAAAATCAGATATGGCGATATTGCCCGCGTGATCAAGACAACGATGGATGCTCACACGCCGACTCCCGTAAAAACCGTTGAGGAAGCGCTCAAGGCTGATCTCTGGGCGCGACAGGAAGCGGAAAAAATTATTACGTCAAAGCTGAAATAGAATGTAACCACAGATGAACACGGTAAAAAGAGAATCGAAGGTTTAAAATAACAATTCATGCCTTGTAGGTTTACCGTGTTTATCCGTGATTACAAGGATTTTGAGGAGAGATAATGACACTGATATATTTTTTGATCGTGATCGGAATTCTCGTATTCGTGCACGAGTTCGGTCATTTCATCATGGCAAAGAGGGCCGGTGTCCGGGTCGAAAAGTTTTCGCTCGGAATGGGACCCAAGCTCATAGGATACAAGAAGGGTGATACGGAATATATCATTTCCGCGCTTCCGCTGGGCGGGTACGTCAAAATGGCGGGTGAGAACCCGGATGAAGAGCCGACGGGAGCTCCCGATGAGTTCCAGTCCAAGACGGTTTGGCAGCGCGTGACGATCGCTGCCACTGGCCCGCTCACAAATATTGTGCTCGCCTTCCTTGTCATGCCGCTCGTGTACATGGTGGGAACGTATGCCGAGGGACCGGCAAAGGTAGGTTATGTGGAAAAGAGTTCTCCGGCAGAGCGCGCAGGTTTTGTGGCCGGCGATGTGATCGAGGAAATCAACGGAAGGAGCATCAGCGACTGGACCAAGGCGCTGACCCTTATCGCCGTAAACCCTGACACGGATGTGACGGTCACGGTCGATCGGCAGAGCGAGAAAAAGACCCTGACGCTCCGGCCGACCACGGCAACTGAACTGAGGATCGGGACATCAGGGCTTATTCCCGACATGCCGGCAGAAATCGGCAAATTGCGGCCGGGCCTCCCCGCTGAGAAGGCGGGGATCATGGTGGATGACAAGATACTCTCCGTGGATGGAAAAACCATTTATCATTGGAACCAGTTCTCATCCCTGGTTCGGGAAAGCGCGGGGAAGAAACTCACACTGTTGATCGAGCGCAGCGGTAAGCGTATCGAAAAATCCATCACGCCTGTCATGGACAACGGCCAATATGTGATCGGTGTGGGACCGGTACTGCGGTTCGTATTCAAAAAGTACGGGTTCTTTGAGTCCTTGCGTCTTGGGTTCGACAAGACTATAGAGTTCATCGACCTTACCTTCATCACGCTCAAGAAACTGCTGGCCTTTAATCTCTCAATCAAAACACTTGGGGGCCCGGTGATGATCGCGCAGATGTCGGGCCAGGCTGCGGCAGCCGGGCTGTCGGCGTTTCTGTCGCTCCTCGCCATGATCAGTATATCGCTCGGCATTCTGAACCTCCTCCCGATCCCTGTTCTTGACGGCGGTTTGATTCTCTTCCTCGTGATTGAGGCGATCCGCAAGAAACCGCTCAGCCGCAGGACCATGGAAATTGCTCAGAGCGTTGGAGCTGCGGTGTTGATCACGCTGATCGCGATAGTATCCTATAACGACATTATGAGGATGTTTTTTAATAATTAAAATACCAAGTTCCAAGCATCAAATCACAAATAAGCGCCAATTTTTTTAAAAAAGCCAAAATTCAATATGTTTCGGAAATTCGTGCTTGAAATTTGGATCTTATTTGTCATGTGGGGTTTGAAATTTTGAATTTTGGAAATATAAGCAATGCTATTTCTCGGAAAATGACCCGGCAAATATCTCTCGGCTCCTTGAAGATCGGCGGAGACGCGCCTGTTGCCGTTCAGTCCATGTGCAATACGGACACGAGGAACGTTGAGGCCACGCTCGCACAAATCAGGCGTCTTGAGCAGGCGGGGTGTGAGGCAGTGCGCCTTGCCGTGCCTGATAACGAAGCGGCTATGACGCTCGGAACGATCAGAAAAGGGACAGACATCCCGCTTATCGCGGACATCCATTTCGACTATCGCCTCGCACTAAAGGCAGTGGAGCAGGGCGTGGACGGGCTTCGCATTAATCCGGGAAATATCGGCGGAAAGGAGCGGGTCGCCGAAGTAGTCCGGGCGTGTAACGATAAAGGCATCCCGATCCGCATCGGCGTGAACGCGGGTTCCCTCGAAAAGCATCTGCTTGAGAAATACCGGCATCCGACTCCCGAAGCGATCGTCGAGAGCGCCTTCGGCCATATCCGCATCCTCGAAGACTTGAACTTCACGGCCCTGAAGATTTCGCTCAAGGCTTCCGACGTCCTTACCACGGTCGCAGCGTATCGCCTCTTTTCCGAGGAGTCCGATTATCCGCTCCACATCGGGATTTCAGAAGCAGGAACACTTTTTTCCGGCGCCATCAAGTCGAGCGTCGGGCTGGGCATGCTGCTTGCCGGGGGAATCGGCGATACCATGCGCGTTTCACTTACTGCTGATCCGGTCGAAGAAGTACGCGTGGCGTATGAAATCCTGAAAGCGCTCCATATCCGCCGGCGCGGCGTGACTATCATTTCCTGTCCTACCTGCGGTAGGACGGAGATCGACATTATCGGCATTGCGCAGGAGGTGGAGAAGAGACTCGGTCACGTCAAGGAACCTGTCACGGTCGCGGTCATGGGCTGCGTAGTGAACGGGCCGGGTGAGGCGCGCGAGGCCGACGTAGGCATCGCGGGAGGCAAAGGCGTAGGAATTCTATTTAGGCACGGCGAGATTATCACAAAGTTATCGGAAGCAGAGCTTGCGGATGTTCTTGTGAAGGAAGTGGAAGATATCGTTAAAAAGAACGTAGACAGTAGGACGTAGGTTGTAGACAGCGGAATTCGAAAAGCCGATTCTTTCCCTGTTTACCGTCTACCGTATACTGTATGCTGAATTTCCGGAGGAAATTCCATGCGCTATTCCCGTCTATTCATTCCAACATTGAAACAGGCGCCGACTGAGGCTGAAGCGGTCTCGCACAAACTCATGGTGCGCGCCGGGTATGTGCGCCAGCTTGCGGCGGGTCTTTATATCTATCTTCCGCTGGGAGAGCGTGTGATGGACAAGATCAACCGGATCATGCGAGAAGAGATGAACGCCATCGGCGGCCAGGAAGTGACCATGCCGGTGCTGCACCCGGCCGAGGTGTGGCAGCAGACCGGCCGCTGGGAAACAATCGGCGACGAGATGTTCCGCTTGGTGGACCGGAGCGGACGCGCCATGTGTCTGGCCATGACGCATGAGGAGGTCATGACCTGGCTCGCGGCCCACGACTTGCGGTCGTATCGCGATCTGCCGCAGATCTGGTACCAGATACAGACCAAGCTCCGGGACGAGGCGCGGCCCAAGAGCGGCGTGCTCAGGACACGAGAGTTCGTCATGAAGGACTCCTACAGCTTTGACCGTGATGAGGATGGGCTTGATAGGTCCTACCTGCTCCACCTCGATGCGTACAATAAAATTTTCAACCGCTGCGGGATAAAATTCTACGTGGTGCAGAGCGACATGGGTATGATGGGCGGCACAGGCGCACATGAGTTCATGGCACCTTCTCCTGCGGGCGAGGACGAGGTCGCACTCTGTGACGCCTGTGGATATGCGGCGAATGTGGAGCTTGCGGAATCGCTCTCGCCGATGCCGACGTTTCCGGACTGGAACTATGAGGAAGTGGCAACGCCTGACAAACACACCATCCAGGAGGTATCAGGTTTCCTCAAGCTCGCGCCGGACCTTTTCATCAAGTCAATTCTCGTGATGGGAGAAAAGGGCCCGGTGCTCGCTCTGGTGCGGGGCGATCAGCGTCTGCATGAGAAAAAGCTTGCAAAGCTTATCGGCCTGCACCGGCCGGCGCAGAAGGACGAGGTGAAGGATATTCTCGGTGTGCCTGCCGGGTTTATCGGGCCGTTGGGACATAAGGTGAGGAAGATTGCCGACCTTTCTCTCAAGCAGGGTGTTTATGTGGCAGGAGCGAACAAAGAAGGTTACCACGTGAAGGGAGTTTCGTCCGAGAAGCACTTCATTGATGCGGAATTTGCCGATATCCATGTAGCCGTTAAAGGAGACGCCTGTGTTCAGTGCGGTAAACCGCTGCACATTGAATCCGTGATTGAGATTGGAAACATCTTTCAGCTCGGAACGCGGTATTCGGTCCCGCTCAAGGCATATTATCTTGACGAAAACGGCGCGGAGAAGCCGATCGTCATGGGCAGCTACGGTATCGGCCCGGCCCGTGTGGCGGCCGCGGCCATAGAGCAGGGACATGACGAGAACGGCATCATATGGCCTTTTGCGATAGCCCCGTTCCATATCCTGATCGTGCCGGTAAACGTGAAAGATGTGAAGTCCATGGATGTCGCAGAAGAGATATATACATCATTGGAGGAAAAAGGTTTCGAGGTCTTGATGGACGATCGCGACGAGCGAGCCGGCGTCAAGTTCAAGGACGCGGACCTCATCGGCATCCCATATCGCATCATCATCGGCGAGAAGAACCTGAAAGAGGGTCTGGTGGAATTAAAGGCGCGTCGGGGCGGGCAGGTAGAGAAGGTTAAAGTCGAAGAGGCGGTTGAAATAATGGCGAAGAAGCTGCTGATGGAAGCATAGGTCAATTTTGGAAGACGGATTGTCAAATTGGAAGATGCCGTGGCAAGGAGCACATTTTCGGTTCAGGAGCAAAGACAGGCTGATAATTCCTGGCGGGCCAGGTAATTGCGGTCAGGCCGTTACGGTAAAAAACGCCGTAAAAAAAACTTGAATTTCACAAGTAAAACGCCTATAATCGAACTTCATTGGAGAGGAGCGCTCAATGGAAGAGGTCGTCAAGATTGAACTGACTCCGCAGCAGTCTGCGGAAATCAAGAAACAGATCGGTTTTGAGCTACGTGAGATATACCTCACAAAGCGTTCATTGAACAAACTCCGGGTCTTCCGGCTCCGCCTCAGTGAGGAACAACAGCAGCTCCTGGCAGAGAAGCTCGGCCAGCAGGTAAAAGAGCTTACCGTCACACGCTCGGTGGCCACGAGGATACTTTGACCATTTTATGAGGCTGTTGTACACGGAACAGCATGCGTGCGTGTTTTACCCTCGATACAGGACTGATGATCATGAACGAAAAATTGAAAGGAGGTGAATGTTTGTGAAAAAAATTTCATTTTTTATCTTGGTCCTTGTTATTTCGGTCAGCGTTGCATTGGTTGGTTGTGAGAAAAAGGCAGAGGCTCCGAAGCCGGCTGCTCAGCCCATCATGACGCCGCCGCCTGCCCCAGCTCCGGCGCCGGCACCGGCTCCAGCTCCTGCACCAGCACCTGCACCGGCAAAACCGGCAAAGAAGTAGTTATTATGTAATAAAAATCCGGCCTTAAAAAGCACGGCCCCCTTGTCTGCGGGGGCCTTTTATATTTAATCTGTATTGCGTGAAAATGTAACAGTAAGCGTTCAGGTTGGTGTATAATAACACATGCCTTCGCTCAACCGTGCATGCGGCGCAGCAATCGGCTGGTTTGACGGTACTGGTGTAATTCGAGTTCGGAGAGCGTGAATTCTTATGGTTTTAATATGACGAAACTCACGACCGACTTCCTGTGCGAAATCCTGATCAATGCGGGAAAACTGAGCCCCGAGCAGGCCAAAGAGACCAAGGTGAAGCAGGACGTTCAGCGGATGAAGGTGCTCAAAGCCAGGGGTGATGCCCTTCACCGGGGTAGGTTGCATCTAGAGGACGAGGTGTCGGCCATTGAAGTGGTCGCGTCATTGAACATGGAGGTCCCGGGCGCTCCGGGTCAGGTACTGACCGAGGACACTATCACGGAAATTGTGGCGAAGCACGCCGGCCTTCCTTTCAAGAAGATCGATCCCATCAAGCTCAACCCCGAGGTCACCACACAGATCCTTTCGCGGGCTTTTGCGCGGAGGAGCATCTCAGTCCCTATTGAACGGGATGAGGACAACCTCACGCTCGCCGTAGCCGACCCCTATAACATCGAGGTCGTCGAGAACATCGAGCGCATGGGGTACAAAGTCAAGCGCGTCATTTCACCGAAGACCGATATTCTCAAGATTATTACAGAATTCTACGGATTCCGCTCGTCTGTGACCGCCGCCGCAAAGGAGATATCCTCAGAGGTCGACCTCGGGAATCTCGAGCAGTTCGTCAAGATGAAGTCAGTGTCCGAGATCGAGGCTACGGACAAACACATCATTAATGCCGTCGAGTTTCTGTTCCGTTACGGTTTCGACCAGCGTGCGAGCGACATTCATATCGAGCCCAAGCGTGATGCGAGCGAGGTACGGCTCCGGATCGACGGCATGCTCAATACCATCCACAAGATTCCCAAGGCCGTCCACCCGGCCTTTGTTTCCCGCATCAAGATGCTTTCCCGCATGGACATAGCCGAAAAACGGCGACCGCAAGATGGAAGGATCAAGACCGAATATAAGTCCCGGGAGGTAGAACTCCGCGTATCGACCATGCCGACCGCCTTCGGTGAAAAAATAGTGATCAGGATATTTGATCCCGACATCCTGCTCCAGGACCTCGAGGAACTCGGCTTTGCGCCCCGGGAGTATGAGCTGTTCCGCTCCTATATTGCGCGACCGCACGGTATTATCCTCGTGACCGGTCCGACGGGAAGTGGCAAGACAACGACACTTTACTCTGCGCTCAAGACAGTGGCCGTGCCCGAGGTCAATGTCGTGACCATTGAAGATCCCATAGAAATGGTGCACGAAAGATTCAACCAGGTCAGTATCCAGCCGCAGATCGGGGTGACCTTCGGAAGCACGCTTCGCACGATCCTGCGCCAGGATCCGGACATCATCATGGTCGGAGAGATCCGCGACCTCGAGACCGCCGAGAATGCGGTCCAGGCCGCGCTGACCGGTCACCTCGTTTTTTCCACACTCCATACGAACGACGCGCCGAGCGCAATTACACGGCTCCTCGACCTCGGGGTGCCATCGTACCTCATCTCTTCGACGGTCATCGGCGTGATGGGGCAGCGGCTGGTCAGGAAAATATGCAGGCACTGCGAAAAGACTTACTCACTGCTCCCTGAGGAAGCCCAGGCCGTGGGTCTCGCATCGGACAAACACAAGAAGATTGCGGTGAAATACGGCGAGGGCTGTACCCAGTGCCGGGGCACCGGCTACACAGGACGCATCGGCATCTTCGAGGTGATGGAAGTGAACGACAGGATCAGAACCATCATCCGTGAAAAGTCGGACGCCGAGCTGATCAGGGATGCTGCGGTCGCTGACGGTATGGTCGGCCTTCGTGAGGCCGCCGTGCAGAAGATGCTGAACGGCGAGACTACGTTCGATGAGGTCATCCGGGTGACGGGCGAGAAAATGTAAATTTAGGAATTCGAATTTCGAATGTTCAATCCGCAATCCGCAGTCCGCATTCGATATATGGACACGACCTTCACAATGCTATTCGACTTCGGCCTCCCCCTGTTCGTCGCGGGCGCGAGCGTACTTCTTGCAGC
>Ga0209048_10006802_pt1 | contig 10642 bp, 8 predicted proteins | sample FrelakmetCRP12CR_FD_187146 | JGI IMG/M metagenome (GOLD analysis project Ga0209048, IMG submission 187146) | Freshwater lake sediment microbial communities from the University of Notre Dame, USA, for methane emissions studies - CRP12 CR (SPAdes)... | ecosystem: Environmental > Aquatic >... | reverse complement strand
GTCGAGAACATCCTGCTCAAGCTCATCCAGGCCGCCGACTTCGACGTCAAGCGCGCCGAGACCGGCATCATCTACATCGACGAGATCGACAAGATCGCGCGCAAGGCAGACAACCCGTCGATCACCCGCGACGTGTCGGGCGAGGGCGTGCAGCAGGCCCTGCTCAAGATCCTCGAGGGCACCGTGGCCAGCGTGCCGCCGCAGGGCGGGCGCAAGCACCCCCACCAGGAGTTCCTCTCGATCGACACCACCAACGTCCTCTTCGTCTGTGGCGGCGCCTTCGCCGGCCTCGAGAAGATCATCGAGCGCCGCATGGGCCGCCAGGGCGTGGGCTTCATGGCCGACATCGCGAGCAAGGCGGACAAGGACCCGGGCACGATCTTCACGCACGCCCTGCCCGAAGACCTGCTCAACTTCGGCCTCATCCCCGAGTTCATCGGCCGTCTGCCGGTGGTCTCGGCCGTGCACAGCCTCGACGAGGGCGACCTGCGGCGCATCCTCACCGAGCCCAAGAACGCGCTCACCAAGCAGTACCAGAAGTTCTTCTCGCTGGACGGCATCGAGCTGGTGTTCGCCGACGAGGCCCTCCGGGCCATCGCCACCAAGGCGCTCGGCCGCGGTACGGGGGCGCGCGGCCTGCGCTCCATCATCGAGGAGTCGCTGATGGGCGTGATGTTCGACCTGCCCTCGCGGCGCGACGTGCGCAAATGCGTGATCACGCGGGAGAGCATCGAGAAGGGCATCGACCCCACGCTGGTCACCGAGGCGGAGAAGGCGCCGCCGCAGCTTGACGCCGAGTCTGCCTGACGGCGACGCGGCGGCCGCGGACGGCGCTGTTCGGCCGGGCGCGCCTGAGGCGGCCCTGCCGCTGCTGCCAACCCGCGAGCTGGTCGTCTTCCCCAAGATGGTCGCGCCCCTCTTCGTGGGCCGCGAGAAGTCCATCCAGGCGATCGAGGCGGCCTTCAACGCGAAGACCGCGCTCATCCTCAGCTCGCAGCGCGAGGCGTCGGTCGAGGACCCGGGCGCCGACGACATCATGCCGGTCGGCACGCGCGTCAGCGTGCTGCAGCTGTTCAAGCTTCCGGACGGCAGCGTGAAGGCGCTCGTGGAGGGCCAGGAGCGCGTGCGCATCGTACGCTTCGCGAGCACCTCTCCGTTCTTCCTTGTGAACGCCACCCCACTGGCGCCACCCGACCGCGCGCTCGTGCGCTGTCGCTCGCTGGCGCGCCGCGTGGCGGTCGAGTTCGCCGGCTACGTGCAGCTCAACCCCCAGCTGGCGGACGAGGTGCAGTACGTGGTGAGCCAGACAGACGACCCCGAGGAGATCGCCGACGTGGTGGCCGCACATCTGCAGATAGACACAGCCGAGAAGCAGGCGCTCCTGGAGATGGAATCCACGCAGGAGCGCCTCCTGGCCCTGATCGAAGCGCTGGCCGAGGAGAACGCGGTGCTCGGCATGGAGCACGAGATCGTGAGCAAGGTGCAACAGCGCATCGAGAGCGCGCAGCGGCAGCTCTTTCTGCACGAGAAGCTGCGCGTGATCCGTGACGAGATCGAGGAGGCCGGCGAGAGCCCCGACGAGGAGACTGCCGAGTACGCGCGGAGGCTGGCCGAGGGGCGCCTGTCGCCGGCGGCTCACAAGCTCGTCGAGCGCGAGCTGCGCAAGCTCAGACAGGCGTCGCCGATGAGCCCCGAGGTCGCCGTGATCCGCGGCCTGCTCGATACCATCTTCGAACTCCCCTGGGGCAACCTGGCGCCCGCCGACGTGGACGTGGCTGCGGTCGCCAGGCATCTGGAGCGCACGCACTACGGCCTCAAGGACGTCAAGGACCGCATCCTCGAGTATCTGGCCGTCTGCAGGATGCGCGCGGACGCAGACGCGGCCGGTGCCGACCATCCGGCCACCATCCTGTGTCTGGCCGGCCCGCCCGGCACGGGCAAGAGCAGCGTGGCCCAGGCGATCGCCGACGCCCTCGGACGGCCCTTCGCGCGCATCGCCCTCGGCGGCGTGCGCGACGAAGCCGAGATCCGCGGGCATCGCCGCACTTACATCGGGGCGCTGCCCGGGCGCATCCTCGAGGGCCTCGCCAAGGCCGGCGTGGACAACCCTGTGATGCTGCTCGACGAGATCGACAAGCTCGATAGCGACTGGCGCGGCAACCCGGCGGCGGCTCTCATGGAGGTCCTCGACCCGGCCCATAACACGAGCTTCCGCGACAACTATCTCGAGTGCGAGTACGACCTCAGCCGCGTGTTCTTCATCGCCACCGCCAACGACGTCGAAGGGATACCGCACACGCTGTACGACCGCCTCGAAGTGATCCATCTCAGCGGGTACACCCTGCCCGAGAAGCTGGCGATCGCCCGCAAGTATCTGATCCCGGGGACGGCCAGAGACGCCGGGTTACGCCGCGGCGACGTCAAGCTCGGCCGCGGCGCCCTGCAGGCGATCGTGCGCGGTTACACGCGCGAGGCGGGAGTACGCGAACTGGAGCGCGCCCTGCGGCGCATCGAGCGCAAAGTGGCGCGCAAGCACCTCGAGGATGGCGCCGCGCTGCCGCTCACCGTCGAGGCCGACGATCTGCGCGCGTATCTCGGCGAGGCCTTGTGGCTCGACGCCGAGCTGCGCCGCACGGCGAGGGTGGGGGAGAGCCTGGGCCTCGCCTACACCTCCGACGGCGGCGAGGTGCTCACCGTGGAAGCGATCATCGCCCGCGGCCGCGGCGAGCTGGTGCTCACCGGCCAGCTCGGCGACATCATGCAGGAGTCGGCCTCCGCAGCCTGGGGCCACCTGCTGGCAAACGTCGAGCGCGATGCGGCGCTCCGCGCGCTCATCCGGCGCTCGCCGCACTTGACGCGGGATGGTCTGGATCTGGCCACGCAGGACGTGCGCGTGCACGTGCCCGAAGGCGCGGTGCCCAAGGACGGCCCGTCCGCCGGCCTCGCCCTCGCGGTGGCGATGCTCTCGGCTCTGGGGCGCGTGCCCGTCAAGCCGCGCGTCGCGATGACCGGCGAGATCACGCTGGGCGGCCGCATCCTCCGTGTCGGTGGCCTCAAGGAAAAGCTCCTGGCCGCCTCGCGCAGCGGCATCCGCACGGTGCTGCTACCGGGGAGCAACCGCGGCACCGTCGCCGAGCTGCCGCCCGAGGTGGTCGGTAGGCTCAAACTTGTCTACGTAGACAAGTTTGAGGATGCGCTGCCGCACGTGTACGGCGGTCGCCGGGCGCCCGCCATAGGCCGGCGCCAGGCCGCACGGACCTCCGTCGCGCGATAGGGCCGCGCCTCCGTCGGGTAAACTCAGTCACACGCGTTGATCGACATCCGCTTCCAAGGAGCACAGAAGATGAGCGAGGAGCACGATCACCAGACGCCCGGCTCGAGTCTCGAACCCGCGGTCGACGCGGGCGGCGGCCGGCTCGAGCGTCACTGCTCGCAGTGTGGGGTCGGAATCGAGGGCTCGCACGAGTTCTGCCAGGCGTGCGCCATCGAGGCCAGCGGCGACGACGCGCCGCCGGCTGCGGACGCCTCGTAGGGCGTCCCTTCTCGACGTACCTCGGCGGCAAGAAGTGAGCGATCGGGCGGCGGGCCGCGCGCTGGGCCGCCGCCCCGTGTCGCTGCGGGCGGGCGCGGCAGCGCCGCCCGCCTGCCGGTATACTGTCGCGTGCCCGCGGGCGGGCGTAGCCGGACCCGCGATCCATCGGCCCACGTCACCATCCGCCAGCACCGAGGCCTCATGACCGACGATGCGCAGCACGCCACCGACTACCTCCGCGAGACCACGCGCTTCGAGCCCGCCGCCGTCGAGGCGCGCTGGATCAAGCAGTGGCTTGAGTCGCACCTCTTCCACGCCGAGCCCGACTCGGCTCGCGACCCCTACTCCATCGTCATCCCGCCGCCCAACATCACCGGCGTCCTGCACATGGGTCACGCCCTCAACAACACCATCCAGGACGTGCTCACGCGCTACCACCGCATGCTCGGCGAGAACGCCTGCTGGCTGGTGGGCACCGACCACGCCGGGATCGCCACCCAGAACGTGGTCGAGAAGATGCTGCGCGGCGAAGGTCTCACCAAGGAGGACCTGGGCCGCGAGGAGTTCGCCAAGCGGGTCTGGGAGTGGCGTCTGCGGTACGGCGGCACGATCATCGAGCAGCTCAAGAGCCTCGGCTGCTCGTGTGATTACGACCGCGAGCGCTTCACCTTCGACGAGGGCTACGTGAAGGCCGTCACCAAGGTCTTCGTGGCCCTGTACGAGAAGGGCTACATCCACAAGGACAGCTATCTGGTCAACTGGTGTCCACGCTGCGGCACCGCGATCAGCGATCTCGAAGTGGCCTACAAAGACATGCCGGGCACGCTCAGCTTCATCCGCTACCCGGTGGACGGGGGCGGCTCGGTGACCATCGCCACAACGCGCCCCGAGACCATGCTGGGCGATACCGCGGTAGCCGTGCACCCCGACGACGAGCGGTACAAGGACGTCGTCGGCAAGACGGCCACCCTGCCGCTGCTGGGGCGCGAGCTCAAGATCGTCGCCGACTCGCGCGTCGATCCCGGTTTCGGAACGGGCGCCCTCAAGATCACGCCCGCCCACGACCTCACCGACTTCGACATCGGCCGCGCCCACGGGCTGGAGACCATCCAGGCCATCGGCCAGGACGGCCGCATCACCGCGGCCGGCGGCCCTTACGCCGGCCTCGAGGTTGAGGAGGCCGCCGCGCGCGTGGTCGCCGATCTGCGCGCGCTCGGCGTCCTCGAGAAGGTCGAGGACTACTCGCACAGCGTGGCCATCTGCGACCGCTGCGGTACTCCGATCGAACCGTTGATCAGCGAGCAGTGGTTCATGGACATGGACCGGCTCAAGGTGCCGGCCACCGAGGTCGTGCGCGACGGCACGGTGAAGTTCACGCCCCAGCGCTGGGGGCGCGTGTACATCGACTGGATGGAGAAGCTGCGTCCCTGGTGCATCAGCCGCCAGCTGTGGTGGGGCCATCAGCTGCCGGTGTGGTACTGCGAGCACGGCCACGTGAACGTGATCGAGACGGAGCCGCAAGCCTGTGCCGAGTGCGGCTCTGCGGCGCTGACGCGCGAGACCGACGTGCTCGACACCTGGTTCAGCTCCGCGCTCTGGCCGTTCGCCACCTGGGGCTGGCCCGACAAGACGGCGGACCTCGCATACTTCTATCCCACCAACGTGCTCAGCACGGCCCGCGACATCATCTTCCTGTGGGTCGCGCGCATGGTGATGATGGGCCTGGAGTTCGTCGGCGACATCCCGTTCCGCGACGTCTACATCCACTCCGTGATCCAGGCCGCCGATGGGCGGCGCATGAGCAAGAGCCTCGGCACCGGCATCGACCCGCTGGAGATGATCGAGAAGTACGGCGCCGACGCCACGCGTTTCGCCCTGCTCCTCATGAGCAGCAGCCAGGACGTGCGTTACAGCGAAGAGAAGATCCTCATGGGCCGCAGCTTCGCCAACAAGCTGTGGAACGCCTCGCGGCTCGTGCTGCTGGCGAGCGAGGGCCACCGGGCGGAGCGCAGCGACGCCCACCAGATCGACCGCTGGATCACGAGCCGCTTCCAGCGCTGTCTGGCCGACGTGGAGTCGGCGGTCACGGTCTTCGATTTCGCGGAGGCCGTCGACACGCTGTACCACTTCGTGTGGGACGAGTTCTGCGACTGGTACCTGGAGCTCGTCAAGGTGCGCCTGTACGGTGAGGACGAGGTGCAGAAGGCGCAGGCCGGCGGGCACGCGCGCTGGCTGCTCGCCCAGATCGTGCGTCTGCTGCACCCCTTCCTGCCGTTCGTCACCGAGGAGGTCGCGGCGCAGTACGGCGAGGCGCCACTCCTCGAGCGGGAGCATCCGCTGCACGACAAGGCGCTTCTCTCCCCAGCCGATGAGGCTGCCGTTGGCGAGCTGCAGGCGGTGGTCGATGCGCTGCGGCGCTTCCGCGCCGAGGCCGAGGTGCCGCCCGGCAGGGTGCTTGAGGCGGTGTTCGTGGCCGAGGGCGGCGGCGCGGCCGGGCGCTACGCGCCCTACGCCGCCGCGTTCCGCGCCCTGGCGCGCACCGAGGTGCGCTTCGAGGGTGAGCCCGACGCCCACGCGACCGTGGTGCTGGTGCCCGGCGGCCGTGTCGAGGTGGCCGCCGTCGTCGACAAGCCCGAGGAGATCGCTCGCCTCGAGCAGCAGCTCGGCAAGATCGAGGCCGAGATCACGCGCGGCGCGGCGAAGCTCGCCAACGAAGGCTTCACGGGCCGCGCACCCGAGGCTGTAGTGGCCAGGGAGCGCGATAAGCTCGCCGCGTACGTCGCCGACCGCGACGAGCTCGCGGCGCGCCTCGCGCGCCTGCGCGAGGCCTGAGGCCGGCGCGGTGGGCGGCGCGGAGAGCTCGTGAGCGTTGGCGCGCCCGGATGGGTCGCCTATCTCGAGTCTCTGGCCGCCTTCGGCATGCGACCGGGGCTGGAGCGCGTGAGTGCGCTGCTCGAGTCCCTGGGGCGGCCGCAGGACGCCTACCGCGTGATCCACGTCGTGGGCACCAACGGCAAGTCCTCCACCTCGCGGTACTGCGAAGCGCTACTGCGCGCCCATGGTCTGCGCGCCGCTGCGTATCTCTCGCCGCACATCTCGGGCTGGACCGAGCGCGTCGTGGTGGACGGCCGCCCCGTGGACGAGGCCGTGTTCGCAGCCTGCGTCGAGGCTGTGCGCGCGGCCACGGCGTCGCTGCCGAGGGGCTTGGGGGAGACCACGCAGTTCGAAGTGCTGACGGTCGCTGCGCTGCTGGCGATGGCCGAAAGCGGAGTGGAGGCCGCCGCGCTCGAGGCGGGGCTCGGCGGCCGCCTCGACGCGACCAACGTCGTCGCCGCGTCGGTCGTGGTACTGACCAACATCGCCCTGGAGCACACGGAGGTGCTCGGTGGTACACGCGAGCTCATCTTCGCGGAGAAGGCGGCGGTCATCAAAGGCGGCGACGTCGTGTTCGGGCCGATGGACGGCCTCGAAGACGAGGCGCGGCGGGTCTGCTCCGCCGCCGGGGCGCGGCCCCATTTCCTGCGCGCCGGCCCGGCCGCCGGCGGGGGAGAAGCCCTGCAGCCAGGGGATCTGTATGTCGCCGGCTCCCCTCGGGACTTCAGGGTCACGCTCGCATTCGACGGCGCGCTCGAAGAGTGGGCCGGCCTCAGCGTGCCGACGCCGGCCTTGTACCAAGTCGTCAACGCCGGGCTGGCGGGGGCGGCGGTGCGGCTGCTCCTCGGCCGTCTGGATGAGGCCGCCGCGCGAGAGGCGTTGGCCGCCACCGCCGTGCCCGGCCGCCTGCAGAAGGTGGGCGAGCACCCGCTGGTGTTGGCCGACGGCGCCCATAACCCCGACGGCGTGCGAGTGCTCGTTCAGAGTCTGGCCGCCGTGGACGTCCCCAGGCCGACCGTGGGCGTGCTCGCGATCATGCGCGACAAGGGCTACGACGAGATGCTCGAGCGTTTCATCCCGCTGCTGGACGCGGTCGTGTGCACACAGGCCAGCGAGCCGCGGAGCCTCACGGCCGAGGAGCTGGCCGCCGCCCTGCGGGCGGCGGCCGCCCGCCGCGGCCGTCAGCACCCCGACGTCCACGTCGGGACGGACCCGCACGAGGCCCTCGCGCTGGCGCGCGAGCTCGCGGGCGCCGACGGCTCCGTCCTGGTCGGCGGCTCTCTCTACCTACTCGAGGACCTGCGCGACGTGCTCGCCGGCGCCGACTGACGCTGCCTCCCGCCCGGTTGTCCGGCGAAGTGCGTCGGATATACTGGCGCCAACTCGTGGAGGGTCGAATGGCACAGAGGCAGGCGCACCCGGCCGTGCGGTTCCTGGTCGCGTTTCTCATCGTGATCGCCGTCGCGTTCGTCGCTTTCTTCGTCGGCTACCTCCTCGGCATGCGCATCGCCGTCGTGCCGCCCCCGCTTGTGGGCCTGCTCTAGGCGTTCCACCAGTCCATGGCGGCCACGCGCGACCGGAGGAGGGACCCGCTCTGAACGCAAGCACCATCGAACCGTCGCCGCGGGCGTCCCACGAACAGCTGATCCTCGTCTCCGGCGCCACCGGCTACGTGGGCGGCCGGCTCGTGCCGCGGCTGCTGGCCGCCGGCCATCGCGTGCGCTGCCTGGTCCGCGACCCGTCCCGTGTCCAGGGCCGCGACTGGCTGCCGCACGTCGAGGTGGCGGCCGGCGACGTGTTGCGGCCGGCCGGTCTCGCGGTAGCCCTGGCCGGCGTCGACGTCGCCTACTACCTCATCCACAGCATGGCCGGCGGGCGCGGCTTCCACGAGCGCGACATCGTGGCGGCGAGGGGCTTCGCCCGCGCCGCCGCCGACGCGGGCGTCGGTCGTATCGTCTACCTCGGCGGTCTCGGCGACCCCGAGGCGGACATCTCCGATCATCTGCGCTCGCGCCAGGATACCGGCGATGCTCTCCGTGAAGCCGGCGTGCCGGTCACCGAGTTCCGGGCCGCCGTCGTCGTGGGTTCGGGGAGCATCTCCTTCGAGATGATCCGCTACCTCACCGAGCGCCTGCCGGTGATGATCTGCCCCAAGTGGGTGTACACGAAGGTGCAGCCGATCGGCGTGGACGACCTTCTGAGGTACCTCGTGGGGGCGCTGGACGTGCTCGAGAGCGCCGGCCGCGTGATCGAGGTGGGCGGGTCCGACGTGCGCACCTACGGCGACATGATGCTCGGCTACGCTCAGGCACGCGGTCTGCACCGGCGTCTGCAGCCTGTGCCGGTGCTCACCCCCGTGCTGTCGTCGTACTGGGTCCATCTCGTGACCCCGATCCCGTCGACCATCGCGCGCCCACTCATCGAGGGCCTCAGCAGCGAGGTCATCGTGCGCGACGACGCGGCGCGCCGCCTGTTCCCGCAGATCCACCCGGTCGACTACATGACCGCCGTGCGCGCCGCCGTCGCGACCCTCGAGAGCGGCGAGGTCGAGACGTCCTGGGCCGACGCTCTCGTGACCAGCGGCAGGGACGCTGCTCCGAAGGTGCTCACGCAACAGGCCGGCATGATGATCGAGCGCCGCCAGCAGCAGGTCGCCGCGGACCCGGCGGACGTCTTCGCCGTCTGCCTCGGCATCGGCGGCCGGCACGGCTACGGCTACGCCGACTGGACCTGGGAGGTACGGGGGGCCGTGGACCGGCTGGTCGGCGGCGTCGGGCTGCGCCGTGGCCGCCGCGATCCTCACGAGCTCCGCGTGGGCGACGCCCTCGACTTCTGGCGCGTGGAGGCCGTGGAGCCGGCGCGGCTGCTGCGGCTTCGCGCGGAGATGAAGGTGCCCGGCCGCGCCTGGCTGCAGTTCGAGACGCTGCCGCAGGCCGGCGACACGTTGCTCGTGCAGACGGCCTACTTCGCGCCCAAAGGTCTGCCTGGGCTTCTCTACTGGTACGCCCTGTACCCTGTCCACGGCGCGATATTCTCGGGTATGATTGCCGCGCTGGCCGCCGCGGCCAGCCGGCCGGGCGGGCGCTACGGGGGCGCCGCCTCATCCAGTCCGTGACCGGTCGCCATCCCGCCGAGACGCCGCGCGTCGTCGTCGATGTGCTCCAGAGGAGGAGACGTTGCCACACTGGATACTCGCTGGAGCCGCGAGCAGCACCAGCAGTCCGTTCCAGTCGGCCCTGGACTTCTTCAAATCGCCGACCTGGCACTTCCTTACCCTCATGTTCTACTTCCTGCTCGTCGTGTTGTGGATCGCCTGCGCCTACTGGGTGTTCAAGGATGCTCGCCGGCGTGTCGACGACAAGATCGTCCTCGCGGTCTGCGTGCTCACCGGCCTCGTCTTCGGGCCGCTGGGCCTCATCGTCTACGCCATCGTCCGGCCACCGGAGCTCCTCGCCGACCGTCGTGAGCAGCAGCTCGAGATGCAGATGATGGAGCAGCGTCTGGGCGAGGAGTCGCGCTGCTCCTTCTGCAAGACGCCGGTACGCGACGACTACCTCGTGTGCCCCACTTGCGGCCGCCGGCTGCGAACCACCTGCGCCTCGTGTGGCAAGCCCATAGAGCCGAGCTGGCGGGTGTGTCCGTACTGCGAGACCGACGTCCACGGCGCCCTGCCCCCCGTGTCGGTCTACGATCGCGCCTGAAGGTCGCGCGTCCAGACAGCCAGATGCGCGGTGCTCCGCTGCCGCGACTTCCCAGGAGGAGCTCCAATGGAACGCACGTTCGTCATGGTCAAGCCCAACGGTGTGGCCCGCGGCCTCGTCGGCGAGGTCGTCGCGCGCTTCGAGCGCCGCGGCTTCACGCTGCGTGCCATGAAGGTGCTGCGCGTCGACCGCGCGCTCGCCGAGCGGCACTACGCCGAACACATCGGCAAGCCGTTCTTCGAGCCGCTGGCCGCGTTCATCACCTCCGGCCCGGTCGTGGCCATGGTGTGGGAGGGGCGCGAGGCCGTCGCCGTGGCGCGCGCCATGATGGGCGTCACCGACTCGGCGCAGGCCGCCCCGGGCACCATCCGCGGCGACTTCTCGCTGAGCAAAGAAGAGAACGTGGTGCACGGCTCCGATGGTCCCGAGAGCGCGGCCCGCGAGATCGCGCTGTTCTTCCGTGAGGACGAGCTCGTCTAGCAGCGGAGCGCCTGGCGCGCCTCGCGAAGCGTGTGGCGCACCGAAGCTGCGGCTC
>Ga0209048_10006801_pt1 | contig 10642 bp, 5 predicted proteins | sample FrelakmetCRP12CR_FD_187146 | JGI IMG/M metagenome (GOLD analysis project Ga0209048, IMG submission 187146) | Freshwater lake sediment microbial communities from the University of Notre Dame, USA, for methane emissions studies - CRP12 CR (SPAdes)... | ecosystem: Environmental > Aquatic >... | reverse complement strand
ACCTGCCCGGATTTTAGGATGGCATCTTTTACCCTCATGGACCGTTGGGAGGCAAGGATTCTCAGATCACCCTCCTTAATCTCGGTATGGGTGAGCATCAATTTTTCCATTTCCGGGGCAGGTAAATCCTTCGCCATGCCGATCACATTTTTGGGCTTTGGGAACTTCTCCTCCTTATAAGCCATTTTTAGATATTTTTCGTATTCAGGAGGTTCGATTTTAATATCATCCACCGGAACGACAGGCTGCCCTTTCTTAACCATTTCCTTTAATTTTTGTGCCTTCACTTTTCTGTTAACCAGATATTGCTTGAAACCATCCCTGTCTTTCTCCATATCCACATGGCCTTCAATATCCATTTTGAGGGAAGGTCTATCGTGGAGGGCTTTTACAATGGTATCTAATTTTTTTACATTCGGTTCTGTGATGGTTGTGCTACCAAAATCAAATTCTACGAAACTCAGCTCTTCTCCACCTCCGAACACTGCACCAAGAAGTGAAAAAGGCGAGGTGGCAGCCTTTGAGATCAGGTTGATGAATATCTTCAGGATGATTCCCCATATACTGAATTTAGGATCATCCAAACTTCCTGTCACAGGAAGGTCCAGTTTAATTTCCCCTTTCCTGTCCTTCAGAAGGGCAACGGCAAGCTTAACAGGTAGCTTGGTTGCCTTAGGACTTTCGACTTTATCGCCGAAGGTAAATTGATCGATGAAGATATTATTTTGCGAATCAAGCTTCTTCTTAACAATTAGATATTTCAAATCAAAGGAGAGTTTCCCCTTCTCAATGCTATAACCGGCATATGTCCCAGAGTAGGGTGTTGCTGGACTTAGATCTAAATCCTTCATTCTGACCTTGAGGTCTACAAAAAGGTCTTCTCTTAGAGGATTAATTTTGCCAGTGATCTCAAGAGGGGCATAATCATTAAGTTTTGCTCGAAGTTCAACGTCCGCTGTCGTATTCTCCGCAGCCGAAAGCCCGGATACTCTTCCTCCCATCTCTGAAAGGTTCATTGAAAACTCTGGTTTGACCGATTTGTCTGACAGGTCTATCTTTCCTCCTTGAAGAGTGATCTGGCCGATCTTAATATTCTTTGAGGGCTCTTTGTCCTTCGGAGAGACCACTTCTTTCCCCTGTTGAGGAGAAGTTGGGGGAGGTTCTGTTTTCGATTCTTCAGTCTTCATGATCTCCTGAAGATTGATTTTTCCTTCGGAGTTGACCAATACGCGAGCGTAGAAGTTGGTCAAAGAAACACCTTTGATGTCAATCGAGAGAGGGGTATATCCGACATTCAGATCACTCAATGAAAGGGATTCGAATTTCAGGAGGTCCTCTCCATTCAGTTTATCAATCGAAGAGAAACTGGATAAAATCACACTGCCTCTATATTTGGCCTTAAGCTCCTTATCATCCGCAATCCCCAACAAAAGGTTACCTGTTGTCGAGAAGGTGCCGCCTGTAACGGTGACCTTTACTTTATCAGTAAAATATGATTGGAATAAGCCAATCCCAATACCCTTCATGTCTATTTTTAGTTCTGCTGCGATAGGATCAATGCCAATCGATCCCGTTGTGGAAATCTTTCCCTTTTTATCCAGAAGGAGAGAAAGTGAGAGTTTACTCTTACTATTTTTAGCTGTCGAGATGTTTTCTACTCTCAACTCCAGGTTTTTTACAGCAATAGTGAAAGGTTCAGAAGGCGTGAGGTCCGAAAAAGAGATTTTCCCTCCTGCCAATTGTACCTCATCGACATCTATGGATAAAGGTGTTGACTCCCCTTCCTTTTTAGGAGTAGGTTTCGTCTCTTTCGTTTCTGGCAAGAGGGATAAGACATTGAGCGTCCCTTTTTCATCACGCCGTATTTCTAATTCGGGAGACTGAATAGAGATCTTCGCTAAATGAATGATCTTAGAGAGTGGTTCTGACTCAGCAATGGAGATTTCGAATAAAGGAAGTCGTAATAAGGGTTTATTCTGTTGATCGTCAACGGCTATCTTTTTCAGGGAGACATTTCCTACGACTATGAAGGAAGGCTTCTTACCCTTGATTCCAATAAAAGAGATTTTTGTCTGTGTATCCAGGAATGCCGAGACAATCTTAAAATTCATTTTCGTGGGGACATAGGCAAGATAATAAGGAATGTCAAGATCTTTAATATTGATATCAAGAGAGGTTTCGAGGGAATCCGCAAAAGGTTTTGTCTTCCCTTGGATAGAATAGGGAGTGCCATTAATTTTAGCTGAAAATTCGGGTTGTACATATATTTGGACATAGGAAAGGATGTTTGATAAAAACGGAACACCGATATTCAATTCTCTGATCGTATGTTTTGTCTGCTTGGGTTGATCCAAGAAATCGATGCTTCCGTTTTCTATTCTGATGTTATTCAATGAAAACCTTAAAGGTTTTGACTTCTCTTTTTCCGGCGGTTTGGGTTCCTTCTTTTCTATCAGGTCAGAAAAATTATAGGACATGTCTTGATGACGAGTGATCTTAATGAAAGGTTTCGTTAACCGAATTTCCTTAAGAATCAAAGCCATTCTAAGAGCAGAGAGGCTCTGGAGATTCAGGAAGATTTCCTCGCATGATACAAAGGTTTCGGAACTTCCCCGGTCCGTTATCATCAAGTCTCTTACCGTTACAGAAAGGGCATAAGGATTGATCTTGATCTGTTTGATCGTTACTTGCCGATGAAGATTCTCAGAAAGTTTCTTGGTCAAAATAGATTTTAAAATCGGAGGCAGTCCAAAAAAGCCGAATAAGGTAAAGACAGCAAAAAAGATTATTACTCCAATGAAGATATTCCTCAGACGGGGTCTTATTTTGTTTTCATAAATCTCCTTTAATTTTCTTAGCATAAGCCACCTCCATGGGTTAAAGATTGCTTTAGAGGTTCGTTACTTTCCAAACTATTGTATCAAATGTATTTAGATAATCAACAAGATTTAATTCACTTAAATCTCGAATTTTTCTCTCAACACCCTTAAGGCTTCTTCTCTATTTTTGATCTCTCCTTCCACCTGTTTCCGGCGAATGAAGTTCAGGATTTCACCCACTCTTGGTCCGGAAGAATATCCAAGGGCCATCACATCGTGTCCGGTGATGAAGGGGGGGGGATGGACAATATCTTTTTCATTAAATAATTCAAAGATCCGAAGACAATGGTTTTCAACGACCTCATCAATTTGAATGGATAAGATCCCCCGGCTCGCTTCCTTATCCGCGAGGGTGAGAAGGACGAGGAGAGGGGTCTCATCCCCTATCTGATTGACCAATCTTTTGAGAGCTGTCTCTTTTGTCTCCCAGGATAGGTTGAGGATTCTCATATGATTTTTGATAAGGTGGAGAATTTTATTTTTCATGAGGTTGGAGAAGCGGAGTCTTTCCATGATCTTCTCCGCTGCTTGAACAGAGAAAGATTCGTGGTAATAAAAATGAACTCTCTCTTTCTCATCCTTGGAATAGGTATCTTGCTTGCCGATATCGTGGAAGAGGGCGGCATAATATAAAGAGAGGCGATCTTCTTGAGTTAGGAAAATATTTCGATGATTCCGAGCGACCCATTCAGAGGCCCATGATATTTTTTCAAACATGAGAAGAGTATGGGAAAGGACATCCAGGTGGTGATGTTCATTTTGGCCGAGGTTTTCCAAACCCTTAAACTCCGGGAAAAGGGTGAGGAGTAAATTGGATTCGTAAAGGGATTTCATTCCAATAGCTGGTCGAGGAGAAAGAAGAATTTGATCCAGTTCTGTTTTAATACGCTCTCCGGGGAGGCTGAGGATTTTTTCTTTTTTAAAGGAAATTTCTTCTTTCAATCCCTTATCCAAGGTAAAACCGTCAAGGGTGCAAAGATACCTAATCGCCCGTAGCATCCTTAATGGGTCCTGATCAATGGAATGGTTTGAGACGGTGCGGATTAACTTTTTTTCGATATCCTCCAGGCTTTCTTCCACCCAATGAAAGGTTTCATCTTGGAGGGAGAAGGCAATGGCATTGACGGTGAAGTCCCTTCTTTGAAGATCCTCTTCAATGGTCTCCCCTTGTAGAAAGGTGAGATCGATGGACATGTCCTCTTTGATGATTCGATAAGTGGTTGTATTCATCTCCTCCTTTCCTACCTTAAAGAAGTGAAGAAGAAGGACTTCCTCGATGGTAGCGATGAATGAAGAGGCGTCTTTCGGCAGGGTGAAGTCGTAGTCCTTTCTGGATGTCCTAAGCAAGAGATCTCGGAGATAACCTCCCACCAAAAAAAGGGGTATTCTCTTTTCCTTCGACAGTCCCGACAGTTTGGAGAGGACGGGATCCTTATGAATTTTTTCTCTCAATTGATTCATGTCCATTTAATGTTCAGTTTGATAAAGCCCTTTTTTTATGATAAGTTAGGTAACTAAAGCATATTCGATCAAATGGAGGCTTGTCAATTGCCAAAGACAATTAGGGAGGAGTTAGAAAAGCTGGAAAAAGAGATCCTTTCTCCTTTTGCGACATTGAGTTCAAAGACAAGAGGCCGTCAATTCTTTGAGGAGGAATGTCCACTCCGGCCAGCCTTTCAACATGATCGTGATCGAATCATCCATTCCAAATCCTTTCGAAGATTGAAACATAAAACGCAGGTCTTTCTCATTCCCATGGGCGATCATTATCGGACCCGATTGACTCATACTCTTGAGGTTTCTCAGATTGCACGAACGATTGCCAAAGCCCTCCGTCTCAATGAGGATTTAACAGAGGCCATCTCATTGGGACACGATTTGGGTCATACCCCATTTGGTCATGCTGGGGAGGATACCCTGAATGAGATCGTTCCAGGCGGATTTAACCATGCTGATCAAAGCCTGAGAGTTATTGATCTGTTGGAGAAGGATGGAAAGGGATTGAATCTCACGTTTGAGGTCAGGGATGGTATTTTGAAGCATACGAAAGGGAAGGGGGAGATTCTCTGTGAAGACCCCGAGGCAATGGCTTTTACGCTTGAAGGGCAGGTGGTAAGGATTGCGGATATCATCGCTTACATCAATCATGATATTGATGATGCGATTCGGGGAGGGGTGATTTCCCCAAACGATATTCCCAGTGACTGTCTCAATAATTTAGGTGATACCCATTCCAAACGAATTAATACGATGGTCAATGATATTATCCAAGAAACCCTCCGGGCTGATGAAGGAAGACTCATTGTTTCAAAAGGGGTTCTCACAGCGATTTGGGACCTCCGAGAATTTCTCTGGGAACATGTCTACGAAAACGAAACCGTTCATACCGATTTCCATAAGGCGACAAAGATTCTAAAAGAGCTTTATCAACATCTGGTTGACCATCCGGATTATTTTTTAACACTGGTCAAAATAGAATCGCTGTATGACTCCTTGGAGCGGTGTGTATGCGACTTTCTGGCTGGCATGACAGACCGTTATGCCTTCAATCTTTATGAAAAACTTTTCCTTCCCCTTCCGTGGGTCGGTTTATGAGGAGGTTAGAGATAGAAATGGTCCCCCCTTATCATGAAAGATTTCTCTATCAAAGCACGGTGAAGGGACTGACCTATAGACTGAGGACTGCGATTTTCTTGACATTCCCAATTCCTTGTGATAAAAATTTACAACTTAAAGAATGATGATTAGTTCTCTCCAAACGTTAAAGGAGAACGGAGGATGGCAAAAGAAATTTTAATCGCTGATTCGGATAAGGCCGATCAGGAAGAATTTCAAAAAATTTTTGAATCCACTGATTATCACCTCACCTTTTCAGGAAGCGGAGAGGATGCCCTTCTCCGGGCAAAACTTTTCAAGCCAGATATGATTATTGCATCAGGAGCAGGTCTTCTCGAAATGGGTGGTTTGGAATTATGCGATGCCATCAAAGGGGATCAAGAGCTTAAGCATATCCCTTTCATTATCATTTCAAGTATTTTTGATGAAATTTCGGAAAAGGAGCGTAAACGTGTCCAGGCTGATGGGATGATCTCAAAACCTCTTAATGAAGATGAGGTTCTCAATTTAGTTGACCAATTGATAGAAGAGGGGACCATCGGAAAGAGAGAAGAGAAAATACCTGGAAAACAGGAGGAATTTTTGTTGGATGAAATAGGAGAAGAGGAAGAAGAGATCATCGAATTAGTGGATGTCGTAGAAGAACCTGAACCTAGGATGAGCATCGATAATTTTGTCAATTCAGAGAAAGAAGAACCTTTGGGTGAAATCACTTCTTTGGAGTCTTGGGAGAAATTGGAATTTGAAGAAAAACCGTCAGAAAAAGAATTTTTGCTTACTCCTGAAAAAGAAATTGGAGAGATGGACATCCAATTGAGAGGGGAAATACCTCCCAAAGAAGCCACACCTGAAGAGGAACTCTTTGAGAAGATTGAATTGGAAGAGATCCTCGAGAAGGTGGAGCAACTCAGACCCTCTTTAGAAAAAGAATGGCCTACTGAAAAAGAGGTGAAGGCTGCAGAAGAAAAACCCACCGAGATGGAGGAATCTGCTGAAAAATATTTAGATCTCTCAGAATTCGAATCAGCCCTTCAGAAGGAAGTAAAAGCTGCGCTGCCAGAAGAAGGACTCCAACCCATTTTTATTGAGGAACCTGAGAAAACGATCCCAGAAGAAGCCATTCCCATAGAGGAATCCGTAGAGGAAGAGGAACTTGAAGAACTGGCCGAAGAGGAATTTCCAGATGAGCTTTTAGAAGAGATTTTGGGGGAAGAAGAGATTAGTGTCATTGGGGAGCGGAAAGAGGTCAAACCTGAAGAGGTCAAGCCCACAGAGGGTATGGCGGAAGAGATAAAGGAGTATCGATTGGGAGAGGTGGAAACTCCCCAAATTTCTCTTGGAGAGGTTCCTCCCCCGGTGAAAGCAGCGGACAAACAAATGCAAGAGATTATCTCAAAGAAGGTTCAGGAGATGATGGAGGAGATCATCACAAAACTCGTCCCAGAGATGACCCAGAACGTCGTCGGTCTTACCATTGAGCGGATCGAGAAGATGGTGAGAGAGGTTGTTCCGGATTTGGCAGAGAGGGTCATTCAAGAGGAGATCAAACGGCTTCAGAAGGGAGAGAAGGAATAGGGAGGACAGAGGGTGCATCGATGGCCTCAAAGGTCTTGGACAAATCTTATGATCCACACCAGGTGGAGGAGAAATGGTATCATTATTGGGAGGAGCGCGGCTATTTCAGGGCCGATGAAAATTCAGAGCAAAAAGCCTATTCTATTGTTATCCCACCTCCAAATGTAACCGGTGTCCTTCATATCGGACACGCACTGAACAATACCTTACAAGACATTCTCATACGATTTAAAAGGATGGAGGGTTATAATGTCCTCTGGATGCCGGGGACGGACCATGCGGGCATTGCTACTCAAAACGTTGTGGAGAAACAACTTTTGGAGGAGGGGCTTGACCGACACACCCTCGGAAGAGAAAAATTCATCGATAGGGTTTGGAGGTGGAAAGAACAATCCGGGGGAACGATCATTGAACAGCTAAAAAAACTGGGGGCTTCATGTGACTGGAGCCGTGAACGGTTTACCATGGATGAAGGCCTCTCCGAAGCGGTCAAAGAAGTTTTCATCCGTCTCTATCAAGAAGGTCTGATATACCGCAGCCATTACATCATCAATTGGTGCCCCCGATGCCAAACCGCTTTATCCGATCTCGAAGTGGAACATCAAGAGGCCTTAGGGAAACTTTATCATCTTAAATATCCCTTCAAGAAAAGCGATCGTTTTGTGGTCGTGGCGACCACCCGGCCGGAAACCATGCTCGGGGACACGGCGGTGGCGGTTAATCCAGAGGATGAACGCTATCAGGGGGTGATCGGGGAAAAGGTCGTCCTCCCTGTTGTCAATCGTGAGATTCCAATCATTGCCGACCCTTATGTGGATATCGAGTTCGGGACAGGCTGCCTGAAGATCACTCCGGCCCATGATTTCAATGATTTTGAAATCGGATTGAAACATGGCCTTGAACAGATCAAGGTGATCGATGAAGCGGGCCGAATGAATGAGAATGCAGGTCCTTATCAAGGGAAGGATCGTTTTGAATGTCGAGAAGAGATCGTCGAAGATTTTGAACGGAACGGAATCCTGATAAAAATTGAGGACTACCACCACGTGGTGGGCCATTGTTATCGTTGTAAGACCATCGTCGAGCCGAACCTTTCTCTTCAATGGTTTGTTAAAGCCAAACCTTTGGCCAAAACGGCCATCGAGGCCGTCCGGAGTGGTCGTACTAAAATCATCCCCGAGGTCTGGGGAAAAACCTATTTTGAATGGATGGAGAATATAAGAGATTGGTGCATCTCTCGACAAATCTGGTGGGGCCATCGTATCCCTGCCTGGTATTGTGGGCAATGCGGAGAGGTCATTGTGTCTAAGCAGACCCCGACCTCTTGTTCAAAATGCAGTTCCGATCGCTTGACCCCTGAAACAGATGTCTTAGATACCTGGTTCAGCTCTGCCCTCTGGCCTTTCTCCACCATGGGATGGCCGAAAGAGACGAAGGAATTGAAGCGATTCTACCCCACTTCTGTTCTGGTCACCGGCTTCGACATTCTCTTCTTCTGGGTGGCCAGGATGATGATGATGGGTTTGAAGTTTATGGGTGATGTTCCCTTCAGGGATGTTTATATCCACGGTCTGGTGAGGGACGAGAGAGGAGAAAAATATTCAAAAACCCGAGGGAACGTTGTGGACCCTCTTGACCTCATCGATCGTTTCGGTGCCGATGCCCTCCGTTTCACCCTGGCTGCGTTGACCATGCCTGGGAGCGACTTAAAACTTTCAGAGTCGAGGACAGAAGGTTACCGCCACTTTGCCAATAAGATCTGGAATGCCTCTCGTTTCAGCCTAATGAATCTTGAGAAATTTAATGTGGATGAAATGACCCAGGAAGTTCCCCCGAAGGAGTTTAGCCTTCCAGATCGGTGGATCCGAGGAAGATTGAACCAGGTCATACGGGAGGTTCGGAGATCATTGGAAGATTACAAATTCAATGAAGCCTCTCATATTCTCTACCAATTTATATGGCATGAATTCTGCGACTGGTATCTTGAGTTAACCAAACTCTACCTCTATAAGGAAGGGGGCAAGAAGAGACGAAAGCTCACCCAGCGAACGCTTTTAGAGGTCCTGGATGCTGTCCTCAGATTGCTTCATCCTTTTATGCCCTTTATCACCGAAGAGATCTGGCAACAGCTTCCGCAGAGAAAAGAAAATGAATCGATTATGATTGCCGAATTTCCAAAACCCGACCAACGGTATGATGATGAAGCTGTAGCAGATGAAATGGGACTGATCATTGAAGTGGTCACTGCCCTCCGAAACATCAGGGGGGAGATGAACCTTCCACCAGGAGAGCAGATCACGGCTCTCTTCCGAACCAGGAGTGCCGAAGTGGAGAAGAGGCTTCGAGAAAGCCGATCCTTTATCCAATCCCTGGCACTGGTCAACCAGTTTGAATTCGGGCGGGATCTTGAAAAGCCGCTCCACAGTGCTTTTACTGCCGTCCGGGATATTGAAATTTTTGTTCCGATGGATCGGTCCCGAATGGAAGAAGAAGCGAAAAGGCTCCAGAAGGAGATATTGAAAATTGAGAAGGAAAGTGCTTTCGTCATGAAGAAACTCTCCAACGAACAGTTCCTTTCGAAAGCTCCTCGAGAGGTCGTTGAAGAAGTAAAGGCGAAAGCGTCGGAGTTCCGTAACCAGCGCGAGAAATTAGAAGAGAGCTTGAATAAAATAAAAAAGATGATAGAGTAACCTGCTTGGAGAGACAGTAAGATGAAAATGGATATTAAAAAAGTTGCAAAGCTATCTCGCCTCGATTTGTCTGAAGAGGAAAAGGTAACTTTCGGGAACCAATTAGAACAAATCCTCACTTATATGGAGCAGTTGAATCGACTCGATACCTCTGGTGTGGAACCGACTTCCCATGCTATTCCCATCCAAAATGTCTTCAGAGAAGATGGAATCAAATCTTCTTTTCCGCAAGAAGAGGTTTTGGCCATTGCACCCGATGAAGAGGACGGACATTTTAAGGTGCCGAGGATCATCGAGTAAACCATGAACCTGCATCCATTGACCATTCACCAATTACATGATCTTTTAGTGAAGAAGGAGGTTACCTCCAGAGAAGCTACAGAGGCCCTCTACCGGCGGATCAAAGAGGTAGAAGGAGAGATCAAAGCTTATCTCTTATTGACGGAAGAAGAGGCCTTCCGCCAGGCTGATCAAGTGGATCGTAAAATTGGTAAGGGGGAAGAGATCGGAGACCTCGCTGGAGTCCCTATTGGATTGAAAGATATCCTCTGCACGAAAGGAATTAGAACCACTTGTGCCTCTAAGATTTTAGAAGGGTATGTCCCGTTTTATGACGGGACCGTGATTAAAAAACTCAAAGAGAAAGAGGCCGTTTTTTTGGGAAAACTCAACATGGATGAGTTTGCTATGGGATCCTCCACGGAGAACTCAGGATTTCAAATCACCCATAATCCCTGGGACCTTGAACGGATACCAGGGGGCTCCAGTGGTGGTTCGGCAGCTGCGGTGGCTGCTGACGAATGCATTGCTGCTCTGGGCACGGATACGGGAGGTTCAATCCGGCAGCCAGCCGCCTGTTGTGGAGTGGTCGGATTGAAGCCG
>Ga0209048_10006800_pt1 | contig 10643 bp, 12 predicted proteins | sample FrelakmetCRP12CR_FD_187146 | JGI IMG/M metagenome (GOLD analysis project Ga0209048, IMG submission 187146) | Freshwater lake sediment microbial communities from the University of Notre Dame, USA, for methane emissions studies - CRP12 CR (SPAdes)... | ecosystem: Environmental > Aquatic >... | reverse complement strand
AAAGAGGTGATTTTGATCTAGAGAATAAGAAACACTTCCTTGAATGCTGGTTTGAAGCTCAGGTTGGGTATTTTCCAAATATTGACAACCCGAAGAGCTTTAATGAAAAGATCCAATGGTACAAACTGTACTATGACGATCCCCTCATAGCAAAATGCATCGATAAGATTTCATTTAAGGATTATATCGCAGAAACACTGGGAAGCGAATATGTCATCCCCATATTGGGAGTATATTTGAATGCTGATGAGGTAGATTTCGAAAAATTGCCAAACCAATTTGTAATAAAGGCAAATTTCGGTTCGAGTGCCAAACAAGTCATTATTGTAACCGATAAATCTAATTTAGATGTGGCAGCCACACGCAGAACCATCTCAAGTTGGGAAAAACCGTGGTGGAGAAGTGCTTGGGGAGGGTATGAATTTATTGAACCTAGAATATTAATTGAAGAATATATTGAACAGATAAGCGGACAAGTTTATGATTATAAATTCTTGTGCTTCAATGGTGATCCAAAATATGTAATGGTCATGATTGATCGTTTTAAGAATCATACATTAGACACCTTCGATATTGATTGGCAAAAACAAGATGTTGCTGTGGCTGGTTGGCCAAATTCTGAAAGTTGTATTGAGAGACCCAAAAATCTCTCCAAAATGATTGAGATTTCAAAAAAATTATCCAAGCAATTTCCATTTGTAAGAGTAGACCTCTATGACCTGGGAGATAAGATCTACATTGGTGAATTGACTTTTTATCCAGGTGGTGGATTAAGTAGATTTATTCCTAAAGAATGGGACTATAAATTAGGTGAAATGCTTATACTGCCGTGCAAATCAAAAAACACGGAATCATAAATGTGAGAAAAAGGTCGTTGCAGCAAAAATCTCGCAATTCAAGTGTTTCCACTCCTAATCCCCTCAGAAATGATCATCCAATCATTTCAATGAGTCATATACTGAATATTGATGATCATTTTTCCTTTGGAGAAATATGCCAATGGCCTTGTACTTAATCAACCGAAGACAAACTTCTTCATTTAGATTCGATTCCATCTATGCCTCAAGCTATGGCAACTTTCGATCGCGGTTCCTTCTATCCTCCGACCAACGGTTGAGAACTTCCTCAATCCCAATCGCAAGCATGAACTTCGAGCGAAGAAGATGGAGGTAACTGCCGATATGTTCGTATTCATTCAAGTTATTCCTATATCGCTCACTGTGCAATGGCTCACCCAAACCCATATCGATATACAAATCCCTATACACATCATTCATATCGACATGCCATCTGCCATTCATTCCTAACTTCTCTATCTCTATATTGGCCCACCTCGTCAGTTTCTCCATCCGACCATACCTATCGGATAAGAAGTCAAAATCAGATGACGCCCATTCTTCCTTGATATTCTCTCCGAGACTTACCGGGTAAACTTTGATATTGAGCCCTTTCTTCCAGATCCTGACAGTAAGATCCCAATCGTCGCAATTCAGGTTTCCCCAGCCGCCAACGGCGTCAAGAATATGGCGCGGATAGATACCTTGCAACGACCCGGCCTTCACGGCCGTATTTATCAAATTAGGTCGGGAGAAGTAGGCAAGCAGGAAGAGGCGGAGTTTGTCAGAGTAGATCGTGTCGGAGTCAACGCAGAGTACATATTCCGCCTGCGAATGCCTATAAGCGATGTTTCTGCCCTCGCCTCTCTTGCATTTCTCCCTCAATATCATTAAGTTCTCATGTTCTTCTGACAAGTTCTTAAGGATCTCCCAGCTATCGTCCGTAGAATAGTTGTCGACAACGACGTATTCGAATCGAAGTCCCTCGAGCGCATCGTACACGGACTTAACGTGCTTCTTAAGGACGAATCCGCAGTTGTAGTTTGTCGTGCAAACGCCGATAAAAGGGACTTTCATATGCAATACCCAGTTAGTCCTTGGTGCTCATTGTGAAATATACGATATGTTGAGTATTATATAGTCTGGGGCTGTCTTCAGCCGAGGTCACCTCTATCGATCACCAAGAGTGATTATTCGGTCACATGCCTTCTCCCAGCATTTACTAAATCACTTGGGAAACATTTATGATTTGTGCCTTACTCAGCCCCCTCAGTCTTCGAGGCAAGAGATGGCCGCTAATATCTTCCCCTCCGAAGCATCCACGGTGTTTTCACGCTTGTCCTCATTATTTGAGTATTAAGTGAGATCATAGGTTTGACGATCGCGATAATACGACCGGGAGGCACCAAGGTTCATCGGAGGACTTGTGGATCGAATATCATGATTCTAATCGACTGGATATTCTTGTTCTCAGTTTGCTCCGCTTTCGCCGAGGCGGGGGTGGCCATCCTGCCTAGTTGGGTGTACTATATTGGCATCCTCTTTATGCTCTTAGGCATCGCAATCAGGCAGTGGGCCATCGCCGTGCTCGATCGTTTCTTCTACGGCACGACCGGTGTACAGAAGGAGCAGAAGGTCGAAATGAGTTTCAGTTCCTAAGCTGAACCTCTTTCCATTTTCCCTTTTTATAGCCATTCTCCATCTAAGGCTTATCGAATTGCAGGATATCCTATGCTCCGAAAGGTTCGTTGCGCTTTAGTTCCAACCATTTGCTCTGCAATGGCGCTTAACACTAACTAGAGGAATCTTAAACGGTATCGGCACGCGCAAACGCCCGCGGCACGGCTCCCGCACTTCGGGCATGTCCGAAAACGCGCCTTCTGCAATGCTTTTTGCAATGGCTCCTCCACGACTGCTCTTCTTTCATTTTTCCACCTGGAAATTCGGCATCTGACTCTATTTTCATCCAGGAAATTGAATATGCTAGCATGTAAATGCGTCCTGGTAAGAGCAGTGGGCTTGGACTGGGTGACATGAGGACTTCTGGAAATCCCCGGAGAGAAAGCATAACCCTTGAACATATTTGCATGGCTCTTCCGATCGATGTGTTGCGCCAAGGTAATCGCTCCAATTATGAAGATGCAGCTCAGTAGTAGGAATGACAGAGTCGGATTCGTATGTAACATGTTCGAGCCCAGAAGAATAAAGACTAAGAATAAAACGAAGAAAGCAAGACCCGCAATCGTCCTCGAATTTTTTTTCAAAATATCCTCCCCATGTTTTGTATTTCATTCGTTAGGTTTCGAGCCTTGTGATTCAACTAATAATTTCTGAATGTCGACAATGTGCTTGGCTATGCTCTTCCCCACTTCCGTTAGTTCGACATTCTTGGTAAATGGAGCGCCTTCTAAGGTCGTCTCCTTAACCAATCCTAAGGAGATCAGCTCATTTATGCGCTTCATCGGTGCTGTGGTAGTTTTGGAGATTGCGCTATACAAATTGGACCTTTGAGACCTACCATTTTGGTATAGGCAAGCAAGCAGTTTCAATGCGTGCCTCTCTTCAAGATACTCCAATTTGTCAACTGCGCAATTCATGAATCGTATATTGTCAGTCCTTCAAAAATAACTATCACATGTATATTATAAAACACAATACATTTTACATTTTACGCAAGTCAAAAATAATATTACAACCTTCCAAACTTGGGTAATTGAAGCGAAGAATAATTTCAATAAAACAGAAAATGCAAGATTGTAAAAAAAATCATCGAGCCTTTTCGTCAAACGCACTTTGGATGCCTATAATATTCAGTCTATAGAAAACTCTACTTTGGTCGATCTATGTCTAAGACATTGCTGCTCCTAGTTGTGATTAATTTTCCTCCGAAAAGATCCTTTCGATTTCAACAACATGCTTCGCCACTTGCCTCCCTCTCTCTGTCAATTCGACATTCTTTGTAAATGGAGCGTATTCCATGGCGGTCTCTTTGACGAGTCCAAGCGCGATTAGCTCATTGACCCGTTTCATTGGTGCTGTGGTCGTCCTTGATATTGCGCCATAAAGACTTGATCTCTGGGACCTTCCATTGTTATATAAGAAACAGAGCAGCCTTAGTGCGTGTCGTTCTTCAAGAACTGCAAGCTTCTCATTTGCGCATTTCATAATGCGGTAATGGCAATTTATTATTTAAACGATTAACAATCGTTTTGCATATACTATAATGCGTAAGATGTTTTTCGTTTTGCATTATACGCAATTTATAAATCTTAGAGAGCCCAATATCAAGTCGAAGGGTTGTGAATGCAAAAATCACAATCGAGCTTGAGAATCAGCGAACTCAATATCCAAAAATTCAAACATAATAATAAAGCCTGGATGAATGTAACCAGATGGCAAAGGGATAGGACAAAGGTAAGCGCGAAGCCGCTTGAGAATAGTCGTCGTCTTCAATCTCTTGGTATGAAAGCGCAGTTAAAACCGATTATTGTAGATGTATATTCGGAAATCGCTTTGAGAAGATATACTCGGCTCGAATTATCAATCACATTGGCTTGCGTCTTTATTGCAATTATAAGCGGGATCGCATCTTTCGCCGAGGCAGGCTTCTTGATTGTTACTATAGTATCAGCCTGGCTCGCGACCATTGGCCTAAGATTCTACAGGCATCACATCAAATGTTATTGGTACATCAAAATGCTCAATTCACAGACATGCCCATATTGTGGCAAGTCTTTAGGCCCTATTCCGAACAAAGTCGAGCTTATTACGCTCCCCAATCATTGAGCATTGAAGCCGGCCGAGAATTAGAGACAGGGCCGGTCTTCAATTTGGTGCAATAAGAATAAATTATCCTCCAATACCTTAATTGTAACGGATATTGCAACACCCCGGTGCTCGTTTTTGTTGTCATGTTAAATATTAATCCACATTTCAATTAAGGCCGTTAATAATAGGCCTTACTGAGGAGGTCGAATTAACTATTATGACAGAAACGGACCGTAGGATCGTGACGGAGTTCGGAAGGAGCGTCAAACGCTTCGCTGGAGAGAACGTAAGGAACGAGGTCATGGAAGGTTGTGAGAGATTCACCCGATCCTCTGAGAGCCACGAATTTGCAGAATGGGTGAAGGGGGCAATGCAGAGACTAGATGGCCTAGTCGATGAGACGACACGCAACCGGATAATGCAACACTGTGGCCAAAATTGTTCTCAGGAGTATCAGGAAGTGATTCAATTCGCCAAGGACAGGTTCCTACATTCAAAGAGTCTAGATGATTTCCTGGAGTCCGAGCCGCAGAAGAATTTTCCAGGAACGAGGCTATGGCGAGAAGGAAATGTGCTTTACCAAGTGTACGACCCAGCCTCGTTCGTCAAGCCAATTAGATGCTACTGCTATCTGCTGAGGGATCTGCCTGCAGGTGAAAGAATATCCCTGACGTATTGCCATTGTTCCGAGGGGTTCATCAAATCATATTGGGAAGAGGTCCTCGGAAAGCCGATCAGGGTCGAGATCCTGGAGTCGGTTATTTCCGGCGGGAAGGAGTGTAGGTTCGCAATATACATTCCCAAAGACATGGACAAGGTCAGCGGAAGATTGTGAGTCCTAACCCTTTCCATGCAAGTTTGATGCATGGACAAATAGTGCCCGGCAACGCCCGACTTCTCTGGATTAGTTTCATATGGCCCTGCTGAACTGCCATTTTCCATTCTCTTTTTAGATAACACTAATTCTTAATCTTTTTAAAATATAAATTAAACTATTATTGCGGCAGCTATAAATTCAACGCTAGCCGAATCATTAGTAGCTCCCCTTGATTGAGCCACACCCCTGACGGATGGCGTGCCTCCCCATTATGCAGATCATCCTTGGAAATGCTCCTTCAAGGGGACCGCATCATCATCCTTTTACTTCCAAAAATGCAGATATAAGTATCTTGATCTCCTGGATGGGCATCAGCAACCGATTCAGGATAATTTGATTAAGAAAAATCGATATCTGGCTCAGTTCTTACATTGCAATTAGATTATGGAAATAGAATAAATTCTGGCTTTCTACTGTTCTTGGCGCCAGCGATATTGCTGACAGCCATAATGTTGGGAGAGGCGCTCGCACCCGGCTACAACGTGCATACCAACCCCATCAGCGATCAGGGGATCATCCCCGAGACGACGAACCTGTTCAACGCTTCGGTCTTTTTGGCGGGGCTTCGAGCTGTCGTCGGAGGTTATCTTCTTTCCATGTCCACCACAAGCGCTGGCTCATGATCTTGTTCGTATTCGCAGGGATCGGGGCCATGGGGGTCGGGATGTTCACTCTAGACTCCAACTTCCACGGCATCTTCGCCTTGCTGAGTTTCATCTCCTTCAACCTGCTGGCAATTGCCACAGTCACGATTCTCAAAGTTCCAATGAAGGCCGTCTCTGCGGTTATGGGGGTAATTGGCCTTGTCCGCTTGTCCTGCGCGCCCGGGGCGATTTCGGGATGATGGATTTGAATGGTCCCATCGGTCCTGGTGGGATGGAGCGCATGATCGTGTATCCCGCGCTCATCTGGCTGATCGCCTTCGGAGGTTACCTGATGTTCACCTCGGGGACTCTGGCTAAGGAAGGCATCATCGGGTCCATTTGAGGGGCAGTACAAAGAGTGGCTATGGACCTCCATTGAAGCGGTCAAGGGATCTCAGCATGGTCTCAGCCTTCGACGCGACATCTATTTCGATGCCGTACTGGCGGAAGTAAAGGCTAAGCGCCCCCAATCCACCTTCCAAGGCCTGCCGAGCCCGGCTCAACCTCATCCAGGCGGAGTATCCGACCCTATCCACCCTTATCCCCTCGGAAAGGTCAATGAACCAAGGCTCGCCCTCGAACACCAGGATGTTGAAGGCGCTCAGGTCGGAATGGATCACCCCTGCGCTGGCCAGCTTCTCGAGCCCCGAGATCGTTCTGTCCAGGAAGTCCTGAGGCTCTTCCAGCTCGACCTCCTGCAGCCGGGGCGCATGACCCTCTGGCCCTCCCAGGTAGCGCATCGAGAACATATTCTCGACCCGCCTCGCCGGGGTCGGCACCTTGCCCCCTCCCTTCCATGCCTGGTAGAGCATATCGTACTCATGGGCCGCCAGCCAACCAGCCGAATCGAGCTTGATGGGCCGCCCTCCTCGATGGGATGTGCGATAGAGGCGGTAGACCTTGATGGCTAAGCGGGCTCCCTTGTATGCGGCCAGGTACACGTCGGCCTCCTTCCCCGAGCTGATGAGTCCTTGGACCTCGGTGGCCAGGCCCGCTTCGATGATGGAACCCACGGTCGTTCGATAGTCTGCTTCGCGGAAATCTATGTTGCCGGACTTGATGCGCCACGCGACGCTGGCGTCAAGGTATGGATCGTTTGGCATTTTGGTAGCACGGATGATCGATTCGTTCACAAAGCAAGCGCAAGTGACCGATGCCGAGCTCCCTATGGATCTCCAGCGGCTCCCGGCATCGCTGATAGAATTCTTTCTGACATCATTAGCGGGAACCTCCTGGTCTAACCGACCCAGTGATGTCATCATATCGGAGGATATAAGCCTTGCTGGCGCGAGTCCGGGCTCGGGGTCCGGCCCAGGGCAGTTGAAGGTCAGTCCTCAGGAGACGAGCTGGTCTCGGCCGAAGGGATGGAACGATTCAAGGTCAGGGAACCTAAGGCCACATAGGGGGCCTTGCGGAAGGGGAAGGCCACGATCGACTTAATGAAAAGCTTCCGTGCGCTGCTCCGGTCCCCCGCCTTCTGGCTCTCATAGCCCCAATTCAGGAAGAATAGGCCCAGGGACTGAGGGTTCTTCCACAGCAGCCTCCGGTGCGCCTCATACATTATGGCGAACGATTTCAGAAGGGCAGGGAGATCGTCCGATATCCTGCCTCCCGCATGCAGGTGCATCCTGACCAGGACCCGGTCCACAAAAGCGAAATCATAGTGCTCGGAGAGGCGCAACCAGAGCTCCCGGTCCTGGAGCCGGGGCAGGTCCCTCCTGAAACCCCCCACCTCATCCAGGCACCCCTTGTCGGCCAACACGCAGGAGGTGGATGGCACGATGAAACCGGTGATGAAGGCCTGCATATGGTCCCCGTCCCAGCCGGTCTTGGAATGTCCGATTACGACCTTCCCATCATCATCATAGAACTCCCTTATGCAATAAGATACCTTGAACCGCCCCTCCTTCCTCTTCAGGTCGGCCACTTGCAGCTCCAGCTTTTCCGGAAACCATTCGTCATCATCATCCAAGAATGCGACATATCGCCCAGTGGCTTCCTTGATGCCCAGGTTCCTGGCTCCTGGGGCGCCCTGGTTCTGATCCAGCCGGATGTATCTCAGGCGCGGGTCATCGAAACTATCCACGATCGGGCGGTTATCGGTCCGGGACGCGTCGTCCACCACGATGACCTCCAGATTCCTGTATGTCTGGCCGAGGGCGCTCCCTATGGCTCTGGCCAACCGCTCAGGCCGGTTGTGCGTCGGCAGGACCACCGAGACCATTTCCTCATCGGTTCTGCTCTCATCGGCCCCCAGGTCGCCTTGGTTCACGGTCGCCACGCCCCTTCGATTTCTAGCATTGAATCATCGGTCGTGGTCCAAACCCTTGGTCGTATCATTATTTGACCACACTGATCATCGCGTCCACCGCTTCCTTCAATGATTTCCTGGTGCGTGTCGACCTCTGCCCCAGATTGACGATATGGCACTCGGAACCGTCGCAAGCGTCTATCAGCACATCGTTCAGGTCCTGCTTCGTGTACGTGCCCATTCCGGCGAGCTCGGCCAGGGCGCAATGGCTGTTGCCAGCAGTGATCCAGCTGGAGGTCGCTGCTATCCTCGCGATCTTCGCAGGATCGGACCGCTCGATCAATTTGTCTGATTTTCCAGCATTGAGAAGGAAGACGTGGCTGGCTCTTCCGGACTCCCGAAGGCCAGCGTTGGGGAACATCTTCTTGTAAGAGCAGAGGAGGGAGAACTGGTGCCTGGACATCAAGAACTCCCTGATGGACCTCGACATGAAACCACTCCCGGTCATCGACGACCCCATTCTGTGGATGGACAACTTCCTCTCCTGGCTCCTTCTCTGCGACGGCGTGGAATAGATTGCGGCGTTAAGCTCCGGGAAGAGCTCGAAGTGGCGCTCCTCGAGTCCGAGCCAGGTGGAGTAGAGGGTGGTCTGTCCACGCCTGCCCAGGAACAACGATTCATTGGCGATGTACTCCGCCCCCCGGGTCATCAATTCGATGAGGACCGAGGTCTTGCCCGTCTCCGCGATGAACACGATGATATTGTCGTCGATGGCCGCTCCTCCCGCATGAGCCAGGAAAAATCCCTTTGGAACGGCCATGTTGTTGATCACAGGTCGCAGGACATCGTGTTCGAAATAGGCATCTGAGACCTTGCCGGAGCATTCGATCACGCCCGGAGAGATTTCAAAGACCGAAGGCCCGTCCACTAGCCTGTACACGCCATGCTCGACTATGACCTCATCTGCGATCAGATGGTTGCCCATGGCCACATGGATGCCAGGCCCCCTAATGTGGGTATGCAATGACCAGGGGTCGATTCCAAGCTCCGCTCCCTTCCCCCGCCTGACGGTCAGGTCCGAGGCGCTCACATCCCTGCGCCAGTGCTCCAACTTGTTGTGGGTAAGCTGGGACAGCTCCTTCTGGAACCTGAGCTGGAAGACCCCGTTGAAGTCATAACCCTGAAAATCATGGTCCTCGCTCGTCGGCATCGCTTACCAGCTCTATAGTGCCATACATGAATCTTATGATTCCATATTAATCCATCTCATCTATTATCAAGAGGCCATGTCCATTGCCTGGATGGAGATATTATCAATCAGGGGAGGCTCGTAGTCGGAATTATAATATGACCTCTTCTTATATGTGGGCAAGCATGCCCCCAGAGGGTCGAATAGGAATAGTGAGAGAGCGGAGGTTCGAGTCCTCGTGATGGAAGACGTGGTGCAGACGATCAGTCCGAAGAAGACCGGGTCCTTCAGTCGCACCTTCTCTGATATATGGGCATATCGCGAGCTGCTCTACTTCTTCGTGTGGAAGGAGATCAAGATACGTTATAAGCAAACGGCCATCGGGGTCGGATGGGCAGTTCTTCAGCCGCTGATCACGATGATGATCTCCTGGTTCCTCTTCGGAATCGTGCTCAAGGTTGACACCGGCGACCTGCCTTACCCCGTTTTCGCTTTTTCAGGCCTGGTCGTCTGGACCTATTTCTCGACCTCTTTGAACCAGGCATCCGGCAGCATCGTGCAGAATACGAACCTACTGACCAAGGTGTACTTCCCGCGTATATTATTGCCCTTGGCCAATTGCCTTATCGGGCTGCTTGATTATGCCATAGCCAGCGTAATCCTGGTCATACTGATGCTCATCTTCAATATCGCTCTCTCATTCTGGATGCTGCTGTTCTTCATTCCTTTGATCTTGACTCTTCTCCTGGTCTCAGGACTCGGTTTCTGGCTCTCTGCAACCTCTGCCAAATATCGGGATGTCCGGATCATTATTCCGTTCTTTATCACGCTTCTATATTTTGTGACCCCAGTAGCATACCCGGCTTCGCAATTGCCAGCAAAATACGCGTGGGTAATAACCCTCAATCCCTTAGCGTCTATAGTGGCGGCGCAGAGAGGTTTCCTGCTGGGCACTGGCCTGACCGATTGGGCGCCGCTAGGGATCGCCGCAATCATATCCATTTTGGTTTTCCTGGGTGGAATACTGTTCTTCTCCCGGTACGAGCGGGAGCTGGCGGATGTGATCTGAATGAAGGCG
>Ga0209048_10006799_pt1 | contig 10643 bp, 9 predicted proteins | sample FrelakmetCRP12CR_FD_187146 | JGI IMG/M metagenome (GOLD analysis project Ga0209048, IMG submission 187146) | Freshwater lake sediment microbial communities from the University of Notre Dame, USA, for methane emissions studies - CRP12 CR (SPAdes)... | ecosystem: Environmental > Aquatic >... | reverse complement strand
AGCAAATCCTCCAGTTGTAAAAGCAAATCCTCCAGTTGTAAAAGCAAATCCTCCAGTTGTAAAAGCAAATCCTCCAGTTGTAAAAGCAAATCCTCCAGTCTTGAAAGCCGTCGCTCCTAAAAAAAAGGTAAAGTTTGTCAAACTTCCATTTGACATAATTGATGTCAGATGTCGTAAAAGATTATATTAATATCTACAATACCTTTTCTCTGCGCCCGAAGTCAACATTAACAGATTTTATTTCCAAGTGGAAATAAAATCCCGAGCTGGGAATGTGGTCTTGATTTCAACATTTATTTACAGTAAATAAATGTATACGCTTATTGGTTTATTAGCTTTAATCTCTTTGGTGAATGGACATGGATATATGGTCTCCCCTCAAACACGCCCAAGCAGATGTTTTCACGGCAATTCAAGAGCCCAAGGCATCTTTTGGCCTCCAGATGGAAGTGGGATAACCGACCCGGCATGTCGTGGAGCATTCCTTGATTCGGTTAACCGAAACGTCGAACCGACAGCTCAATTCATATCTCGAATGTCTTATGTAGGGCGAAATCGAAATGGCACGCGTTTTGGTTTTGAGGACGGCAGCTTAATGTCGTTAAATGAAGTTTGTTCGGCTGGTTCACAGGTTGGTTATCGTGTTAATGGAGATTTTCGAAGCCAAGATAGAATTTTACCATGGATGAAGGAAGAATATACACTTGTTAATGGAAATCCCCGTAAAGAGATCACATTTAGATTTTGTGCAACTGCTCCACATCACAGGCATGTATGGTATATATACCATCATGCTCATGATCCTCACACGTCTGCTTTAAGATGGGATAGATTGAATTTTATTCAAGAAATATCAGTTGCGCAACTCCAACGTAGCAATTTGCCAATTGAAAATTGTTTTGTTCATGACGATCCAAGTCATAATTATTATGAATTTTCAGTGACAATTCCTTTAGTTAGGGATGGAACGATTGTCACTATTATGCAGACTGATCACTTTTACAATTGGGAGTTTATTCTTGGGTGCCATGATTATACTACTCGTGGAGGGGCACCTCTACCTCTACCTCCACCTCCACCTCCACCTCAAAACGGATGCCCAAGACCAACAGAGTGTCGTGTCAATCAAAGTTTTTGGGCTCCATATACAGACCCTAGGAGATTTTATGGGTGTCATGAAGGAGTGATCAGTGTTCACGGATGTGGTAACAATCAAGTTTTTACAACCAGTCGACAATGTCGACCTCTTCCAATACCAGATTCTGAAAGGTTCGAATGCCAAGACTGGTCTAATATTCGAAGTGTTCATGAAGAATTTTAATTCTCTTTAGAGAATTAAAATTGAGAACACGATTAAAAGGATGTATTAACGAGTTAAATTCAGTATTATGGTTTCTTTTGGTTTTATGTTGGTGAAAGAAACACTTGGACATCGCATTCTTTTACAAATGGTTTCCTTTGGTTTGTCTTTTTACTTGTATGAATGCAAAAATGTATACTTGAACTAAACGAGCTCAAACAACGTATAAAAATATTATTAAATTCATTTCTGATCGCGATGACGACTACGTAAATCGGTTAGTCTTTGTAGTAAATTTAACGGTCGTTTTACCGGATCTTTATTTAAACACTCTGATATAAGAGCAGCCATTCCCTCTGGTATTCGTTTTAGTTTTTCATGGTCAATATATCCATTTAACAAATCTTCTTCTTTATTGAACGGGAGAGCCATAAAACACAATATGTACATCATAACTCCAAAACACCAAAGTGTTTGATCATATGGTTTATATGATCCATATGCTAAATATTCATATGGAACGCATTCAAGAGAGCCTCTGTACGAAGTGTAAGAGTCCTCGACCGCTTTGGACACGCCAAAATCGATGATGGTAACCTCATTGTCGTACAATAGTATATTTTCTAATTTGAGATCGTTGTGATGAATTCCGCAACGATACAGTTCTTTGTTCTTATGGTATACTTTGATCATAAGATTAACAATTGTTTGAATATGATTTTTATAAAACATATTGGTTAGGCATTTGGATGTCCTAACAAGCTCTTTTATTTTCCTTGAATGGCAATAAAATACATTGTCAAGAGATGTGCCTCCTTGCTGCATTATCAATATATAATGGTCGTGGTCGTCATAATACGCGTGTAATTTCAACCCGCCGCAGTGTTGATATGCCAACATCATAAAAGATGCTTCGACCCCTAAATTATTTGTATGCCTAAAATCTTTTTTAGATGAATGTTTCAGTATCAAATGTTCTCCGGTTGTTTTATTCATAATTTTATGAATAGATCCGTAGCCGCCTTCAGTATAATATTCAAGGTACATATAAACATCCGATAAAATGCTATTGATCCATTGGCCATTATCATATTTTAAATATACTTTTTCTGTAAATTGCTCTTTGAGAGTCGACATTTCTTATTTTATTTATTTATAATAAAGTATAAAATAAATGAATATAAGTCCTTGGATGGAGAATATTCTCCACAACGAAATATGGAGTAAAATTAACCACTCCCCCCACTATCCTAAACCGATACAGACACTTGCAAAATCTGAAATGTGGTGTAGACGGCCAGGTTTACAACCTTTCACGCAATCGTTTTTGAGACAAACCGCCCCCCGCCAAAATCATCTGACGAACAATTGTTTTGAGTATGGCAATACTCGGTTCCCACCCAAATGTTTGTGTGATCAAAAATACGACTGTAAAGGCCAATGTGGAACATGTGGAAGTGCAAGCAATTGCAACCCAACATGTTCCACATGTAATCACAATTCAAATGTGATTTTTTATTAAATCGAATTGCGATGTTTATTAAATTTAATGCCTCATGAGGCATTAAATTTACATACAGCTTCGGCGCACAAAAGACATGGAATCACAGCTTCCATATGCGTGGTCTAGAGTAAAATATCCTGAACACGACGGTCCAGCTCCAGATCTAGCTCCTGTTAAAGTTTGATATCCAAATGTTTGATAATCGGGAACAACATAAAACCCTTGAGTGGCGGTGACAGGCACCGGTACTTTAATATCTCCAGACGCGTTGTAACAAGACAATGGTGCGTAAGAACAATTTCTACGATTTTGATCCATTTATTTGCTGTTAAATAAATATAGTTATATTTAACCATATTTATTTAAATAGTTTCAGTTTCATAGAGCTATTTCACAATATATAAATGCATACCGCCATATATTTAATAACGATGTATATATTATTAATGAGTGTCCAAAACGCAGCATATGAAACGCGCGAGCCTACCCGATCCCGAAGGGATTGGGCGACCGATCCCGCTTCGCGGGATTGTGGTACCCTTCGAGCGCCGCTTTGCGGTACCGGTTCGGGTACCCTCGGCACTTACCGCAAAGCGGCGCCAACGAGCGCCTACAACCTCGATAGAAAAATGGTAATTGATTACCTACATAAGTTTGGATATCTTGGATGGGCAAAGTCGCCAATTTTGCTTGAAGAGGGTGTTAAAACCCTTCAAAGAAACGCAGGTCTGAAAATAACGGGATTGATTAACCTTGACACAATATCTTTCGTCAAAACGCATCCTAAAGCATTTTCAGAGGGATTAATACCATAACAATAAATGAACACAATTGTAATTAGCGATCCTTTCGACCTTCATTTAAAACAAAAAAGACCCTTTCATATAATTAACGGTCTGCACGTTGAAGCCCACGAGCGGGGGTCGCAAAGCCCAGACATGACAATCCCTCCTTTAAACACAAATATTAATTTTCTAAAACATTCTCCATATTATTCAGACCAAGACCATTTAGATCTGCATATTAAATATGCGACATCGACGACGACGTCCGAATCGTTGCCGGACGTTTACGATTGGCGATTTAATTATCCGTTTGATACATCTCAAACTAAAAAAATTAAAGGACTCATTATGCCTCCAGACAATCAATATTTATGTGGATCATGTTGGGCAATGTCCACAACAAGTGTAATTGGAGATGCATTCGTGGTTGCTGGACTTGTCGATTGGACACCTAGGCCGTCGACAACTTGGGCTTTGACATGTTATCCTCAAGGAAAGTGTGAAGGTGGAAATCCAGCCCTTTTATTGCAACAAATTGCACAAGGGCCAGGAATTCCGTCTAAATATTGTTTAGATTACTCTTTTTGTTCGGAGAACAAAAAATGCAACGGTCAAGCTGTTCAACATTTTCAAGCACAAAATTTATCATCTTTGGTACCTACAGAATGCGGGTGTTATTATGGCGGAGAATCGGTTAAACATTATAATTTTAAAATTAATAACGATGTTAAAACATTTGCAATCGGAGAAGGAGCAACATCATCTGAAAATATTCAATCGTCTGTCAAAAAACACATTCTATTGCATGGCCCTGTTATCGCGGGCTTTTTCGTCATGAAAAACTTTGGTTCTGGATATTTTACTAAAACCAATGGAGGCGTTTATCTTGAAAAAGGAAATTATATACAAGGCCAAAAATTAACTTTCTCAGCCTCGAATGCGTCTGGTATGAATTATGCCGGGGCACATGCTGTGGCTATTATCGGGTGGGGCATAGCTAAAAATATATTTTATGAAAACGACAAACGGGGAGATGTTCCCTACTGGTATTGTAGAAATTCATGGGGTGGAAAATGGGGTGGAGACTCTGGTTATTTTAAAATAGCTATGTATCCATATAATAAAATTGCTCAGTTTGGAAAGATTGTTGATATTGTTGATTCGCATGGGCAAAAACATCGATGCGGAGGTATAATGACTTTTACTGTGTCAATACCCCCAGAACTGAAGGCTTTTAAAGCCGTACAACAACGACCGCCCGTGTTGATGGACAATATAACTGTTTATAATCAATCTGAAAATCTGCTACACTCTAGACTCGTCCAATCACAATCGTCACAGTTGAGATATATAATATTATTTGTTGCGCTAATTGTTGTATTTTTATGGACTATGAAAGAAAATTTTTAATTTTTAATGTTATTCAAAACATTAAAAATTACTTGAAACAAAAATTGAAGATTCTTTTATTCATAATTGGTTCTCGAAAATGTACATTTTCATAAACATCTGTAGATGTGTCATTCACAGCTACAGTGGCACATGAATCTACTTCATCATACCCTCCATATATATATTCACATACATCTACTCCAAGCCAGACTGTTAAATCTTTACAAGAATGACCTCCATTGATTTCAAAAATGTCTTGTTTAGCTTTTCCAAGTATTTCCAATCCGTAAACTACATCTTCGACTATAAAAGACGAAATTGAATCATTCTTCCCAACTTTAATACAGTTTGATATCTGGCCATTATGTTCAAATTTAAAATATGTAGGCTCTTCGGTTGTAAAGACGGGGAAAACCGAGTGAAGTGTTTCTGCTCCAAAAACATTAAGGGTCATGTCATCTTTGTCAATGCTGATTGGCAATAGATTTTCTTCGCGATAGTCATTTTGGACAGAAGATATGCTCAGAGTGACATATCCAATGGCATCAAAATATAATTTTATAAACTTTGTCATTATTTATTTCTCTTTTTATTTTTATATATTTTCATTTTTTAGAGTCTGTAAGATATACACCCGAGAACATTAAACAACGCAGTATCGTGGGACACTTGTCGAGGAGTCGACATCGTTCTACTTCAAATGTAGCAAGATTCCGATAACGAAGAAAGAGGTGATCGATCTCAAATCAATACGAACGCTTTTAAACTTTTAAAGTTTAAAAGCTTGGCGTTTAGTCGAGCACCAATCTGCGTAAGTATGATGAGATATCAATCTCATCTTTTTCAAAGCGTTCTTGTTTGGATATGCAGGCCTGCTTTAAAAGCATAACGAGTCTATCAATAACGTCGGTAGACGTGAAGCGCACCAAATTGTACACGTCTACGCACGACAGCCAGTCGGAAATCACTGAGCGCATATGGAGGTCGTCCGCATATCTTATACGAGAAGTGCCGGAAAATATGAACATGTTACTTGCGGAGATGTACTGGACATCATATAGTTCTGCATTGACCAGAACCACGTCTTCGTGAAAGAACTGCGGTCCGTTGGTTTCGGCAAATAGTTTTGCGCCTTTTTCGATAAGGGAGAGGTTGACTTTGAAAAATTCATTATTCTTTCTGTATTGTTTCAGATGGGCATGCAGAAAGGCTTCCATTTTTGAATAATGTATGGTTCTCCAATGTTTAACACAATAAAATAAGTCGTCGTCCATTCGGGTGGAGTTAAACGATTTTAACCGTTTGGGTAAGTTTGTTGTAAATCCTATTTTAAAAATAGATTTTGGCTTGTAACGATTGGTTGTTACGACATAAACGTATCCGAGCATATTTATATACGATTTTTTATTTTTGAGAGATTCAAATTTCTGGGACTAAAATCCAACCCCTAAAAATCCAACCCGATTTTTGTTTTAATACCCATACCATTAAGTTCCTGTAGTAAATTTTTAAACGCATATGGCATGTTGCACTGCCTGACTTGTAACGATCCGCACTGACATCTCTCTTTTGTATTTGACAGCATTCCACATTTGGAACATACATCTGCTTTAAAGGGGTCAGAATATAAAAACATGCGTTCATTTAAAAATTTAGTGCATCCATGAACAACAATACAATCTTTTTCCATATCTCCAAATCTTAATCCACCTCCACGAGCTCTACCAGAATTTGGCTGTCTATGTAATGTTGTAACTTGTCCATGTGATCGGGCATGTATTTTATCTTGTACCATATGTTTAAGTCGATGGTAATAAGTAGGACCAATAAAAATCTGACTTTTTATTTGTTCTCCTGTAAAACCACAATACATGATTTCCGCTCCTGTTCTGGAATATCCGTGATCTTTTAACTCATCGCACAGATCATTTAACAAAAACGGCGTGTTCATAAAAGAATTGCCTTTTTTAAATTTAGGATCCGGGGAAAGTGTATGCAATTTACCCATTATGGTTGCAATTATTTGATTGATTGTCATTCTAGATGGTATACAGTTTGGGTTTATTATAATATCAGGAGTCATTCCATCAGACGTAAAAGGCATATCTTCCTGTGAAAATACCATCCCGCACGTGCCTTTCTGAGCCATTCCAGAGCAAAATTTGTCCCCAATTTCTGGCGTGCGTGTCTGCGCGATTACAACTTTAACAAGCCGGCATCCGTCAACGACAGTATCAACGATTCTATCTACATATCCAAACTCTCCATCTTGGACAACGATTGAATTGTCAATCAGCTTTTCTTGCTCGTTTCGAGTTTCGATTGTCACTTTGCCTATTAAAACATCTCCTTTTTTTACCTGCTGTCTCAATTTTACAATCCCATTCGCCTGCAAAAGACCATAATTGCAGTCTCGTGTTTTAATGTTATCAGGAGGAATTTCTATTCTTTCCTCTACCATACCGTTCTTCTTTTCTTGCAATGTAAATGTATTAAATGTCGTGGTTATAAAAAGCCCTCTTTCAATTGATGCTTTATTAAGAATAATGCTGTCTTCTTGATTATACCCTGTGTAACACGCGATTGCAACAATCGCATTTATACCGTTTGGGTGGTTATTTAAACCATTCATTTCTGCAACGTCTGTTGTAACCAAAGGCTTTTGCGGGTAGTTCAGCACATGAGATACCGTTTCCGTTTTAAGATGATGGCCTGGTATATAACCTATCGCTTGTTTTATCATACTCGAGTAAAAACAGTTCCTCGCCGATTGAGTTCTGTCGGCTAAGGGGATCGTGGCGGCCACGATCCCCAACAAACCAACAGGATGGAGTTCCATATATTCATATTTAGTGTTTGGGTTGGATACAATATCGTTCGGTTCGATTGCGATATTTGCACTAACAATTTCGCTGTTATCCATATACCTTATTAAACGATTTGATATATAAAAATCAAAAATAGGTTCGATTTTTCCTTTAAATTTATAAATATTTCCTAAATCAAATACTGGCCTAATTAATCTACCAGAATCTGAAAATATTTCAATGACGTTAAGATTATAATTAACCACAATACTTATATTGATGTCATTTATAAAATTGAGACGACAGACGTTTTCATGCCCATACCCGTAGGGGGTCCCATTAATTAAAATAAGAAAGCATTTTTGTTGGTTACAAGGACGTTTTTTATTACATAGCTGATTCTGTGTGTTGATTAAATCTATAATTTCGCATGTTGAAATCCCAACCGTTATTGAAGTAAATAAAGCCATATTTAAAACTGTACCAATTCCTTTGCCTTCTGGTGTTTCAACGGGGCAAATAAAAAACGCGCTAGATGGATGAATTTGCCTAAGCTCGGACGTGTTTGCTTCTTTGCCGTCTTTTCTTTCAGGTATAACGATTCGTCGCAAACTTGAATAATTAGATATAGTTGATACTTTTGGATTAACAACCTGCGATACCCCGGTCCTAATATAAGAATTCCTTTGGACACCCCACGATCCTGAAGAAAAACTGTAATTCATTCCTGTTGTTATACCAGATGTTCTTAAAAAGTTAAGAACATCTGGAAGTCTATTTTTCATCTGACTGTGACATGTTATAAAAAATTTTTTATACAAGAGTCGAAACAAAAAATAACACAGCTCACCAGCAGTTTCTACTCTTTTATTGCAGTAGTCATCCTTACTATCTAAAGGTATTTTATTTGTTAAAGTATAAAGATATTTTTTAACCATAAATGCTAATAATTGTGCTCTTTGTTTTTTGGTAGCTGTAATCCCCAAATGTGGGAAGAGATCCATATCCAAACATTTTTTAACATCTTCAATCGTAATTGTATCCTTTATACATGTTTTATCGGCTGATATGCTCATGTTTCTAAACACCTTGACAATATTTTCTTCGTCTCCATCTTCTTCGTCAAAATCGCTGTCGTCGGTAATGTCAAATTCTTCGGAACAGTCGTGCTGAAGAATTTGAAGATACTTGTCAAGGTCTTTGGACAAATTTAAAAGATCTGGAAACGTGTGTTCCAAATACCCAAGAGATTTAAATACCACGCCGACAGGAACATCTACTATTTTCTTTTTAAGTTTTAAGGATATAACAAGTCTGTTTTTGACGCTTTTAATCTGCACACAGTTTGAATGAAAAGTTTCATCGCACATACTTCGCATTTCACATATTAAAATGTCTTCTTTTGGAGAATTAGATTTTACATAACATAATGGCTTGTTATACGCTTTGCGGACCTGGCTTACTAAAACTCGTTCTTTTCCATTTATAATGAAAAAACCTCCTTGGTTATCATCTGGATGACCGTGATTACATTCGTTTTCTTCTGACGAGTGATATCTTAAGTTGCACGTATCAGATAAAACCATTATTGGAATTTTTGCAATTGGAACTCGATAATGTTCCAATATTTTAGGAGTTTTCCCTTCACATTTAGTAATCTCGACAACATCAACATAAACAGTGCCTGTATAACTCAAGTTTCCGTCTCTAGCTTCATGCGGATAAATATTTGGTCTTTCAGTATAAATATTGTTAAACCTAAGCGTATAATCACCATGTTTTATACACGATTCATTATTTATTATCGTTTTCAACCCTTTATTTATAAACCAATTAAAACTACTAATTTGATGATGAATTAACCCATGCTGCTTAAAGTATGATGACATTAATAAGTTTCTATAATCCTCTGTTAGTAAATGATTCATTTTAGCCTCTTTATTTTTTAAAGATTTAGAAATCTTTAAAAATCATTTTAAATGGATATATGTTACTTCACTATATAAAATAAGAGCAACAGTAAGATAACTATCGCCCCCAATTGATATACTGGAAGATCCCGATCGACAACTCCATATTTTTTTAATGCAGTTTCCAAAGACATTTGTGGTTTTTTGAGTCTTTCATTTACATAATTATGGAATTCAAAAAAGAATGTAAAAAGATCCATCTGAGATTTAACAGCTTTATCTACATCGGCATTTTTAATGTAACTAAACGCATGGTCTTGACATTCCTTACACGGTAAAAGAGTTGGTATAGATTGTATAAATGTTTTCATATTGTTTTGAACAGTTAAATTTGGGTCATGACTATATGAGACCGATATGTAATGAAACGTATTCCAAAACGACGGTCCCCAATGTTTTGGGTCTATGTTCATTTATTTGTTCATTTAAACACTGCCAATTATAACAATTGTTTTATCATCGCCTTCTCCATTAATTGAGACAATTTTATTTCTTATATATACGTCTTCTAAAGAAGTTACTTCGTTTTGACTATTGGGTAGATCTTGTGCTGCTGTTGTCGTAGTGGTTGTGAGATCTTGTGCTGTGGTGGTGGTGGTTGCGAGATCTTGTGTTGTCGTGGTGGTTGCGAGATCTTGTGCTGTGGTTGTGGTGGTTGTGAGATCTTGTGTTGTCGTGGTGGTTGCGAGATCTTGTGCTGTGGTTGTGAGATCTTGTGCTGTGGTTGTGGTGGTTGTGGTTGTGAGATCTTGTGCTGTGGTGGTTGTGAGATCTTGTGCTGTGGTTGTGGTGGTTGTGAGATCTTGTGCTGTGGTGGTTGTGAGATCTTGTGTTGTCGTGGTGGTTGTGAGATCTTGTGCTGTGGTGGTTGTGAGATCTTGTGTT
>Ga0209048_10006798_pt1 | contig 10646 bp, 3 predicted proteins | sample FrelakmetCRP12CR_FD_187146 | JGI IMG/M metagenome (GOLD analysis project Ga0209048, IMG submission 187146) | Freshwater lake sediment microbial communities from the University of Notre Dame, USA, for methane emissions studies - CRP12 CR (SPAdes)... | ecosystem: Environmental > Aquatic >... | reverse complement strand
CCGGGCCGAACGGATACGTCGAAATGGTGGCGCATCCCAAGGCAGAGGAGGGGCTTAGAGTCGCGCTCAAGCCACCCCGCAACCCCCGATTCTTCGGCCCGTTTGACGTTTTCGGTAGCCGCAGGGCTCGTTGAGGACCGTCCGCTGGGCATGCTCGACGTTGAAGTAGAACAAGCCGGCTTCCACCCCGGGAAGCACTAGCACTGGATCTGGCTTGTTGCCGACCTCACTCACTGCGCCCGATGAGCGCGGTCAGAACGCGGCGCTCCTCCTCAGACGACGGACGGATCCCGCCCAGGGCAGCCCGAGCGTTCGGCGAGGCAATCGAGGCCAACGCCTGCTCAACCGCGAGGCGTAGGGGCGCCGGTGCGTGCGCCTCATCCACTCCCCGCAAGAGCTGCGTCATCGCCGGCACGGCCGTCTGCTCGTGCAAGGCCCCCAGCGTCAGCGCCGCCTCGATGCGAACCCGGACCGGCTGCGAAGGGTCGGCGAGGAGCTTCATCAACGACGGCGCCTGCGCGTGCGAGCCCGACGCTGCCAGGGCCTGGACTGCGTTGGCCCGCAGCAGCGGGGGGCCGTCACCCGTAGCGAGCTGGGCCAGCGCGCTTGCGGCAGCGTGGTCATGGACCTGACCGAGGGCCGCTGCCGCCCTATGTCCCAGCCGCGGATCTTCCGCTGCGAAGGCAAGCGCCGCCGGTGCACCCGGGTCATCGCTCCGCGCGAGGGCGTCGAGCAGTGCGGCCTTGGAGAGGTCATCAGCGGGCGTCGGGGGAATAGGGGCTGCTCGGGCGAATGGGGTGGTGCGAGCCGACAGCCCGGCGCTGCGAGCGTCGGAGGCAGGCGGCTGGGAGGACGAAGGCCAGACCATCCATGCGCCGACCGCGAACATGGCAGCGGCAAGGAACGAAACCCACAGCAGGCGTGGTATGCGCATCACTCTAGTTCCCAGTAATCGTCATGGTCGCGCCGTCCAGAACCACGGTGCCCTGGCGGAGCTGCACGGTCACCAGTGCCGGGCCACGCTTACCCGCCAGCGCTTCCTTCACCGCGGCGACTAGAGTGCAACGGTTCAAGGCGAGACGCAGCTCGAGCGGCTTCGCTTTGTCGTCGGTGCTCGGGGCGAGCGACACGTAAGTGGCGGGGACCATAGTCGTTGAGTGGTCAACTTTCCCGCTGACGACGTGAGCCGAGAGCTGCCCAGCCAGCGCCGGGGCCTGGAGCCGCCCGACGGTAGGCCCGCTCGGCGGGTCGGCGCGGGCCCAGCCCTCGAGTTCGAGCTGCACCGGCGCCGCCGAGGGGGAGCAACTTCGCAAGTCAAGCACCGGGGGCTCCACTTCGAGTCGCCAGTTCTGCACCATCACCGTCTCGCTCTTGGTATCAGTCCTGCCGGCGATGTCAGTCCAGGTGCAGCTCAGCGCGAGCGGGCCGTCGTTCAGCGGCAGCGTGTTCACCGCGGCCACCAGCTTGCCCGTCGTGGATGAGCCGACCGTCGCTCCGTTGGCCGAGCAGGTAACGTTGTTGAAGCCGGCGCCGGCTTGGAGAGTGATGAGGGAGAAGGTTCCGCGGACTGCTGCAGCAGGCTCGGGCAGGGCGATGAATCGCAGCGGGGTCTTGAGGCTGGGGTCCACGGTCAGGTTTAAGGTGGCAGTGGCCACCTGGCCCAGGGTGTCCGTGGCCTTGGCGGTGAATGCCACCGCGCAGGTCTTCGGCGGAGCGACGGTGCAAAGTGAGGCAAAGTTGAAGTTGGCCCAGACGCACGACAGCGAGGCGTTCGGAGTCGCGGCCGTGCAGGTGTAGCTCTGGGCGCCGGTACTGAGTGTGACCTTGCTGAGCAGCGTGTAGTCACCGACTGCGTCGGCGCGGACGTCGAAGCTGCCCGCCGGGATGGACGAGCCGTCGACCAGCGCGACAAAGGCGACTGTGGGCACGCCTCCGACGATGAAGGTGGTGGGTGCCGTAGTTGACCGGTTCCCCACCCCGTCGGTGGCGGACATTGTGACGGAGTGTGGGCCTGGGGCGAGGGTTGTGGTGTCGAACGCGGCCGTCCAGACACCTCCACTCAGGACGGCAGTAACCGGCGGGCTGCTGTCAACGGAGAAGCTGACGCTGGCCACGCCAGTCAACCCGCCCGGCGGACAGGTGGTATTCGCCGGGCAGGCGTCCTGGGCCGAGCCCGTTAGCTCGATGGTGCCCAGCACCGCGCTTCCCGCGCTGGGCACGGTTAGCACCGCAGTGGGTGGAGTCTTGTCGTACACCACCTGCACATTCAGCGTCGTCGCCTTGGCCGGAAGCGGCGCTCCATTGGTGTCAAACAGCGCCGCGGTAGTGGCAGTGGCAGAGATGAGATTGATGCCCTCCACCAAAGTCACGGGCCGCAGGTCAGTCAATCCGCTGAGCGCGGGGAAGGCAACGGACGTCAAGGGGGCTCCGCGCACCGAGTAGGCCAGCGTCCCGGACGCTGCGCTGTCCACGCGCGTCGTCAACAGCAGCACGTCGCCGGGCAGTGGCCCGAAGGCCGCCGCCCCCAGGGGCGTCCCGCCCGCCGCGAAGGAGACAACCGGTGCGGCGAGGTCGATGACCAGCGCCACGCTGACCGAGGAGGTGTTCCCGGCCAGGTCCGTCGCCACCAAGGTGACCGACTGCTGTCCTGATGTGGCGAAAGAGATTTGCGCGGAGACGACGTGGTTGCTGTCGAGGGTCGAGGTGATGTCGCGGGTCGAGGTGCCGTCGTTGAGGGTCACGGTCACCGGGCTGTCGTCTTGGACCGATGCCTGCGCTGAGACCGTTGCGGTCCCGAACTGTTCATTGGGCGTCGGAGCCAGCACCGAGACAATGGGCGCCCGCGTGTCCACCCTCACCGTCAGGGGGACGGACGAGGCGGTGTTGCCCGAGGTGTCGGTCGCGCGGAACACCAGCGTGTGGAGACCGTCGATTAGCAACAGTCCGCCGAGCTGCGAGACGTCGGTGACGGTCGATGTGCCGCCCACCGTGTCAATCAGCACCGTGCTGGCGACACCCACGTTGTCACTGGCCACCGGCACCGACGCAACGAGCCACGCCGCAGCCGAAGGAATATGCGTGTAGTAGATGCCCGCCTGCTGTGGCAGCGCGAGGGGCGCGCCGGCGGCAAATGTTGGCGGCACGTCGTCGAACACCCGCACCGGGAACGTCTGAGTGGAGGTAAGGCCACGGCTGTTGGTGGAGGTACAGGTAACGGTGGTGCTAGCGCCCGGCTGGGTGTTGACGGGGAAAGTCGAGCCGGAGGCCGGCGTGCAGCTGACGGACACCGCGCCGTCAACGACGTCGGTGGCCGTGGCCACGAAGCTTACCACCGCGCCGGCGGGGTCCTGCGCAGCGGCGAAGATTGGCGCCGGGACGGCGATGGTGGGGACCGAGTCCGAGGGGTTGCTGCTGAGGATTAAGGTGGCCGGGGGGCCGCTGGTGTTGGCCACGTCCACGCGGACCTCAAAGGAACCGACGCTCTGGAATGTGCAGACGAACGAGTACGGACTCAGATTGCCAATCAGCTGCGCAGGCTGCCCGCCGCAGGTGACGGTGATTGCGCTCGGCCCTGGGTCGGGAGAGAGCTCGAAGGTATAGACCTCGGGCACGCCGGCCATTAGGCCCCCGACCGGGGAGAGCGCGAAAACCGAGCCGTTGCCCGGCACGAACACCTCAACGTTGGCGGTTGAGCTGAGCGCCGTGGTCGCGCAGCCCTGTGCCGGGCTGTTGGTCACCTGCAACTGGAAACTCAAGGTCGCCGGGCCTGAGGGTATCGCGAAGTATGGGGCTGAGGAAGTTGGGTCGCTGAGACTCACCGGGGGTCCGCCTGTCTGCGACCAGGCAAAGGTGAGAGGGTAGCCGTTCGGGTCGGAACTGGCGTTGCCGTCGAGCACCACGGTGCTACCCACAACACGGGTGCCGGCGATGCGAGCAACCGGGGGCTGGTTCGCATTGGACACCGCGACGTTCACCGACGTGCTGTTGGCGTGGCCGCACGGGTCGGTGGCGACGAGCGTGAAGGACAATGTCCCGGAAGCGGGGGCGGTGAAGGTCGGCTTGGCGCCCGTGAGCGGTGCCACCGCGCCGTTCGCCTCTTTCCAGCTAAAGGTGAGAACGTTCTTGCCCGGGGAAATGCTACCCGAGGCGTCGAGCGTCACGGTGGAGCCTGGGCACACCGTCGCCGGGGCATAGGCCAGTGCCGTTGGCGCGCTCGTCCCGAGGCACGCGATGTTGACAATTGCCTCTGGCCCAGCGTTGTAGTTGGGCAGAAAGGTGGTCACGCCATAGGCCGGGTAGTTGCCGGAGGTAACGGTGCCATCGCTGAACGTTGCCGGCATCGGATTGCCGCCCGGCACATTCGCGAAGAAGCAGCCCATCACATCTCCCAGCGGAGACAGGCCGACGTGATCCACACTGGGGGTTGTGCAGCCCGCGCTAGTCGTCGGGGTCGACTCGATGGTGCCTTCGTAATGGGCGATACACGTGGAGAGGTCGCTGGTGCACGCGCGGTTCTGGTAGTACCCCTGCGTGTCGCCCCAGTTTTTCGAAAGCCACACGTGGGCGTTGGGAAACGCGATGGAAGGCCCGAGCGGGTTGTGGCCATTGAGCGCCAGGGTCAGCTGCTGCTTGCGGACGCCGAAGAGGCCCGGGGCAGCAATGCCGTTCTGCCCGTAGGAATAAGTCGTGCTGCCTCCGCCGCGGGTAATGACGTCGGTGACGTAGGCACCGGTGTAGTACGGCGGCGAGGTCAGGTTGGAGAATGTGCCCGAAGCGACTTGGCTAGTCTTAAGCGCAATCTGGGAGCCGGTGTGGAAGGCGAGGAGGTTGGACGTGTTCACGTGGGCCCCGGGACGATACGGGTTGGCCGCGGCGCCAACGGTCGGCACCACGACGACAGCCACCGCTTGCCCTGAGGCGACGGCGCGGATCTGGTCGACGTTTTGAGGTGCAGTGGTCGGGAACAAAGCGCTGGGTTCGAACTTGTCCAGCGTCAGGAGGGTGACGTGCTGCTTGCACGAGGTGCCAACACAGTTCGCCTGTGGCGGGCCCGAAGGACCTGCCGGAAAGAGGACGCTGGTGTCGACGTTGTTTTGGATGATCCCCGCGGCAATGGGGGGCGCATCGTAGTCGGGCACGAGCGCAACCTGGGCCCGGTAGCCGTTGAACGAACAGGCGGAGGAGTTGACCGTCGCCACCGTGCACCCGAGTGGATTGCCGCTACCCGGCGACGGAAGCATTTTGACTAGGTCACCGGACTCGACGACGACGCCTTGCTTGACTGGCAGAATCAGGACGACGCCGCTCGGCACGCCCCACGGGTCGGCCAGCGGGTCGCTGGACACCTGCCCTGTGCCTGTCTCGAGGTTACTCCAGCTCGAAACTGCGGCCTCGAGGTCGACGGAATCGACCACAAAATCCTGCTGCGTCTTGTTGACGATGATTTGGGCGACCGATTGGAACTCGCTCAGCGTTGTGGCGGACGGCAGAACGTAGAGATTGCCATTTAGAGTCCCCGCGCCGAAATGGCCGCCGATCTGGAGGACTCCATAGGGGTTTCCAAAGAAGGGACTCACGGGGATCGCGTAGGGACTGACGCTGAACTGTGGCTGGACCTCTACCGTCAGCGGCGTTCCCTGCCCGTCCGCTTGTGCATAAAGGTCGAAAGTCACCGGTGAGCACGGCACGCAGCATCCCTGCGTGTCCGTTTGGCAGCGGGTGGCGGTTCCCTTTCCAGTGTCGCCGCAGACGCCGTAATACGTCGGGTCACTCGTCAAGTTGAAACAAACGTCCGCGTTCAGCTCGCACCTGACGTAGTCCGGAGGGCTGAGCGGGTCGTCGACACCCGCGTGGCTAATCCAAAGATAGTTGGAGTCCGCAATGCATGCATTCTGCACGCCCTGACCAGGACCACAGATTGCCTGCGGCAGGCGGACCTCGCACTGCGGAACCGCGGCGTTGAGATTGGCGACCCCAAAAATATTGCCGGCCCAGTAGGCCTCCATGTTCTGCCGAGGAAACACGTCCAACTCGGAGGCGGGGTACTTCGCCCCCCCTCCCACGGCGACAAAGGCGACCGGTGCCGAGCTGAGCTTCGGGTAGTCGCTCCGGTCGAAGGGTGCCCATTGAACGCTAAAAACACCGCTGGCCGGGCAGGAGAAAGTCACGGACGGTGGGTCTAGCGGGGGAGTCGCAGCCGTCGGGTCGGAGCCCGATTGGATGAAGGGCACCGCGCCGAGAAAGTCTCCGGCGGCACAGTAGGGGTCGCCAGGGATGCACTGGCCGTTCATGCTGTTGGGGTAGTTGAGCGCATGCACGCCCTGCTGCACCTGCAGCATGATTGGAACGTGCTTCGGGTTGCTCGTCGTGTCCAGGCTGACAGTGACGCTTGCGAAGGGTGTGCACACCCCGTCGTAAGCCGGCGTCCAACTGCAGTTGGAGGGCCCCTTGGTCTCCGTGCCCGCGTCCCCGTCGCACAGGCTTCCCACGGCCTCCACGGTCTTGTCGGTGCCGAACTTGAATGGGAAGACCGGAATCGCCGGCGCGATCCGCGTCAACTGGTTGCGGACGTTGTCCCCGTCATGATTCGGAGGATCTGGGGCAGCGAAGGAAATGAGGTTGTGGATTCCGAGCGAATTAACCTGCGCCATAAAAACGCCCGAGACCAGGTGCTGACAGACGAAGTCGTACTGGAGCGGTTGGTCGGCTACCCAGCCACGCGGTGAGGCGGGGTCGCGGCAGGGCTGCCCAGGCTGCGCGGGCAGGTCGGGCGGGCTGACTCCCTGCCGGACCAAGTTCGGGCAAATCAGGCCCCGGTCGCAGATGCCAAGAGCGCCGAAGAAACTGATCGGGCAGCTCGAAGGCCGACTGGGGTGGGTGGCGCCGTAAGCCCCGGGCCTTAAGTCCGCACAAGGGTCGTAGCTCAGGTCGTCGCCAGGGGACTTCGCGTCACTCCACAGGTAGAGCATCGCCTGGATGGAGAACGGGTCGGACCAGATTTGGTAGAGGGCGCTGCCAGGGTCGGTGAGGCTAGCCACCGTCAGGGGCGAGCTCATCAACGCATTGTGGACGGCGACGTTTCCGAAGATGAGCGAGTCCTCCAGGTTCGCCAGGTTGATGCCCGCCTTGTCCATCGCGTTGGGGGGCGAAGGGGGGGGTCTGACGAAGCCGTAGTCGTAGTAGCCGGTGAGGCGCGGCCGGTGCGTACCAGCGCGACTGAAATTGACCTGATTGAAGCCGTCGCGGTCATACCCGTCTGGGGCATAGCCCTGGCTGTTGAACCCGCTCTGGGCGAACTCGCCGCTGAAGACGTTTGGGGCGATTTCGCCACCCCAGGGGCAACGGTAGGCACCGGCGGGCACTGGGTTTGGTAGGTCGAAGCCGGTCACCGGCGGCGCGGGCTGGCCGAGCAACGAGGCGAAGACGTCGCTCGGGGGATACGTCACTAGGACGTTCGCCCCCACGCAGGCGTCCGGCTCAAAGATGGTGTTGCGTCGGGAGCACAAGGCATTCGCGGTTGGGCCATTCGGCCCTTGGATGGCGACACAGGAAGCGCCTATCAGGGGGCGGGCAGTTGGATCCTCGCCCAAGGCCGGCCGCAGGTCGGGGCGATACCAGCCATTGCGATCTATGCCGCGCGAGTCGTAGCCGTTGGTATCGTAGCCGTTGATGTCGAAGACGCAAGGCGAGTTGGTCGATTGCGGTTTGCCGTTGACATCAAAGCAGACGAACGGGACTCCATTGCTGTTGAAGCCATTGGAGTTAAAGCCGTTAGAGTTAAAGCCGTTGGAGTCGAACCCGTTGCTATTGAACCCGTTGCTGTTGAATCCGTTTGAATTGAACCCGTTGACGTTGATGCCGTTTGAATTGAAGCCGTTGGAGTTGAACCCGTTGCTGCTGAAGCCGTTCGAGTTGAACCCATTGGTATTGAAGCCATTGGAGTTGAACCCGTTCGAATTGAACCCGTTCGAGTTGAAGCCATTGATGTCGAGACCGTTCGAGTTGAACCCATTGCTGTTGAAGCCGTTGGAGTTGAACCCGTTCGAATTGAACCCGTTGACGTTGAAACCGTTGGCGTTCAACCCGTTTGAGTTGAATCCGTTCTGCAGAACGCCGTTTGAATTGAAGCCGTTGCTATTAAAGCCATTGGAGTTGAACCCATTCGAGTTGAACCCATTGCTGTTGAAGCCATTGGAGTTGAACCCGTTGGCGGTGAATCCATTTTGCACCACCTCGGCCACAGCCGGACGGATGGCCAGCAGCGCGAGGTAGGTTGAACTGACAGCCAAGGTCAGTACTAGTCCCTTGTGGACGAGTGTAGTCCTCACAAAGGCGCCCCCCTTCTCCGACATAAGTCCCGCCTACGATTGCGGACGCTGAAGAGATTTGGTTGACAGGTCAAGTCTCGTTTCGGCTACGGGCGATTTTGATAATTGAACCCAAGATTTCCTCGACTCGATGTCCAATGGAACGATGCTTCTCGTGAGGTGTCCATCGTGATCAAGGGCTTTGCTCGCGTGTCAGAGGAACGGGCAGTGAAGCGGCCACGCTCTGTCCGTGATGGCGACGGCCCGCGAGAAACGCTTTCCCTTGTCAGCGGGCTCCTCGGGCCGATGCTCCTCACCCTGGCGCTCCTCCCCCACCAGTCCCACCCCGCGGATGACGCCTTCATCAGCTTCCGCTACGCCTGGAACCTCGTGACCGGGCGTGGCCTCGTCTACAACGCGGGCGAACGCGTCGAGGGCTACTCCAATCCGCTTTGGACCCTTCTTTCAGCCGTCCCTATCCGGCTTGGCGTTGACCCGTACGAGTGGATGCGCGCCGTCGCGGTCGTGTCCCTGTTGGGCCTACTGACTGCCCTCTTCTTCGCGGCCACCCGGCCGGACGGAAGCCGCCCTCCGCTTGTCATGTCGACGTGGCTACTCGCCTCCTCAATTCCCATCCTGAGCGCCACCGAGTCGGGACTGGAGACCACCTTCTTCGCCGCCGTTCTCTTTGGGGGGGCCCTGGGTCACGAGAGGGCCCGGGAGGCTGGGAAGTTCCCGCTGTTGGCCTGCGTCCTGTATTCACTTGCCGTGCTGACGCGGCCCGAGGCGCCGGCGCTGGTTGCGGTCCTGGTACTCGCAAGCCCGCCGGAGGGGGGCTGGCGCCACCGACTTGCGCCGCTCGCGGCAGCGGCGCTGGCCTTCGCGCTCCTCGAAGCGACCCGGGTGGCTTACTACCGCGAGCTTCTCCCGAACACCTTCCAGGCAAAGGTCGGAGAGCACTCGGTGCAAATCAAACAAGGACTCCGTTACGTGGCGGATTACTTGCTTGAGTCACCGCTCGGACCGGCGCTCGCCCTGTCCGCCCTACTCGTCTCGCCCCGGTCGGTCCTACTGCGCAGGAGGCAGTTCCTCGCGGTCTCGGCCTTCATCATCGCTTACGTCGTCTTCGTCGGAGGCGACTGGATGCCCCACTTTCGCTTCTTGGTCGTCCTCGAGCCCTTCCTTCTCGTCTGGGCCGACGAGTGGCTCCGGCCCGAGCACTTCGGGTCAACGAAGCGCCGGGTGGCGTTCGCCGCCCTCCTTTCGCTGCTGGCGGTAGGCACACGGATTCGCGAATGCCGCGCAGGTCTGTTCCGGATGGCTGAGTTCGAGCACGGCTGGGACATGTCCGGGGGACGGGTGGCCCGCTGGTTCCGCGACCAGCGCGCGACCGGCGTGGTCGCCATCGGCGACATCGGGGTCGTCGGCTGGGAGAACCGAGACCGGCTCCGGGTGCTGGACATGAATGGCCTTGTAGACAAGACCATCGCCGCTATTCCCGGCCGCCATCTAAGGAAAATCGGGCCCATTTACCGCGACCGGATTCTCGGCTCCCGGCCAGACTACATCGTCTTCTCCGGAGACCACGGCTGCGAAGAGCCAAAGGAGGAAACGGGCGCAGAGATTTACTTCGATTCGCGTTTTCAGGCGGAGTACCAGCTGGTGACGCGGACGAATGAGAACGCTCGTTTCGGCTGGTGCGTCTTCGCACGTCATCCGTCGAATGAATAAACGTGTTACCGTGCCGCCGTGTTGACGTGGTTGCCACTGCTGCTTGTGCTGGCGTCACCCTCACCCAGCAGCGAGCTCTTCGAGCGCTCCACACCGGGGTTTACCCTCTTCAACACCGATCAGGGGCTTCCCCAGAACACCGCGGCAGCTCTTGCGGTCGACGCACAGGGGCACCTCTGGGTCGGTACTCAGGGCGGTCTAGCGGTCCGTGAGGGAAGCGCCTTCCGCTCGGTCGCTCTGCCCGGAGACAAGTCCTCGGTCCTCGTGACATCCATCCTTCCGGCATCTGACGGCTCCCTCTGGGTCGGGAGTTACGGCGACGGCGTGTTTCGCCGCCGCGCCGGCCTCTGGGAGAAGGTGGGCTCGGGTCTGCCGTCGGCGGATGTGCGCGCGTTGGGCGAGGCGCAAGGCGTCATCTGGGCCGGCACCACCGCTGGACTTGCGCGGCTCCCCGCCGGCGCGACACAGTGGGAGCCGGTCGCGGAGGCGGCGAGGTTGGCCGACCCGAGTATCGCCGTGGTCTACCGTACCGCCGATCCCGAGGTCCTCTGGATTGGCACGGAGAGCGGCCTCCTCCGCTGGCAGGCCGGGGCGTGGACCCTCCTCGAC
>Ga0209048_10006797_pt1 | contig 10647 bp, 8 predicted proteins | sample FrelakmetCRP12CR_FD_187146 | JGI IMG/M metagenome (GOLD analysis project Ga0209048, IMG submission 187146) | Freshwater lake sediment microbial communities from the University of Notre Dame, USA, for methane emissions studies - CRP12 CR (SPAdes)... | ecosystem: Environmental > Aquatic >... | reverse complement strand
ATTGTTTCGTCGTTGGGTTGGGTCATTTTGGTTTTTGGTTTCGCAACCTCCAAAGTGCCCTCCCTTCGACTCCCATCCACAACTTTCAGTCATATCTCGTGTCGCACAGTTCCGGGCGCTTCACAGAAGCGCCACTACATCGTTCACGCGCGACCCATTCCAGTATTTCAACAGTCTCCTCTAGCTGACTCAACGAACGGTGGTCATCCCGAGTCCGGCGGCTGCCGGACGAGGGATCTCACAATTGGAATTCTTGCTCCGTGAATCGATGAAGGCCCGCCTTGCAGATACGAGGTCCCTCAGCCTCTGCACGCTTCGGGATGACAGCCAGTGAAAGAGTACCAGCGCTCTGCCTTCCAGGCTCCCCAACCTGGTGTTTTTTCTCGTATTTTTTTGTCGCCAAGCGGCGGCAAAGTCTCCGATACTCTCCTGGCTTCCCCCCATGCAGCTTGCCGAACGTTATGCCGAGTTTCGCGATTCGTCGCGCGTCCATGAACGCGCGCTCTTTCCGGCCCGGCGCATCCCGAGCGAATTGGAACTGCAAGCACGCTGGTTTGCCGGCGACTTCGGCCGGCGATTTCGTTCCGTCTCCGGCGACGACGTCGAGGTCGTTCAATTTGGCACTTGGAATCGCTCCGCCGGTCCGGACTTCTCCGGCGCCGTCGTCCGCCTGGACGGTGGCAAACCAACTCGCGGCCCGATCGAGTTTGATCTGATCGATCGCAGCTGGGAAACGCACGGCCACGCCACGAACCCCGCTTTCGACGACGCTATCCTGCACGTCTTCGTCGAGCAAAACGACCGAACTTTTTTCACCCGGACAAAGTCGCATCGCAACGTGCCGCAAGTACGGGTCGATCCCGAGAACCTGCCCGAATCATTCTCTGCCAACGTTCCGCTGGCGCGCGCCGGCCGATGCCAGGCGCCGCTGAAAGATTTGCCGGAGAATCGCCTCGGCCGCATTCTCGCCGCCGCATCGCAATTCCGGCTGCAACGCAAGGCCACGCGACTCAGGAATATTCTCGATAACCACGGACGCAACGAAGCGCTCTTTCAGGAGATCGCCGCGTCGCTTGGTTACCGGGAGAACAAACTTGCCTTCACTCTTCTCGCTCAGCGGTTGCCACTCGAGTTTCTGCGCAAACAAGGCGACGAATCCGAGGCGATCCTCTTCGGTGTGGCCGGCTTTCTCGAAACGCCGGATCTGGGGATTTACGCGGGAGAAACTCGCGCATACGTGAGAAGACTTTGGGACCGTTGGTGGCCGCACCGGGACGGGATGCAGCGGCTTGTCCTGCCCACAAAACTCTGGCAGCTCAGCGGCAGCCGTCCTTTGAACCATCCGCAACGCCGACTCGGCGCGCTCGTCGCGCTGGTCAACGCGTGGCCCTCTTTCGTCAGATCGCTCACGAAGAAAAACGCGAAAACCGCGGAGCGCTTCTTCCTGGGACTCCCTCATCCGTTCTGGAATCGCCATTACACACTCGCATCGGATCCGGCCTCGAGCGAAATGGCGCTCATCGGCGAATCGCGAATCGCGGAAATCCTCGCCAACGTGCTCCTGCCATTCTTCCTCGCGGAAGGTTGCGATATCTGGACCGCATACGAGAACCTGCCCGCGCGCCTCTCGAACCGCCGGCTCGAAACCGGCGCGACCCGTCTCTTTGGCGACGATCCACGCCGTCCACTTTTCACCAGAACCATCGCGCAGCAGCAGGGCCTGCTTCAGATTTACGAAGACTTTTGCCTGCAGGATAACTCCGATTGCGCGCAATGCCCCTTCCCCGAGCAAATGCGGAAATGGAAATGAACCTTGTTCTTGTCGCGGCGCGCCCGCCGTTTCGACAGGCTCAAGGCCCTGAGATAGCCGAAGGGCTCGCGAACGCTTTCGGAGTCTCCGACCGTCGAGCGAGCCCTCCTGTAGCGACGCTCTCTGACCGTCGAGGGAGCCCTCCTGTAGCGGCGCTCTCTGACTGTCGAGCGAGTCCTCCCGCAGCGACGCTCTCTGACCGTCGAGCGAGCCCTCCTGTAGCGGCGGTCTCTGAACGTCGAGCGAGCCCTCCTGTAGCGGCGCTCTCTGACCGTCGAGCGAGCGACCTGAAAACGACGACGGTCAGAGACCGCCGCTACAGCGAGGCCGCTTTCACTCTGATCGAGCTTCTCGTTGTCATCGCGATCATCACAGTCCTGGTCGGACTCGCCTTCCCTACCTTCCAAGGCATTCAAAACCAGGCGAAAAAGATGCAGGCCAGGAACGACCTGATCCAAATGGTGACCGCGGTGAACGCGTATTCCACCGAATACGGAAAGTATCCCCTGACCCCGGAGACAGCAGCGGACACAACCTATGGTACGACCACAACAAACGAGCAGCTCTTCAACGTCCTTCGCGCCGTCACTCTCACGGAAAATCCGCGGGGAATTGTGTTTCTGTCTCCGCCGGACGCGAAAGACGCGAACCACCCCCGCGCCGGCATCAGCTCCGCAGCCGCATCCGCCGGTCAATGGTTCGACCCTTGGGGAAAGCCGTACGTGATTCGCCTGGACACAGATTATGACAATCAGGTCAGCAACCCATATTCGCAGAACGCGGGAAGCGCGCCTCTCCTTCGAAGCGGCGTCATCGCGTGGTCATTCGGCAAGGACACTGTCTCGCAAAGCACAGCAACGACACCAACCGATAAGAACACCGGCACGAACCAGGACGACGTAATTTCCTGGCAGTAACGCGGGCCGCACACGGAACATTTACGAAACCAGGTGACTGGTGAGAATCCGCCATCAGGGAATATCCGAAATGATGTTCCTGAATTGGAAGCGTGGCCGAGTCCGGTTTAGGGCACTCGACTAACAGTCGAGCAAACGAGAAAATTGTTTCGTGGGTTCAAATCCCACCGCTCGATTTCAAACTAAGACACTGTGCTTGACTTTCTTCCCCTCAACCCTCAACTATCAACCCTCAACTTTCCCCGCGGGTGTAGTTCAATGGTAGAACGCCAGCTTCCCAAGCTGGACACGAGGGTTCGATTCCCTTCACCCGCTCCATCCCTAATTATCAATGACTTAGGATGGTAACTTGGCAAATTGAGAACACGTATGGTGATTTCACGGGCGTTCGCCAACGCCAATTAAGATTCGACATCTGGCACTTTGTGCGGAGCCTAAACCGATATGAACTGGGGGGCGATCAACAAGATCGCCCTCTCGCGGCGTGCCAAGGCTGATAAGGCTCTCATAAGACCTTAGTCCAATACCCAATGAAGAACGGTGAGACTCAAAATCGTTGCAAAAATTGCCCGTGGTTCGTGCCGCGTGGCACTTGTCACCTAACAAGAAAGACGATTCCGCCAGTGGGAATCGTTTTTCAAGATAAGGAAAGACTAGACCAACCATGAAACCAAAACTGAATTACTACGCCTTGTCGTCGCTGATGGCGGCCGTGGCGGCGATGGTCATCGCTCTGCCGGCGTCGGCCCAACAAATTACCGGCACACCCGGTTCTGCGAGCGCCACCACCACCACTGGCGGCAAACAACTCCCGCTCCCGGATCCGAAATTCGGCGGCGTGATCAAAGAGAAAGCCTCGGAGTCAACACAATGGTGGGCGCCGCGCGTCGTGCCGCCGAAGGGCGCGCCCAACGTGCTGCTCATCATGACGGACGATTGCGGCTTCGGCTCGCCCGGCACCTTTGGCGGCGTCATCCCGACGCCGGCCCTGGATCGCATTGCGAAGAACGGGCTGCGCTACACGAATTTCCATTCCACGTCGCTCTGCTCGCCGACGCGCGCGGCCTTGATTACCGGGCGCAACCACCATGTCGCCGGCTTTGGGGTCGTCGGAGAGATTGCCACGGGTTATCCGGGCTACGACTCGATCATTTTGAAGGCGAACGGCACCATTGGCACCATTCTGAGGGATAACGGTTACGCGACCTCGTGGTTCGGCAAGGACCACAACACGCCGTTCTATCAGGCGACCCAGGCCGGGCCGTTCGACCAGTGGCCGATTGGCATGGGCTTCGAGTATTTCTACGGGTTCGTCGGCGGTGACGCCAGCCAATGGCAGCCGAACCTGTTCCGCAATACGACTCCCATCTACCCCTTCGAGGGCAAGCCTCCGGGCACCTGGAACCTGACCACGGACATGGCTAATGAGGCGATCCAGCACATGAAGCAACTCAAGGAGGTCGCCCCCGACAAACCGTTCTTTGTCTATTACGTCCCGGGCGGCGTGCATGCACCGCATCATCCGACAGAGGAGTGGATCAAGAGAATCAGCGACATGCATCTCTTCGACGCCGGCTGGAACAAATTGCGCGAAACCACCTTCGCTAATCAAAAGCGCCTGGGCATCATGCCTCCGAACGCCCAACTAACCGCCTGGCCGAAGGAACTGCCGGAATGGGATTCCCTCGGTTTCTTGGAGAAGAAGCTCTTTATCAAGCAAGCAGATGTCTACGGCGCCTACCTCGCCTACACTGACTACGAAATCGGCCGCGTCATCCAGGCCGTCGAAGACCTCGGCCAGCTCGACAACACGCTGATCATCTACATCAGCGGTGACAATGGCGCAAGCCCGGAAGGCACGCTCAACGGCACTCCGAACGAGTTCACGACCTTCAACGGCGTGCCCGTGCCGGTCAAAGCTCAGTTCCTCTGGTACCCGTTTTGGGGATCGGACAAGACTTTCCCGCATTACGCCGCGCCCTGGGCATGGGCGATGGACACGCCCTTCAAATGGACGAAGCAGGTGGCGTCGCATTTCGGGGGGACGGCTCAGGGCGTGTGCATGTCATGGCCCGGCCACATCAACGACGTGGGCGGCGTCCGCAGCCAGTTCCACCATATGATCGACATCGCTCCGACCATCCTCGAAGCGGCAGGCATCCCAGTGCCGGATGCGATCAATGGTGTCCCGCAGCGCCCCATGGACGGCGTGAGCATGACCTACACCTGGGACAAGGCCAACGCCAACGCCCCGTCGAAGCGCAGCACGCAATATTTCGAGATGCTCGGCAACCGCGCAATCTATCACGAAGGATGGGTGGCCTGCACGACCCCGGCGACGCTCCCGTGGGAGCTCAGCACGAAGCCCGCACCCGACGTGATCACAGGTTACAAATGGGAACTCTACAACGTTGCGGAGGATCCCACCGAATCCAACGACATCGCGGCCAAAATGCCGGACAAACTCAAGGAGATGCAGGACCTCTTCTACGCCGAGGCGGCGAAGAACCAAGTACTGCCGCTCGACAACTCCTCGCTCACGCGTTGGAACTCGCCGCGCCCGAACCTCACCGGCGGACGAACGGAATTCACCTACACGGGAACACTGACCGGTGTTCCCAACAGCGGCGCTCCGAACATCCTGAACAAGGCCTACACCATCACCGCCGAGGTCACGATCCCCAAAGGCGGCGCGGAAGGCATGATCGTCACCGACGGCGGGCGCTTCGGCGGCTATGCTCTCTTCCTGAGCAAGGGTGTGGCGGGCATTCGTCGGGGCAAGCCGGTGTTCCTCTACAACCTGCTCAACCTCAAGCGCACGGTCTGGGCTGGGCCAGAGCTGGGCGCCGGCAAGCACACCATCGTCTTCGACTATAAGCCCGATGAACCAGGTTTGGGCAAGAGCGGGAAAGGCGTGCTCTCCGTGGATGGCAAGGAAGTGGCCAAAAATTCCATGGAACATGGCACCCCGATCACCTTCCCTGAGGACGAAAGTTTCGATGTTGGCAGCGACACGCGCAGCGGCGTCGCGATGTTGGAGTATCGCTACGAACCTCCGTTCAAGTTTACCGGCACGATCGACAAGCTGACCTTCAAGCTGGAACCGGAGTCCAAGCCAGCGCCGGATTCCAAGGCAGAGCTAGAGCCGATGGCAGCACCGGAGCCGGAGCCTATCGACACGTCGAAACGCTAGCGACTTCAAGCCATTGTGAACCTGATCCGGAGCGCGCAAGGACTGGGAATAGACGCGATGAAAAAGGTGCTTGTTCTCGCTGCGGTCAGTGAGGCCGCGACCGGGTTGACGTTGCTGATTTTGCCGTCGCTCGTTGGGCGGTTGTTGCTCGGCGAGGAACTTACTGGCGTCGCCATACCGCTCGCGCGCGTCCTCGGCATCGCTTTGATTGCATTAGGGGTCACTTGTTGGCCGGGCACGCCGTTGGTCGGTATGTTGACCTACAGCGCTGCCGTTACGCTGTATCTTGCCTATGTCGGCTTCACGGGCGGTTTGAGTGGTATTCTACTGTGGCCGGCGGTCGTCCTGCACGTGATCCTGACGGCACTCTTGACGCGGGCAAAAAAAAGCGATGAGAAGATGACGCCATAGAAGAACAGACCCGTGCCCACCTGATGCCTTGAAGGGCAAGACGCTCTCCTCTATTGATCCGGAGCGATGACGTCGCGATACCGCCAGGCGTAGCCGAGCCCCGAGTAGACGGTGAAAGTCACGGCAATCCAAACCAACACCGGCCCGCCCTGGTTCCACGCCCGAAGCCACCAGCCGCTTTCGCCATCAACGTACTTGAGCTCGTGCACGGAGAGCAGGACCAGGAAAAAGATAACCGTGATGATCTGCCAGGATGTCTTGTGCTTTCCCAGCCGTTCCGCGGGCAGGATCTGCCCTCTCGCACTCGCCATCAAACGCAATCCAGTGATCAAAAAATCGCGGGCCACCACCGTCGTGGCGGCCCAGGCCGGAATCGCCTGCAAGGGCACCAGCGAGATAAACGCCGACGCCAGCATGATTTTGTCGACCAGCGGATCCATCAATTTTCCGAAGTTCGTGACCTCGCCGTAGCGGCGCGCAATTTCTCCATCGAAAAAGTCCGTGATCCCAGCCAGCAAGAAAATGATCAGAGCAGCCGTGTGCCCGTAACCCCAGGTCGAATTGAGGGTCGCGACAAAGAGTATTGTCAAAACAAGCCGGCTGACGGTGAGGCGATTTGCCCAGTTCATGCTCACACGGAAGTCGAAGTTAGATTTTCTCCAGATTGTCCGGCCAAAGTTTCGCTGGAAGCGTTTCCTTCCTTAAAGATCGGGCGCTTCCAGATCGGCACAGTCCTCTTTAGCTCGTCCATGATCCATTGGTTTGCACTGAAGGCGGCCAAACGGCGAGCGCTTTCGACGCGGACCACAACCGACGCCTGTGCGGCCGGCACAAAACCAATCCGATGACGGATCACAACTTTACCCAGGCCGAACTTGCCCGCCGCGCTTTCAGCGATCCGCCGCATTTGCTGTTCGGCCATGGCCGAATGCGCTTCGTAATCGATGCCGCTGATTTCCTTTCCATCCTCGAGCGCACGGACCATACCCCAAAAATCCACCACCGCTCCGGACGCCGAATCATTCCCGTGCGCCGGCAATTCCAGCGGCGATTGGGTGATCGAAACTTCGCAAACGGAAATTGCCATGCGATATTGGAAGCGAATAGTATGGGTCACCGCCGACTCCGGCGTGACCAAGGAGATACTCAAAATGAGCGCGAATCAATGTGATATCGGACTGATCGGCCTCGCGGTTATGGGCGAAAACCTCGTCCTCAACATGGAATCGAAGGGATTTACCGTGGCGGTTTTCAACCGGACAACCGAAGTGACCGACAAATTCGCCGCTGGCAAAGCCCGGGGAAAAAACATTGTGCCGGCGCACACCATGGAGGAATTCGTCGGCGCGTTGAAGCGCCCGCGGAAAGCGATGATCATGGTCAAAGCCGGCGCGCCGGTGGATGCCGTCATTGGCCAGCTCACGCCGCTGCTCGAGAAAGGCGACGTCATCATCGACGGCGGCAATTCTCTTTTCACCGACACGCAGCGCCGCTGCCAGGATCTGGAGGGACGTGGTCTGCATTTTGTCGGATGCGGCGTTTCCGGCGGCGAAGAAGGCGCGCTCAAAGGGCCGTCACTCATGCCCGGGGGCTCACGGGAATCCTGGGAGATTATCGAGCCGATCTTCACCCGAATCGCCGCGATCGTCGACGGCGAACCGTGCTGCCGGTACATGGGTCCGGATGGCGCCGGTCACTATGTGAAGATGGTCCACAACGGCATCGAGTATGGCGACATGCAGCTCATCTGCGAAGCCTACGCGATCTTAAAAGAGGTCGCGGGGTTCGAAGGCAGGGAGTTGGCCGGTATTTTTGACCAATGGAACAAGGGTGACCTGGACAGTTACCTCATCGAAATCACCTCGCAGATCTTTCGCAAGATCGACCCGGACACCGGCAAACCGCTCGTCGATGTCATCCTCGACAAAGCTGGACAAAAAGGCACCGGTCTGTGGACGTTGCAATCGGCGCTGAGCCAATCGGTGGTTATTTCCACAATTAACGCGGCCGTCGAAGCACGCGTTATTTCTTCGCGCAAAGTCGAACGCGTCGCCGCTTCGAAAATCCTGCCGCAACCGAAGGTTTCGAGGTTTGCCGGGAATCGCGATGAACTAATCGCGTCCGTGCGCGACGCCCTCTACGCCTCGAAGATTGTCTCTTACGCGCAGGGGATGGAACTTCTCGGCGCGGCCAGCGCCGGGTCGCATTGGAATTTGAATTTCGGAGACATCGCCACGATCTGGCGCGGCGGTTGCATCATCCGGGCGAAGTTCCTGAATCGAATCAAGGAAGCCTATGAGCGCGATCCCGCGCTGCACAATCTCCTCCTGGATCAGTATTTTACCGGAATCATCGAACGCACCCAGGATAACTGGCGGCTGGCCGTCGCCGCGGCGGTGAAACACGGCGTAGCCGTTCCCGCCTTTAGCGCGTCGCTCGGCTACTTCGACAGTTACCGTTCGGCACGCTTGCCTTCGAACCTGCTCCAGGCGCAGCGCGACTTCTTCGGTGCCCATACCTACGAACGCATCGACAAGCCGGGCGTGTTTCACACCGAGTGGCTGGACGCCGAGGCCAAGCCGACCGAGAAACCAGCGCAGCCCAAAGAGCAATCACGCGCCTCCGAGTAACGTCCCCATGCCGATTTACGTCTACGAAACCACCGATCCCGCGAAGCCAATTCGGCGTTTCGAATTGCAGCAGAGTATGAAAGACGAGCCTCTTCGCGTGGATCCGAAAACCGGTGAAGCGGTCCGGCGCGTCATTTCCGGCGGTTACGGCATCCACGTCCCGGGCGGCTCGGCGGGTCCGTCAGTCGGTTCCGTCGGTTCCCACGGGTCGGGTTGCAGCTGTTGCTAGGTCTGGGGAGCGCAAGGAGCAGCGGTTTCCAAACCGCCGTTGGGGGCGATTTTGAAATCGCTCCTTGATGGGACGCTTCGGGGAACTCAATAAATATACGGCTCGGGCAAAGCGAACGCATCACGGAGCAACTCGAAACGCGGCGGCGCGTCTTTCGCGATGATGACTTCGACGACGTCGAACCGAAAAAAAATATCCGGATCATCCAGAAGCCGAAGCCAGGCCAGCCCACCGCGCGCGATTCGCCTTTGCTTGGTGCGATCGACCGCGTCGAACGGACGTCCAAAATCCTCCCGCGTCCGCGTTTTTACTTCGACGAAAACGAGCGTGTCATGGTCGCGGCAGACGACATCGATCTCGCCGCCGGTCCGGCCGCGAAAATTACGATAGAGGACTTTGTAACCGTTCCTTTGCAGGAAGCGGCACGCCAGCTTCTCCCCGCGAATTCCAACCCGAAGGTGCTCGGGAGGCGAAGGCGAAAAGCGGCTGCGCCACCGGTTCGAAAGATCGGCGATGAATCGGACAAGGTCCGTGCTCATGCAGTTTTATCAGATGCAATTCCGTGCCATAGCCTTTGTGCTGGCTGAAGCAATATTCGGGAAAACGCGCGCAGAAGTCGCGCATAATCGTATCACGCGTCACTTTGGCGATGACGCTGGCGGCCGCGATGCTAAGACTGAAACAATCGCCATCAATGACCGCGGTCTGCGGGAGCGGAAACGGAACAACGGGAAGGCCGTCGATCAGCACGTGATCGGGCTGGAGGCTTAACGCTTCGATGGCGGCGCGCATCGCCTTGTGGGTGGCCCGCAGGATATTGATCGCATCGATCTCGATCGAATCGACAACTCCGACGGCCCACGCGATCGCCGGATTCTCGATCAGTTCCTGGTAAATCTCCTCGCGTCGTTCCGGGAGAAGCTGCTTGGAGTCGTTTAGCTGGCGATGCCGAAATTTTTCGGGGAGAACGACCGCCGCGGCCACCACCGGGCCGGCCAACGCGCCGCGGCCTGCTTCATCGACGCCGGCGATGGTAGAGACACCAAGAGCGTGCAACCTGCGTTCATGCCGGAAACCACAGCGACGATACATTTAGCGACCTGGTGATTGAATGAACAAACTCTCGTTGGCAATCACTAATTTCGTCCGCCTCCTGTTGAAATAGCAATCCTACCGCGTGAGAGCGGACGCGTGCGATTGTCATCCCGAGCCTCCGCCAGCCTCGGGCCAGCGCCAAAATCAACGCAACCGTCGACGGCGCGAGGCAGAAGGCCAGCTGGCGGCGTCGCTCGGTCGTTGCAAATGTAGTGGCGCTTTTGCGAAGCGCCTTCGGACCGTGTCGCACAGTTCCGGGCGCTTCACAGAAGCGCCACTACATCGTTCACGCGCGACCCCCTCCAGTATTTTCAACAGGCTCTTAGCTTAGGCGGATCGCCCAGTCGCTAATGGTTTTGTTC
>Ga0209048_10006796_pt1 | contig 10648 bp, 9 predicted proteins | sample FrelakmetCRP12CR_FD_187146 | JGI IMG/M metagenome (GOLD analysis project Ga0209048, IMG submission 187146) | Freshwater lake sediment microbial communities from the University of Notre Dame, USA, for methane emissions studies - CRP12 CR (SPAdes)... | ecosystem: Environmental > Aquatic >... | reverse complement strand
TGGGCCGCAGCTTGATCGTCCACACCGTGGAGTCCGCGTTCGGGGTCACCGACTGCGCCAGGTAGGGGTGGACCTTGTTGTCCTTGCCGAAGGCCGTGAGGGGGTCGAACACCGTCGATGCGTACTCGAGCCCGGTCGTGTCCCAGCGGTTGGCCGGGGCCAGGAAGCCGTCGACCTCCGCCTCGACCCCCATGATCGCCTTGCCGCCGGGCTTGGGCGTCGACGGCGCGGCGGTCGTGTTCGACCCGCCGCCGTTGCTGCTCCCGCCCCCGCTGCTCTTCGAGCCCGAGCTGCAGGCCCCGGCGAGCACCGCCACCGTCGTCAGCATGCATGCCGCGGCGAGCTTCAGTCGCATTCGTTCCCCCCTGGACCGGCACGCGGGGCGATCGATCACCCGCGACGCGCCCGTCACCGTATCCCTCACCGTGTCCACCGGGATGACACCCGGCGTCGCGCCAGGCGGCCCGGCGGCCCGCTCAGGGCGCCAGCCGGGTCCGCAGCTCGGTCTTCAGGACCTTGCCGCTGGCGTTGAGGGGGAGGGCGTCGACGACTTCCACCCGGCGGGGGACCTTGTAGTTGGCCATCTGCTCGCGGGCCCAGGCGATGACCTCGGCCCCGTCCACCGTCTGCCCGGGACGGGGCACGACGAACGCCATGCCCACCTCCCCCATCCGGTCGTCGGGGATCCCGATGACGGCCACCTGCGACACCGCCGGGTGGCGCAGGAGGATGCCCTCGATCTCCGCCGGGTAGGCATTGAACCCGCCGACGATGAACAGGTCCTTCTTCCGGTCGGTGATGCGCAGGTAGCCCCGGTCGTCCATCACCCCCACGTCGCCCGTGTGGAGCCAGCCCTCGGCGTCGATGGCCTCCGCCGTGGCCCCGGGGTCGTCCAGGTAGCCCCGCATCACGTGGTAGCCGCGGGTGACGACCTCCCCGGGCTGGCCGGGGGCCACCTCGCCGCCGTGGTCGTCCACGACCCGGCACTCGGTGTCGGGGATGGCCCGGCCCGACGTCGTGGCGATCGTCTCGGGGTCGTCCTCGGGGCGGCACATCGTCACGGTCCCGGTCGCCTCGGTGAGGCCGTAGGCCGTGATGACCGTCTGGAAGGTGAGCTCGTGGCGCATGCGGCGGATGAGCTCGACCGGGACGACGGCGGCACCGGTGACGGCGAGGCGGAGGCTGGACAGGTCGTGCCCGGCCCGGTCCGGGTGGTCGAGGATCGACTGGAACAGGGTCGGCGGTCCGGGCAGCACCGTGATCCGCTCCTCGGCGATGCGGTCCATCGCCTCGGGGACGTCGAACACCGCCTGCGGGATGACGGTGGCCCCCGTGAGCAGGCACGCGACCCAGCCCGCCTTGTACCCGAACGTGTGGAAGAAGGGGTTGATCACGAGGTACCGGTCGCCCGCCCGCAACCCCACGATGTCCGCCCAGGTCTCGAACACGCGCAGGGTCTGCGCGTGGGTGGACATGGCGCCCTTCGGGCGCCCGGTCGTCCCGGACGTGAAGATGATGTCCGACAGGTCCTCCGCGGCGACGGCGGCGGCTCGACGGCGGGCCTCCTCGGTCCGCACCCCGGCCCCGCGCCGAAGGTAGTCGCCCCACGAGAGGGTCCCGTCTGGCGCCTCGCCCCGCAGCACGACCGTGATCGCCAGCCGAGGGAGGTCCGCCCCGGCCGCGCGGAGCAACGCCGGGTAGTCGTTGCCCAGGAACCCGTTGACGCAGAACAGCGCCCGCGCCCCGCTCCGCTGCAGGATGTCGGCGGCCTCCCCGCCCTTGAACCTGGTGTTGAGCGGGACCAGCACGCCACCAGCCCCCTGGATCCCGAGGGCGGCCACGACCCACTCGTGGATGTTGGGCGCCCAGACGGCGGCCCGGTCCCCGGGCTCGAGCCCGGCGGCGATGGCGGCCCGGGTGGAAGCCTCGGCCGCCTCCGCCAGCCCGGCGAAGCTGACCCGCAGCCCGCCGTCCACGAGCGCCTCGGCGTCGCCGAAGCGCTCGGCAGCCCGGTTCACCAGCGCCGGGATGCTCCCGTACTCCAGATCGGCTCGCACCGCCCCCCCTGACCGCGTCTGCTGACGGGGCGTCAGGATACTGTTGCGGGATGTCGGCAACCCCATCGCAGGCATCGCTCGCCGGCCGCGTCGCGCTCGTCACCGGCGCTGCCCGGGGCATCGGCTCGGCGGCGGCCGTGTCCCTCGCCGAGTTCGGCGCCGATCTCGCCATCTGCGACCGCGACGCGGACCGCCTGGCGGCGACCGCCGCGCAGGTCGGGTCGCTCGGGCGCCGTGTCGTGTCGGGCGTTCTCGACGTGCGCGACGACGACGCCGTGCGGGCCTGGGTCGGCGGACTCGAGCGCGTGGACGTGCTGGTCAACAACGCGGGGGGAGGGTTCCACGCCTGGTTCACCGACATCTCCGCCAAGGGCCAGCGGGCGTTGGTCGACGAGAACTTCACCAGCGTCACCAACCTCGTGCGCGCCTGCCTGCCCGTGATGCCCGACGGCGGGTCCATCATCAACGTCACGTCGGTCGAGGCGTTCCGGGCCGCCCCCGGGTTCAGCATCTACGCGGCGATGAAGGCGGCCGTCGAGCACCTCACCCGGACCCTCGCGCTGGAGCTGTCACCGCGTCGCATCCGGGTCAACACGGTCGCGCCCGACGCCATCCCGACCCCTGGCGACGAAGGGCTGGCGGAGGCGACGGGCTCCGATGGGGACTACGGGGACCGGGTCCCCCTCGGCTGGGGATCGACCGACGACTGCGCCGGGCCGATCGTGTTCCTGGCCGGGGACCTCAGCCGGTTCATGACCGGGACGACGCTCAACGTCGACGGCGGGACCGACGCCGCCAGGGGCTGGCACCGTCGGCCCGACGGCGGGTGGAGCCCCTGACCGTGACGGCCTCCATGCTGCAGAGCGCCAACCCGGCGCCGGACCAGCGGGTCGTCGACATCCGCGCACGCAGCCAGGGGTAGCGCCGCGGCGACCGGGAAGGTCCCGGCCCGCGCCTTGTTAGCCTCGCAGGGTCGCCGAGCCGACCCGACGGGTCGGCGGGACCAGGGGGTGCGTGGATGACGACGCCGGACATCAGCCTGGGCAGCTGGCTCGCGCAGCGAGCCCGCCGGAGCCCGAACCGCCGGGCGCTGACCTTCGACGGTGCCACGTCGACCTTCGCCGAGCTCCAGGACCGGATCGACCGCCTCGCCGCCGGGCTCCGGGCCGAGGGGGTCAACCACGGGGACCGCGTCGGGTTCCTCGGCTTCAACCAGCCGGCCTTCTTCGAGACCCTGTTCGCGGCCGCCCGCCTGGGGGCGATCTTCGTCCCGCTCAACTTCCGGCTCACGGGGCCCGAGCTGTCCTACATCGTCAACGACGCCGGCCTCCACACGCTCGTCGTCGACCACCCCCACCGGCCGCTGATCGACGCCATCAGGGACGAGCTGCCGGTCCGGCGCTACCTGTCGGCCGACGCGCCCGCCGACGGCTGGCCTTCCGTCGGGGAGCTCGTCGGGAGCGCCGCGCCCCTGACGGTGGGCGAGCCGGTCTCCCCCGACGAGGTCGCGGTGATCATGTACACCTCGGGCACGACGGGGCGGCCGAAGGGGGCGATGCTGACCCACGGGAACTTCTGGTGGAACAACACCAACAGCCTCCTGGCCCTCGACATCAGCGAGGACGACGTCTCGATCGTCATGGCCCCGCTGTTCCACATCGGGGGCCTCAACGTCACCACGCTGCTCACCTGGCAGAAGGGCGGCGAGCTCGTCCTCCACCGCGGATTCGACCCCGGTCGGTTCCTGGAGGACGTCCCGCGCCACGGCGTCACGACGACCTTCGCCGTGCCGGCCATGCTCCTCGCCATCAGCCACCACCGGGACTTCGCGACGACCGACCTCAACTCCCTGCGGCTCATCGTGTGTGGCGGGGCCCCCGTGCCGGTGCCGCTGATGAAGCTGTACAACGGGCGGGGGATCCCGATCAACCAGGGCTACGGGCTCACGGAGACGGCACCCATGGTGACCTTCCTCTCGTCGGAGTTCGGCCTCGAGAGGATGGGGTCGGCTGGCACCACCCCGTTGTTCACCGAGGTGCGGCTCGTCGACGGCGACGGCGGCGTGGTCACCGAACCGCTCGCCAAGGGCGAGGTGTGCGTGAGGGGGCCCAACGTCATGAAGGGCTACTGGAACAAGCCCGAGGCCACCCGCGCCGCCATCGACGCCGAGGGATGGTTCCACACCGGCGACGTCGGCTACGTGGACGAATCGGGCTTCCTCTTCATCGCCGACCGGGTCAAGGACATGGTGATCACGGGGGGTGAGAACGTCTACCCGGCCGAGGTCGAGAGCGTCCTGTACGAGCACCCGGCGATCGCCGAGGTGGCCGTGATCGGCATGCCCGACGACCGGTGGGGGGAGGCGGTCGTGGCGGTCGCCGTCCTGAAGCCGGGGACCTCGCTCACCCTCGAGGAGCTCCGAGCCTCCGCCGCCGACCGCCTCGCCCGCTACAAGCTGCCGACCCGTCTCGAGCTGATCGACGTCATGCCCCGGAACCCGGCCGGCAAGGTCCTCAAGTTCGAGCTGCGGGACCGCCTCGGCGGGTGAGCCGCCGGGGCGGTCCGCTCGACGTGCGTCACCCGGCCTCGCCGGGGGACGCGCTCACGCGGTCGTGCTGGGCGCCGCCTTCCTGGCCGGCGCCTTCCTCGCCGCGGACTTCCTCGGTGCCGTCTTCCTGGGCGCCGCCTTCCTCGCGGCCGGTGCCTTCCTGGCGGCCGGTGCCTTCCTGGCGCCGGGTGCCTTCTTGGCGGCCGGTGCCCTCTTGGCCGCTCCGGCCTTCCTCGGAGCCGCCTTCCTCGCACCCGTGAGGGGACGCAGGCCGTCGATGTCGCGCAGGGCATCGAGGAGGCTGCGGACGAAGTCCCGCTGGGTCTTCAGCACCGACTCGGTGAAGTCGAAGACCCCGTCCACCAGCTTGCGCATGCCCTGGGCATCGCCGGGCACGGCATCCTCCACGGAGGCGGCCCACCGACGCGACGCCTCGATGATGGCGTCCTGACTCTTGCGGACGTAGTCGAGGACCTCCTCGGAGACCGGACCGGTCCGACGCGTGGTCGGCATTATGCGAACCCCCTTCCCGGGTGCCCGCGCACCCGCCACCGCAAGGGTAGGGATCAGACCCGCCGCGTGACAGTGCCAAAGGTCCATTCGCCGAGCCAATCGCCGCGGCGCCCGCACGCCGCTGGGCGGGCCCGTCAGGCCCGCGGCCCGAGCACGGCGTCGGCGACCAGCGCCGTGTGGTGGGCCGCGTCACCCCACGCCCGATCGAGCACCCAGACCCGCTTCATCCAGAGGTGCAGGTCGTACTCCCACGTGTAGCCGATCGCGCCGTGGCACTGCAGGGCCACCCGCGCGGCCAGGGCGGCCGCGTCACCGGCGAGCGCCTTGGCCATCGACACGTCCCGACCCCGCGACGGAAGTCCCCGCGCCACCGACCACGCGGCCCGGTAGACGGGTGGTCGGGCGTGCTCGAGCCGGAGCACGGCGTCGGCCAGGTGGTGCTTGACGGCCTGGTAGCTCCCGATGGGGACGCCGAACTGCCGGCGGGCCTTGGCGTACTCGACGGTGACGTCGATCAGGTGGGCGGCCAGACCGCACAGCTGGGCGGCGGCGCCCAGCGCGGCGCGGTCCAGGGCGAGCGCCAGGTCGGCGCCGTCGACCAGCTCGCCACCGGCCCAGCCCACGGCCGCGTCCCGGCGCGAGCGGTCCACGCACTCGAGGGCGTGCACCACGGTCAGGTCGGTCGGCAGGACCAGCCGGACCCCGGGCCCGTCGGCGACCAGCAGGACGTCGGCCTCGGCCGCCCACCCCACCCGGTCGGCCCGGTCGGCGAACGTGAGGACGATCTCGCCGGCTGCGGCCCGGGCCACCAGGTCGTGGCCACCGGCCGCCGCGAGGAGCGGGACGGCCACGGCCACGTGCTCGACGACCGGCCCCGGCAGCGCGGCCCGCCCGGTCTCCTCGAGGAGCAGGACCAGGTCCAGCTCCGTCAGCCCGAGCCCCCCGGACCCCTCGGGGGCGAGGATGCCGAGCACCCCCATCTCCGCCAGCCCGGCCCACAGCTTCGGGTCGTAGCCCGGCCCACCCTCCCACGAGGCGCGGACGGCGGCGGGACCGCAGGCGTCACCCAGCAGGTCACGGACCGCGTCACGGAACGCGAGCTGATCGTCGGTGAACGCGAAGTCCATCCCTACCTCCTCGGCAGGCCGAGGAGGCGCTCGGCGATGACGTTGCGCTGGATCTCGTTCGTGCCGGCGTAGATGGGTCCGGCCAGCGAGAACTGATACCCCCGGAGCCAGGCCCCCTCGAGGTCGGCGTCGGGGGCGAGGAGGCCCAGCGCCGTCTCGTGGAGATGGATGTCCATCTCCGACCAGAAGATCTTGTTGAGGCTGGACTCCGGCCCCATCCGCTCGCCCCGGGCCAGGCGGGTCACGGTCATCTCCGTGGCCAGCCGGTAGGCCTCGGCCTCCATCCAGCAGCGGGCGACCTCGGCCCGGAGGGCGGCATCGGAGACGAGCCCGGCGCTGTCCCTGCGGCGGTAGAGATCGATCAGCCGCTGCACGACGGCCGCGAAGCGCCCGGGGGACCGGAGCGTGAGGCCACGCTCGGAGCCCGTCGTGGCCATCGCCACCGACCACCCCTGGTCGACGCCTCCCAGCACGTCGGCGTCGGGGACGAACACGTCCTCGAGGAACACCTCGGCGAACCCGGCGTCGCCGTCGAGCTTGTCGACCGGCCGCACGGTCACACCCGGCGCTCGCAGGTCGACGAGGAAGTAGGTCATGCCGCGGTGCCGCTCGGCCTCGGGGTCGGTCCGGAACAGGCCGAACAGGTGGGTGCAGAACGCGCCCCGCGTGGTCCAGGTCTTCTGGCCGGTGAGCCGCCAGCCCCCGGCCGCGCCGTCGCGCACGGCCCTGCTCTTGATGCCCGCCAGGTCGCTGCCGGCGTCGGGCTCCGACCACCCCTGGCACCACAGGTCCTCGACCGCTGCCATGCGGGGCAGGATCCGGTCCTTCTGCTCCGGGGTCCCGAACTCGAAGACCGTGGGAGCCAGGAGGAAGATCCCGTTCTGCGCGACCCGCTGGGGCAGGCCGGCCGCGTAGTACTCCTCCTCGAAGATCAGCCACTCCCAGAGCGAGGCGTCGCGCCCGCCGTACTCCCGCGGCCATGATACGGCGGCCCACCCGCCGTCGAAGAGCCGCCGCTCCCACTCCCGGTGGGCACCGAACCCCTCGGCGGTGTCCCCGGGTGGCATCGGCAGCTCGGGCTTGTTGGCCTCGAGCCACGCCCTGGCTTCGGCCCGGAACGCCCGCTCGTCCGCGGTCTCGGTGAGGTCCATGCGCCCGGTGAGCGTATCTGACGACGCGCCAGAAACGCGAGGCCGGCTGGATGCCCCGATCTGACGGTGGGTTAGCATCGGGGGATGACTCAGCTGAAGGAGCGCGTCCCGGCCATCGAGGGGTGGTTCACCACCGGCGAGGCGCCCGCCCTGCTGGGGAGCCGGTGCACGACCTGCGGCACCTACTTCTTCCCCCGTGAGGACACCTTCTGCCGGAATCCCTCCTGCAGCGGCCGGGAATTCGAGCAGGTGGAGCTGAGCCGGCGGGGCCGGGTGTGGTCCTTCACCGACAACCGCTACCAGCCGCCCCCGCCCTACGTCTCCCCTGATCCGTTCGTGCCCTACACCATCGCCGCCGTCGAGCTGGCCACCGAGCGCATGGTCGTGCTGGGCCAGGTCGCGCCGGGGGTCGACCTGGCGTCGCTGCGTGCCGGCCTCGAGGTCGAGCTCGTCCTCGGGACCCTCTACGAGGACGAGCGGCACGAGTACGTCGTCTGGAAGTGGCAGCCGGTCGGTGACGGCGGGAGGGAGGGCTGACGATGGCCAGCGGGCGTGAGGTCGCCGTCCTCGGGGTCGGGATGCACCCGTGGGGGAAGTGGGGCCGCAACTTCGTGGAGTACGGGCTCACCGCGGCGGGTGCGGCGCTCGCCGACGCCGGCATCTCGTGGGACGACGTCGAGTACGTGTCCGGGGCCGACACGATCCGCAACGGCTACCCCGGCTTCATCGCCGGTGCCACCTTCGCCCAGGCCCTGGGCTGGAAGGGCAACCGCGTGTCGAGCTGCTACGCCGCCTGCGCGTCGGGGGCCCACGCCGTCAACGTGGCCCGCGCCCAGATCCTCGCCGGGTTCTGCGACGTCGCCCTCGTCGTCGGCGCGGACACCACCCCGAAGGGGTTCTTCGCCCCCGTCGGCGGCGAGCGCCGCGACGACCCCGACTGGCTGCGCTTCCACCTCCTCGGCGCCACCAACCCGACGTACTTCGCCCTCTACGCCCGCCGCCGCATGGAGGCCTACGGCGCCAGCCCGGCCGACTTCGCCCGGGTGAAGGTCAAGAACGCCCGCCACGGCCTCGCCAACCCCTACGCCCGGTACCGCAAGGAGGTGACCGAGGAAGAGGTCCTGGCCTCCCCGGTCGTGGCCGACCCGCTCCACCTGCTGGAGATCTGCGCCACCAGCGACGGGGCCGCGGCCCTGGTGCTCAGCAGCCTCGACTTCGCCGAGCGTCACGGCGCATCGAGGCCGGTGCGGGTGGCTGCGGTGTCGACGGTGACGCCCACGTTCCCCAACGCCGTCATCGAGATGCCCAACTTCGCCACCGACTCGGGATCGACCGTCGCCCCGCCGGAGCGGACGTTCCGGGACTCCATCGCCGCCGCCGCCTACGAGGAGGCGGGCCTCGGGCCCGAGGACCTCGACGTCGCCGAGGTCTACGACCTGTCCTCGGCGCTCGAGCTCGACTGGTACGAGAACATCGGGCTCTGCAAGGAGGGCGAGGCCGAGCGCCTGCTCAACGACGGGGACACCACCATCGGCGGGCGCATCCCCGTGAACCCCTCCGGCGGTCTGGCCTGCTTCGGCGAGGCCATCCCGGCGCAGGCGATCGCCCAGGTCTGCGAGCTCACCTGGCAGCTGCGGGGCCAGGCCACGGGCCGCCAGGTCGAGGGGGCGGCCGTGGGGCTCTCGATCAACCAGGGCCTGTTCGGACACGGCTCGTCCGTCATCGTCACCCGCTGACCCCCAGGAGGCGCACCATGCTGCCCGAGGCCTACATCGTCGACGCGGTCCGCACGCCGGTCGGGCGGAGGGGCGGCGGCCTCGCCGGGGTCCACCCCGCCGACCTCGGCGCCCACGTGCTGCGCGCCGTCGTCGAGCGCAGCGACCTCGACCCGTTGGCCGTGGAGGACGTGCTCTTCGGTTGCGTCGACGCCGTCGGGCCCCAGGCCGGCGACATCGCCCGCACCTGCTGGCTGGCGGCGGGGCTCCCCGAGGAGGTGCCCGGCACGACCATCGACCGCCAGTGCGGCTCCTCCCAGCAGGCGGTGCACTTCGCGGCCCAGGCCGTCATGAGCGGCACCGCCGACGTGATCGTCGCGGGGGGCGTGCAGAACATGTCGATGATCCCGATCAGCTACGCCATGACCGCCGGCCAGGCCCTGGGCTTCGAGGACCCGTTCCGGGGCTCGACGGGCTGGGTTGCGCGGTACGGGGACCAGGAGGTGTCGCAGTTCCGGGGTGCCGAGCTCATCGCCGAGAAGTGGGGCGTCACCCGCGAGGAGATGGAGGCCTTCGCCGTCGAGTCCCACCAGCGCGCGATCCGGGCCCGGGCCGAGGGCCGCTTCGACCGCGAGATCCTCCCGCTCGCCGGCGTCACCCTCGACGAGGGGCCCCGGGAGCCCAACTGGGAGAAGATCCGGTCGCTGCCCACCCTCGTTCCCGGCGGGCGGCTGACCGCCGCCGTCGCCAGCCAGATCTCCGACGCGGCGACCGCCCTGCTCGTGGTGTCCGAGCGGGCGCTGCGGGACCACGGGCTGACCCCCCGCGCCCGGATCCACCACCTCTCGGTCCGGGGCGCCGACCCGATCTACATGCTCACCGCACCGATCCCGGCCACCGCCCACGCCCTGGCGAAGGCCGGCATGACGCTCGACCAGATCGACCTCGTGGAGATCAACGAGGCGTTCGCGTCCGTCGTCCTCGCGTGGCAGAAGGAGACGGGGGCCGACCTCGCGAAGGTCAACGTCAACGGCGGCGCGATCGCCCTCGGCCACCCGCTGGGGGCGACCGGCACCCGGCTCATGACGACCCTCCTCCACGAGCTCGAGCGCACGGGCGGCCGCTACGGCCTGCAGACCATGTGCGAGGGCGGAGGCCAGGCGAACGTGACGATCATCGAGCGGCTGTAGGTGCGGGGCGCACGGCAGGACCCGAGCGGCTCCACGAGCGGAGCAGGCCTCCGGTGAACGCCGGCGTCCCGTCCCTGACCGGCGCCCTCGACCTCACGGGCCGGGCGGTCCTGGTCACCGGCGGGGCCCGGGGCGTGGGCCGCGGGATCGCCGAGCGGTTCTGCGAAGCCGGCGCCGACGTCACGATCTGCGGCCGCAACCGGCCCGAGCACCTGCCCGCCCACGACGGGCGGGCGGCCACCTTCCTGGAGGCCGACGTCCGCGACCCCGAGGCGGTCGAGCGCCTGGTGGCCGCCATCGTCGGGCGGACCGGACGCCTGGACGTGGCGGTCAACAACGCCGGCGGC
>Ga0209048_10006795_pt1 | contig 10649 bp, 7 predicted proteins | sample FrelakmetCRP12CR_FD_187146 | JGI IMG/M metagenome (GOLD analysis project Ga0209048, IMG submission 187146) | Freshwater lake sediment microbial communities from the University of Notre Dame, USA, for methane emissions studies - CRP12 CR (SPAdes)... | ecosystem: Environmental > Aquatic >... | reverse complement strand
CAGACAGCGCAGCCAGACCTATTGGTGGCTCGCCGACTTCTACCTTGCGGCAATCGACGACGCCAAGATTGCTGAAGTTCGCGCGCGCTCCAAGGAGGCTCTGGAAGGCCCGGAGGATCAGCCGCTGAGGGCGTGCTTGGCGGAATTCGCGAAGACATTGGAAGTCGCCAACGCTGAGCAGCTCGCCGTCGAGCACGCCAGGCTGTTCGGCGGGCTCGGAGAATCCTACGGCGCAATTCCGCCCTACGAATCCCTGCATGTCGGTGGCGGCGCCCGCGATGATCTCGTCGTGAACGTGACCGACGCCTACCGTGACGCTGGCTTCGAGCGCATCGACGTGCCGGCCGTGCCGCAGGATCACCTGGCGGTCGAATTGCGCTTCATGGCGCTTCTGTGCGCGCAGGAGAGCAGCGCTTGGACTGAGACCGATTCGGAGCGGCTGCCGGCACTCCTGGCTCGTGAACGGGCTTTTCTGGATCAGCACCTGCTGCGCTGGGTGCCGGGGTACGCCGATTACGTTGGCGCGGAGGCGCGCGATCCGCACTTCGCCGCCTTGGCAAGGCTGACCCATGATGCACTTGCGCTGGACCGCCGCAACGTCGACGATCTGGTGCGCGCGGTTGCTGCCGCCTGACCGAGCAGGGCTGGCCCGCGCCTCGTCCATTGACTGAATGCCGTGAATTCGCCTCCCGGGGAGCTGTCGTTGTTGGGCCGTGCGCGCGTCGCCGCGACCGCGGCGGGCGATGCCATTCGCCCAACTGATTCCGATTCGGTCGCTTACACGTCACGCGGCGTTGTTCTCGTCACTGGCCCGACGGCACGTGTCATGGACGCGTTGACCAAGTTGCCACCACCGCTTCGGGTTGTCGCGTTCGTGCCAGATGCCATCGGCAATGCTGCCGTACCGAAGAATGCGCGGCTCGTGGCTGCTCCGATCCTGAAATTGACGGGCCACCTCGGACACTTTACGGCGACGAGCGTGCCGCTCGCCGGCGAACCGGTCGACGCCGGTCGTTTCGGATGGAACGAAGATCGCCATTTCGACCTCGTCCTCGATCTCGGCGATTCGCCGCTGGTCGCGCACGAAGTTTTGCCACTCGGATATTTCGCGCCGCGGACGGACGGCGAGCTGCACTCCGCACTGGAGAGGATTCGCACCCAGCCGGAGCGGTGGCGCAAGCCGCGCTACTTCGCCTATCGCAGCACCCTCTGTGCGCATGGCGCTGCCGGTGTGGCGGGATGCACGCGTTGCCTGGACGCCTGTCCGGCGGGTGCGATCACCAGCGTCGGCGCCAAGGTTGCTTCCGACCCCTATCTGTGCCGGGGCTGCGGTACCTGCACGGCGGTCTGTCCAGGCGGCGCCGTCCGCTATGCCCATCCCACTGCCGACACGACGTTGGAGCGCCTGCGGGCCATGCTCGACGCCTGGGGGTCCAGCGGAGCGTACGCGCCAACGCTCGTCGTATCGCCAGCCGGAGATCGGCAAACGGATTTGAGCGAGATCGCAGCCGCGATACCGGCAGCGTTGGAGTTTCCCGTGCAATCGCTGGCGTCGTTCGGCGTCGAAGCGTGGTTTGCGGCGTTGGCGTTGGGCGCTGCCCGGGTCCTGTTGGTTCCCACTGAATCGACAAGCAACGCATCCGTGCATGCCCTACGGGAGGAACTCGCGATTGCGCACGCAATGCTGGCGGCACTCGGTGAGCGACCAAACCGTATCGAATTGGTCGACGACCTCGGGAACGCCGGGACTGGACCGGAAGCCGCCATGGGCCTCGCGGCCGCCTGGCTTCCGACGGATGACAAGCGCGCGACTCTGTATGCTGCCGCCGACCACCTGAGCGCGGGTCGAAACCAGCAGATTGACGTAGTGCGCTTGCCCGCCGGGGCCGCGTTCGGGACGGTCGAGGTCGACAAGAAGAAATGCACACTATGTTTCGCCTGCATCAATCTCTGTCCGACGAATGCGCTGATCGCCGCGACCGGTGCCAACCCGGAGCTGCGGTTTGCGGAGTCGCACTGCGTGCAATGCGGAATCTGCGAGCGTGGGTGCCCCGAGAATGCGATTGGACTCATTCCGCAATTTCGATTTGGGCGTAACGCGCGCGAGCAGGCGCGGTTGCTGTGCACTGACGAGCCATTTGCGTGCATTCGCTGCGGTACGCCATTTATCACCAAGCGAATGTTCAGTCGCACTATCGAAATGATGGCAGGCGATCCGCTGATTCAACAAGAAGGCATCGAGCGTCTACAGATGTGCATGGCGTGCCGGGCGCACGCCACGATGCAGGATATGCCCCGAGATGCCTGAGGGCGGGGTGCTCCGCGACTGCCGGCCTTGCTGCCAAACGGCCGTGTGAAAAAAAGACGGGCGCCCGACACGGCGCCCGAATATCGCTAACGCGGAGGAGGAGGCCGCGTTTCGTCCTGCATCACACCCGGTCGTATCTCCGACTCTTGAAGCTGATCGTATTCCGATGCTCGGCGCCGCTGCCGGCGCGCCGGATGCTTGCCCACGTCCCCTTGTAATACGGGATGATGTTGCGGTCGGTCCAGTTGGTCGTGACATCACCCTGCACGCCGTTGTCGTAGCCAAATTGCATGAAGGTCTGACCGGGCTTCTGATCCGGCTCGGGGTAGGCCATCGCAAATGTCGTACCCCAGTCGTTGTACACCTCGACGAAATCTCCGGGCTCGATCTTGAGTGAGGCCATGTCGTCGGGGTTCATCTCGATGATGGACATCGGGTAGCGGCCCCGCACGTAGGCGTTGTACTTGTTGTGGTAGCCGGTCTGCCAGACCTCGTTGATGCGCCCGTTGTTGATCCAGAACCGGTGCTTGGCCTTGAGATCGGCGACAGGCTTGGGCAATCCCGGCCAGGGTGAGGGCAGGAACTTCGCCTTGCCGTCGGCCGTGTCGAACTTGCCGTCCATGTAAAGCATCTCGGTTCCGATCAGCTTGCCGTCTTTGTATTCCTTGATGGGCAGCTGCACTCCATTGTTGCCCATGACGCGCAGGCGCTCGTAGGTGGCGAGGTTCCCGGTGCCGCCGCCCTGGCTGTCGATGGGGGGCGCCCCGGCCTGTCCGGCGCGGCGGAACCCGTCGTTAAACACGTCTTCCTCGGTCTTCCACTCGAAGCCGTCGAAGCGCGCAGCCATGGCGGCATTGCCGTCCGCGCGGTACATGGACTTCAGAGTATTCGCGATCGCCGCTGCGATCAGGCAGTCCGGCCGCGCGGTTCCGGGCGGGTCCATGAATTTCTGGGACAGCCGGCAGCGGCGCTCACCGTTCATCGACGTGAGGTTCATCTCTCCCGGATGGGCCGCGGGCAAGAGCATGCTCGACGCCTCGGAGAACATCACCGGATAAAGGTCGATGGTCGTCACGAAGAGCCCACCCTTGTTGCAAGCGTCGACAATCACATCGACCATCTGCGCCGGAGTCGCGCCGCGTGCCTTGTTCATCGCATCCTTCACGATGTTGGAGCGACGATGGATCTCGGTGCGGTATGCCTGGGCATTGAGCGTCGTCTGGAAATTGTTGCAGCCCCACGCCGTCAGCATCTTGCCCTTGCCCTTCATCAACTCCTCGTCGATGAAGATCTTGCTGTTGCCGGGGTAGGGCGGACGCGTATAGCCCTCCTGGTGGCCGCCCATGCGCACGCAGCCGGTGCCGCGCCGGCCGACGTTCCGGGTCGCAAGCACGAGATCGACCAGCGCCGACTGGATCAGGTAATTGTCGTTGCCCCAGATGATGCCTTTCTCGTACGCATGCATGGTCCTGGGCAGCACGCCCGGAGCCTTGGGCTTGTAGGCCCACTCTGCGGCTTGCCTCAGCTTCGCCACCGGGACACCGGTGATGCGGCTGCATTCGTCGAGCGAGAGCTTGTTGGCCGCGACGGCGGCGTCAAAGCCGGTCGTGTTCTTGGCGATGAAATCCTTGTCGATCCAACCCTGCTCGACCACGTAGGTGAAAAGACCGTTGAACAGCGCGATGTCGGTGCCGGGTTGGATGTCGAGATGCAGCACGCGGTCCTTGGCGACCTGTTCGGCGATGGCAATGGTGTTGGTGCGACGCGGATCGACGAAAATGGCACGGGTCGGCGGAAGGGGCTCGTTCGGGAACCACTGCTTGCGCTTGGCCTCGGTGCCGCCTTGCAGGTTCGGAATCCAGTGCGCGAGGAAATAGTTGGTTTGCGTTTCGTACTGGTTCGCGCCGATGCCCATGATGCAGTCCGCGACTTCGGCGTCTTCGTACGAATTGTTCAGCTCGCCCACACCCATGTCGCGCGTCGCATGGCATTCCGAGTTGTAAGCCGGCCGGTTGTGGATGCGCACCATCGGCGTTTGCAACGCTGTGAACATCAGCTTGCCGGTACCCCAGGTGTTTTCGAACCCGCCGCCCGCGCCCCCGTGGTCGAAGCAATTGAACACGAGGCCCGAAGGACCATCCTTGTCGAGTATCTTCTTCGCGACGCCGCAGTAGATCGCGAGGGCGTCGTCCCACGTCGTGTCCACCCACTGCGCGCCGGTAAACAGCCGCGGCGACTTGAGCCGCGCCTTGGCGTCGCCACTCGGGTTGTACATGTAGGTCGCCATCTGCCCCCCGCGCACGGAGGACAGGCCCTGATTCACGGTGCACGCCTTGTCGGGAAGGACCATGACGTTGTAACGGCGCCCGTCCGAGTCCTCGATGAGGTTGTGCATGGCCGGCGTCATGATCTGTGTTAGCGGCGCCACCTGCGTCCGGAAGTCGACGCCGAGCGCGTTCTGGTCCGGCGCCCGGCCGCCCTCGCGGTTTTCGTCCCACTTGTAGACGTGGTATCCGCAACCCACGATGCAGAAGTGACAGGTCAGGTTCGTTTTCTGCGCGTTGACCGGCGGAAGCGGCACGCGATCCTTGAATTGCGCCATGATGTCGCCCCCTTACAGGATGTTGGATTGGCGGCCGTAGATCAGGCCGCTCACCGCGACGGCGGTCACGCTGCCGGTCGAGGCGTCATATTCGAGGACGATCCGTGGCAGGTCTTCCGTGGCCTGACCGCACACCATCTGCCCTCCCTTTTCAGCGTCGAACGTGCTGTAGTGGCAGGGGCACTTGAAGCAGCGGGACTTCGCGTCAAAGGCGACCGGGCAGCCCATGTGAGTGCACAGGGTGCTGTACGCGACGATGTCGCGGCCGGGGCCAACGCCACCCTCCACCGGCGCGCCCATGCGAATGACCGTACAGGGTGATGCGTCGTCGGGATAGGAAAAGGCGACCGCCTGGCCGACGGCCATCTGCCCCGCTGCACCCAGCGGCTTGCGCGGATAGGGTAGGACCGTATTGCCGGCATCGGCCGCGGTGGCGGCGAGCGCCACATCGGGAATCGCCCCGGCTGCCAATCCGGCTCCCGCTGCAAGCCCGCCAGACTTCTTGAAAAAATCTCTCCGCGAGAGCCCGTCGCTCATCGTTCGTCCTCCAAGGATTATTGTCGTGGACCAACCACCGGCGTTACCCTGTCTACGTCGCACATTCCGTTCCTGTAGTGGATAGGCAGAATAGTCGCGCGAAATCAGCGCTTTGCGGACCATCCCTTGAGACGACGTTACCGATTGGTAACGGAAAGCCGAGTTCGAACCGTGGATGAGGTAACTAACCGGTAACCGCACCGGGATTCGCGCGATGCTTGGCTAGAATTGTCGGACTGGGGCGAACACGAAGGAGGAGCGAACGGCCATGAACGATGAGCACCCGCTGCGACTTTCGAGGCGGCGATTCTGTGCTGCGGCGCTTGGCCTCGCGGCGGTGGTGCCTCGTGTGGCGTTTGCCGCTTCGGATGCACACATTCGCATCGGGACGACATCGGTCATCCTCGACAATCAGGTCGGCTTCCTGCATGCGTGGCGCGACTACCTGCAGCCGCGGCTTGGAAGGCCAGTGACGTTTCTGCAGCGTGGCAGTTATCGCGAAGTCACTTCCATGCTGCTGGGCGACGAGCTGGACTTCGCATGGGTGTGCGGATACCCGTACGTACGCAACCGCGCCGCATGGGAACTCGTTGCATTGCCGAACTACGGTGGCAAGCCGCTGTATCGGTCGTATCTGATCGTGCCGGTCACGGACATATCCGCCAAAGGCTTCGACGTGCTGGCCGGCAAGGTATTTGCCTATTCCGATCCGGACTCGAATTCGGGGTTCCTCGTCCCACAGTTCGAAATGTTACGAACCGGTATCTATCCACCTACCCACTTTCGCAAGACGTTCTTTACCTACGCGCACCACAAGGTTGTCGCCGCGGTCGCCGATGGCGTCGCTCAGGGTGGAGCGGTCGACGGATACGTTTGGGAGACTCTTGCACTGCGCTCGCCGGAACTCACTCGACGCACACGGGTCGCGCACGTTTCGGATGAGTACGGGTTTCCACCGATGGTTGCACGCCGCTCGCTCGACCGTGCGACGTATGTGCTGTTCCGCGACACACTGCTTTCAATGCCCGGCGACGCGCGAGGTCGGGAACTGCTGAAGCAGCTCAATCTTGACGGATTTCTTCCTCCCGACGATACGCAGTTTGCCGGCATCGCCCGCGTGCTCGACTTCGTTGCATCCCGCGAGCGGTTGCCGACCTAAGTCATGGGCACGCTCGGCAACCTCAGTTATCGCGTCAAGGTCCCGTTGGCTCTCTCGGCAGTTATTGTGGTCGCGTCGGCGATCTTGGCTGCTGTTCTTGGCGCGCAAATCTATGCCGATGCACGCCGCGATCTGCTCGCGAACGCCGAAAGCCTAGGACGAACGCTGGCGCGCGCGCTGACGCCGGCCATGCTGCGCGATGATGTCTGGCAAGCCTACGAAACGATTGTCGCGCCGCTTGCCGGCGAAACGGCCGATGACAGTGGACGCCGCTCGATCACGGTAGTCGACGCGGACGGCAATATTTATGCATCGTCGGACCCAGCACGATTTCCGATGCTCGCTCCGGCCAAGCAAGCGCTAGGCGCCGCGGTCGACAAGTTGGTTTCTTCCGGTGACGAGAAGAGCCCTCGCATTGTCGAGGATACGGCGGGTAAGGCAATTCTGGTCGCGGTGCCCATTGTTGCTGACGATGGCACGCGGTTGGGCAGCGTCGTGATCAGCTATTCGCAAGACGTATTCCTCCCACGATTTTTAACAACGGCGGAGCGGGTAATCCTTTCAACCTTGGTCGCCCTTGTGGCGCTGGTGCCAATCGGATGGTGGTTCGGACGGCGGATGGCTGGGCCGCTGGTCGGCCTCGCGGGTGCGATGAGACGCGTTGGCGAAGCCCCCCCGACGGAATTGGCGCAAGGGCTCCATCGCAGCGGAGACGAGATCGGCCAGCTCGGAACCCGCTTCGAGCAAATGCTCGTCGAGCTTGAGGGCAAGCAACGGCTTGAACGGGAGATTGTCGCCGCGGACCGGCTGGCCGCCATCGGTCGCTTGACCGCCGGAACCGCCCATGAGATCAACAATCCCTTGGCTGGCATGCTTACGGCAATCGACACGGCCCGTAAACATGGCGAGCCCGATCCAATTTCGGCAAGCACGTTGTCTCTGGTTGAACGCGGGCTGCAGCAGATTCGCCATTCGGTCAGCGCATTGTTGGTCGAAGCGCGGTTCGAGGCCCGGGCGCTGACCCCGCAAGATCTTGACGATGTGCGCACGCTACTGGAGCCGGAGGCCGCGACACGCCAGCAGACCCTGAATTGGGAAAGCCACCTAGACCGCGCCGTGCCGCTGCCTTCGACACCCACTCGCCAGATCCTAATCAATCTCATCCTGAATGCGATCCAAGCAGCGGGCCTTGGAGGGACTGTTTCTTGCCGAATTCAGGCGGATGAAGCACAGATGTCCTTCGAAATTCGCAATGACGGGCGCTCGATACCGGCCGAGTTGATGGAGCATCTGTTCGAGCCGTTCTCCAGCGGAACGGAGGGCGGCAGCGGGCTCGGGCTGTGGGTGACCTACCAGATAGTCGAGCAACTGCGTGGCACGATTCGCGTGCGCAGCGGGCCCCCCGAGACAGAATTCGCGGTCGCACTACCGCTTGGCGCCGCAGCATGATTGCGCGAGTTTGCCTCATCGAGGACGACCCGATCATGGGCGAATCGTTGCACCAGCGATTGTCACTGGAGGGATTCGCCTGCGACTGGCATCACACCGGGGCAGCCGCACTGGAAGCAATCGGCCGTGAGGCGTACGCGGCGGTGGTCTCTGATGTCCGCCTTCCGGATCTCTCTGGCGAGGCATTGTTTCGTACGGCGCTCGACCGCGACGAGCATGCGCCACCGTTTGTGTTTGTCACCGCGTATGGATCGATTGATCGCGCGGTTGAGCTGATCAAGCTCGGCGCCGCAGACTATGTGACAAAGCCGTTCGACGTTGAGCAGCTTATCTTGAAGCTCAGAGTGTTGGCCGGAGTTCCGGACGAAATTCCGACTGCTGCTGGACGGGCCGAACTCGGGACATCCGCGGCAGTGCGCCGGGTCGAAGAACTACTGCCGCGAATTTCCCAACGCGCCGACACCGTTCTTATCACCGGAGAATCCGGCGTCGGCAAGGAGCGCATTGCGCAAATTTTGCATCGACTTGGCGATGTCGATGGTGGCGCGCCATTTATCGCCGTCAACTGTGCTGCCGTCAGCGAATCGCTGCTTGAGGCCGAGCTATTTGGGCACGAACGAGGGGCGTTCACCGGCGCGATTCGGACGCGGCGTGGCGTGTTCGAGCAAGCCGAGGGCGGAACCTTGTTCCTGGACGAGATTGGAGAAATGACGCCCGGAATGCAGGCGAAGTTGTTGCGTGCCATTCAGGAGCGCGAGATTGTGCGCGTCGGTGGCGAAAAGCGCATACCGGTGCGCCTTCGGCTGATTTGCGCGACCAACCGCGATGTGCAGGGCCTCGTAGAAGATGGTCGCTTCCGGCGCGACTTGTACTATCGCATCAACGTCATCCACCTGCGACTGCCGGCGCTGCGCGAACGTCGCGACGATATTCTGTGGTTCGCTCGGGCATTCTTGACGGAAAGGTGCCGCAGCAATGCGGTCGCGAAGAGATTCAGCGTCGCCGCCGAGTCGGCGCTGCTGGCTCATGACTGGCCGGGCAATATTCGCGAATTGCGGCATGCGATAGAGCGCGCGTGCATCCTGTCGCAACACGCCATTATCGAGCCGACCGATCTCTTTGAGTCACCCGTCGGGGAGTCCTCTGCCGTTCCAGTCGAGGGCGATGCGCCTTTAAGTGACTATCTGCAGCGGTGCGAGCGATATTTCATCCATGAGACGCTGGAGCGACACGGCTGGCAAATCGGGGCGACAGCGCGAGTGTTAGGTATAAGTCGGAAGAGTCTTTGGGAGCGGATGCGCCGACTCGCAATTGCTGCCAGCGATGCGCGGGATAGCTAGATCCGTATCAGCTCCGACCTGCCCGAACGGGCGAGGCCGGCGCAATTGCTCAGCGCAGGGCCCTCAGCCGGACTGAAATCGCTCGGACGGTCGTAGCGGGCATACACGAGCGGATGCCAAGACGGCGGTTCAGGAGAACGCAGATGAGGGTTCTTACGATTTACGCACACCACAACCCGCGGTCGTTTTGCCACGCGGTTCTGCAGAGGTTCACCGCCGGCTTGCGTGACGGGGGACATTCGAATGACGTGGTCGATCTGCACGCCATAAGGTTCGATCCGGTACTTCGCGACCACGACGGCCCGAATTGGATTGATGACAGCGTTCCCGACGACGTGCTGGAACACATGAATGTCAAGGAGTCGCTGATGGGGGCTGCGGGAAACCCGATACGGCGGCTGATGATGAAGCGATGGATCGGCAATAGGAGCGCGCGTGAAATCATCCAGCGACTGCGAGGGCTGGGTGGCCCGAGTGACGTTGCCGTGCAGCAAGAAAAGGTTGCGGCGGCGGAGGCGCTGGCTTTCATCTCTCCGGTTTATTTTGTCGGCTTTCCCGCGATTCTAAAAGGCTGGATCGAGCGGGTCTTCACTTTGGGGTTCGCCTTCTCGTTGAAGCCGGAGGCATGGCGAGGAGACATCCGCGGCCGTCTCCCTTTGCTCACACACAAGAAGGCTCTGATCATCAACACCACAATATTCGACAAGGAAGCATACGAAACCGGCCTCGAAGCGGCAATGAAGGTGCTCATCGACGACTTCTCGCTTCGTTACCCCGGGGTGCAGAACGTTGAGCACGTGTACTTCTATGCGATCCATGGCGCGGATGCGCCGACCCGGCAGGCGTATCTAGAGAGGGCATACTCGTTGGGCAAAAACTTCGCGGCCTGATGCGGCCTGTTTATGCACGCTCAAATGTCTGCGGTTGGGCGAACCGACCGGCAGCTTTGGATAAGGTCGAATGGCCACAGAGGGTCTATTCTGTTGAAAAACTCCTCCGCGGCGAATGAGGAGGAGTTTTCGGGGGTCCTCCGACCATCACCCGAGTGACGATCGTCGATCCTAGGCCGTTCTGAGAGGTCGACGTTTGCGTTCCTCACCTGCGGAGATGCGTCAAGCGAGTTTTTCAACAGAATAGGTCGACTGCCGCCGGACAACTCCCAACACTGAACGTCAACTGCCAGTCTTCTGTCGTCTCTGCTCTGCAGCGATACCGGTCGTAACGCTCGGCACGGTGCGGGCCTCCTGTCGGCCA
>Ga0209048_10006794_pt1 | contig 10649 bp, 10 predicted proteins | sample FrelakmetCRP12CR_FD_187146 | JGI IMG/M metagenome (GOLD analysis project Ga0209048, IMG submission 187146) | Freshwater lake sediment microbial communities from the University of Notre Dame, USA, for methane emissions studies - CRP12 CR (SPAdes)... | ecosystem: Environmental > Aquatic >... | reverse complement strand
GCCACAGGTCGCCGCCGGTGCACCGCTCACAGCGTCGCGAGCACCTCGGCGGCCGCGCGCTCGCCCGAGCGCACGGCGCCATCCATGTACCCGTTCCACACGTCGGAGGTCTCCGTCCCCGCCCAGTGGATGCGGCCGACCGGCGCCTCGAGCGCGCGGCCGGAGGACGTCATCACGCCGGGCGGCATCACGCACACGGGGCAGCCGCGCGTCCACACCTCGTTGTCCCAGGAGAGATCGAGGTACGTGCGCGCGTTGAGGCCCTCGCTGCCGAAGTAGCGCGCGTAGGACTGGAGCACGTGCGCGCGCCAGAACGGGGTGTCGTAGACGGCGATCGTCTTCACCAGGGAGCCCATCGGCCTCCGCTGGGTGAGCTGGTCGCGCAGGCCGGGCAGAGGAGGCGAATAGTCGATCCGGCCGGCGAGCGTCGGCGGCACCGCGACCACCACCCGCTTGCAGTTGACCGTGAGCCCGTCGGCGTACACGGTCGCCCCGCGCGCGCCCTGGACGATCCGGCGCACCGGATGTCCCGTCGCGACCCGGTGGCGGCGATCACGGCGTCGGGTCGGGTCGCGCGACCGTCGGCCAGCAGCACGCGGTCGCCGTCAAAGCCGGTCACGGCCGGGACGGGCTCGACCGCGCCGCGCTGCACGGCGTCGATGAAGCCGACGTCGAGGATCGGGATCTCGCCCCGGTTGGCCCGGGTGTAGACGCCCTTGCCCGGGTCGGGCAGCCCGTGGGCGCTGAGATCCGGGACCGAGCGGCGGCGGACCGGCTCGGCCAGCGAGTCGGCGAGCGAGGCCGGCAGGTGGCGCAGCGTCATGCCGGTGACCTGGGCGGGCAGGCCGTACAGCTCGCGGCGCAGGATGTAGGGCGGCGTGCGGAAGGCGATCCGCACCCGGGCGGCGCCCTGCTCGGCGAGGTCGACGGCGATCTCGGCGCCCGTGTTGCCCGCGGCGGCCGGGATCCGCAGCCCCGGCAGGTGCGAGAGCGCCCGCACAGTGTGCAGGTGCAGGCGGTCGTAATGGCCGCGCCAGCTCGCCCCCACCGCGTCGGCGCGGTCCACGACCGGCGACCGTACGCCGGCGCATTGCAGCGCGGCGGCCGCGGCCAGGCCGGCGGGGCCGGCGGGGCCGGCGGGGCCGGCACCGATCTCGACCACGTCGTGGCGTGCCTCGGGCTCGATGGGCTGCGTCGGGGGCATCGGGGGGCGCTGCGGGGTCTGCGGCGAGCTGAGGGGGCTTCGGGGGCTTCGGGGCGGCGGAAAACTCTGAACCTGAGTCAGATTCGGGTCATATAGTAGGCGCCGTGAGCGCGTCAAGCCGCCAGGTGACTCCCCTCGCTGAGACGAGCGCGCGACGCACCCCGGTGCAGCGCCGCAGCCGCGAGCGCGTGCAGCGGATCCTGCTCGCCGCCGAGCACGTCGTCGTCGTCGGCGGGGTCGATGCGCTGACCACGCGCGCGGTGGCCCACCGGGCGCGGGTGCCGATCGGGACGCTGTACCAGTACTTCGCCGACCGCGACGCGATCATCGCGGCATTGATCGACCGCCACGTGAGCGCGATGGACGAGCGGATTGCCGGCGCGCTCGCGAAGCTGCCCCGCTACAGCGTCCGGAGCATCGTCGAGAGCACCGTGGCGGCCTATCGCGAGGGCTACCGCGAGCGGCCGAGCGACGTCGTCCTGTGGTTCCAGGGGCGCGTCAACGCCGAGATCGCCACCTTCGTGCGCGAGCGCGACGACCTGCTCGCGCGTCAGTTCCACACCTTCGCGATCGCGGCCGGTCTGCTGGATCCGAGCACCGAGCCGTTCGTGCTCTCGCTCGCGTTCGAGCTCGCCGACCGGTTCATGGAGGTCGCCTACCGGCACGATCTCGACGGGGATGACCGGATCGTCAGCGAAGGGATCGAGACCGTGGCCGGCCATCTCGAGCGCTACGCGACGGCGGCGGGGATCGCGGGGATCGACGCCACCGAGCTCGCGTCCCGCTGGGAAGCGCCGGTGGTGGGAGAGTAGGGGCGACCATGGACCTCACAGGCAGGGTCGCGCTCGTCACCGGGGCGTCGACCGGGATCGGCGAGGCAGCGAGTCACGTGCTCGCCCGCCGGGGGGCCCGGGTGCTGCTGGTGGCGCGCAGCGCCGACACGCTCGAGTCCGTGGCCGCCGCGATCAGCGCGGCGGGCGGGCGCGCGCAGGCGTTCACGGCCGACGTCGGCGACATCGCCGTCGTGGCCGAGCTGCAGGCGCGCGTGCAGGCCGAGGTGGGCGTCCCCGACGTGATCGTCAACAACGCCGGACAGGGCCGGTTTCTGTTCATCGACGAGACCGATCCGGCCGAGCTCACCGGCATGACCGACGTCCCCTACCACGCCGCCTTCTTCGTCACCCGGGCGTTCATCGACGGGATGCTGGCGCGGCGCTCGGGATGGATCGTCAACGTCAACACGCCGGCCGCGTTCGCGCCCTGGCCGGGCGCGCTCGGCTACGCGAGCGCCCGCTGGGCGGTGCGCGGGTTCACCGAGGCGCTGCGGGTCGATCTGCGCGGCACCGGCATCGGTGTCAGCCAGGTGGTGCCGGGCAAGGTCTCGAGTGCGTACTTCGACCACAACCCGGGCGCCGAGGCGCGCATCCCGCGCATCGGGCGGCTGATCCGGACGCTGACCCCGGAGCAGGCCGGGGAGGCGATCGCCGGCGCCATCGAGCGCGAGCGCGGGGACGTGTTCGTGCCCTTCGAGTTGGGGGTGATGATGTTCCAGGCCCGGTTGATGCCGGGACTGACGCGCCGGCTGATGAGCCTGACGGGCACGAGGCGCCCGCGGGCATGACCGAGACGACGTTCGAGACGGTCGAAGGCTCGGTGCCCGTCCAGGAGGCGCCCGAGCCGCGGCTCGGGCTGCGTGAGCGCCTGATCGCCGGCGGCTCGGCCGCGTCCGATCTCGCGGTGCGGACCGCGCTCGCCTCGGCGATCTCGATCAGCGCCACGCCGTGGGCGCTCGGTGGCGCGGCGCGGGGCGAGCGGCGCCGGCTCGACTTCTACCGCGAGCTGGCCGAGGCCCGCGACGCGTCGGTCACCTTCCCGCACCCCGAGGGCGAGGTCGAGATGCATACGGTGCCGCTCTCACCGTGGTCGCTGCGGGCCCGCGGAGTGAAGATCTCGACGCTGTGGTTCAAGAGCCCGTACGTCGCCGCCAACCCGTTGCTCCAGGACGAGTACGCGAGCTTCCGCGCCAACGGCACGGCGTGGGCGCAGCACTGGTACCACGAGGACGGCCCGCGTCCGACGCTGTGCGTGATCCATGGCTTCGCTGCCTCGCCGTATCTGCTCAACAGCGCCTTCTTCGCGCTGCCGTGGCTCTACGGCAAGGGCTATGACCTGCTGCTGTACACGATGCCGTTCCATGGACCCCGGCGGGCGGCGCTGGCACCGATGAACGGCGCCGGGATGTTCGCCTTCGGGCCGGCCAACTTCAACGAGGCGATGCTGCACGCGGTGCACGACTTCCGCCTGTTCGTCGACCACCTCGAGGCCTCGGGCGTGGAGCAGGTCGGCGTCACCGGACTGTCACTCGGTGGCTACCTGAGCGCGGTGCTGGCCACGGTCGAGGAGCGGCTCGGGCTGGTGATCACGAACGCCGCCGTGACGAACATGGCCGATCTCGTGCGGCAATGGTTCCCCGCCGGGCTCGGCCTGGCGGTGGCCTCGCTGCTGAACGGGGTGCCGGTCGCCGACATCGAGCAGGCCGTCGGCGTGCACTCGCCGCTCAACTACCCCTCACTCCTCCCCACCGAGCGCCTGATGATCATCGGCGGCCTCGGCGACCGGCTGGCGCCGCCCGAGCAGAGCCGGATGCTGTGGGAGCACTGGGGCCAGCCCCGGCTGCACTGGTACCCGGGCAACCACTTCGTTCACGTCGACCGCTCCCACTACCTGCGCGAGATGCGCGGGTTCATGAAAGGCGTCGGGTTCACGACGTAACGCGCGTGGGCTGGAGGCGCGCGGCGGACGTGGAGCCGACGTGGAGCCGACGTGGAGCCGACGTGGACGCTCTATTCCACCCATACGGTGGAATAGAGCGTCCACGTCCCGGGGCCGGTCACGAGGTCGGCCAGCTGGGCGCTGTTGTGGGCCAGCGTGGTGGTGATGTCCGAGGTCGAGCTGAGCAGGTTCTCGATGTCGCCGGCCTGGGTGCCGCGCAGCGCGCGGGTGACCCAGGCGACATCCTTGAGCACCGGCGTGAACTGCGGGATCGCCGTCTTCAGGCCGCCGGCACCGCTGTCGGACTCGGGCTGGCCGGGCTGCGGGCTGAAGCCCTCGTTGAGTGTGTTGAGCAAGTTCGCCGGAAACGGCGACCGCCAACGCGGTTAGGGGGGCCTCGCGACGGGCAGCCTAGGGGCAATCGGGGGGGCGGTTGCCGCTGCTCTGACGGGCGTCCTCGGCCGGCTCGGCGGCACTTCCTATACTTTTTGAAGCGTGAGTATCTTCTGGAGACTTCTGGGGTTTCTGCGCCCGTATCGGGCCGGTGTCGCGTGGTCGTTCGGCCTCGCGGCCGGCGCCATGGGCGCGACCGTCCTGATCCCCTATCTCACCGGCCGCGCGATCAACGCGATCGGGTCCCACGACAGGCACGCACTGACCATGTGGGCGATCGCGATCGCGATCGCCGGGCTCGCCCGTCTGGGGCTGAGCGTGGCCCGGCGGCTGGTCGCCGGTCGCGTATCGCTGGGGGTCGAGCTCGATGTGCGCAACCGGCTCTACGAGCAGCTACAGCGGCTCGAGCTGTCGTTCTTCGACCGCCAGCAGACCGGGCAGCTGATGTCACGCGCGACCGTGGACCTGCAGTCGGTGCGCTTCTTCCTCGGGTACGGGTTGATCTTCATCGCCCAGTCGGCGCTGACGATCGTGCTGGCGGCGGTGGCGATGTTCGTGCTCCAGCCCGAGCTCGCCGCCCTCGCGCTGATCCCGGTGCCGTTCGTGGTCGCGATCGCCAACCGCTACGGGCACAAGTCGCGACCGGCGGTCCAGGAGGTCCAGCAGCGGATCGCGGAGCTGACCGCCGAGGCGGAGGAGAATGTCTCGGGCGTCCGCGTGGTGAAGGCGTTCGCGCAGGAGGAGCGCCAGCTCGATCGCTTCACCGGATCCGTTACGCGGGTCTTCGACCAGGCGCTGCTCGCCGTCCGGATCCAGGCCCTCTACACGCCGCTGCTCAGCTTCCTGCCCAACCTCGGTCTGGCCGCGATCCTGCTCGTCGGCGGCCGCGAGGTCATCCACGGCACGCTGTCGCTCGGGTCGTTCACCGCCTTCTACGCCTACCTGCTGATGCTCATCTCGCCGATGCGCACGCTGGGCTACATGCTCGGGGCGGCGCAGCGGGCGACGGCGTCGGGCGCGCGGATCTTCCAGATCCTCGACCGCGCGCCGGCGATGAGAACCCCGGACGCGGCCCCACCGCTGCCCGCGGGCCGCGGACGGGTGCAGCTGTCCGGCGCCGGGCTCACGTTCGAAGGCTCCACGCGGCCGGCGCTCAGTGACATCGACCTCGAGGTCGAGGCCGGCAGCACGCTGGCGCTGGTCGGCGCCACCGGCGCCGGTAAGACGGCGCTCGTCTCGCTGCTGCCGCGCCTCTACGACGTGACGGAAGGCAGCGTCCGGGTCGACGGAGCCGACGTCCGGACGGTCGACCCGGTCAGCCTGCGCCACGAGATCGCCCTCGTCACCGACGACCCGTTCCTGTTCTCGGCCACGGTCCACGACAACATCGCCTACGCGCGGCCCGAGGCGACTCGCGAGGAGGTCGAGAGCGCCGCGCAGGTGGCGCAGGCGGACGGGTTCATCGAGCGGCTTCCGTCCGGCTATGACACGCTCGTCGGCGAGCGCGGGCTCACCCTCTCCGGCGGCCAGCGCCAGCGGATCGCGATCGCGCGCGCCGTCCTCGCCGACCCGCGGATCCTCGTGCTCGACGACGCGACCTCCTCGGTCGACGCCTCGACCGAGAACGAGATCAAGCAGGCGCTGCGCGACGTGATGGCCGGCCGCACCACCTTCATCATCGCCCACCGCCTCTCGACGATCGCGCTCGCGGACGAGATCGCCGTGATCGAGGAGGGGCGACTCGTCGCCCGCGGTACGCACGATGAGCTGTTCCTGCGCTCGCCGCTGTACCGCGAGATCGTCGAGAAGGGCATGCCGGATCAGGTGTTCCTGAACGAGAACCCCCGCGAGGTCGAGGTGGCGGGGCTATGAGCGCGGTCCGTGAGAACTCGAGGCGGATGACCGAGATCCGGCGCCGGCTGCGGCAGACGTCGGGTCGCGGGCGCAAGCTACGCGGGCTGGTGGAGATCCTGGCGCCGTACCGCTGGCGGGTTCTGGCGATGTTCGTCGCGCTCGTGCTCGCCACCGCCGCCGCGCTGGCGCCGGCGCCGCTGGCCAAGCTGGCCATCGACAACGGGATCCAGAAGCACGACGTGCACGCCCTCGATGTGATCGTCGCCCTGTTCGTCCTCTCGGCGATCGTCTACGCCGTCGCGTCGTACGTTCAGACCTACCTCGTCGGGTGGGTCGGCCAACGGGCCCTGCAGGACCTGCGCCTGGCCCTGTTCGAGCATCTGCAGTCGCTGTCGATCGGCTTCTACTCGCGCAACCGGGCCGGCGTGATCATCTCCCGGCTCACCAACGACGTGGAGGCGCTCGATCAGCTCGTCTCCGACGGTATGGCGACGCTGATCCAGTCCGGTCTGATGCTGATCGGCGTGGTCGTGATCCTGTTCGTGATGGACTCGCGCCTCGCGCTGCTGACCTTCATCGCCCTGCCGCTGCTCGCCATCGGCGGGTTCATCTTCCGCATCGCCTCCGCTGATGCGTACCGCCTCACGCGGGAGAAGATCGCCTGGATCACCGGCTACCTGCAGGAGACGCTGTCGGGGATCCGAGTGGTGCGCGCGTTCGGCCAGGAGCCCCGGCACATCGCCCGCTTCCACGCACTCAACGATGACAACCGCGCGGCCAACATGACCACGGTCAATCTCAACGCCGCCTACTTCCCTGCGGTGGAGCTGCTCTCGGCGCTCGTCACCGTCGAGATCCTCGTCGTCGGCGGGATCGCGGCGATCAACGGGAGCACCTCGACCGGCGTCGTGTTCGCGTTTGTGGCGGCGCTCAACAACTTCTTCGACCCGATCCAGCAGCTCTCGCAGCTGTACACGACCTACCAGTCGGGCATGGCCGCGCTGGACAAGATCTTCGAGCTGATGGACGAGCAGCCCGAGCTCAGCGATCAGGCGGGCGCGCTCGACCTGCCGCGGATCAAGGGAGGCCTGCGCTTCGACGACGTCTCGTTCCGCTACGGGAGCGACGACGACGGCGCCTGGGCGTTGCGGGACATCGACCTGACCATCCCGCCGGGCCAGACCGTGGCACTGGTGGGCGAGACCGGCGCCGGCAAGTCGACGTTGGCCAAGCTCGTGGCACGGTTCTACGACCCGACCGTCGGCAGCGTGCTCGTCGACGGCCACGACTTGCGCTCGGTGACCGCCGAGTCGCTGCGCTCGCAGATGGGGATCGTGCCCCAGGAGGGCTTCCTGTTCAGCGGCACGGTGCGCGAGAACATCGCCTTCGGACGCCCGGGCGCGACCGATCAGGAGATCGAGACGGCGGCCGAGGCGATCGGCGCCCACGGCTTCATCACCGGCCTCGAGAACGGCTACGACACCCAGGTCGGGGAGCGCGGCGTGCAGCTCTCGGCCGGCCAGCGCCAGTTGATCGCCTTCGCCCGCGCGCTGGTCGCCGACCCGCGCATCCTTGTGCTCGACGAGGCCACGTCCAACGTCGACGTCCACACCGAGACGCTGATCGAGCAGGGCCTGCGCCGGCTCGTCGCCGGGCGCACCGCCATCGTGATCGCCCACCGGCTCTCGACGATCCGCCATGCCGGCCGGATCGTCGTGATCGAGCACGGGCGCATCGTCGAGCAGGGAACGCACGACGAACTGCTCGACGCCCAGGGCCACTACTGGCGCCTGTATCGCGACTGGGCCGAGCAAGCCGCGGCGTAGTGGCGCCGGGCCGCCGAGCCCGCCGCGACGCCCGGGCAGATAGTCTCCGCTCCGATGAGTGAGGATCGGGTCAGGATCGAGACGCGCGACCACGTGGCCGTGGTCACTCTCACCCGCGCCGCGAAGCACAACGCGCTCGACATCGCAATGTTCGAGGGCATCATCGGCGCCGCCGAGCAGGTCGCGGCGCAGACGGGCGTGCGAGCGGTCGTCCTGCACGGCGAGGGCCCGAGCTTCTGCTCCGGGCTCGACATCGCCAGCCTGATGTCGGCCCCGAGCGGGCTCGACGGGTTGCACGAGCGCCTTCGCGCCGAGCAGCCGAACTGGTTCCAGCGGGCCGCCTACGACTGGGTGCGCCTGCCCGTGCCGGTGATCGCGGCGCTGCACGGCAACTGCCTCGGCGGCGGCCTCCAGATCGCGCTCGGCGCTGACATCCGCTTCGCCGCGCCGGACACCCGGCTCTCGGTGATGGAGGTCAAGTGGGGCCTGATCCCCGACATGTCGCTGACGCGGACCCTCCCCCGGCTGGTCTCGATCGACATGGCCAAGGAGCTCACCTACACCGGGCGGGTGTTCAGCGGCAGCGAGGCCGAGGCGCTTGGAGTGGTCACCCACGTCTCCGAGGATCCGCTCGGCTCGGCGCTCGAGCTCGCGGCCGAGATCGCCGGCAAGTCGCCCGACGCGGTGCGCGGCGCCAAGCGGCTGCTCGATGAGGCCTGGACCGGCTCTGAGGCCGAGACGCTGGCGCTCGAGGCTGAGCTTCAGCTCGGTCTGATCGGCTCCCCGAACCAGCTCGCGGCGGTCACCGCCGGGGTCACGAAGCAACCGGCGCAGTTCACCGACCCGCCGGCGGCGTAGCGCATGCGCGGAGGGGCCTCGGTCAGCCGAGGCGCGGCCCTCGCGCAGGAACTCCTCGCGAGGTTCTCAACTGGGGAACAGGGATTCGAACCCCAACTTCGACGTCCAGAGCGTCGCGTGCTGCCGTTACACCATTCCCCAGGGATCCTGGGCCAGGCTGAGCCTCGCCGGGCGAGTATATGCAAGCACGACGGGATGCAAGCGTGCGGGCCAGGGGCCTCCTGGACACGCTCGGCTGCCGCCCCGCGCCGTGAGCTACTGTCAGCCCAATGAGTGTGCTCGGTCTGGCTACGCGGATGCCCTCAGCGGTGATCGGCCGTGTGCTGTCGGATCTCGGGGCGCTGGCGCAGATGGCCCGCTACGCACCCGATCAGCTCGACCAGATGCTGGCCCTGGGCGAGGAGATCGCCGCGATCGGCCGTTCCGTGCTGCTGATCGCCGAGCGGCTCGACGAGCGGGCCGAGGCGATGCTGCTGCTCGGCGAGCGGCTCGATGTGCGCGCGGCGGCACTGCTCGAGATGGGCGCCAGCATGCACACCCTCGGCGAGCGGGTCGACGACCGGGGAGCCGAGATCGTCGACAGCGCGACCCGGGTGGTGGAGACCGGCTCGGAGCTGATCACCGTCCTGCCGGCGCTGGAGCGCGCGCTCGACATCGCGATGCCGCTGGAGGGCGCGATCGATCGCTTCGGCCGGCTCGTCGACCGCTTCCCGGGGGGTGGCCCGCGCCGGCCCGGCCCGCCCGCCTCGCCGTCGCCACCGATCCCGCCGACTGGCGACCCGGGCGCAGGGAGCGGCGGCTAAAGGGTCGAGAGGTCGGTGTCGAGGTCGGCCAGCACCGACCCGTCGCCGATCCGGGTGTGGGCGGCGATCAGCCGGCGCGCGTGCTCGAGGTCATCGGAGCGCCCGACTGACAGGGCCGCCGCCAGCGTGCCCTGAGCGGGGTACCAGACGCTGAACTCGCCCTGCTCGACCTGACCGCGCACGACCTCGTGGTCCCAGCTCGAGGCCGGCCCGACGTACTCGAGCGAGGCCCAGTCGGCGAGGTCGGAGAAGAAGTAAGGCACGACGTCGTGAGGCTGGTCGCGGCCGAGCATGTTGAGCGCCGCGGTCTTGCCCTGGTTAAAGGCGACGTCCCAGTGCTCGACCCGGAGCCGGCGTCCGCCGTGGACAACGCTCTCGTATTCGGCGATGTCGCCGGCGGCGTAGATGCCGGGCACGGCGCTCTGCAGCCGCGAGTCGACCTCGACGCCGCCGCTGTGGCCGAGGGTGAGGCCGGCGCCGCGGGCCAGCGTCACGTCGGGGATGGCGCCCGCGCCGATCACGACCGCGTCGGCGGCCAGCTTGCGGCCGGATTTCAGGACCACGTGGGTGACGCGGTCGCCGGTGCCCTCGAAGGACTTTAGCTCCTCGCCGCCGTGAACGGTGATCCCGTGCTCCTCCAGGCGATCCTGGAAGAAGCGACCGGCGGTCTCGCCGAAGGTCCGGCTCAGCACGACGGGCTCGATCATCGCGATCGAGCACTCGCTGCCGAGCACCGTCAGCGACGCCGCCACCTCGGAGCCGATGTAGGAACCGCCGATCAGCACCACCCGCTTGCCGGCCGCGTCGGCGCGGATCGTGTCGCTGTTGCCGAGCGTGCGCAGGTAGTGGATCCCCTCGAGGTCGCAGCCGGGGACGTTCAGGCGCCGGACGTTGGCGCCGGTGGCGATCAGCGCCTGGCCGAAGCCGACCTCCTGCTTG
>Ga0209048_10006793_pt1 | contig 10651 bp, 12 predicted proteins | sample FrelakmetCRP12CR_FD_187146 | JGI IMG/M metagenome (GOLD analysis project Ga0209048, IMG submission 187146) | Freshwater lake sediment microbial communities from the University of Notre Dame, USA, for methane emissions studies - CRP12 CR (SPAdes)... | ecosystem: Environmental > Aquatic >... | reverse complement strand
GTGAGCGCGTCGTGCAGCGGCTTCCTCGAGCGCACGTGCATCCGCACGCCGCCAGCGGCGACGGGCGGCAGGCCGCTCGCCTGCGCCACGCGCTGCACCGTCTCGACAAGCTGATCGTCGTCGGCGCGGAGAAGCAGCTCCACCGCGATCGCGCAGCGGCCATCCTGGAACCAGGTCTTGAGCCACATCGCGTGGGCGAACACCTCTTCGAACGGCTGCTCGGCCCGCGGCAGCAGCAGCGCGAAGCAGCCGGGCAGTCCTGCGAGCGTCGGCGCGTGCGGCACCTTGCCTTCGAGGTCCGACGGGTGCGCGAGGTACTGCCCCTTCACCGCCCGCCGGCGCGCGACGGTGATCCACTCCGAAAGGTTGCCGTAGCCGCGCCGCGTCTGCGCCAGCAGCACCAGTCGCGCGTGCGGCGCGGCGGCGGCCCCGGGCTGCGCCAGCGTGAGTTGCATCTCGGCCCCGATGACGAAGTGCAGCTGGCGGCGCTTGGCCTCGCCATGCGCACGCACCACGCCGGCAAGCGAGCATTCGTCGGTGATCGCGAGCGCGCTATAGCCGAGCTGCGCCGCGCGCGCCACCAGCTCTTCAGGGTGCGACGCGGCCGTGAGGAAGCTGAAGTTGCTGCGGCAGTGCAGCTCGGCGTAGTTCGCAAGCATGGTCGTGCCGGCACATCGGGGCTGCAGCTCAACACCGCATCAGGCACGAGGCGTCATCGCCGCGAGCGCCTGCCGGTGGGTCGACACCGACACGTGGCGCTCGACCGCCAACCACGACAGGAGGCCTGCACCTCTTCGGCACCCATCACCCTCGGATGGCACAGGCCATGAAAGCGCACGAAGGCCCGCACCCAATGGACGCAAGCCACCTCGGTGCGTATGCTGTAGTGACGGTAGCGCAGCTGGTCGAGCAAGCGCTGTGGCTGTGGGGCTACGGAACCGGCACCGGAACCAGCATGCTCAGAAGCCGAAGCAGCAGAGAAGGCGGCCATGATAGATACTGTGTTTTTAAACAGCTTAACCCATGGGCCCGGCGAAGGCAAGAATCTTCTTTGCGACCCGCTGCGCCCCTATCCGGTTCGCACGTCAAGAACAGCCCCGAACACCGCGCCGGGCTGCTCTTGCGGTGCGTGCACCGCGCGACCCGCATCGCGGCGCCCGAAAACCGTTGGGCATCACTCCGCCAAACTCTGAATGGCATCGCCACCAAATGAACTACGTCGATGCTGTCGTGTTGCTCGCCATCCTGCAGTACCTTGCGTTTGGCCTCCTCGTCGGTCGGGCGCGAGGGAGGTACGGCATCAAGGCGCCCGCGGTGACCGGATCGGAGCCATTCGAGCGCGCGTATCGAGTTCAGATGAACACACTTGAACTTCTGGTCGCGCTGATACCCGGACTCTATGTCGCGGCAAGGTACTGGCCGGCGCCGTATGTTGCTGCCGTCGGTGCCATCTACCTGGTCGGCCGCGTCCTCTACTGGCGGGCGTACGTGACGGCACCAGCGCGCAGGGAACTGGGCTTCCGCCTGAGCATCGGCCCGGTATTCGTGCTCGCCTTGGCATCGCTGGTCCCGGCTCTTATGGGCAAGGGTACGGTCTAGCCCTCGCTTAGCGCGAGCTTCATGCGGCGCAAACATCGAACGTCATGGATCGAAGGCGCTTCCAGCTTCTTGCTTTGGGCTTCGTACCCGCCTCGCTGATGGCGCAGCAGCAAGCTGCCTTTGACGGCCCGGGCGGGCGCTTCGACGACGATTTGATTTCGAAACTCGAAGGGCATTGGCGCCTGTCTCGCCAGATCCGCGGGACGGTTGTCGAGAACGACGTCCAAGCCACTTGGGTCCTGAAGCACCAGTTCCTTCAGCTCCACATGAAGGACGTGGCCGTTCCGTCGCGGTATGAAGCCATCGTCCTTGTCGGCTATATCTACTCCGAAAGGCAGTACGTTGCTCATTGGGCAGACACTTACGGAGCCAAGTTCTCGGCCATCGGACGCGGCAATCGAATTGGGAACTCGATCGAGTTCAGGTTCGACTACGACGACGGGCCTTTCTTCAACACGTTCACCTGGTTTCCGGAGCAAGAGAAGTGGGTCTTCCGAATGGAGAGTCAGGGAAACGCAGGGGCGCGCAAGCTCTTCGCAATCGACACACTGTCGGTCGCACCGTGAGAGCGCCGCATAACTCGTTGGTCAACTGGCCCTCCCTGCCTTGGGCCGGGCTTTCACCAGCAACACTCGGTGTCGCGGAACAGTCCCGCGACGTGCGGCGCACCCAAAGGAGGCAAGTGCATGACCACGCACACGATCAGGCTTCAACGGGTGCTGCGGGCACCGCCCGAGCGCGTCTATCGGGCGTTCCTCGACCCCGACGCAATGCCCAAGTGGCTTCCGCCGAATGGCTTCACCGGCACGGTCCACCACCTGGATGCCAGAGTCGGCGGCAGCTACAAGATGTCGTTCACGAACTTCGCGACAGGCAGCAGCCATTCCTTCGGCGGCGAGTACCTCGAACTGATACCCGATGAACGCATTCGCCACACAGACAGGTTCGATGACCCCAATCTGCCCGGAACGATGGAGGTCACCGTTTCGCTCAGGAAGGTCTCCTGCGGCACCGAGCTGAGCGTAGTGCAGCAAGGCGTACCCGAGGTCATTCCACCTGAGGCGTGCTGTCTCGGATGGCAGGAGTCGCTCGCGCTGCTGGCCGAGCTTGTCGAGGCCGAGGTTCGTTAGGCGGCCGCAGAGGTGCAAGGACATCATGGCGCTTCCTGGCCTGCTCGTTGAGTACCTCGTCAGCGGCGCGATCGCGTTCGCGTGGCTGTTCCCGCTCCTTCAAAGCGCATTGCCCAGGATCGACGCGGCGCTTCTGCCCGTTGCCTTCCTCTTGCTGTACGTGCTCGGCATGGCGGTCGACTACCTCGCCTGGGCCCTCACCCGCGTTCCGAAACGATGGATCCGCGCCTGGGTTTCCCGAAGGTACGGGGGCGATGGCACCTCCGAGCGACAGAGTGGAACGCTGCGGCAGGCGAAGATAGCGCTCTACGCTCCGGACCTGGCGAAAGAGCTCGCGATGCGAAGTTCGCGCGACCGCATTGCCCGCGGCTCGGTCGTGAATGCGATTCTGGCGACGGTGTTCCTGCTGCCCTGGCAGTTTGGCGTCCCTCTGGTCGCGTTCGCGATGCTTCTCTGGGCGGGTTTCGAGCGGCTCAGCTACGGGTACGAACTGTGTGCCGAGCAGGTCGTGGATGAGAAGTTGCAGCGCGACGCCGCGAAGAAGGCCGCCTGAACTTCACGTCTGGCGCAGGCGCGGCTCGAGCCGATTCGCAAGGCCAGACGCCACGTCGGCGCCCGGCGCTCATTTCGCCGTCGGCATCACGAACTCGGCGCCCTTGGCCGTGCTCTCGGGCCAGCGCTGCATGATCGACTTCTGCCTCGTGTAGAAGCGAACGCCCTCTTCGCCGTAGGCATGCATGTCGCCGAAGAGCGAGCGCTTCCAGCCGCCGAAGCCGTGCCAGGCCATCGGCACCGGGATCGGCACGTTGATGCCGACCATGCCGACCTGGATGCGTCGCGCGAACTCGCGCGCCACGTTGCCGTCACGCGTGTAGCAGGCCACGCCGTTGCCGTATTCGTGGTCGTTGACGAGCTGCACGGCCGCCGCGAAGTCCGGCACGCGAACGCAGCACAGCACGGGGCCGAAGATCTCTTCCTTGTAGACGCGCATCGCGCTAGTCACGTAGTCGATCAGCGTGCCGCCGGTGAAAAAGCCCTTCTCGTGCCCCGGGACCTTGAAGCCGCGGCCGTCGACGACGAGTTTGGCTCCCTCTTGCACGCCGAGCGCGATGTAGCCCTCGATGCGATCGAGCGCCTGCCTGGTCACGATGGGGCCCATCTCGGCGTCGAGCTCCATCCCGTTCTTGACCTTCAGCGTGCGGGCACGCTCGGCCACCTTGTTGACGATAGTGTCGGCCACGTCGCCCACCAGCACCGCGACGCTGATGGCCATGCAGCGCTCACCGGCTGAGCCGTAGGCGGCGCCAATCAGCGCATCCACCGTCTGCTCGATGTCGGCGTCGGGCATCACCACCATGTGGTTCTTCGCACCGCCGAGCGCCTGCACGCGTTTGCCGTGTTGGGCGCCGGTCTCGTAGATGTACTGCGCGATCGGCGTCGAACCGACGAAGGAGACCGCCTTCACGTCGGGGTGCGTCAGCAGCGCGTCGACGGCCACCTTGTCGCCCTGCACGACGTTGAACACGCCGTCGGGCAAGCCGGCCTGCTTGAGCAGGTCGGCGAGGAAGAGCGACGGCGACGGGTCGCGCTCGCTCGGCTTGAGGACGAAGGTATTGCCGCAGGCCAGCGCGAGCGGGAACATCCACATCGGCACCATGCACGGGAAGTTGAACGGCGTGATGCCGGCCACCACGCCGAGCGGCTGGCGCAGCGTCCAGTTGTCGATTCCGGTCGAGACCTGGTCCGTGAAGTCGCCCTTGAGCAGCTGCGGTGCGCCGCAGGCGAATTCGACGATGTCGATCCCGCGCGAGACCTCGCCGACGGCGTCGGTGAAGACCTTGCCGTGCTCGGCGGTAATCATTGCCGCGAGGGTGTCGCGGTGCTCGTTGAGCAGCGCGAGAAAGGCGTTGAGCACCCGCGCGCGCCGGATCGGCGGCGTGTCGGCCCAGGCCGGGTGCGCGGCCTTGGCGGCGGCAACGGCAGCGGCGACGTCTTCCACGGAGCCGAGAACGACCTCGCGCGCGATCGTGCCGGTGGCCGGGTTGTAGACCGCCTGGCGGCGCCCGCTGGCGCTGCCGACGACGCGGCCGCCGATGTAGTGGCCGATCTCGGCGGTGGCGGTAAAGGCTTCGGGTGCACCCATGGTGGACTCCTGGAAATGAAGGCGCCAAGCATAGGACGAGCGCTGCCGTTTGAACATAGGACGAGCGCTGACTTCATCGTTCGGCAGGGTGAACCATAGGCATTGACTTGCGCAGACCCTCGTCCGGCCCGCTGTGAGCGCACGGGCAGATGCTGGGCGCGGCCGCGCTGCGATTACCGGCATCCGATCGATCGACCGCAATTCGGTATCGGTGTGTAGCATCGTCACCCATGGCAGCCGACCGATGCCTGAACTGCGATTGCGCGATCCCTGCAACGGCGAAGTTCTGCCCGCACTGCAGCCAGCGCACGGACACCGCCCGCCTGTCGTTCAGCGACATGACGCGCGACCTGCTGCACGCTTTCGTGAACGTCGAACGCGGGCCACTGGTCTTCATCTGGGCCCTGCTGACGCGGCCCGGCGGCATCGCGCGCGAATATGTGGAGGGCCGGCGGCGGCGGTACTACGGGCCCTTCGCGACGTTGGCCGTGTTGGTCGGGCTGACGGCGCTGGCACTCAACCTCTCGGGCTTCCAGGTCCTGGCGCAAGAAGTGTCGACCGCCCCGGCTGCCGTTCTGCAACGGCATTTCAACTTGGTGCTGCTGGTGCAACTGCCGCTGCTGGGTGTCGTGTGCGCGCTGCTGTTCCGGGACGCGCGTCTGACGCTGCCCGAACACATGGTGCTGGTGGCCTATGCGCTGGGCATGCGCGCGGTCGTGTTGACCGTTGTCATGCCGATCGCGGTCCTGAAATCTGGCGCGGCGCCAACGCTCTGGCAGACCTCCATGTTCTGGGCCGCGTGGTACGTCTATTTCGGCTGGGCTGCGTCGCAGTTCTACGCCGCTAGCCGCTGGGGCTCGTGGTTGCGGGGCATGCTCGTGGCCGCGATCGGGCACGCGCTGATTCTTGGCATCCTCGTTGCTATCAGCGCCGTCTACGAAGGGCTGGCCACGGGCTAGCCGCCGCGTTCATCGATGGACTCGCCGGCCAACACGAAGATCTATTCGCCGCTGGCCCTCGCGTCACGCGATCTCAGACCTTGGCGCTGGGGCGCTCGGCAATTCGGTCGCGCCAGTCTTGCAGATGCGCCAGGCCTTCGTCGCCGGGGCGGTACTTCATCAGGCCGCGGGCGAATTCGAGCGCGCAAAAGGCGGTGATGTCGGCGATCGTGAAGCGCTCTCCGGCGACATAGGGTTGGCGCGCCAGTTCGGCGTCCAGCCAGCGCGCCGTCTCGCGCCCCTTCTCGCCCTGCGAGCGGCCGAACTCGGGGAACTGCGGCTGCTCCAGCACCGCCAGCCCAGGGTGCGTGTGGCGGATGCAGTTCGCGAGCACGTAGAACAGGTACAGCTCGACGCGCCGGTCGGCCATCTCGATGAACGCGCGCTCTTCGAAGTCGCGTCCCATCAGGTTCGGCTCGGGCACGAGGCCTTCGAGGTAGGTGCAGATGGCGCGCGACTCGGTCAGCACGCGGCCGTCGTCCAGCTCCAGCGCCGGCACCTTGGCGAGCGCGCTCTTGGCGCGAAACGCCGCGCCCTTGTGCTCTTGCGCGTTGAGGTCGACGTTGACGAGTTCGATGCCGGTGATGCCCTTCTCGGCGATGAACATCAGCGCGCGGCGCGGGTTCGGCGCGCGCGGGGCAATGTGAAGCTTCATACGCCGGCCTCCCGTGACTGGCCGACCTCGACCATCTTGCGCGCCTCGTGCGCGAACGCCCTCGCCTTCTCGTCGCCGTCGGCGCTGAGGTTCATCGCCGAGGGCGGCTTCACGATACCCGCCTGCACGGCCGGCCGCGCGCGGATCGCGGCCAGCCAGCGACGCAAGTGCGGCAGGTCGTCGACCTCGACGCCCGACCACTTGTGCGTGCGAACCCAGGCCCAATTGGCGATGTCGGCGATCGAATAGTCCCCGGCCAGGTATTCGTGCTCCCTCAGCCGCCCGTCGAGCACGCGAAACAGCCGCCGACACTCGCCCTGGTAGCGGTCGATCGCGGGCTGGATCTTCTCGGGCAAGTAGCGGAAGAAGACGTTGGCCTGGCCCATCATCGGACCGATGCCGCCCATCTGGAACATCAGCCACTGCATCACGCGCGAGCGGCCCTTGGCGTCGACGGGCATCAGGCGGCCGGTCTTCTCAGCCAGGTAGACAAGGATCGCGCCCGATTCGAAGACCGCGAAGTCGCCCTCGCCGCGGTCGACGATCGCGGGGATGCGCCCGTTCGGGTTGATGGCCAGGAACCAGGGTTGCTTCTGCTCGCCCGCTGCGAGAGACAGCGCGTGCACCGCGTAGGGCAGCGTCAGCTCCTCGAGCGCGATCGAGATTTTGTGGCCGTTGGGCGTGGCGGCAGTGTAGAGATCGATCATCGGCGTTCGCGGCAGTGCAGGTGCCCTATTGAAGCATTGCGCGCGCCATCTGTCGCACGGCTGCCTTGAGCCTGGCCCAGCCGGCGTCGCTGCGGATGTCGAGGCCGCCGAAGATGCGGATGCGCCGGCTGCGCACGAGCAGGTATTGCACGCCCGCGATGAGCAGGAGCGTGAGCCCCTGAAGTTCGGGGCGGCGCGCGAACTCCTTGCCGCCGAGCGCGCGAGCCGCCTGCTCGCCCCAGGCTTCGCGTTCTGCTTCGAGGATCGCGGTGAGTTCGTTGCGCTCGAGCACCTCGGCGGCCAGGATCTCGAGCGTCAGCGGGCGGGCACGCAGGCCGTCGATGAAGTGCTCGATGAAGCGCGCATAGCGCTCGGCCGCAGGAAGCGCGAGGAAGGCCTTCGCATCGCTGCCGAGAAGTTCTTCGACGCGGGGCCAGAAGCGGCCGCTCGCGCCCCAGGTCTTGAGCAGCTCGGACATGCCGCCGAAGTAGCGGTAGATCAGCACCTTGTCGACGCCAGCCTGCCTGGCGACGGAGTTGACGCCGATACCTCCGAAGCCGTCGCGGGCCAGCACTTCGCCGACGGCGGCGAGGATGCGCGCTTCGGTGGCGCTGCGGTCTCGCGGCGCGCGGTGCGATGCAGCGGCGCGCGGCGCCTTCGGCGAGGTCGCGGCGCGAGCGGTCGGCATCGTTGGATTGTGGCAGTGCGGCCCGGCTGGTGCCTCGATACGTCAGCCGGCGACGATCGCGTCGACACCACGCCGCGGCGTGTGCTGCATCTGGGCGCAGTAGCCGATGCGGCTGAACATCTGCACCGTCTCGTCGGCTGCCGCCTTGCCCACGGTGAGTTCGTGCAGGCTGTCATAGCAGTGCTTCATCTCGGGGAACTCCTGCGGCGCCTGGCTCATCGGGTGCATCTGCAGGCCGAGCTCGGCCGCCTTGAGTTGCTGGCGCACGTAAGCGCGGCCGGCGCCGACCTCGGCGCCGCGCGTGCGGCCGGCCGGCGTGTTCGACGCCGTGTCGGTGCTCAGCCAGACGAAGCCCATCGCCGTGCCGGCCTGGCTCTCGAATCGCGCCATCATGTTCTCGAACGCTGGGCTGCCTTCGGGCGGCGGATTCCTGCGGTCGAACAGGCCTGCAGCGTCGAGCATGCGAACCGCCGGCGCATTGATGCTGATGCCGTCACGATGGCGTGCGATCTCGTCCGGACCGACGCGCGTCAGGCGCAGGCTTTCCATCACCGTGCGCGGTGTCAGCAGCTCGACTCTTGCCGATTCCGCACACAGCCTGCGCAGCGGGCCGAGTCGGACCGGATCGACGGTCCCGCCAACGCGTAGGCCATCGCCCGCGTCGGGCGCAAGCGCGCTCGCCAGCGCCGTGAGCGTCGCCGGCGCGACCGGGCGCGAGATGTCGTAGTCGGTCTTGGCCGTGTGGCGGCGCAGGATCTGCGCGAACAACGGATCCCTCGCCGGCGCGGCGGCACCCGGTGTCCAGCTCACGCGGGCCACCGGTCGGGCGTCCACGCTGCGCGGCGCGAACTCACCCTGGGGAAAGAGCTGAACCTGCGGCGCGATGCCGCGTTCCTTCAGCGCAATCACCAGCAGTTCGAGGAAGGTGCCCTGGCTGACGACGATCTGGCGGAACCAGGGGTCGGTCGCGGGAAGCATGCGTTCGCGATCGACGAACAGGGCGATCGCGTTCGCCTCGCGCAGGTCGGCCAGCCAGGGCTGGCGGTTGTGCGAATTCGGCGCCAGGATCGCGTAGCCAAGCGCCCAGCGGCGGACGTCCGCATCCGGCGCCGGGCCGGCCCATGGCGCGACCGCTACCGCCGGGTACTCGCCAGAGCAACCGACGAGCGCACCGCCAGCCACCGCCACCGCACCGCCGCCGACGAGACGGATGAAGCGTCTTCGATTCGTGTTCAACATAGTTGTCACCTAATGGTGACTTGACTATAGTCACTCTTCGGTGACGTGTCAAGCCGCCTGCGGCCCGCGCCAACGCGACAATGCGTGCATGAACCCGCGCCGTCGCGAATCGCCATCCGTCGCAGCGCTGGGCGAGAGCGACATCGAGCGCCTGCAGGCGATGCTCGATTCGCTCGCGCCGCCGCTCGAACCGCTAGACACGTCGATGCTCGATGGCTACCTGTGCGGCGTGCTGCTGCAGCCGCAGCCGCTGCCCGCCGAGCGCTGGCTGCCCTACATCACCGACGCCGATGGGCGCGCCCTGCCGGCCGGCTTCGACGCCGGACCGCTGCATGCGCTGGTGAAGCGCCGTCACGCCGAACTCGACGCCGCGATCGCCCGCAGGCAATGGTTCGACCCCTGGGTGTTCGAGCTCGAAGCGATGCCGGCTGTCGCGCCCGCCCGTGAAGGGGATGGGGAGGCGTTGAGCAGCGCCGCGGTAGCAGCGAGCGAAGCGGTGTTCCCGTGGGTCGCCGGCTTTGCCGCGGCGATGGAGCTTTTCCCCGAATTGACTCGCCTGCATTCATCGGCCCTGCTCGAGCCGCTGGCATTGCTGTACCGCCACCTCGCGGCCGACGACCTGGAGGACGCCGACGAACTGCTGGCGGTGATCGAATCGCTCGAACCGCCCGCCGATCTGGCGCAGGCGGTGGAGGAACTGGTGCGCGCGACGCTGCTGCTGGCCGACGTGTCGCGTCCGCTGGCGAGTGCGCCGGCGAAGAGACGGCCCCGAGCAGCGCGACCGGCCCGGCGCTGACCCGCCGCGCAGCCTGTAGCTGCGGGTCACGGCCCGCCAAGATCGAACAGCCCGCGCGAGAGAGAACGACCGCCTCCGCCGGCTAGAATCCTTCGTTACAGGCCTGTCCGCCGCCGCCTTGAGGCGCGAACACCTGGGCCGCGGGCGCATCGGCGCACGCGAGAGACTGCAACCCATCGGAGAATCCGTCCATGACCTCACGCCGCCAGTTCATCCAGATCGTTCCGTTCGCGAGCGCCGCCCTGCTTGCCGGCCGCACCGCGTTCGCCGCCGACCTGCCGATGGTCGACGAGAAGGACGCGCAAGCGGCCGCCCTCGGCTACGTCGCCGATGCCGCCAAAGCGGACAAGGCCAAGTACAAGAACTTCGCCGCCGGCCAGAACTGCGCCACTTGCCAGCTCTTCACGGGCCAGGCAGGCGCGGCGTCGGGGCCGTGCAAGCTGTTCGCGGGCAAGCAGGTCACGGCCAAGGGCTGGTGCAGCGCCTGGGCGAAGAAGGCCTGACCGGCACCGCAGCGCTTCCTGGCTCGGCCCTCGCGGCCGGGCATGAACCTGGGGCTCTCACTCGGGGCCGCCTGCGGAAACGACACGCGCGGCACCCCGACGCCGGGCGCGCGCGAGCGGGGCCGTCGGGCGCCGGAGCGGTTAAGATCGCCCGCTCGCGCCTGTAGCTCAATGGATAGAGTACTGCCCTCCG
>Ga0209048_10006792_pt1 | contig 10652 bp, 6 predicted proteins | sample FrelakmetCRP12CR_FD_187146 | JGI IMG/M metagenome (GOLD analysis project Ga0209048, IMG submission 187146) | Freshwater lake sediment microbial communities from the University of Notre Dame, USA, for methane emissions studies - CRP12 CR (SPAdes)... | ecosystem: Environmental > Aquatic >... | reverse complement strand
CAACGTACACCCCGACGTCCCTGCCGTCCGCAACCCCAAGCCGAACCCCGACGAACACGCCTACCCCCACACCCACTCAGACGCGAACGTCCACACCAACTGACAGTCCGACACCGACACGATCTCGCACGCCGACACCAACACCGACGTTTACCGCAACCAATACCCCGATACCGACCGCCACCCCGACGAACACGCGGACATCAACGTCTACCCCATCCGCAACATGGACATTGCCGGCAACGCCAACGCGAACGTGGACTCCGACGGAAACGGCAAGCGTCACACCGACGTCCAGCAAGACAGCCGTTCCGCCGACCCCAACCCTCAGCGTCAGCATAGCCGGGAATATTCACTACCACGGCAGCAACCTCCCAGTGAATTTGGCAACCGTGTCACTCGAGCCTGCCACCACTGGACAGGGCAGCGGCGCCGCGATGATGCAAACCCAAACCGACGTCAGCGGGCAGTTCGCGTTGAATGGTTTCAACGGCGGAGATTGGCTGGTCGAGCCGCAGAAGGTGGGTGATGCCGGGCAAGCGATCACTGCGGGGGATGCCCTGAGCGCATTACAAGCCGCGGTTGGTGATCGCTCCCTGGATGCCGAGCAATTTCTCGGCTGTGACGTCAACGGCGACCACCGGGTGACCGCTGCCGATGCTCTCCTCATCCTGCAGTTTAAAGTCGGGCTCATTTCCAGGTTTCCCGTGGCCCTGAACTGCAACTCCGACTGGGTATTCACGCCAGTTCCCGCAGCGATCTCATTCCAAGAAGTGACGTCGCCCGCACTCTCCTCGGCAACCTGCGTTGGAGGCTCGATCGGGTACCGTCCCTTGGCCGGCAACGCCAGCAACCAGGACTTTTCCGCGGTCCTTTTTGGAGACTGCTCCGGCAACTGGCAGCCCAGTCCAGGTGGGGCAGCCTCAGCATTCAGTATCTCCAGCCAAGGAACGCCACAGGTTCGTCTTGGCAAACCCGGGCGTCGCGGGCGGCGCGTGCGCGTGCCGCTGCTGGTGCAATCAGGCAGCCCGGTTCAGGCTTTTGATGTGACCATCCAATACAACCCCGCTTCGTTCTCCGCACCCCGTGTTCGCGCCACGTCCGGTGCACACGGAGCGCTCGTTGCGGTGAATGATCAAACGCCAGGACACCTTGAAATCGCTGTGGCCAGTAGCCAACCCTTAGCTGCCCAGCGCGCCTTGGTGCTGGAATTCGACGTGCAGGGCCGCCATCCAAGGGCCGCAAGCGTTCGCATCGTGCACGCGACTGTCGGCAGCGACTGAGAGAGCGGCAAGCAGCGAAACCCAGGTGAGTAGCAACTACGCGCGGCCCTTGGCGGGCTTCTTGCCCCGAGGCCGCCCACCCCGCCCTTGGCCGCGTCCCGCCGTAGCGGCAGGCGCCTGCTGGGACGCCGCTGCCCACGATCCACGTCCGAGGAGCTGATTGAAGTGGATACCCGCCCAAATGGCGAACGGGAAAAGTTGCGTGTCCATGCCCTGCACGAACGAATTGCCAAAGCCATACAGCCACCGTGCGAAGGGACTGTACCCCGGAATCTCACTGGCGTAGAGCGCCTTCACAGTCACCGCGATGTCGAGTACCTGCAGTGTCACCGCGATGCCCAGCGCCAACGCCAGTCGCCAAAGCTTTTGCTGATACGTGCGCGCTGGCGTTGCCAGCATCAACGGAATCAGCAAGACGAGATTTGCCTGCACCCATTCTGCCGGTATGCCCGACTGCACCGCCGGGAAACGGCGGTGCTGATAGAAGATGGCCTGCCGGTCGTCCGACGTTTCGCGGACGCGCATGTCGGTCACTTGGTTGAAGTTCGCGTCGCTCGACATCTCGGTCAGGTGTAGAAACCCGCTGGTCAGCGTCGCCAACAGCTGCGTGTACGCCGGCTCCACCGGCCTCCACAGGAAGTAAGTCAGGAGTAAGAACAACAAGAGTCGGCCGAGGAAAACGGCGGGCTTAACGCCCAGGCGCATCAGCAAAGCGTCCTGCCCAGAAGAGCCATGTCGCTACCGCGATGCACACGACGACCGCCTGGGCAACGTATACGTGAGTGTCGTGAAAGTACTGGTTGGCGAACAGGCCGACGAGGAACAGCGTCACCACCCGAATCAGATTGACCCCGTGAATGACGACGATGCCAAGGAGCGCACCGCTGAGTTTGGCGCGCAGCCTGGTTGGATATGCAAACACTGCTGCCAGATAGATCATGGTCGGCACGGCTCCCGAACACGCCGCACTGACCTCGACTGCAAACCCACTCGACCCAATGTTCCTGCCCTCGAGGAAAACCGGAAAGCCAAAAATGGTTCCCACGCCTTTCAGGAACAGCCAGCTCAGCCACGCACTTAACTCCGCCAGCCCCTCGCCGATGTCGACGCGCTCAACGATCGGACTGTAGGTCAGCAGCGAGAAGAACAGCGCGATCAGAATGACGAACGTCCCAACCACGCGAATCGTCAGCCATTGGGCGGCAAGGAAGGCACGCAAAGACTTCAGCATCCAGACACAGCATCAGCACGAGTACGACCGTTGAATGCGCGGGATTCTACGTTGCGACCGACCAAAGTCAAGCAAGCGGCGACGCGCACAAGAACGTGTCGCGCCGCATTGACAGACCGGCAAGCGTACTCATATGGTCCGGCCCGACTCATGAACCCCCGACTCGCAAGCGTGCTGCGCATCTTGAGACGTGGACTCGCAGCCCCGGCCCTGCTCCTCTTGATCGGCATCGTGGGCATGACCTGCGTCGCCTATCTGGCTGCCACAGGGCGCAGCATGCCGCTGTTGCGCAACGTAGTCGCGCGGCTTGGCAGGCTGGCGGAAGGCCAACGCACCGAACAGATGACCCTGGATGTGCGCGTCACCCCTGAGAACGGTCGCTTAGGCGGAACCGCCACGCTCACCGTGCGCAGTCTCGACGCGGGTCGGCAGCGTTTCTACTTCTTGCTCAATGACGGGCTGCGCGTGCGCAACGTGCGCGTCCGTGGTGTCGAGACGCAGTCGCTTGCACCCTCAGCGTACCAGCTGTGGTTGCTCACGGTCGTCGATGTCGGGTCGGGCGTTGCCAAGGACGCGACCGTGCAACTAATGTTCGACTACGACGGACCGATCGCTGCCGGCATGTTTGGCGTCGCCCCGAGCGTGATCAATCCCCAACAGGTGCTGCTCGGTGTCGATGCGTTCTGGTACCCGAGCGACCTGCAGAGCTTCTTCACCACTGACGTAACCGTCACCGCACCGAACACAATGACCGTCGTGAACAACGGCGCGCACGCCGCACGCATCGAGCGCGGCGACGTGCAGGTCGTCCACTGGACGAGTGACCGTCCCATCGCAGGAATGGCACTGGTGGCCGGCGCGTACGCGCTGACGTCGAAGCAATCCGACGGTATTACCTACCGCCTCTACCTGCCGCCCACCGTGCAACTCGATCGCGCCCGCGTGCTCGAGGCGATGGCGGTTGCGAACCACTCGCTCGCAACGCGCTACGGCCCCTCGGGCTTCAAGCAAGTAACCATGTTCGTTGGCGACGACTTCCGGCGCGCATTCAACGATGGGTCGGGGACCCTGGGAGTGGCGCTGCGCTACTTCCGCGCTGGCGACTACGGCTTTGGCATCGCAGCACATGAGATCGCGCACAACTGGTGGGGCGCAACCGTCGCTGAGAAGTGGCTCTCGCCCGGCAGCGGCGGCGAGTGGATCGTCGAAGGCTTCGCCGAGTTCTCCAGCTTGGTCGCCACCGAATCCGCTTACGGCCGCGACGCGCTGACGCGGCGTCTGGCCGGCGAGTTCTTCGACCCGGCGCGCCAGGGTGTCGTTGCGCGCATGTCCGTGCTTGACAACGCCCTCGCTGAAGCCACGGCGCGTGACACGATCTACCGCAAAGGCGCCTACGTCGCCTTCATGCTCCGCGGCATGCTCGGTGACGAGACCTACTTCCGCGCGCTGCGCCAGTTCCTCGATCGCTTCCGCTATCAGCAGGCAACCGACCGCGATCTCCAGCAGGCGTTGCAAGACGTCAGCGAACAGGATCTGGGCTCCTACTTCGCCGACTGGGTGCGCTCTGACAAATTGGCCGACCTGTCGCTCGACAGCACGAGCGGCAGCGAGCTGATTGTGAACAATCTCGGCGCGGCGGCGCTGCCGGGAAAGGTTGATCTCTGGAAGTTCAAGAAAAACGGCGAGCCAGTGCGCGCCACGGTGCAGATCGGTGAGCACGTCCCGCTCGAACCCGACACCGATTACGCGGTGCTCGATCCGCAGCTCAACTGGGCCGATGTGCAACGCGAGAACAACCGTTATCCCCGCCGCAGCGACCCGGTCTACGCCGCCAACTCCCCACGCAGTGAGATTGCCGTCACCCGCGGCGCCGCGTTCCCGTGGGTACGCAGCGCCGTGTCGAGCGTTGACACCGACGGGCGGACGCTCCACACCTGGGACCTGAGTCGCGGCCTGGCGGCACCGCCGGTGTGGTCTCCGGACGCGGCACGAATCATTGTCAGTCAGTCGACGGCCGACACCCCGTATCCTGCCATCGTCACGCTCGCCACTGACGGAGCCCAACGGACGGTCGGCTACGGCGCCGCACCCGCAGGCAACACCGGCGGAACGATCTACGCTGCGCGCGGCGAACGCATTCTCCGCCTGCTCGCTGACGGTTCCGAAGTCACCGTGGTCGAACGGTGCGGTGAAACACTCGACGCGCCGCTGCCCTCGCCTGATGGGCAGCAACTGCTTTACACTGCGGCGCGCGGTGGCCGGCAAGAGGTGCGCGTCATCCATCAAGACGGCACGGGTGACCGCCTAGTACTGTCACGCGACCGCGACCGCATCCTATACCGCTGGGCTCCGGACGGCTCGCGGCTGTATGCCATCGTTGGCGGCAACTGGGACTGGCAGATCTGGCAAATCCCGCTCGACACCGCGCCGCTCCAAGTTCTCGCGGCGTCCGCTGCAGCCATCACCGATCTAGCCGTATCGCCCAGTGGCACCGATCTCGCGTTCACTGCGGCGCCGGCCCTGGACTACCCCAACAACCGGCGGCAGCTCTACATCCTCAACCTGAGCGACCGCCGGGTGCGTCCCGTCGATGTCCCGCAGGCTGACCTGAGTTACCTCACCTGGGTGGGGTCTGAGAATGTGCTGGTCGTGGCGTCCGCCGCCAGCTCCGACCAGCCGTGGATCCTCCCAGAGGCGCGCACGCTGAAGCGCGTGCGCATCACTGACGGCAGCGTCGAAGACGTGAAATAGCCTAGGAGCCTGTCGGACTTGGAGGCCTGCAAGCGACCCAACACGTCCGCCGGAGGCCTTCGGAGTGCGGGCGGGGAGCGGGCCAGGGAAATGACGCTGGCCGCAGGCCCTACGCGCCCTCGCGGGCGCGCGCGATGTTGCCTGGCTCGGGCGGCAGGTTCAACACCTCTGTCTGGAGCAGGTCGGCAATGTAGTCCACAACATTGCGCATCGACACCACACCCACTGGACGGCCGCTATCATCAACTAATGGGATGTGCCGGAAGCCCCCAACGCTCATCTTGTTCAATGCATAGGCCGCACGATCGTCCGGGCTGAGGCATTCGGGGTCGTGCGTCATCACACGTTCGACGGTGACGCGGTCGAGGTCGAGAGGGAACCCAACGACCTTCGTCAGCACGTCGCGTTCGGTGAAGATGCCGACGAGACGTCGCGCCTTCTCCACCAGCACACACCCCGTACCATTCTTGTTCATACGTTCGATCGCGCCGCGTACTGTAGTATCCGGCGCCACACAAATGGCCGGTCTCAACGTCGCGAGCGCGCGAATCGGTTGCTGCAGGATTGCCGCACCCAAGCGCGCGGCGTCAGCCGCCCGTTCATCGGCAATCGCTTCTTCTTCGAGGATGATGTCTTCGTTCATACCAACCTCCGCGGGCAAACGGGGGATTTGAAGGGCGCGGATTATACCATGGCTTGTCAAGCCCGCCAGCCACACCGGCGCGCTCACCTTTGCTTTCCGGCAGGCTGGTGCTACATACCGCTTCCGGTCCATGACTCAGGCCTGGCGACAGTCGGTCGTTTTCGGGGATTAGCGCAGAGCAGCGAAGAAGCGAGGAGCCGGCGCCGGGGCTGCCAGGCGGCAGTGCCGGTGCGCTCGGCGGGTGCGTAACGATATGGCGCGTGGAACGGGTGCAGCAGCACTGGTGGAACGACGAGTAGAGGCAGACGAACGCGGCATGCGTCCGCGCGCCAGCGGGAAGTTCCTGCTCCGTGGCCCGGACAAGCTCTTCCTGCGCGGCGTCTCGTACGGCCCCTTCGCAGTCGGCTCGCACGGCCATCAGTTTCCGGAACGCGACATGGCACGACGCGACTTCGCGTTGATGCGCGACCTCGGCGCCAACTGCTTCCGCACCTTCACCCCACCACCGGAATGGCTGCTCGATCTTGCCGGGGAATACGACCTCGGCGTGCTGGTTGGGCTGCCATGGACACAACACGTCTGCTTCCTCGACGACCCCGGCGTCGCCGACGACATCCGCAAGCAGGTAACCGCCGGAGTCGATGCGTGCCACCAGCATCCGGCCGTCTTCGCCTTGCTCATCGGCAACGAGATTCCACCCGACGTCGTGCGCTGGCACCAACCCGAGCGCGTCAAGACGTTCCTCCACGAGCTGTACGACCTGGTGAAGCGCCTCGCGCCCGATGTACTGGTGAGCTACGCCAACTTTCCAACCACCGAGTACCTCGACCTCGACTTCCTCGACTTCATCTCGTTCAATATCTACCTGCATCGCGAGCGCGACTTCCGCCGTTATCTGTCACGGCTGCAGAATCTCGCCAAGGACAAGCCCCTGGTGCTGACCGAGTTCGGCATCGATTCGATCCGCGAGGGCACCGCCGAGCAGGCGCAGACCCTGTCGTGGCAGGTGCGCGCCGCCTACGAATCCGGCGTCGCCGGTACCGTGATCTTCTCGTGGACCGACGACTGGTTCACCGGCGGCTTTCAGATGGACGACTGGGCGTTTGGATTGGTGGATCGTGCGCGCCATAGGAAACCGTCGTACCAGGCAGTGCAGAAGCTCTATTCCGGTCAGCTCCCACCGCCGCTGGATCGCCCGCCGCGCATCTCGGTGGTCATCTGCGCGTTCAATGCCGAACGCACGATGGACGCGTGCCTGGCGTCACTGCGTGACCTGCGGTACCCCAACTACGAAGTCATCGTCATCAACGACGGGTCCACCGATCGCACGCTGGAAATATCACGACGCTATCCCGAGGTGCGGATCCTCTCGCAGGAGAATAAGGGGCTGAGCGTCGCGCGCAACGTCGGCTACGAAAACGCTAGCGGCCAGATCATCGCCTACACGGACTCCGATTGCGTGGTCGATCCCGACTGGCTCACCTACCTCGCCTACAAGTTCGTACACAGCGGCTTCGTCGCCGTCGGTGGCCCCAACCTGCCGCCGCCGGAAGAATCGCGCACCGCCGCCTGTGTGGCCGCGTCGCCCGGCGGTCCCGCCCATGTGTTGATCGACGACGAAGTGGCCGAGCACATCCCCGGATGCAACATGGCATTCTTGAAAACCGCGCTGGAAGAGATCGGCGGCTTCGACCCCATCCACCGCGCCGCCGGCGACGACGTCGACTTGTGCTGGCGCTTACAGAACCACGGCCATGCCATCGGCTTCAGCCCGGCAGCGATGGTTTGGCACTTCCGTCGCAATACAATCAAGGCGTACCTGAAGCAGCAGATGGGGTACGGCAAGGCGGAGGCGCAGCTCTACTTCAAGCATCCCTTCCGTTTCAACATGCTCGGGCAGTCGCAATGGATCGGCCGCATCTATGGCGACCTCGGCATGTCGCTGTTTTCGCGGCGGCCAATCATCTACCACGGCGTCTTCGGCCGCGGCTTGTTCCAGACGCTCTACGAACCATCGTCCTCGCTGCTCTCGTACCTGCCCTTCACGCTGGAGTGGACCCTGCTGAGCTTGGTGCTGTTCATCGGCGCAGCCATCGCCGGGCGCCACGAGTTTCTCGCCAGCATCCCCCTCCTCATCGCCATCGTCTGGGCGGCGGCACGCGCGCGGCGCGCCAAGGTCGACCCGCGCCACGACGGCATCGGCAGTCGCCTATTGATTACCGCCCTCATCTATCTGGGTCCGTTACTGCGTAGCCTGCAGCGCTACCTCTACCGCATCCAGGGCGCCACGAACGTCGCGCGTATTCAGTTCGAAGAACCCGGCCAGCGCCCGCGCGTGCAGTGGCGCAAGCGCCAGTTCTTCCTCTCCTACTGGTCGGATCGCGGCTTCGAGAAGGAGAATCTGCTGCACGCGCTGATGGAGTTCCTAGTGCCGCGCAAGTATCTGATCGCCATCGATCAGGGGTGGGACGACCGCGACGTCACCGTGTACCGCGGCATCTGGTCGAAGGCTGATGTGAAGGTGGCGGTTGAGAATCACGGCGGCAGCAAGCGCTTCTTTCGCATCCGCTGCCGCGTACGCGAGTCGTGGCTGGCGCGCGCCTCCGTGCTCGGACTGACGGCCATCGCCGGCATCGGCTGGTTCTCCGGACTCTGGGAGGTCGCGTTCGTCGCCGTCTTGCTCGGCACCCTGAGCCTGTTGGTGGTGAGCATCGACAACGTCCGCCTGGGGCGGACCATGTACCACGTGCTCGAAGTCGTCGCGAAGCTCATCGAATTGACCCCCGTGAAGAACGGGAAGAAGTGAGCGGGGCCGCACGCGGCCGGGACCGTCAGCGTCCTGCATGAACCTCATCCGACAAGTCGCGCGTTCCCTGCGCCCGTATCGCGGCGCGTTTACCTTCGCCATCCTGCAGGTGCTGCTGATCAGCGTCCTCGAAGTCCTCAAGCCGTGGCCGCTCAAGCTGGTAATCGACTACGTGCTGCCGCGCCAGCAGCCGCCGTGGCCGGTGCTCGGCGGGCTGAGCCCCCCCGCACTGTTGGCGGCGGCGACCGTCGGGCTCATTGCGATTTACGGCGCCTTGGGCGCGCTGAGTGTGATCAACAACTTCACCACCATCTCCATCGGCCAGGGCATGGTGAACGATTTGCGCAGCCGCGTGTACCAGCACCTGCAGCGCCTGTCGCTGTCATTCCATTCGCGCGCCGCCGTCGGCGATCTCATCTATCGCGTCACCGGCGACACCTATGCCATCCAGACACTGGCGATGAACGGCATCTTCCCGGTGCTCGCCGCCATCATGCTGCTGGGCGGCATGTTCATCGTGATGGTACGCCTCGACTGGGTACTGACCGTCGTCGCGCTGGGGGTCTGTCCATTTCTTTTTCTGGCCATCGTCTTGCTGAACCGCCGCATCACCGGCCTCGCGCACGCAGCGCGCGCGAGCGAGAGCGCCGTCTATCAGATGGTGCAGCGCGGCATGTCCGCCATCAAAGTCGTGCAAGCGTTCTCCAAAGAGGAAGAGGAGCACCGCGCGTTCGTCATGCAGAGCACGGCGAGCCTGCGCAGCAACCTGCGGCTGTACACGCTGCAGACCGCCTTCGGTGCCGGCACCAACCTGGTGCTGGCGCTCGGCACAGCCGCCGTGTTGTGGATGGGGGCGCAGCACGTGTGGAGCAACGTGCTCACGATTGGCGACATGGTCGTGTTCATCAGCTACCTGGCCTCGCTGTACGCACCGATCAACTCGATGATCCAGACGTACGGAACCGTGCAGGGCGCAAAGGCCAGCATGGAGCGGGTCACCGAGGTGTTGACCGCCGAGCAGACGGTGCCGGACGGTACGCAGCAGTTCGCTACGCCGCCGCGCGGCCACGTCCGTTTCGTTGATGTGTCGTTCGGCTACACCCCGGACCGCACGACGTTGCACGGCATCACCGTCGACGCGCACCCTGGTGAAGTGATCGCCATCGTCGGGCCCACCGGCGCCGGCAAAAGCACGCTGGTCAGTCTCATCCCACGATTCTACGACCCCACACACGGGCAGGTATTGATCGACGCTACCGACGTCCGCAGCTTGCAGCTGGCCGCACTGCGCGCGCAAATCAGCATGGTCTTGCAGCCGCCCATGGTGTTCCCGCTCAGCATTCGCGAGAACATCGGCTACGGCCGTCCGACCGCCAGCATCCAAGAGATTGAGCGCGCCGCGCAGATGGCGCAGGCCGACGGGTTCATCCGGCAGCTGCCGCAAGGGTACGATACCGTCATCGGCGAACAGGGTGCGACGTTGTCGGAAGGCGAGCGCCAGCGCATCACCATCGCCCGCGCCTTGCTGCGCGACGCGCCCATCCTGATCCTCGACGAGCCGACATCCTCGGTCGACACCGGCACCGAAGCGGCGATCATGGAAGCGGTTGAGCAGGTGATGCGCGGCCGTACCACGTTCGTGATCGCGCACCGCTTGAGCACCGTGCGGCGCGCGACGCAGATCCTGGTGATCCAGAACGGCACCATCATCGAGCGCGGCACGTTCGACGAGCTGCTGCAACGCGCCGGCTTCTTCCACGAGCTCTACGCCCGGCAGTTCGCCCCGCAAGCCGAACGCAGCGACCAACGGCCACTGTATCGGCTGGGGTCGCGATGAAGATCGTCGTTACCGGGCTGATCGCCACGTACCCGCTCGGCGGGGTCGCGTGGGACTACCTGGCCTACGTCAGCGGCTTCCGCCGCCTCGGCCACGACGTG
>Ga0209048_10006791_pt1 | contig 10654 bp, 8 predicted proteins | sample FrelakmetCRP12CR_FD_187146 | JGI IMG/M metagenome (GOLD analysis project Ga0209048, IMG submission 187146) | Freshwater lake sediment microbial communities from the University of Notre Dame, USA, for methane emissions studies - CRP12 CR (SPAdes)... | ecosystem: Environmental > Aquatic >... | reverse complement strand
CAAGGATGGAACCCGAACCGGTGTCAGCAGCTACAGAATCCCCCATCGAAATCAGCATCATTCTGCCCGCCTTCCAGGAGGAGCAGGGGATCCCGCCCCTTCTGATGCAGATCGCGGCCGTCATGGCAAAAATGAGGAGGCCCTACGAGATCCTCGTTGTCGACGACGGCTCCACCGACGGAACGGCCGCAAGGGCCCGCGAGGCCGGGGCCCGGGTCATCTCGCATCCTTACAACATCGGAAACGGGGCTGCCGTGAAAACGGGCATCCGCGAGGCCCGGGGCCGGGTGATCGTGATGATGGACGCCGACGGCCAGCACGAACCGGCCGACATCCCACGGCTCATCGAGCATCTCGGATCCCACGATATGGTCGTGGGGGCCCGCACGAGGGAATCCGAGACCAGTCTCCACCGCGATCTGGCCAACAAGGTGTACAACTGGTTTGCCTCCTACATCTGCAACCGAAAAATTGAAGACCTGACGTCCGGCTTCCGGGCGATCAAGGCCGATGCGGCCCGGGCTTTCCTCTACCTGCTGCCGAACACGTACTCCTACCCGACGACGCTCACCCTGGCCATTGTCCGCTCCGGCCGGAGCCTGAAGTACATTCCCGTGAGAACGGTGCGGCGGGTCGGCCGAAGCAAAATCCGGCTCTTCCGGGACGGCACCCGGTTTTTCCTCATCATCCTGAAAATAGCGACCCTCTTTTCGCCCATGAAGGTCTTTCTGCCGGTGAGTGCGCTCATGTTCCTGACGGGTGTGGGGTACGGCCTGATCCGGATCTTCTATTTAGACACCCGGTATGGCCCCACGTCGGCCATGCTGATGACGATGGCCGTGCTGGTGTTCATGGTGGGCCTGGTTTCCGAGCAGGTCGCTCAGATGCGGTTCGACCGGAGTGAATCCCTTCGGGGCCCGCAGGGTGGAAAGGAGGGGCCCTGAGAGGCCCGGTGTTCGCCAGATGATCCATATTTTCATCGGAACGAAGGCCCAGTTCATCAAGATGGCTCCCGTGATGATGGAGATGAATCGTCGAGGGATGCCTTACCATCTCATCGAGACGGGGCAGCACGCCGCACTTACCGCCGACCTGATCGATGAGTTTGGTCTCCGGGGATCCGACACGCGACTGAGGACCGAATCGACCAACATCGCAACAATCGGCCAGGCTGCCCTCTGGACGTCGAAGACATTCCTTCACCTTTTATCGTCGCCGGAAGTCATAACAGGGGAAATTTTCCGCGGTGAGAGCAAGGGGATTTGCCTGATCCACGGAGACACCCTGACCACACTCTTCTCGCTTCTCTATGCCAGGCGCTGCGCTATCCCCGTTGCCCACGTCGAAGCGGGCCTCAGAAGCTTTCACCTTCTCGATCCCTTCCCGGAGGAGCTGATCCGGCTGGCGGTCATGCGGTACAGCGACATCCTTTTCGCTCCCTCGGACTGGGCGATGGGAAATCTCTCCCGGATGGGTTATGGGGACAAATCGATCACTGTCCGCGGCAATACCGTGGTGGACACGATCCGCTTCGCTCGTGCCCGTTACAGCGGGAAGGACAGGTCGGGCGAGCCTTACGTCATCGTCACGATCCACCGAGTGGAAACCCTCTATTCGTCAACCCGCATGAATACGGTCATCACGTTCCTCGAGGAGATCGCGAGGCAGCGCCGGGTGCTCTTCGTCCTCCACGAGCCGACGCGCAAACAGCTCGAGCGGCGCAACCTTCTCGGCCGCCTGCAGCGAAACAGCCGCGTCGAAATGATGCCCCTGCAGCCCTACCTGAAATTCCTGGATCTCCTGGCGGGCGCCGAATTCGCGGTTACCGACGGCGGCAGCATCCAGGAGGAATGTTACAGCCTTAATATCCCCTGTCTCATCATGCGGGCCAAGACGGAACGTATGGAGGGGCTGGGTGAAAACGCGATGCTTGCCGGTTTCTCCCGGGAACGATTTGAGGATTTCCTGAAAGCCCTGCCGGGTCTCAGGCGGCGGGGGGCGGACGACAAGGGCGTATCCCCCTCGAGCATCATCGTGGATCACCTGGAGAAATATCTGGAACGTCATGGCTGAGCCCCTTACCCATTTCTCCGTGATCGTACCCGTGTACAACGGCGCGGAGACCCTCGACGCCTGCCTGACGGCGCTCATGGAGCAGAATTACCCGAGAGAGCGCTTCGAGGTCATCGTGGTGGACGACGGGTCGACGGATGATACGGCACAGATCGCGATAAAATTCGGCGTGCGATTGATCCGTCTGGGATCCAACCAGGGGAGAATTGTGGCGCGCAACACAGGGGCTCAAGCGGCCCGATTCGAGACCCTGATCTTCAACGACGCAAGGGTCACGCCCGAGCGGGAGCTTCTGGCGAAGATCAGCGATCGAGGATACGAGCCTCTCTTGCCCGACGGCAAGGATTACGATGGCAGCCTCTGGGGGTTTGCCCGGTTCTTCTACCTCTTGAGATGCAGGCTCTACACCCCCTATTACCCCCTCTCAAAGGATCGGGGCGATTTCTGGATCACAACGGAGAATTTCGACCGGGCACCCAAGGGGACGGGCTGCTTCGTCTGCAGCCGTGAGCGATGGATCACGAACCAACCGGAAACGTCCGACCGGGAAACGAGTGATGACACCCGAATTCTGAGAAAGATTGTCGCGACGAAACCGATTCTGCGCACCGTCGCTGCATCAGCCCGTTATCAGCAGAGGACCGGCTTCCTGGCCGTTATTCCGCACACGTTCCGGCGTGGGCCCCTCTTCGCAGATTATTACCTGCGGCCGGGGGGTCGCTACTTTGTTCTATATGCCGGGCTCTGGGGATTCATTCTCCTGTCGCTGCTGCTGGCCGGACTGAATCCTTGGTACGGGGTACTTTCGGCAGGTCTGACCCTCACCGCATTTACGGGCGTTGTCATCTATTTAAGCCGTTGCTGGAGCGACATATTTGTTGTGGCTGTGTGTCTGCCCGCCATCGCGGCTGCCTTCGGACTCGGAATTCTGAGGTGGCAGATCCTGTGTTTTTTCGGAAAGAGGTGATATCATCACATTATCTCTTTTTTTCCCATCACGAAAAAGGTCCGATATTTTGAAGCCTACGCCAAAATCCTTCTTGCAGAAAATGCGAAATCGCGCAGTTTCGGATTACAGTCGGTGCATTCTGGAGTGCCTGGAACCCTCCGACCGGGAGATATCCCTGTTGGATTGCGGCTGTGATAATGGCGACTGGACGCTGAAGTTGGGCGCAAGGGTCGGAAGGGTCCGCCTCTACGGGATTGAAATCGTGGATGAAAGAAGGAAAATGGCCCTCCAGAAAGGGGTTATTGCGAAAACGGGCGACCTTAATGAGCCCTTTTCGTTTGAGGACGACTTTTTCGAGATCGTCCATGCCAATCAGGTCATCGAGCACCTGAAGGATACCGATCATTTCATAAAGGAACTCTGGAGAGTCCTTAAGCCGGGGGGATACGCCGTCATCTGCACCGAAAATCTGAGCAGTTGGCACAATATCTTCGCCCTCATCTTGGGGTGGCAGCCTTTTTCCCTTTCCAATGTGTGCGAAAAACACTTCCAGATCGGAAACCCGCTTGCGATACATCACGGAGAGGCCCCGTCGACGCCGCAGAGCTGGCAGCATCACCGTGTTTTTGCATACCGCGGCTTGAAAGACGTATTCGTTGCACATGGATTCGAGGCGGAGCCTATCCAGGGGTCCGGATATTTTCCACTACCGGGACGTTTGAGCAAGCTGGACCCGCGGCATGCCGCTTTTCTTACTCTGAAAGTCAGAAAGACGAGCAAGCATCAACAGGGGCTCAAGTAAGTGACAGCATCCTATGCCGGCAGCCCATCAACCGGGCATTCACGCGCTTGGCGTTCTGAATTGACGGGAACCGTATGCGCATGAAAATGGTCTTCTCCCTCATCCTCACGCTGGTTATTGCCGGCGGCATCGGGCTTTATCTGGTTCATAACCCCGAACTCGTCGCGCTCGTTTATGAGATCTCACTGCGCCATGCGATATGGCTCGTTCTGATGTGCGTTCTGACTTTCGGGACAAGCGGCCTCTATCTGAAAGTGTTTGCAGGCAAGTTCGGCATGAACCTCCGCCCACGGGAATGGTTCGGGCTGACCGTTGTAACGACCATGGGGAATTACCTCACCCCCTTTTCAGGAGGGCTGATCGCGCGCGCAGGCTATCTGAAACATCGACACGCCTTTTCCTATACCCGCTTTCTGGCAATGATGGCTGCAAACTACCTGATCGCATTCGCCCTCATCAGCCTCACCGGGATTGTCACCCTGCTCACGTTGCCGGAAAAACAGGATGAATCATGGCTCGTACTCATTTTCTTTTTTGCGATCCTGATCACAGTCTGGCTTGTATCCATCTTTCCTTCCATCACGATGGGCAGCAAGAACCGGCTGGTGCTTCTCGTGCAACGAGCTACCGAGGGCCTTGACATCATACGCAGGGACCCGGTGCTTCTGGGGAAGCTCATCGTCCTGACCTTGATGAATATCCTGATCGGGGCGCTCCTCTTTTTCGTCGCATTCATATCCCTGGGATCGATGCTTCCCTTTCGTGTGGCACTTCTTATTTATCTCTTGACCACATTTACACTGCTGATCAGTATCACCCCGGGAAATTTCGGAATCCAGGAAGCCGGGACCAGTATAGCCGCAGCGATCCTTGGAGCTGGGGTGGAAATGGGGTTGATGGCATCCCTTATTATTCGGGCGGCGACCATTCTTTCGGCATTTTCACTGGGACCTTTCTTCAGCTACCTCCTGTCGAAGGAGCTGATCGCGAAGCGGGATTGCGGAGCGGATTAAGGAAGAAGGCCGGCCGCCGGGAAAACGGCAATACGCGTAAGCGGCGGGTCGTGGCAGGGATCACAGACAGAAACGGCGGCTCTTGCCTGTGTGCAGGACGACAACATGCTGACAAAGGATAACGGCTTCACGTTTTCGCGGCGGTTTCCGGTCTCCTTCGACCGGGAGGCGGCCTTCGCCTTTTTCGCGCTGTTTATCACCCTGCTTCTGGTCTACTCGAACAGCTTCCGGGGCGAGTGGCACTTTGACGATTTTCTCACGGTCGTCGATAACCCGAACGTCCGTCTGCAGACGGTAAACTGGGACGATCTGAAGAAATCATTTTACGGACCGACCTACGGGACGGACAGCCAGAGGATTGCCCGCCCCGTCGCCTACGCCAGCTTCGCTTTGAATTATCTCTTCGGCGGAACGGACGTCATCGGTTACCATGTCGTCAATTTCGTCATTCATTTTGCCGCAGCCTTTTTCCTGTTTCTCCTGATCAGGGTGACACTTACACTGCCGACCATGAAGGAGCGGTATGGCAGCATCGCCTACCCCGTCGCCCTGCTGTCAGCGTTCCTCTGGGCTACAAGCCCGCTGCACGTCCACGCCGTCACAATCATCGTTCAGCGGATGGCGAGCCTGGCGGGGTTGGGTTATGTCATGTCCCTCTACTTCTACGTAAGGGCGCGAACGGCAACAACCGGAAGAGGTGCAATCGCATTCTTTCTGCTCAGCGGCACAGGCGCCCTGGTGGCCTTCGGCACGAAGGAGAACACGGCCGTGTTGCCGATTGCCCTTTTGCTCTACGACCTCTTTTTCATCCAGGGGATTTCGGCGGATTCCGCGAAGAAAACCCTGAAATGGGCGGCCCTGCCTTTTGCAATCGTGCTGGTGCTGGGGTGGCTCTACACAGATTTCTCTATGGAGCGTGCCGTCTACGAGTCCGGGGTGAGACCCTTTTCGCCGGTGGAGCGGCTCATGACACAGGGGAGGGTTCTCTTTTTCTACGTGTCTTTGCTTCTGTACCCCATCCCTTCTAGATTGACGCTTCTTCACGATATCAACATTTCGCGCACGCTCTTCGATCCGTGGACAACATTGGCCGCAATCGTTGGGATTGTTCTCTGCCTGCTTTTTACCGCCCTGAAGGCAAAGAAATACCCCCTGCTCTCATTCGCCATCCTCTTCTTCTTCCTGAATCACCTCGTGGAGGGGACGGTGATTCCCTTGGAGCTTATCTTCGAGCACCGCAACTACATTCCATCGATGTTCTTCTTCGTGCCGATAGCGTTCGGGATTTTCCGCTGCCTGGACTATTTCTCCTACAGCAGGGGCTTTCAGGTTTTCCTGGCCGCAGGCTTCGCACTGCTCCTGGCTTTCCAGGGGCACACGACCTTCGAGCGAAACGACATTGTCCGGTCCGATGTCCATCTCTGGCTCGACAATGTCAGGAAGGCCCCCGACCTCAGCCGCCCCCGCATCAATCTGGCAAAGCAATATTATGAAGCAGGGATGTACGAGGAGGCCGTGCGCGAGATGAAAACCGCCGAAGAGCTGAACCGGGACACCAATCTCAGGCAGATCGGCCTCGCATCTTACAATTTGGGGGTCTACTACCTCTACCAGGCAAAGGATATCGACCGTGCCGAGCAACAGTTTCTCAAGGCCCTGGAGCGATTCCCGGGTCACGCCTCCGCAATCGTAGGCCTGGCAACGGTTCACCTCAGAAGGGGGAATGTAGAAAAGGCATGGGTCCTCATGCAGGAGCATGCGCCCAGGCACCGCAACGACGTGGAGATGATCAACGGTTACGGGCTGGTGCTCCTGAAAAAGGGAAACCCGCAAGGTGCTCTCAAGGCGGCAGCAAGATCCATTGAACTGAAATGGGACGACCCCAAACCATGGGAGATATCGGGAGAGGCATGGCGGATGCTCGGGCAGTGGCAGAAGGCCGCCCAGTGCTGGGAAGAGGCCCTGCGCCTGAACCCGGTTAACCAGCGAGCGCAGCTGGCCCTCGTGGAACTCTACGACCGGTTGAAGGACGGGCCAGCCCTTTCCCGCATGGCGGCGCGATGCATGGCGCTCAAGGGTACAAAGCCCCTGGATGAATGGCTTGCCGAACTCGCCGGTGATTCCGGGGTGTCGGCCTATGAGGTGAATCCCGGGATGCTGGGCCGGATTATTCAGAGGGAAATCGGCAGGGAGTTGACTCGGAGGAGATGATTGAGGGTGGTGCGTTTTATGAGGTCGCGCTATTTCGGCAACAGCCACACACCGCTGTTGGTGCCCGGCACGCCGCCTATGCCTGAGGCAATAATTTTGATGTCCGACGAAGCCCCCGCGAGTGAAAAACTCAGGGTGTAGTCTCCCACACTTGTCGTGTTGCCGACGGCTAAGACAAGGCTGCTGGCGCCCGGCGGCGAAGCATTCTCCAGGAAAAGCCTGGCGTAATTTATGGAGAGACGGGCCTTGCCCTCCGTCACGGCCTGAAGAGCCGCTTTGTTCTGTGATGCCCGGGTGATATCGTAGTATTTGGGAACGGCAATAGAGGCGAGGACCCCGAGGATGACGAGAGTCGCTATAAGCTCGATCAGGGTAAACCCCCTCTGAGAACGGCGCAAAGACATAGACGAGTTACAGCCTCATTCCTGTATTTTACAACCGGAACAAACCCGCAATCGCCGTCTCTGCAACACGCGAACGTTCTCTGAGGACCCATTGCCCTCGTCCCCGAAAGGATGATCGATACGACGAAAGGCCGCTGGAAGCGGCGACCTCCGTCCGTCGATCCTATTTGAAAAGATACGCGCGAAAGCGGTTATTGCGGTAGCAGCCAGCTGCTGACGTTAGTTCCTTTTACGCCACGTGCAGCAACGCCTGTCGCTCTTACCCTGATTTCATTAGCTGTTGTTGCGGCTTCATAGGCTAAGGTGTAATCCCCAGCGTCAAGTAAAGCTGGGGATCCGGCAGCCTGAAGTCTAAGTTTTTCCGAGGTAAGGTTTGTCGTACCGGTCAGAAGATTCCTTGCAAATTGGTTTGACAGCCTGGATTTCCCCTCGGCGACGGCCTGCATGGCGGCTTTGTCCGATGCGACAGTCGTCAGGTCCATGAACCTGGGAATGGCGACGGCCGCCAGAATGCCCAGGATCACCAGCACGGCAATGATTTCGATCAACGTAAAACCTTTCTGATTACTCACTTTCGATCGCCTCCTTGACATGGTCACAAGCCCTCCTTCACTTTGTAGATTTCTCTCTCTTCAGACTCCAACAACCCCATTTATCGCACGTTTGTGCGGCGACCGGGTGGCACACCAGATTCCCCAACCAGGTGTACCTGTCCGAAAGGTGGCGCATTCTAAACTATTTCGTCCCGTATTTCCACAGTTTTTCAGCCTCCAGGGCCCCTGGAGATCATCCCCGCACTGCCTGCCGGCCTGCTGAAACATGCAGGGTTAAAACCCCTGGTCTACGGGTGATCCATCACCACCGACGGATGCCGGTCCTTCAAAATAACCTGCACAACGTCGGAGCATCATCCGTGCCACGGGGAAAGGCAGTCAACCCGTAAAATAAAAAGGCCGCGGGGTTTCAGCACCTTGAACATGCTTTTTCCGTGCCGGGAGGACTCACCGGACCTATTTCCGGCAGGGAAAACTGACATAAATTGTTGTAATGTCTACATATTATGTAGATTTTCGGATCGTTGTGACGTCGATGTCGTACTTTTTCACCCGGTGCCAGAGGCTTCGCTCCTTGATCCCCAGGATCTGGGCGGCCTTGACCTGGACCCCGTCGGCCCGGGTGAGGGCATCGATGATAAACCGCTTCTCGATCTCCGCAAGCCGGTCATCGATGCTGGCCTGCTCGGAAACCTCCTGTATGGCCTGACCCACCAGCCCCCCGGAGACCTGTACCGGAAGATGCTGGGGCTCGATAATACCATTTTCCGTCATGACGGCTGCCCGTTCGATGACGTTCTTGAGTTCCCGGACGTTGCCGGGCCAGTGGAACCCCATGAGGGTCTGCAGGGCCTTCGGCGATATCTCCGCCGTTTTCGGCGCCGTTTCAACGAAGCCCTGGGCGAGAGAAGGAATATCCTCCCGGCGCTCTCTCAGGGGGGGAAGGTGGAGGGAAAAGACATTGAGACGGTAGAAAAGATCTTCCCTGAATTTCCCTTCCTGGACAATTTTCATGAGGTTCTTGTTCGTCGATGCGATGAAGCGGACGTCGACCCGGATCGTCTTTGTCCCGCCCACCCGCTCGAACTCCTTTTCCTGCAGGACCCGAAGCAGTTTGGCCTGGGTCGTGAGCGGCATATCGCCTATCTCGTCCAGAAGAATGGTGCCCCCGTGGGCCAGCTCGAACTTGCCCCGTTTCTGAGTCGTGGCGCCCGTGAAGGACCCCTTTTCGTGGCCGAAAAGCTCGCTCTCCAGAAGGCCCTCGGGAATGGCGACACAGTTGAGCTTGATGAAGGGGCCCTCCTTTCGGAGGCTATGCTGGTAAATGCCCTGGGCGACGAGTTCTTTTCCCGTGCCGCTCTCCCCCGTGATGAGGACCGTGGCGTCCGTCGGGGCCACCTTGAGGATCTGGCTGAAAATCCCCCGTATGACCTTGCTCTGCCCGATGATCTCGGGAAAGAGCTCCCGGGCCTCCACCTTGGAGAGCATGCTCGTGACCTGCTCGAAGATGAGGTTGAACTGGCTGATGTCGTCGGCCTTGTGATCCACGGCGCTCTGGAGCTGGGATTTCGGAAAGGCGGGCAGGTTCTCCGCGTCCCGGATGAACTTCTTGATGGGTCTCAGGATCAGCCAGGTCACGAGCAGCGCGCACAGGAAGGTGAACAGCCCGATGCCGATCCCCCAGGACTTCAGAAGCCATGGCGTCTCAACGTTGTACTTCGCGTAGAAATCGACGATCTGATAGGTGACGATCACGGCAAAGATCGTGATGCCGCTGAAGATGATGGGGATCAGGACATAGAGACTGATCTGGAACCGTGATTTCTGCATACCGGCCTTAAAATCCCTTGGTGGCGACCTTGGTCAGGTCCCACATGGGCAGGAAGACGGCGAGGGCAAAAAACCCGACGACAAAGGCAAGCCCCACGACCAGGATCGGCCCGATGGCATCGGAGAGGCGTTTTACCGCGAAGGCCACCTCGTCATCGTAGTGGATGGAAACGGCCTGGAGCATCTCGTCGAGTTGGCCCGACTCCTCCCCGATCGCAACCATCTGGATGACCATGGGGGGGAAGTACCGGGCCGTGCTGAGAGGCCCCGAGATCCCCCGTCCCTCCTCCACCCGGTCCCTCACCTTGTCGAACTCACGGGAAATGGCCGTGTTCCCGATCGTTCCCGACAGGATCTGCAGGGAATTCATGACAGGGACACCGCTTGCCTGGAGAATGGAGAAGATGCTGGCAAAACGGGACATGGCCCCCTTCATGAAGAGAGGCCCCAGCAGTGGGATCCGCAGCAGGAACGCGTCCCTCACGAAGCGCCCCTGGTCCGTCTTGAAATAATAACTTGCGCCCGCAATCAGGGCAATGAGCAGGACAAGGGTGAAGACCCAGTAATCCGTCATGAGATGGTGAAGAAAGAGGCTCACCTTCGTCGGCCAGGGCAGGTCAAGACCCGCCTTGGCGAAGATGCCCACGAAACGGGGGATGACATAGTTGAGAAGCACAAAGAAGGCGATCCCCAGGGCCGCGACGACGATGATCGGGTACTGGAGGGCCGATTTCACATCGGACTTGATCTTGTGCTCGTGCTCGAGGATGTAGATCAGCCGCTGCAGCACCTCCGGGATGGTTCCGCTGGCCTCGCCG
>Ga0209048_10006790_pt1 | contig 10654 bp, 9 predicted proteins | sample FrelakmetCRP12CR_FD_187146 | JGI IMG/M metagenome (GOLD analysis project Ga0209048, IMG submission 187146) | Freshwater lake sediment microbial communities from the University of Notre Dame, USA, for methane emissions studies - CRP12 CR (SPAdes)... | ecosystem: Environmental > Aquatic >... | reverse complement strand
CGGCTCGGCACCGTTGAAGATCAGGCGGATGCGTTCGAGACTCACGCCCTCCAGCGTCTTGTCCGCGAGGGCGCGCAGGCAATGCCGATAGCCGAAGTTCGGCGAGCAGGTAATCGTGACACCCTTGTCCGAACACCACTTGAGCCACAGCAGCGCCCGTCGCACGAACAGGTCGGTGGGCATCAGGTGCTGGCGAATGCCGCAGTACATCATGATCAGGTGGAAACCGATCAGACCCATGTCGTGCGTGAGCGGCATCCAGCTCAGCGAGACGTCCTGCTCGGTGAATTCGGCCGCGCGCCGCGTGCCCTCGGCATTCGCGAGGATGTTGGCGTGCGTGAGCACGACGCCCTTCGGCTCGCTGGTTGAACCCGAGGAGAACTGGATAAATGCCACGTCGCCCGCCGCCACGCGCGCCGTGACCCCTTCGCGCGAAATGTCGTCGAGCTGGTCGACCAGGAACGTGCGCGGCTTGAGCGCTGTCCACGCCTGCGGCTCGCCAATCGTCGCGGCAAACGTGGCCAGGCGTTCACGCAGCTTCTTGTCCGTATAAAGAACCGGCGAGCCGAGCTGTTTCGCGATGCGCAGCAACTTGTGCTTATGCTCGTCGCTGACGCCGACGGCCACTGGCACTGGCACGATGCCGCCGTAGAGGCACGCCCAGTAGGCGTCGATGAACTGCTCGTTGCTCGAGACGTGCAGGATGAGCTTGTCGCCCGGCTTTGCGCCGATGCGCTGCAGGTGGTACAGGATGCCGAGCGCGCGCTGGCGCAGCTGCGACAACTTGAGTGTCTTCTCGGCTCCTTCGCCCTCGAGATACACGATCGAGGCCGGGCCGCGGCTGCGGTCATCGAGCATCTCGGGCAGCGTCTGGTATTTGATCATCGCGTCTCAACTCGCATGTAGAGGTCCTTTGCCGTCCGCAGGTTGATTCGGGCCTCCATGGCGAGGGGCCCCGAGTCGACGGCGCTCAGGCGAAAGCGCCGCGCGGCGCTGTTCAGGTGCAGCATCATCTCGTAGATGGAGAAGTTCTCGCCGATGCAGTGCCGTGGACCCGCGCCGAACGGGAGGTAAGCGAACTTGTGCCTCGCCTCGACGCGCGCCGGATCGAAGTGGCCAGGGTCGAAAGTCTCTGGGCTCTCCCAGAAGGTGGGGTGGCGGTGGATCATGTAGGGGCTCAGGAAGACGTCCGTGCCAGGCGGGACCTCGAAGCCGCCGAGCCGGTCGGGGCCGATGGTGCGGCGGGTGAGCAGCCAGCCCGGCGGGTACAGGCGCATCGACTCCTGGATCACCTGCATCGTGTAGGGGAGGCTCTCGAGCTCGGCATAACTGGCGAGCCCGATGTCTCCCGCGCGGTCCTGCTCGGCGTACACCCGCGCCTCGACCTCCGGGTGGCACGAGAGCAGCCACCACGTGAAATTGAGCGCGCTCGCCGTGGTCTCGTGGCCTGCGACCACGAGCGTCAAGATCTCGTCCATCAGCTCGCGCTCGCTCATGGTCTCGCCGCTGTCCGGGTCCCTCGCCTCCATCAGCATCTGCGTGAAGTCGAAGTGCCGCGTGTTGGTCGCGCGCCGTGCGCGCACCAGGTCCAGGACGTGCCGGCCGAGCTGGCGGAACTGGTAGGCGAAACGCGGGTCGCGCTTCGACTCACGGGTCACCATCATGAAGGGATTGTCGCGCAGATCGCGCACCAGCTTATCGACGTCCTCGCTGAAGATCGCGTGCAGGACCACGGTGAGCGTGAGTTCACTCATCGAATCCGTGATGTTGACGGGTTCGCCACGCCTCGCCGACGCTTCCCAGCGATCGAGCAGGCTCTCGCTCTGAGTGCGGATGACGCCGGCAAATTTTTCGACGACCTTGCGATGAAAAGCCGGCTGCATCATGCGTCGCTGGCGGCGCCAGAACTCCCCTTCGCTGGTCATGATGCCGTTGCCTAGCAGCAGCGCGACCCGGTCGATGCCCGTGCCTTTGGCGTAGTTACGGTGATTGGTCACCAGCACGCGCTTGACATCGTCCGGATGGTGAATCACCCAGGTCCATGCGTTATGGCGTGGTCCGAAGACCCGATAGATATCGCCGAATGCCTTGAACCATCGCTGCATCAGCTCAATGGATTCGTCGGACGAACCCACGTCATGCTCTTCGACAGGGCTTGGTGGCCAGTGCCCCGCGTCCGTGTGCTGTGAAATGGTTGTCACCATGGGCGGGTGGCGTGACTGGGGCAGGCGGGCGGAGAATCCGGGCCTATGCCCTCAATTATCGTACTACATGCGCCACTGCCGGGTCATGAGTGCGCACAGCGCGATAGTTACCTACTCGCCGCGCTGCCCTACGCGAAGCGCCTGGATCTGGAGCGGCGCGACCCTGCGCAGCGCCGCGCCACGCTGGCCGGCATTGCGCTCGTGCTCGCGCTGGCGGCAAGGCTCAGGGGCGAGCCGGCGCGGGCGGCGGACCTGCGCTTTCCTGGAGATGGCAAACCCTTTCTCGACGGCGGGCCGTTCTTCAGCGTCTCGCACACGACGGGGCGGGTGGCCTGCGCAGCGAGTCTCGATCTCGAGTGCGGTCTGGACATCGAATACTCGGCGCCCGAGAGATCGTCTGATCTTGCCAGGGCCGAACGGCTGCGTCGCTGGACGGCTGTGGAGGCGGTGCTGAAGGCCGCGGGAGTCGGGCTCAGGAATGCGACCGAGGTCGGGCTGGCGCCAGACCTGAAGACCGCCATGTTCCGGGGCGCGACGCATTACCTTCAGTCGTTGTCCGTGACGGCGCGCGTGATCGCACACCTGGCGGCGCTGGCGCCGCCTGATTCGGTCACGATCGAGGCGTTTCCTGCAGAGCTCGGCGTGCCTCTCCCTTGAGGGCCGTGAGGCGCTCGGCCATCTGCTTCTGCGTGCGCGCAAGGCCGTCGGAATCCATCGCGCGTGGCACGTGCACCGGCTCTCCGTAGGCGATGACGACGCGGCTGAAGGGCAGTGGCAGCTCGAAGCGGTCCCAGGTTCTGAATGTCCAGGTGTGGGAGGCCGCGACGCTGACCGGCAGGATCGGCTTGCCGGTGATCTGCGCGAGCAGCACCGCCCCTGGCTTGAATTCGTGCACCGGCCCGTGCGGTCCATCCGGTGTGATCGCAGGCGAGATCTGCTGCTTGACCACGGTCTCGTAGTAGTCACGCAGGGCGCGCGCCCCGGTGTGTGTCGAGGAGCCGCGAATCACGTGGCCACCGGCTCTGCGCACGAGCATGGCAGGTGCCGTGCCGTCCACCGAGGGGCTGATCAGGAACCCGATTTTCAGCCCGTCGGGAGTCAGGTCGAGCAGGGCGCGAGCACCGAACAGCGAGTGCTGGTGCCAGTACACCGGGATGACGGCCTTCGCGCTCGAGACGGCCGCCCGTGCTGCCTCCAGCCCGATCACGCGATGCACGCGGCAGGTGCTCCAGAACATCCGCACGAGCCCCCACGCCAGAACGACGGCCACGCGGTAGACGAACCTGCGGGCCGGGGTGAGCCGCCGCCCGCCCTTCGTCACCCGACGATATAGCGTGTTGCGCAGTTCCTCCGCGGGCTCCGGCCCGGACGAATCGTCACTCATGGGTCGCTGGCGTGGTGCGCAGGCGCGAGTGCGTTCATGAGATCGCCGCGACCGCCGGCGTCCAGGCAGGAGGAACTCGGCCGGAGGTGTGCGCGTGATGGTGTGCCGTTGGCGCGGTCACGATCGGGGTCCCGTTGCGAAGTGCTCATAGTACCCGGTGACCGCCCTAATCGGTGCCAGTCAATCGCGAGCGCGGCGATGGCAGGACGACTGCGGTCTGCCAGATCGCGTGAGTCGCACGGTCAATCGCATCGACGTGATGTGCGCAATCTGCCGCGCATTTGCACCGAGTCCCTGAGTGATTCCGCTCGACGCGCAGACCCGGGAGGCAGGTCCGACACGCGGTGTCGGCGCGCACGCCGGGACGCGCCGCAGTTGTAGACCGGCGTCTGCGCGAGTCGCGCTTTTCCGGATTCGCCCGCAGTCGATCGTGGCAGAGTCAGCGGCCGGGATCGGTGCCGCGGGAGCGCAGCGGCCGACGCGGCATACGCAGCTCTCTCGGCTCCGGCGCGCGGCGGTCTTGCGCTTCACCAAATGGGTCAATGAATACAGTAAGTTAGCTTGCATTCCTGATTGTCTATGTCAGAATGTCGCGCAACCGCCTGCGGCAGCAGCTCTTGAAATTGTGGGCCAGGTCCGCCGTGCCTGACGCTGTGCTGACAGACTGAGACGACAAGACAGGGGGAGTCCGAGTAGCGCAATGGCCATTTCCCCGCCCACCGGCGGCGACGAGCAGGACAATACTGACTTCCTCGCCACCCAGCTGGTCTTCGGCAACGGCGGCCGCCCGACGGTCGGGCTCGATGTTCTCGTCACCAAGATTTCGGTCGATTTCCAGACGCTGGGTAGCGAGAGCGGCGACAACTGCATCAGGCGCAATCTCGATGCACTGCGCGACGTCACCGGCGTCGATGCGATCTGCATCGCACTGTTCGATACCGAGAAACAGACCGTCGAGCGCGTCGCGAGCGCCACGGGCCTGCTGGCACCCTTCGACCCGCAGGTGATGAAGGGCGATGCGCTCGAGCGCATACCGTTCCTCGCCGGAAAACTGGGGCACCTGCGTCTCGTCGAATTCCGCGACACGCTCGCGCCGCGACATGAGCACGCGGTGGACGCGGCACGTCTGGCAGAGATCAATGTGCGTTCGGCGCTGTGTTGCGGGTTCTCGCTCAATGGACGCGTCTGCGGCTTCATGGCACTGTGCTCGTCGCAGCCGCGCAGCGCTGGCTGGGACGCGAACCTGCACCTGATGCTGAAGCTCCTCGGCTCGAGTTTCGCGACGGGCCTCGAGCGGCTGCGAGTGCAGCGCTACCTCGGCAAGCTCGAGGAGCGCAATGCGCTCTCGCTGCCCTCGGCCAATGACGGGCTGTGGGACTTCGACGTCGAGAACAACACGGTCTATTTTTCCCCCCGCTGGCGGCAGATGCTCGGCTATGACCAGCATGACCCGCACGTCTCACCCGACTGGCGTCGACTCGTTCATCCGGACGACATGGCACGGGTTCAGGCCCTGATCCGTGATCACATCGCGGGCAAGGTCCCCATGTTCGAGAGCGTGCACCGCATGCGCCACACGAGCGGCGAGTGGCGCTGGGTGGTGAGCCGTGCCAAGGCGCGTGTCGATCCGACCGGGCGGCTGCGCCGCCTGGTGGGCGTGGAGTTCGACATTACCGAGCGCAAGCTCTATGAGGACGCGCTGTTCAAGGAGAAGGAGAGTGCGCAGATCACGCTGCAGTCGATCGGCGACGGCGTGATCACGACCGATGGACACCTGGTCGTCGAGTACCTGAACCCGGTGGCCGAAGAGCTCACGGGCTGGCGCTTCGAGGAGGCGCAGGGCAAGCACATCGACGACATCTTCCGGGGCTTTCACGAGGAGACTTGCGAGCCCCTCGAGAACCCGCTCTCGGTGGCCATCCGGCGCGCGCGCGCGATCAAGTCGGTGCGGCCGACGCTGCTCATCAAGCGCGACGGTAACGAGATGTACATCGAGAGCACTGCCTCGCCGATCCGCGACGGCTCGGGAGCCGTCTGCGGCGGCGTGCTGGTCTTCCACGACGTGAGCGAGAGTCGCGAGCTGAACCGCAAGCTGTCTTATCACGCGAGCCACGACATCCTCACCGGCCTGGTCAACCGGCGCGAGTTCGAGCAGCGGCTCGAGCGCGCGCTGCGCAGCGCCAAGGCGCGTGAGACCGCCTATGCGCTCTGCCACCTCGACGTGGACCAGTTCAAGATCATCAACGATACGTGCGGCCACAGTGCGGGCGATGCGCTGCTCGGGCAGGTCGGTGCGTTGCTGAAGACCAAGATTCGCTGGCGCGATACGCTCGCCCGCCTCGGCGGCGACGAATTCGGCGTGCTGCTCGAGAGCTGCTCGCTCGATGAGGCGCTGCGCATGGCGGACCTGCTGCGTGAGACGATCCGCAACTACAAGTTCGTCTGGGAGGAGCGCACCTTCCGTCTCGGTTGCAGCCTTGGCGTCGTGCCGATCACGGGCGACAGCGAGGACGTCGCGGCGCTGCTCTCCGCCGCCGACAGTGCCTGCGCCGCGGCGAAGGAGGCCGGGCGCAACCGCGTCTACAGCTTCCAGGAAAACGACATCGACCTGATGCGCCGCCGCCGCGAGATGCAGTGGGCTGCGCGCATCAACAACGCGCTCGAGGAGTCGCGCTTCGAGCTGTACCGCATGACCATCCAGCCGCTGCAGAAGCCGGACTGCGGCGCGCACTACGAGCTGCTGCTGCGCATGAAGGACGAGAACGGCAAGATCGTCTCGCCGGACAACTTCATCCACGCGGCGGAGCGCTATGGTCTCACGCCGGCGATCGACCGCTGGGTGATCGAGAACGCGCTGCGCTGGCTCGTGTCCGAAGCGGATGAGCGGGAGAGGCTCGCACTGTGCTCGATCAACCTGTCCGGCCAGAGCCTCGGCGACGACAAGTTCCTGCCGTTCGTCATCGACCAGTTTCACCGCAGCGGCATCGACGCCGCAAAGATCTGTTTCGAGATCACCGAGACGGCGGCGATCGCGAGTTTCTCGCAGGCGAACCGCTTCATCCAGGCGCTGAAGGAGCTCGGCTGCAAGTTCGCGCTCGACGACTTCGGCACGGGCCTCTCCTCGTTCGGCTATCTCAAGCACTTCCCCGTGGACTTCCTGAAGATCGACGGCAGTTTCGTCAAGGAAATCCTCCACGACCCGATCGACCGCGAGATGGTCCGCTCGATCAACGAGATCGGGCATCTCACCGGCAAACTGACGATCGCGGAGTTCGCGGAGAATGCCGAGATCATCAACATGCTGAGGAGTCTCGGTGTGGACTACGCGCAGGGCTACGGCGTCGCCTCGCCACAGCGCATCCTCAGGGTTGCCGCGAACGGCTGATCGGCCTCATCGTGCCGCAGCGCGCGGCGCAGGGTCACGGCCGGCCAGCGTACCGCGCGAGCGGAACTGTCGCCTCGCTCGCCCGTACGCGCCGACGGTCGTCCTCGTCGCCCGGTTGTCGCTCCGGGCGGCGTCAGTCCGCGTACTCGAAACGCATCGACAGATCGATCGCACGGACGTGCTTCGTCAGCGAGCCGACCGAGATGAAATCGACGCCGGTCTGCGCGATCGGCCGCAGTGTCTCGAAGGTGATGCCACCCGATGCCTCGAGCTTGATCGGTCCACGGACGTGCGCGCGGTTCATGGCAACCGCTGCCCGCAGCTCCTCCAGGCCGAATTCATCGAGCAGCGCCATGTCGGCCCCCGCGGCGAGCGCCTCACGCAGCTCATCGAGACTCTCGACCTCGACCTCCACCGGCACGCGCGTGGCGGTGGCGCGCGCGGCGGCCACGGCCGCGGCGATCGAGCCGGCCGCCACGATGTGGTTCTCCTTCACCAGAATGCCGTCGTAGAGGCCCATGCGGTGATTGGTGCCGCCGGCGCAGCGTACGGCGTACTTCTGCGCCTGGCGCAGGCCGGGAATCGTCTTGCGCGTGTCGAGGATACGGCAGGGCAGGCCGGCAATGGCCTCGACATAGCGCCGGGTCGTTGTGGCGGTGCCCGACAGCGACTGCAGAAAGTTGAGTGCAGTGCGCTCGCCCGTCAGCAGTGAGCGGGCCGCGCCCGACAGCCGGTACAGCAACTGGTTCGCCGCGATCGCCTCGCCGTCGCGGGCGTGCCATTCGACGCGCACCCGCGCGTCGACCTGCCGGAATACCTCATCGACGTACGGGCAGCCGGCGAGCACGGCGGACTCGCGGCTGATGACCGTCGCCCGGCCGTACCGGCTCTCGGGAACCAGCTTGGCGGTCAGGTCGCCGCTGCCGATGTCCTCGGCGAGCGCCCTGGCGACCGTCTCGGCCATGTCCTGCGGTGGGTTCAGCACGGGTGCTTCCCGCCGGTGGGTCGGGTGCGACGGCCCGAAAAAAGGAAACCCGGCTCGGGCCGGGTTTCCCTGCGCGCACCGGGCCGTGCCCGACCCATCAGGTCGTCAGAACGGCAGGCCATGCGACGCCGATCCCATGCACATCAGCATCGGGATCGACAGCACGAAATTGGTGCGGGAGGCAAGCGTCGCCACCTTGCGCGCCGTGGCCTTTTCCGCGTCGGTCGCCGGGACGATGCCGAGCACCTTCTTCTGGTTGGGCCAGATCAGCACCCAGACGTTGAACAGCATGATCGAACCAAGCCACGCGCCGACGCCGATGACGAGCTGGTAGGAATTGAATGGGTTGCTGGCGAGACCAAGGGTGAAGGCGCCGAGCAGGTTGCCGGACCGGGCCAGGTACCACGCACCGGTCAGCCAGGTTGCCACAGCGCCCCAGCGGAACCAGAGCAGCGCGCGCGGCGCGACGTACTTGCTGATGCCGGCGCCGCCCGGGCCGCCTTTGTCGGCTGCCGCCGCCGCGAGCGCCGGCATCTGCACGAGGTTGAAGTAGTAAAGAAGGCCAATCCAGGTGATGCCCGAGAGGATGTGGAACCAGCGTGCCAGGCCCAGTTCGTGGAACGCCGTCGGCGGGATCAGCAGCGCGAGCAGCACGGCCAGCACGAAACCGGTCGTGATGGCGCCGCGAACGGTGTTCAATGGGTTCATGGAAGCGCGCTCCTGGGGACGTGACAGTCTTCAATCGTGCAGGAGCCTGGAACGGTCCCCACGGGTTGCAAGGCGTTTGAAGAATAGGCGACACCACCTCATAATTCAATGTCTTGCGCTCGGCGCACGAGGCACAATGTCCGACGCTGGTCCGGTGTCCCCCTGCATGAACGTATGCGTGCTCGATGCCGAGCGCGTGTGCATCGGCTGTCATCGCACGCTCGATGAGATCGCGCGCTGGGGCCGGATGAGCGCTGCCGAACAGTGGATGGTGGTCGCGCGTCTCGAACGGCTCGCGCTCGCCGGCGCCGCCGAGCCTGGATTGGGCGCTGTGGCCGGCGCGCGCTGAGGTTTTTCTTGCCGGTTTTGAGGGGTCGCCGAGCCGGCGGCCAAGGAGCAAAGGTCGTGGATGTGATCGAGAGAATCCAGCAGCAGCTCAAGTCGAGTCCGGTGGTGCTCTACATGAAGGGCACGCCCGATTTTCCGCAGTGCGGGTTTTCGGCCTCCGCGGTGCGCACGCTCGAGGCGTGCGGCGCCAGGTTCGCGCACGTGAACATCTTCGAGGATCCGGAACTGCGCGAGGCGCTCAAGCGCTATTCGAATTGGCCGACCTTCCCGCAGCTGTACCTCAACGGTGAGCTGCTCGGCGGGTCGGACATCATGAACGAGATGTACCAGAAGGGCGAACTGCAGCAGCTCCTGAGCGAAGCCGGCGCGACCGTCTGATCGGAGCGCGCCGGGCGGGGCCAGCGTCATCGCCCGTCGCCGCCTATTCTTCCTGATCGATCCGTTCCGTGATCGGCTCGGGCTGCGCGAGTTCCGGGGCGCGCTCGAGCGCCTCCTCGTACATCGCGCGAAAACGATTGCAGATCGTGCAGAACAGCGATGCCGTGCGCTCGGCATCGTAGATCGCCGAGTGCGCGGCAGAGGTGTCCCAGGTCAGGCCGGCGGCCGTGACCGCACGGGCGAGCACCGTCTGCCCGTAGGCGACGCCGCCGAGCGTCGCCGTGTCGAAGCACGAAAACGGGTGAAACGGGTTGCGCTTGATGTCCGTGCGCGCGGCGGCGGCGTTCAGAAACGCGAGGTCGAACGCGGCGTTGTGGCCGACCAGCACGGCTCGCGTGCACTCGGCGTCGCGCACGGCCTTGCGCACCTCGCGGAACAGCTGCGTCAGGGCCTCCTTCTCGGGCATCGCCGGGCGCAGCGGATGGTGCGGATCGATGCCGTTTACGGCGAGCGAGGCCGGGTCCATCCGCGAGCCGTGGAACGGCTGTACGTGATAGCGGAACGTGGCGCCGGCGCGCAGCTCGCCCATCGGCGTCAGCTCTATGATGACTGCAGCGAGTTCGAGCAACGCGTCGGTCGCCGCGTTGAAGCCGCCCGTTTCGACGTCCACGACCACGGGCAGGAAGCCGCGAAAGCGCTGGGCGATCCTCGGCTCGGTGAGCTGGAAGTTCACGCCGCCACCAGACGCCAGGCGATCTCGGCGCCGGCGCGCAACGGCACGATCTCCTCGCCGCCGAACGGATAACGCTCGGGCACCGTCCAGGGCTCGCGGCGCAGAGTGATCGCGTCGGAGTTGCGCGGCAGGCCGTAGAAGTCGGCGCCGCGCTCGGAGGCGAAAGCCTGCAACCGATCGAGGTGGCCGGTCTGCTCGAAGGCCTCGGCATACAACTCGATCGCGGCGTGGGCCGAAAACACTCCGGCGCAGCCGCAGGCTGCCTCCTTCGTCTGGCGGGCGTGCGGGGCGCTGTCTGTGCCGAGGAAGAACCTTGGATCCTCGCCGGTCGCTGCTTCGAGCAGCGCGAGGCGATCGCGCTCGCGCTTCAGCACCGGCAGGCAGTAATGATGCGGGCGCAGACCGCCCTCGAACATCGCGTTGCGATTGAGCAGCAGGTGCTGCGGCGTGATGGTGGCCGCCACGCCCGGCCGTGCGGCGCGCACGAACTCGGCCGCCGCGCGCGTCGTGATGTGCTCGAAGACGACGC
>Ga0209048_10006789_pt1 | contig 10662 bp, 8 predicted proteins | sample FrelakmetCRP12CR_FD_187146 | JGI IMG/M metagenome (GOLD analysis project Ga0209048, IMG submission 187146) | Freshwater lake sediment microbial communities from the University of Notre Dame, USA, for methane emissions studies - CRP12 CR (SPAdes)... | ecosystem: Environmental > Aquatic >... | reverse complement strand
AACACCATAATATCAACGGTTTTTTCTATTCATTATCTGTGTTATCCTTGCTCGGCTCACGCCGAAATGTCGAGCGAGATCGGCTCGATTCTTATAAAAACCCTCATCGATCAGTTTTTGATATTCATCCGCAAGGTTATTTTCGGTTCTATAGAAACGCGGCGGTGATGGTTGCATCACCTCTGGCAGGCCGAAATATTTTGTTAAACGGCTTGTTTCAAGAACGGGTAAGTCAATGTATAGGTTGGTCGTTTCCGGGTTGATAGTAAGCGTCCTTTGTCTAAATGCTGTTTTTTGGATAATAACTGGGATTGTATAGGTGAAATAATTCGTGCAATCAGTGCGGTCACGGAGCCAAGCGCTCCAGGTGTGCGATCTAATGCCACCCGGTTTACTTTTTTTAAAAATCTTCCTAGGTTTGCTTCAAAACCCCGTTTCCACGTATTTGGACTTCGACTTTTTCCTTCGCAAACACAAGTCAAAAAATTGGGCATTCCATTGATATCTCGTATTGAATGGAGTCTGCCAAATTTTACTGAAGTTAGCTGCGTGGCGCGCGCGGTTTGAAAAAGCACACTAATATTAGTATATTAATCCAAAGGAGTCAGAAAAATGTCCAGTACAGTTGTCCAAATGAGTAAGCGAGAACTTACCCAGATTATTTCTAATGTTGTCGAACAGAAACTCGTCGAGTTGTTTGGTGATCCTGACGATGGTCTTACGATGAAACAGAATTTGAGGAAACGCCTTCTCCGGCAGAAACGTGCTGTCGAAAAAGGTGATAGAGGAACTGACCTCTCTTCCATTCGTAAGCATCTGGGTTTGTAATTGTACTCTGTCCGATTTCTTAAGGCTGCATCCAAAGAGCTTGAAAAGCTTGATCGAACCATTGCGAAACGCATCATCGATCGGCTTGAATGGCTCTCATTAAATGTTGACTCCACGAACCTTTTTCCTCTCAAAGGCGAACTGCGCGGTTTGTATAAACTGCGTGAAGGTTCGCACCGCATTATTTTTGAAATTCTTAGATCCGAAAACACAATCATCGTACACGCTATCGGACACCGTCGCGAAATCTACAAGCGACGTTAATATTTTTCGGATTCGCCTAATACCACCGCGCGTGGCATGGCGCATAACCTATCGCCAACAACACCGTTGTGCCGCGAGCTAAGAATGACTTTTTCTACCAAAACGCGGAGCGGCACAATGGAGCGACAACTATAATCCATTTCAAAAGATGGAGCGTTGTTGTCGAGCATGTTATATGCAGTGCGCTGCTCCACGATTAACAGGCACACTTAGTTGACACCTTCATCATTTCTTCTTCCATCAAGTGGAAGAAAATCATACAACTCACGGCAGAGTTTTGAGACATAATCAGCATGTGATGATAAGAATGCAGAAACGTTTGTCAGTACGATCAAGGCGTGTCGGTCTGTAGGTTCGAAGATAACAGCGCAAGAATATCCGCCTGTACCTCCATTGGCATCGACATAACGTTTGTGATTATTATTGTACGAAGCCCAGCCAAGTCCAGCAGTTAGATGTTCAGTATAGTCGATGGTTGGTTTCAAGGTCAACCCGAAGAAGGTTGTATCCGTCATGATGACAGTGATGAATTGCACCATATCTTTGACCGACGACTTGACCTCACCCGCTCCTCGAAGAACACCCAGATTCCAGTTAGGAACTATCCGACCTTTTGGATCTCTTCCGGGCACGAGCTCTCTTTTGCGCTGTTCATTGATCGTGACAAATGTGTTGTGCAATCCGAGAGATCTACAAAAGATTTCAGCAAGAAGGTCATCATACGACTTCTTCGATATAAGTGTGAGCAAATGGCCCAACAAACCTCCGCCGAGATTCGAATATTCTCGCTTTTCACCAGGTGTTGACAGCAAAACCAGCCGATTGGACAGATAATCATACAGTTTTGCCGTATCTTAGAATTGGTAAGGACTACCAGGGATTGCCCAATCGGTGCTCAGATTGTCCGGGATAAAGGGCAACCAGATGTGTGATTGGCAAGATGAAGGAGCGTTATTTCCTTTCCGTCCAAAGCGCTTTGGAGTTTATGAATCACCAATTTCAACTGGAAGATGTGCATGTTCATTCATGGCGAGCGATTGAGAGAAAGCTATTGTGTGCAATGCTGGCATTCGCATTTTTGGCCTGGTATTTGGGGAGGCTACTGCGGAAGCACAAGCGGCAGGTGCCGGTGTTGTACTCAATAGAGGCAGATCTGGATCCCGATGCGAAGTTTTTGTACTACCGGGATCATAATGCAATTGCCTTAGCCTGCGGTTTTGCCCAGGCCCTGACGATTTTGCGTGAACGGAGTGGGTAAACTCGGAAGTGCAGCGAAAAACCGCGCGGCTGCTTCCCTGGAATTATCATAACATAAAGCTCTCGGGATATGGTAAGACTCTGTATTCAATCAGAGGTGTGGGTGAGATATGGAGGATGGCCCTACCGGACGGGAAGGAAGAACGTATCCAGGCAGATTTCCTCAGGGTTCAGGGCTTCTATGACTTTACTTTACTCCAAGATGGGATGGAAAAGAAATGTTAATCATAAAACGCAGCCCGAAGCAGTTTTGGTTGTCTGTATATAAAACATGGGCTTGAACCAGTATTAGTACCACAAGAAAAATCAAATTTACGCATTTTGAAACACTTTCGCTTGTTTTCCTCTCACAAATTTAACTTGAGACAAGTCGGGAATTTTAATGTTAAAACCCGTGTCAGTTCATCAAGAATGAAGGGCGAAAGAACCAGCTCAACCCTTTTGCCTCGAATCAAATATACAACCTGATCAGCTGACCCACCAGGTACGATTAAAGACGAAATCAAAACGTTTGTATCGAGCGTGATACGCATTTGATTTACTTGCGTACTTCATCGACGACTCGTTCGATGTCATCTTCAGTGTCAATCCGAAGGGCCTTAGCGCGTTCCCTTACTGCCAGCCGAAATCCTTTGTCACTTTGGAGATCTAAATATAACCGAAGCGCATCGCGCATCAGCTCACTCTTCGTTCGCTGTTCTCGCTTCGCAAGCTCCTCAGTATCACGCAGTAATCGCGGCGGAATTGATACGGTTACGACTTTGCTATGTCTCATGGCAATCTTCCTATATTTATTACACTGTAATATAAGGTATTTACGACGACAATGTCAAGTTCCGAAGACGATAAATCGGCAGGCCGAATAAATTCAGTAATCTCCCCTTTTCAATACCTTCGATATCCAAGCACGGCTCGCCCCTAGATATCCGGCGAGATGGGCTTGGTTCTTAAAATACCCCTGGTCAATCAATTGTTTATACTTAAGCGCAAGGGTAGGATAATCTATTTTATTTTTGGTCTTGACCGGTTCCAAGTCTTTGGGAAGGCAAAACTGTTTTGTTAACCGAGCTGTGGAATCATCGGATATTTTAAGATATGACTGGATTCGGGCAGGATCCGAAGTAATGAAAGTCCCGTAATTGGTGATTCTATGTAAAGAAATAGCCAAATTGAGGGTAAAATAGTTCGAGCCCTTAGCCCTTCCGCGGAGCCCTTCTTATTTACCAGATGTCTCCACCGGAAGCAAAATATCCGAAAAACTTATTCTAATGAACTTGTTGGCTTCAGTAAAGACGGAAGATTGAAGCCGAGACTTCTGTCTCGGCTTCTTAATTAAAAGTGATTTCCGAAGTATGTCATTTCTTCACGAGTTCGACCCGGCGGTTCTTAGCTTTTCCTTCTTCCGTTGAATTGTCGGCAATGGGCTTATCTTGCCCCCAGCCGACGGTAGTGAGCCGTTTCGCTTCGATGCCCGAGGATACAATGGATGCTTTCACGGCGGCGGCGCGTTCTTCCGAAAGCGTTTTGTTCTTCCTAGGATCACCGGAATTATCCGTGTGACCTTCGACCGTGACCTTGAGCTCCGGATTCTCCCGGAGCATGGATGAGATTTGCTCGATAATCGGTTTCGATTCAGGCTTGATAGTTGCTTTGTTGACATCGAAGTTGATGTATAAAGCGATGTGCCCTTCCGTATTCAAAGCTGATAGAATATCGTCAGCCTTCACATCCTGCTTCATTGCCTGTTTTTCTACTGTTGTGATCCAATAGTCCCATCCATCAGTCATCGGATAGACCTCAATCCAGAGTTCGGCAGAGCCTTTTGTAATTTTGCCCCATATAAGTTCTCCGTTTGCCCGGGTGTCATCAAATGTCTCAATCCGACCATCAAAGAGAACCTTTCCACCGGCATTCCTGATGGCATTGGCATAATTGCGACGGATCTGTAGCAAGCTTGCGGATGTAGCATCCTCCTTCAGATTATAATGGCGCTTGCACAGCCTGCCTTCCACCGGCACAATCTTTTTTCCATCGTAAAAATCATAGGAGTCGAATTCCTTATCGTCCCCCTCGGAGATGTTATAATTCGGCATAGAAGATAAGCCGGGACAATCTTTGAGCACCGTCTCTTGGGATTTTGATTCATTGCCTTCTTCCTGTGAAAACGATGATGACTGATAAAGGATGAAAAGGGCGGCCGTGGAGATCAGTAACCATGTATTCCGATTCATGAACCTCCTCCTTTTTGTTATGGTGGCTGAATAATGTAAAGCATGGGAATTTATATCTGAAGCTACAAAAGTAACAGAACATATTCAAGTCGGCTGGTATAAAAAACTTTGCCGGTACCCTGATGTATATCGACGGGGTAAAGATGCAGACTGCAAAACAAAGCGGTCCCTGCCCGGGATTGCGAAAAAGCAATGAGGTTTTATGGATTGTTGGTCTATAACACGTGCAAGTTCCCATAGTAATACGAACACTCGGTTCGCTGGATTTTTATTCCATTAAATGAATATTCCGATGGCATTTTCCAATGCATGACTCACCTTCGTTTTCATCGGGTTTCACGTTCGGCGTGATTTCCCATGCATCCTAGTTTCACGGTAACCGGGCTGAATCGGTGCTATGCTCGGGGGGGGGCATCATCGGGAAACTCCTGATTGAGCCGTGTGGTAAGATCATGTTGAAGATGCAAGGTATTTACCGTTTTACTGCAGGTGTTTTCTTACACGACTCGCTCATCGGCAGGGGTTTTCTTTTCATACAGGAGAATTCATGAGGATCTGTCTTGAAGAACGGGTTTAAGAAAGGGTGTTATCATGTGGGAAACTAAACGCAACAGCAATGATCCTTGAATTTCCGATGCTCATCGCATCACGGCACTATGTAATGTAAAACACAGCCGTTTTCGTGATTTTATCAGAAAAAGGCCTGTTGTCAATTGAGGTTTGACGGTGAACACCGGCCATCTTGCAGGCGTGGGAGCCCTATTATATATTTATTTTAATACATAAAAAAGGTGATAATTAAAATGACTATCTGGAAAGATGTTTCGACGATGAGAATCGCATATGTTGTCATTGTATGCCTGGCCGCATGGTTGCCCGTCTCCGCCTTGGAGCCGGGCGTATCTTCCGGCCCGCGTATCTCGGGTGGGCTTGCTCTGGGATATGATATCGGCATGCCGATTCAGGGGCACGTGCTTATTCAGGATCTTGCGGAGGATCTTCCCCTGGCATTTCGCTTTATTATCAGCCCCTCATTCTTCCTGGATCCGGGTGATCCGGGGGAAGCGCGGCGGGTCTTCATCAATGCCAACACGAACGGGGTTCCGGAGAAGAGCGCATCACGGTGGGCGTTCGGACTCGACCTGCTCTACCCAGTGAACATCTTCTCGTTGAAGCATTCCTTTTTTTACGGGGGTGTGCATTACTCCCGCTTTACCAGCACATTTGATTTCATTGGGGGTAACGAGTTCTTCGATGTCCATGCAAATCAGCTTGGACTTGGGGCAGGATTGGAATCGTACTTCCGCATGAACCAGCGGATCGATCTTTTTTTCTCGCTGGGAGGGGAGTACTATTTCTCCGCCACTCTAGAAGGACATGACGCCGCATACAGCCCGGATGGCACAGTTGTTAACCGGCGAGAGAATTTCAGCTACTCCGATGCAGACCGTGCGATCAATCAGCCGAAATTTCAGCCAAAGATGCTACTCGGGGTGAACTACTACTTCTGAGGAGTCATCTTTCCATCGAATTTGGAATAGAATGTTTGCATGCCGGGACGAAATGGATTAACCTGATTCCCTTCAGTGATATTCCTTGTTTGGCCCGCGTCTAACCATTCTATTACTTGCTTAATAGAAATCATCAAATTTCAAAAAAAGACACCTCCTTTTTTGACCACCAAAGGATAAATGTGGCGTGCCCGTTCACCGATCGACAATGACCTCTTGAAGTCAAATATCATTCTAATTGTACAGCTGGGGGCGCTCAATAATGCCCAATTATCATATGAAGAACCCGGCCACAGAAAGTATTACATGAATTTAAACGGAATTTCCGGGCATGGATGTAGATTTGGTCAAAATTTGAGAAAAATTCAGGAACTAAAGTCTTTGCCGTTTTAGCCGATAACACTATATAGGCGTTATACAGAATATCGAACAAATAGATTATTATGGGAATTCAGGGCATTAATACCGGATCTGGGTTTGATGTGTCGCAAATGGCACAGTCTATATTTAAAAAGCTTGACGCAAACAATGACGGCAGCATTGACAAAGCGGAATTTCAAGCTGTCGTGAAGAACACACCGGGTGCCGGCAAGAACCTCGATGATATGTTCAGTAAAATCGATACGAACGGCGACGGCAAGATCGATCAAACCGAAAACATGAACGGCCTCGACAAATTAGTCAAAGAGATGCAGTCACGTTCTCCAAGGACTGGCAGGATGCACGGTGGGTCTACGGGAGGTGCGCCTAAATCGATGGGTTCGGCATCCGGCACTCAGTCCACCAGCAGTGCGTCCTACGACAAAAAAGACCTCAACAAAGACGGAATTGTTACTTCCCAGGAAGCTGCCGAATACGATTCGAAGCATCCTGCCGAGGTGTTAAAAAGTCGTCTCATCAACAGCTTCATACAAATGAAAGGCGCGAAGGGATCAACCGGCCAGATTAATTTCTTGGCATAATTTCCCTCTCGTAATCTTCAAGATTTCTGTGACCCGATGCTAATACCCGACAGGTCACTTTTATTTTAGCCCGATGCTTTGTGAGGACCCGTTGCGGAGCGTGGTCTCCTATCAGATCCTGCCGGCTTCCGTCCTATGAAGATTATATTGGTGTAGGGAGGAAACTGTCCGATAATATTCAGTTGTTCTATTTGTCTCCCCGAATTACCTGCATCCTCTTTTCATTTCAACCGGCTTTCATATCTTTGTTTCAGGAACCGCATGGTTAGATTTTTTTAGCCCTGGATTTCTATAGTAAAGGGACATTTTACCTGTTTCGTTATTTCTAATCACCTGTATTGTAATTTGGTCAGCACCCGATAAACAGGCTCTGGCCAATAGATTCAGCTCTCCTGTCCGCCATTTGACTTTATTAAACGCACGTGTTATATTTCAGCATAAGTTATATCAAAAGGGAGTAACATTGGAGCACATTGCTCACAATATCAGTTTGATGCGGCTTGGTTTGATAGCAGCCTGCATATCTTCTAATCTTTCCTTCATACAATCTCCAGAGTACCGACGGCGTTTCAGCACACAATAGCGCCGTGAGCTCTGCATGAGATATCAGCATGAACAAACCGCTGTGATTTTCTCGGCGACACACAGCGATCTTTACTAGTCAGGCTATTATCGATGCTCCCCCGGAACGCCTGAGCATTACCCAGTGTCACTCGAATCATTTGTCTACCCATATTTTCAGAGGAGGATTTATGGCAACTTCAAGATTTATTTTTCCGGGAGAACGTTTTGCGATTCCCAGCAGCTACGCATCACTATCTCAAAGCATGAGGGAAGTGCGAAGAGCATCCACCCGTTTACTGCTCGCTTTTATTTTCATCCTAACCCTGATGCAGATTACGACGCAGCAATCAATCGCCGTACCGGCGAATCCCAGACCGATTACCACCGTACAGCCGGACGGCTCAGTCATCACCATTCACATTATCGGCGACGAATGGTATCACTTCTATGAAAGTCTCGAGGGATACGCCATCATGCAGAAAGGCGACGGTTGGTGGGTGTATGCCGCGCTCGACCAGACGGGCCGTTACACACCGAGTGAATTTCGAGTAAACGATACATCCCCGCCAGCCCTCGGCTTTCTCCAAAAGACCGGCAGACATCTGCGGGAGGACATGGTCTATCGTATGGAAACCCGAAATAAATTTTTCAAAGGAACACTCCCTCAGATCATCGACATCGCCCAGCAAAAGGCCGTTAAAAACGTCCTGGTGCTCCTGGTTCAGTACACGGACTTTGCCGCCACGCAAACCGCGGCATCATTCGATAATATGATGAATCAGGCGAATTACAACGGTACCGGCAGCTTCAAAGACTATTACCTGGAAGTTTCGTACAATCTGCTGACGGTGAACGCCACCGTTGTCAATAAGTGGTATAAATCTCCACACAACAGGAAATACAACGAATGGTATAACCAGAATCGTTGGACCCGCTCGCGCGAACTGGTTCGAGCCCTGGTGGATTCTGCTGATGCAGATGTTAACTATGCAAACTACGATAACGACGGCGATGGCAGTGTCGATGCCGTCTTCGTCGTACACCAGGGGCCGGGGGCTGAAGAAGGCGATTCGAGTTATGTCTGGTCACATAGCTGGTCGTTGAGCGGCTCCATCCCCGACCTTTCTGTGACCCACGACGGTGTGAAGATTGACCGATATATCATCATGCAGGAACTTGTCTGGGGCGGTCATGCAACGATCGGTGTGTTCTGTCACGAATACGGGCATGTGCTCGGCCTCCCTGATCTTTACGATTACGGCTACGACTCCTGGGGTGTTGGCAACTGGTCACTGATGGGTTTCGGGAGCTGGGGTTTTTTATCTCCGGCGACTCCCACGCATCTGGATGCATGGTGCAAGATGAGGACCGGATTCCTCGCACCTACGAACATGGTTGTGAATACAACCGGCGTGTCAATACCCCAGGTGGAAACGAACTCCACTGTCTATAGGTTATGGATCAACGGTACAAATACAACACAGTATTTCCTCGTTGAGAACCGTCAGAAAGTCGGATTTGATAAAGATATGCCGACAAGCGGCCTGGCAATCTGGCATGTTGACGAAACCAAGCTCAACAACGGCAATAATAACGATGAAAACCACAAGCTCGTGGATCTGGAAGAAGCAGATAACTTACTGCAGCTTGATAGTTGCAAAAACCAAGGAAATGCCGGCGATCTCTACCCGGGTAGCACGAATAACACCAATTTCAACAACACGACGAGCCCAAACAGCAAAGATTACAATAACGGGAACACAAATGTTTGCGTGAACAATATTTCCGCAAGCGGCAATCCGATGACGGCGGATATGTGTGTATCTTCAGCCGGTCCGCCTGATTTCCTGATACGCGATTGTACTGTTGATGTTGGCGCACAACCCGACCTGCCATGCAGCGGCAACTGGGTGCAAAGCCCGGATATCTGGATTGACAACAACGATGACAGTACAATGGATGAGCCGGTAAAAGGCCAGGTCAATCATTTGTATGTCAGGGCATTCAACCTTGGCGGATTGGCTTCTAATATAAAGATAAACTGCTGGTATGTAAATCCGTCACTCGGGCTGACATTTCCCGGCCACGGAACTCAGATCATAGACAATTCCACCGGTTCGGGTGACAAATATTTCGCTTCGATGGACCATAACATGCCGCACTCCGGCCCTCCGTACACCACCGTATACTTTAACTGGCTTGTCCCGACACCACCGCCCGATATCGACCATTACTGTATCGGTTGTATAGTTTCACATGCACTCGATCCGTCACGCAGCGATGTACCCTTGAACGATAATAACCTTGGTCAGATCAATTATTGGGCATTGGCATTGAAAAAAGGTCAGGTTCCCGCAAACTATCCTCTTGCCGCGGGTATGAATCCTCAGGATATAACAATTTTCCGGGAAAGGGTGGAAGTGAACAATCCTTATCCTTATCCCCGCCCATTCATGATGAGGGCGATAAAAGATTCAATGCCGCCCTGGTGGACGGTCCTGATGGATACAGTCCCCTTCATGCTAGCTCCGGGTGAAATAAGACCCTACATCATCGACGTGATTAACAACAATCCTACGCATATGGACCGGGCTCGCCTCTATCTCCAGTTGCGCACATACCCGGATGATTCACTCAAGGGCGGATTGGTTCACGATTACAGAATCGACGACGTTCCGCCTGCGATGGTCGGGTGCTTCAAAGTCAACCGCTACGACTTCGGGGGGGATAATCCTCCGCCCGGTCTTCGGCCTACAATTGAGCTGACATGGTGCGCACCAATGTTTGACACCCTCGGGTTTCCTGAGAAGGTCAACTTTTACTATATCTACCGGTCGATCCATCCGACTTTCACATACAGCGATTCTGAACTGGTCGACAGTACGGCGGAAGATCGGGATCTAGATAAACCCGGTTATCAGTGGTGGGACTATGTCAATTCAAGAGATTCCATATATTATTACAGCGTGATAGCCGTGGATAAAGCACACTCAAAAGGTGTTCCGTCTGCTGCTCTCACTTACCCCATCACTGTGACCCAGGGAG
>Ga0209048_10006788_pt1 | contig 10664 bp, 9 predicted proteins | sample FrelakmetCRP12CR_FD_187146 | JGI IMG/M metagenome (GOLD analysis project Ga0209048, IMG submission 187146) | Freshwater lake sediment microbial communities from the University of Notre Dame, USA, for methane emissions studies - CRP12 CR (SPAdes)... | ecosystem: Environmental > Aquatic >... | reverse complement strand
CATTCATCCCCCCAGCAGAGCTGGGGGGTATTCTGGCATATTTTGATAAACGCCCCCCGTCTGTCGGATCTTTTACTTTCGCTCCCTCAATCGCTTGATGGCAAGACGAATACTTTCTTGCATTCGAGTGATGGCATCGGCCAACTCTCCAATCTCATCCCGTGATTTGATGCCTGTGATCTCGACATCTAAATCGCCAACACTGATGCGTTCGGTCACATCGGTCAAGTACTTGATTTTTGCTGTTAACTTGTAAGCATCTACAGCGACAATCAGACCAATCAGGATCACTGTGCCCGCCAGGATGGCAATAACAAGATTTCTTGTTCTAAGAGCAAATTGGGCAGCACCTTCTTGCATAAACTTCACCGCTTCGGTAAATTCGTCAGGGTAAGCTGTGGCAGCAACGACGAAGGGTGTCCCTACGACGGGTATGCTCACCATGAAATTGTCCCGCAGACCCCCTCGTGCAGCCCCCCCTTTGTAGTAACCTTTGGACTCCTTAAACTCCTTCCCATCCCACGCACCGGTGTAAATCCTCCAGAATCCAGGGAAGCTTGCCGCGAGAGATTCTTTGAGTGTGGTCATGTCAACACCAATAATGTTAGGATCCGGATGGGCCCATGTGCGCCAGACCCCATCCGATCCTGGCACCTCATATAAGGTGGTATAACCTGTCGCACCTATCTTTTGCACTGCAATCCTTTTGAATTTCAAATCATAATTAAAAAGTGCCTTTTTCAACTCCGGGTGGGTAATCAGATAGACTTTGCACTGTGAGGCTACCTCTTTTGCCCTTTCGGTGACCATCCCTTCGGTCATTCTGGTTATTGTCTCCGCGCTTCCTGTGGCAAGATCAGAAGAGAGTGTGCTTAATTGCCACAAATAGAGTAAGCTAGCAGCAATTATCAGACAGATTGGAACTAAAAAGAATAGGATAAACATCCTACCCCTTAGGCGAAGCAAGCCTACCCTTTTCTTCTGAGGGGCAGAGGGGGATGCCGCCGACTTTTTAGTTCTACGGGTAACTATCATGGTTTTATCTCCTTTAGTTTATTGCATACTATTTAGGGTCTTGATCGTGAAATCGACAATTTCCCGGCCGTTTAATCCCCTTTCGTTTAGAGATGTCATATAATCATCAATAATGGGGGCAACCGCCATCTTCCATCGATCTGCTTCGTTTCTGTCAAGACCGATAATCTGGCCTCCATGGGCCTGGAAAAATTGCATACCCTCCGTGTCGCTGGTATCCCAGGCCTCGCCATGCTGTAGCAACCATTCGTTATTGATCTGTTCAATGATTACCTTAATATCCTGCGGCAACGCATTCCATTTATCCTTATTCATGATCACAAAAAAGGTGGTTGTATAGGAAATGCAATAGGCGGCCGTAACATAATTCTCCACCTCTGCCAGCTTCCATCCTTTATGGGACTCCGCGGGGTGCGTGGACCCGTTCGCCTTGCCGCTCTTAATCAGCTCATAGCATTCCGGCATGGGCACGGAGACCGGTATTCCGCCCATGGCCTTTACAATCAGTGCGGCGGCTCCGGTGGTCCTGAACCTGAGCCCCTTCATATCCTCCAACCTCCTGACTGCTTTACCTCTTGTGTTTACAAGGGCGGGACCGTGAGCATGGAGATACATTACTTTGCTGTCGTTGAGCTCTTTGGGCCTGAATTTCCGATATAACTCGTTGGCAACAGCCGTGGCCACCTTTCCGCTGGTATAACCCAGCGGCAGATCCACTGTTCCCATAACCGGGAATCTATCCTGGGTGTAAGACAAGACTGAAAGCCCGAGATCAGAACGTCCTTTCACCACACCCTCATAACATTCGCCGGCCTTGGTCAAGGTCTGGCCAGGATAGTGCTTTATGTTGACTCTCCCTTTGGTCCGGGTTTCAACCTCTCTGCACCAGGAATCGACGAGCTGGCTCTGGATGTGAGCGGCAGGGAAAAAATTACTGTAAGTGAGTTTAATGGAGGCGGCTTGGGCCTTGACGGTAACCAATGCAACAAAAGCCAACCCCATACATACAGCCATCAACGCTAAGTAAGCTTTCTTCATCACGGGAACCTCCTCTTTTCTTGTAAAAAAGGAGCTCTGATCTATACCTTTCTTACATTTCTTACATTGGAAAGTTTTCAACACCTTGAGCATGAAGAACTTCAATTTACCCTAAGGATGTAAGCAACTTTTATGCCATAAAGCGGCTTCAGGAGTCTGTGTTTTCTTCCTCGAACTTAAAAAGAATATCAAGGTCTACGCTTCTCTGAAATCTACAAAGAGTGACCAAGGGCGCCGCTTTTTGGTAAAAAAATCCCTTGAGGAGCCCCACGGGCATAGCCCGTGGCACCCTACTTCACGCCCCAGCGGGGCGACATCTCCCGACAAAAGTCGGGGCGCATTCATCCACGGGCAAAGCCCGTGGCCTTCTGCTGCCGGGGTAAAAATAACCTTTCGTATATCAAAGTCTTCTTGCCCACCCCCCCCCCTTGAAAATTTTTTTCCATTTTTTCTCAAGCTGAAACTACTCCATGTTGGTTTGCCCATGCACGTCATCTCTACCGTAAAGATGAAGAGACTACTTCAGTCAGCCCTAATCGTTCTAACGTATCACTATGCAGTTCTAAAGAAGATTTTATTTCTGCTCCCAGCTTTAAGGAAAGCATCTTATTCTTTGGAAGCTCTTTCTCAAGGAGAATAAGGGTTGTATTCAAACATTCTAAAATACCTTTGGTAAATTCTTTCTCCCCAACTTCCCCCGAAAATTGGATCACCCCATCCTGATATTCAAATTCACCAGCAAACGGATCTAAGAAACTGAATGTCTCGGCCTTTTCGATCAAGCACTTCTTAAAGGTTCCGATGAAGATCCCGTTTCGAGAAGCAGCATCCACTAATCTCTCTGCGTTGGAAAGGGTTTCCTGGAGGATAGGGATAACTTCTTTCAACCCCTCTTTGCCCGTTGCAAGAGGTTTGCTTTGCAAAACCGGTATCCCTTCCAACACAGGTTTACTTTCTGGAATAGGTTTTTCTTTCTTTAGAACCTTGCTGTAACTTTTATACACATTTAAGATGGCCCCTCCCTGCTTACTCACATTTTCCACGAATGCGGGGATTGATTTTCGACCAAAAACAGAAGGGCCGGATTCAGGAAGGGTAAACATCTCTACTGGTTCCCCCCCCTCGACGAATAGAACCCCAAAAGGCTTTTTTTCTTTTGTCAGAACCTCAATGAAACCGTCATGTTTATCCTCTTTCAACTTCAAGAGGAGGCGGTCCAATCGAGTATAATCTGTGGATAATTCCTTAAAAAGAACTTCATATTGAAGGTGGCTCGATACGAGAGCCACATGTTCCGGTAGCCATCGGTAAACATTGAGGACCCCATTCTTTTGATTCGAGAAAGTCAAAAAAGCTTGGATCGCTTCCTTTCCGATCGTCCTTTCCGCATCGCCCTTCTCTTTTATCTCTGCGTTGAGGACCTCTCCCGAATCGATGAAAATGGTCCCTCTTTTTTCGGGGAATTCAATTTCAAGGATACCGCTGAAGCCCTCTGATTTTAGAGCCAATAGGAGGGCTGAGACGTCGGTATAGGACGTTAATAAGTTTTGGTGTCTTACTTCTCCTTTTGGAAATATCATGGCTTTCCCCTTTTTTTCTATTTTTGACATCCCATATTTCTAAGACTCTCAGAGAGAAGAGAGAGACCCCGTTCACTCTTACCTTTTCTGCAATCGCCCATAGGTCTTTTAGTAAATCCTCCTCTTTACAGTTTAAGATCAACCCCGGGAAGATGGCGGGGTTCAGCTCCTTTTTTCTCAACGGAGAGAAAATCCGTCATTATTCTGAGGAACTCCTTTTTCTTTGAGTCATTAGAAATCTCTTCACTTAGCGCCTCGATAAAAGAGAATGCTTGTTCTTGGCCAAGAGAATCCTTCTTCTCACCCAAATCAGAGAGTTTATCATCGATGATGAGAGGAGCTATGGGACCAATCACTTTCTTCAATTCTGTTTCGACCGTGGGGAAAAAATTGCCCAAAACTGGCTTTTTCTTGGCAGGTTTCTGGTCTCCTGCCTTCTCCAGTAGTGCTAATTGGACAAGTTGGAAGATAATCTTGGATGTTTTGAATTCATCCCCACTGAGAGATTCGGCAATATCTGAGATTGTTCTCGTCCCGTTGCATAGTGCCAATACATTCCATTGGTCAGCATTGATATTTTTATTCTCTGGGCTTTTCTGGAGGGAGAGACGAAAAACCGCGTTGGTCGAGGGGATCACCTCTTTAAGCTTATCCCACTCCTGCTTTCGGTAAGACCAATTCAATAGCAGTTGCTCAGTTGAAATCGAGATGGTTCTTTCCGACGGAACTCCATCCGGTTCAAACGAAGCCGTTCCTGCCTTTAATCCCATAAGGAAAAAGAAAGCGTATTCTCCAACAGCACTACTTGTTGTTGCATGGGTAATATTTCCGAGCTCCAAATACAATTCCCCACCCCCTTTTCCCTTGACTGTAATCTTCCCTGTCTTTTTACCACTGAAAAGGGGCTTAAGAACGTCAAAGAGTTTAATCTGTGCAAGGTTGCCAAGATTTATTTCGGGCATAAAATTCATTAACCCTCTTGGTTTAAGGTTAAAAAGCAAAAATAATGCCAAATTTTGGCAAAGCATATTGTTTTATGAAATTAACTATCAATTCTTTGAATTTACAGGAGGTTTTATTATTTGGAATAGGAGTTAAGGGGATAAAAAATATTCACAACTCAAAGAGATAACAAAAGAAGGCAAAAAAATCCACCGTGCCTTGTGTCTTTTTGTTTACCATCTTCCACAAAAGCGCTCGTTTCTTATTCAGCTCATTGGAAAAGGTTATCCCTTGTCCAGGAACAATTATGTCATATTCTCTATTACAACACGAATCTCCGACCAAGTGAAAGGGCCATTTTTGACCAAAGTGGTAGATTTTTAGCCAATTTATTGAAATTGGGTATGCATTTTCAAAGAATGTTAAAAGAACTTTGTGCTTCGATGCGGACTTGTTCTTGTCTTACCCTGGTATAATAAACTAAGAAGGTATGGAGGTTATGAATGGTAAATTATTGGACCTTGATCTGAATGGAATCCATCATTTGCATGAAGGTCTTCTGGAAGGTTTCATAAACCCTCTTCTCATTTCCGGAAATCATCCCTTTTTCCCAATCATCCCCTTTTTCTGAGATCTTTATCCCAAAGGAATTAATATCCTTTGAATATCGGAAGAAGACGGCATGCTCTCCCTGATAGAGAAATAGAATTTGTCCTTGAAGTGCCCAATGAGGAGGAATGATGAGCCCCTTGTTCATGATGGGTTGAAGGGAGGGGGCATCAGGGTTCCATGCCATCAATTGGATCAGATAATCTACTTCTAACCCACCTTTTTTCATCTTGCCATTTGAATACATTCTCTTCGTTGTCTCAGGCTTCAGCGGAGGGGAGGTCATGGCCTCCGCTTGTGGATTGGTTTTATCAGCAATCTGAATGATTAACATTTCTTCAATCTGTTTCTCCTTTTCTTTGATGAAGAAATAGGAACGAGTTAGTGAACTCTCCTTGGGATATTCAACGGTAGAAGAATGGGCTAATTGGAATCCTGTTGGGAAGATTAAAGTAAAGGGAGGCTTCCTCGAGATCAATTTCTTTCCATCAATTTCAAGACCTTTTTCTTTCGTGGTAGGGCCACACGCAAAAAAAAGCAAGACCATGAGAAGGATAAGAATTTTTCTCATATCGTCCCCTCTTTTATGGGATTAGGGTTTGGAGTTTGGCCGATTTCCATCATCCAACCCCTAATCCCACATGAGACTACTTCTTCTTTGTCAGCAGTGCTTTCAATTTCGGGCCTGTCTCAGGACATTTTGCAAGGATGTCTTTCCAGCCCTCATCGTAAGCGACCTTCAGGAATTTCTCCTTCTCAGCCGGAGGAAGATCGATGACCTGCAGGCCGGCCTGTTTCAAGAGCGGAATCTCCTTCTTTATCTCTTCCTTATAGTAGGCGACTATTTTCCTCTCAGCCTCCATGGCCGCTTCCGTAATCACATCCTGGAACTTCTTGGGGAGGCTGTTCCACGTCTTCAGGTTCATGACCGTGGGGTGCGGCCCTGTGTAAAAGCTGGGTTCCACAATGTACTTGGTATGCTTCTCCCATCCCCACTCGCGAATGCCTATGGTCGGCCAGCCATAGCCGTCGACCACATTTCTTTCGAGGGCAGTGTAAACCTCAGTGGGCGGTATCACGACAGGATTTCCTCCAAGACCCTTGACAAGTTGAAGGTACATCGGGGAGACGCGGATGTTGAATCCTTTGAGGTCTGCAGTCTTGATGGGTTTAGTAAGGTAGAGACTGAATGGTAAGTCAGTCCCTATCCTTCCCAGAAAATAGAGCCCTTTCTTTTCGTGCAGTTCATTGTAGTATGCCCAAGCGCCGTTCGCTCTCTCTTCCCAGGGCGTGAAGTTCGAAAGTTTCATCGCATCGGCCTCCGGCAGCAGGTGTACATAATAGGCATTGGTCGTATGGACAATATCCACCATGCCCGTTTGCGCCGCATGGACTTGATCCGTGATCTTTACGGCCTCAGGACCCCCTACCAGATTGATCTTCAATTCACCCGGGTATTTTTTCTCAATCTGCTGCGCCACGCTCTCGAGGAAGAAATCGAGCGACTTGTTATCCGAGGCGGTTTTCGGCCATGCCGTAACTGCTTTTAAAGTAATTTGTTCAGCTTTAGCAAGCCCAAATTGACTCACGGATACAGAAAATGCAAAAAAAACTAAGAAAAACGTAAAAGCTAATCTCTTTTTCATTGCTTTCTCCTCCTTTTTCTCTTTTTGTCTAGCATAACCCAAATTGTTACTCAACACTTTATGGTCTCCTATACCTCCTTCTCTTCATTTACCTCATTCCCATAAGGCTGGGGACAATAGTTGCTAAGAATGGCATTACCAATACAAGGGCAATACAAAGTATATCTACAATCACATAGGGAGTGACTGCCGTCCAGATATCGGACATGGTTATCTCAGGAGGAGCCACACCTTTCATCACAAAGAGGGTAACGCCGAAGGGAGGGGTAATCAAGCCTGTCTCAAGCGCAATCAGCATCATCACGCCGAACCAGATTTTGTTAAACCCGAAGGCAGTGACGACGGGCATGTAGATCGGTATGGTGATCATCATAATCGCCACGGTTTCCATGAAACAGCCCATGATAAGAACGACAATCAGCATACCGATGAGTATGATGATCGGCGGAACGGTGAGGTTGGTAATAAAATTCGTCATGCCTGCAGCAGAACCGGTAAAGGCTAATATTTCGCCGTACGTGGTTGAGACAATAACAATCATGAATATCATGACCGTGACTTTGACGGTACTCATAACCGACTTCTTCATAATTTCCCAAGTCAACCGCCTGTAAAGAACGGCTAAGACAAATGCCCCAAATGTCCCTGCTGCAGCCGATTCCGTAGGGGTTGCCACACCCAGAAAGATGAGACCGATGACCATAAAGACGATGAAACCGAGGGGAATCAGGTCTCGTAAAGTGACGCGTAGCTTCTCTTTCAAAGAAACTCTGGGCACAATATACATTGGCGCTTCTTCAGGTCTGATGCGCAGCCATAACACGACGTAGATGAAATAGAGGGCAGACATGATGATGCCCGCGGGTATGCCGGCCATAAGAAGTTGCCCGACATCGATATTCGCAATGCTGGCGAGCACGACGGTAAGCGCATTGGGAGGAATGAGCGCATCAACGGTGCCTACTCCCATGAGCGGACCAAGACTCATGTTTTTGCTGTAGCCTTTTTCCAGCATTTGAGGAAGAAGGATGGAGCCGAGGAGGGCGCATGTGGCTATGGTGGAACCGCTCAAAGCGCCGATGATCACACCCATAATAATCGCCAGAAGGGAAAGCCTGCCCCGGAGGTTGCCAAGCCATTTGTCAAGCACATTCACCGCATTTAGTCCGAGGCCCGAATGAAATATCAATTCCCCCATCAGAATAAAAAAGGGGACGGGGAGCAGCGTGAAGGTTGTAATGGAAGTGAAAGCCCCGGTGACTGTGCTGATCAGACCTGGTATCCCCCCCAGGAAGAAATAGGCAGCAACCATATTCACAACGAGAAAGGAAAAGGCAATGGGTAGGTTGGTGAGAAGCAAGAACACCATCCCCCCAAAGAGCAAGCTAATGACCAGCCACCATTCCATGCGTTACCTCACTCCCCTAACATCCATAAGCTTGCTCCAAGCGATCCTGAAGAATTGGATGGTAAGAAGGATACTGCCCACAGGGATGATGACGAAGACAGCCGTTTTCGGAACAGTAATCGCCCTGACATCCGTCACCCCACCTGCAATACATTCAGCTACATGGAGAACCCCAAAAAAGACCATGGCAGCACAGGCAAGCCCGCCGATAACAGACATAATAAGATCGAGATAGTGCTTGCTTTTCTCATTGAGATGAATATATATCACATCGGTAGTAATATGGCCTCCCTCTCTCAAAAGCCAGGTTGTTCCAAGAAAAACGATCCATAAGAGGGCATATTCGCTCATCGGTACGATCCAAATCGTTGTCTGCCTAAATACGAATCGCATGAAGATGGTGTAGCACATCGCGGCCGATATAAGGACCAGTAATACTCCGGCCATGGCTGCCATGGCGTCCGAAAGCTTATCGAAAAACTTCCAGAACCCTTTCATTTAAGCACCTCCTCGATGCCATCCACAACCTGAAATGAGCGTTAACTTATTATTTCATAACGGACAAGTCAAGAGAAAATATTCTCCCAATTTTTCCTCTATTGCGTCTTTCCTTCCCTCCCACCCCTGCTTACCGGCAGGCACCCGAGGAGGGAAAATTTAAAGAGATTCCTTCCTTTTTAATGGAGGGTGTGGGCTGGGGTGAGGAGTTGCTCTATATTTTAATTTTTCCCACTCGTCGTCCACATCCTTCTGAATATGTTTAATTTCGGCTTCTTTGAGATGTCTGAATCTCCCTTGCTTGGATAGATATTCTTGTACAGGAAGCCGTCGTGGTTCATGGTTAATCGTATACCTTACTCCATCTTCAACTTCGTACAGAGGAAAGATATTCGTTTCAACAGCGAGGATGGAAACTTCCGGTGACAGATCGGTGGGCATCCGCCAACCCGTCGGACAAGGAGAAAGGAGATGAATAAATTTTGTTCCTCGAATCCCTCTGGCCTTAATGATTTTTTGCTGAAGATCTCGGGGAAAACCGATGGTGGCTGTGGCCGAAAAGGGATTATAGTGGGCTGCCATGATCTCCATGATATTTTTCTTCCGCCTTGGATTTCCTTTAGGCGTCGTTCCTGTCCAGGCAAAAGACGGAGTCGCTGAGCTCACCTGAATCCCGGTATTCATATAGGCTTCATTATCCAGACAGACATAGATAATATCATCGTTGTTCTTCGTCACCCCTGAAAGAGCCGCCAGGCCAATATCAAAGGTTCCTCCATCTCCTGCAAAAGCCACGACCTGAATATCCTCCTTCCCCTGAATTTTAAGGGCATTCGCGATCCCGGCCGCCGTGGGCGCCGCAATTTCAAAAGCCGAGTGAAAGGCTGGCACAGCATGGGGGGAATTCGGATAGACACCCGAGATCGCCCCTTCGCAAGACGGAACGATAATGACAATACTTCGAGGTCCCATGGCCTGCATCACCAGTTTCATGCCGATCACAAGGCCGCAGCCAGCACAGGCCCCATGACCTGGTCGAAGCATATTAAGCTGTTGCTCAGGGTGTACCATTAAATCCTCCCCAATATTTGTGATCCAATCAAGCTTGATAATAGGTTTTGGATTTCAGATTTTTTCAATCGTCAATCGGAAATCCCTGCCTGCGGCAGGCAGGTGAAATTTACAATTAACTACTCCATGATCCAAATGGGTGTATCGACGGGTTCCCTTTTCTTCATCACATCCAAGGCAATTTTCTCGATAATTTCAGGGTCAACATCTGTCCCCCCGACCCCAGCAATGTAACTGAAAGTCAGAGGATGGTCCGAAGAATGAACCAGAGCGGCCCTCAATTCCTGGCAAAAAATCCCTCCGCTTCCGAGAGAGATGTTTCGATCGATGACAGCAATCTTTTTCTTTCCTATGAGGGCGTGTTGAATTTCTTCCACTGGAAAAGGCCTGAAGAGGCGTATTTTTAGCAGCCCCACTCTGTGTCCATGTTCGCGAAGGGTCTTGATCGCTATCCTCGCTGTACTCGTAATCGATCCAGCTGTCACGATCACGACCTCCGCATCTTCCAACATCACCGGCTCGACAATTCCATATCCTCTTCCAAACAATGCTCTAAATTCGCTATCCACTCGGTCCGCAATTTCTTTAACGGAGTTCATGGAAGTCTGAGCCATATGCTTATACTTCCGGTATAACTCCGGGGGAACCACAGGAACCAGGTAACCGGGTTTATCGATATCGAATCGGTGTGGAAGGTCAAGAGGCGGAAGAAAACGATCCACCTGCTCCTGGTCTGGGATGTCCACGGGCTCCATAAAATGGGAAACCAGAAAGGCCTCTAAACAGATCATGGCAGGGAGGAAGACCTGCTCTGCTATTTTATAGGCCTGGATGACA
>Ga0209048_10006787_pt1 | contig 10664 bp, 8 predicted proteins | sample FrelakmetCRP12CR_FD_187146 | JGI IMG/M metagenome (GOLD analysis project Ga0209048, IMG submission 187146) | Freshwater lake sediment microbial communities from the University of Notre Dame, USA, for methane emissions studies - CRP12 CR (SPAdes)... | ecosystem: Environmental > Aquatic >... | reverse complement strand
CCCAGAGATCTGGCCATGGGAGGCCAAGGCAGGAGGGGCTAGAATAGTGGCCACCGGAAGGTCGGACTTCCCCAACCAGGTGAACAACTCGCTCGTATTCCCGGCCGTATTCCGGGGGACCTTGGACGTACGGGCCACGCACATCACGGACCAGATGTGCATCGTGGCCGCCCTGGAGCTGGCCGAAACGGCCGAGGAATCCGGGCTCTCAGAGGAGCACATTGTCCCCAGCATGGACGATTGGGAGGCCTTCCCGCGCGAAGCTGCAGCGGTGGGCGTGAAGGCCATCGAACAGGGCTTGGCCAGGAAGAAGTTCTCTCGCCAGGAGTTGATCGACCGGGCGACAGCCATCATCTCCAGGTCGAGGGAGCAGACCGCGGCAATGATGCGAGCTGGGTTCATCCCGCCAGCGCCCGAGCTGCGGTGAAAGATTGAAAGAAAGGGATTCGGGATCAGATCAAAGTGACGCCGGTGGTCTCGACGCTTTGGATGCCTTCGATGGTTCGGAGCTTCTCCTCGGTCTGCTCCGTGACATTGTTCGCGTCATCCATCACGCAGACGATCTCCAGGATCTTGAGCCCGTACGCGAAGGGCCTGATCTCCGCCTTCGCGACCTTGGCCCCCTCCGGGACATAATCCGCGATATTCGCCTTCAGCGCCTCCATGTCGAAGGAGGTCTCCTCAGGCATCAACTGATAGGTTACTGCTACCCTTCCCATTGGAAACACCTAGGGTCCGCAGAAGCCGCACTTGGAGCAGGTGTACTTCACGCTCTGGTCGCGGCAGTTGGAGCATCGTCCAATCTCTGTCTGGCCACACATAGGACAGGGGAAGAAGGTCGTGCTCTTGCCGACCAGTCTGACCCCGCATGACCTGCAAATCTTCTCTTTCTCCATGGAGCTCGCCGGGGTCAGGATTATGCTTCTTGTATATATACGTGTCCGGTATGGCGATCGGCCTAGCGGTCCGATCATCTCTGCCAGCTCGTGAAGTGCAGAATCCCTCGCGCCAGTCGAATGTCGTACATACTTGTTGCCCGAAAGGTTTCGAAATTCGTCATTGTCGGGCCTCGGGAGGTCGAGGTCTCGCCCCCGTCGCCGCCCCGATGGATAATGTTTAAATAATGGTAGTCTTTTCTCGCATGTCCGCATCGCCGGAGATCCTATTGCCAATGGGCCCGTAGCTCAGCTAGGTAGGATGTTTGGGAACAAACATCCCTAGAAAGAGCACCTGGCTTTTAACCAGATGGTCCGGGGTTCGAAAAGCCGTCGGTCACCAACCGAGGGGACGAAAATCCCCGCGGGCCCGCTTGCATTAGGTGAGGGGCAGACATGCACGACACAAACGCGAAAATCATCACGGTTCGATGCATTCTTATAAGGCCACTACATAGTAGAAAAGAAGGACCGGCAGCGGGGGCGAGGTGAGTTTTCTTGGGAGAGGATGTCCAGTTTAATGTATTCAATCATGAGCTAGTGCCTGCGCATTATCTTCTGAACGAGGATGAGGCAAAGGTGGTCCTGAAGGATCTGCACATCGAGAAGGATCAGCTCCCGAAGATCCGGAGGAGCGACCCTTGCATCCGTCTTCTCGAGGACAAGTATGGCCCCATCAAGGAAGGCCGGATTATCAAGATCGTTAGGAAGTCCCGCACTTCCGAAATCGCAGTCGCATTTCGTCTCGTAGTCAGAGGGTGAATCTTTTGCGTGACCTGGTAGAACTCTACTTCAAAGAGAGGAGCATCGTTAATCACCACATCTCCAGCTTCAACGACTTCCTCTCCACTATGGACAATCCGAACAGCAGGATGCAGAACATCGTGGACAACCTGAGGGTGTCCGCGGAGGATATGGAAAGGGGGATCATCCGCCTGGACCCGGAAAAGACGGACGGCCGGATCGTGGAGATCCGGGTCGGCCGTAAGAGGGACGAGAAGACGGGCATGACCGACCCCCAGTCCAGGCCGACCGTGCACATCAAGATCCCCGAGATCCGGGAGGCCAACGGCTATGTCCACCCGCTGAACCCGATGGAGGCCAGGCTCAGGAACCTGAACTACCTGGCTCCGGTGTTCATCGACTTCACCGTCGTGGAGGACGGCATCGAGAAGGAGCCGGAAAGGGTCCACATCGGTGACCTGCCCATCATGATCAAGTCCAAGCGCTGCACCCTCTACAAGGAGAACTTGGAGGAGGAGCGCGAACTGACCGAGGACGAGTACCGCATGAAGCTCATCGGCTCCGGCGAGGACCCGATGGATCCCGGTGGATACTTCATCATCGGCGGGACAGAGAGGGTGCTCATCACCCTCGAGGACCTGGCCCCGAACCGGGTCATGGTCGAGTTCAACGAGCGCTACGGCACCAAGTTGGAGGTCGCCAAGGTGTTCTCGCAGAAGGAAGGCCACCGCGCCCTGACCCTGGTGGAGAAGAAGCGCGACGGCATGCTGATGGTCACGGTGCCAGCAGCATCTGGGCAGATCCCCTTGGTGGCGCTCATGAAGGCGCTCGGCATGGAATCCGACGAGGAGATCTACAACGCCATCTTCTCCTCCGAGGAGATGGCCAACATCATCTACGCCAACATCGAGGAGTGCCAGGACAAGAAGCTCTACCCGCCCAACGGCATTTTCACCACCGAGGACGCCATCCTCTACCTGGAGCGCAAGTTCGCCACTGGCCAGGCAAAGGAGTACCGGGTCAAGAAGGTCGAATCGATCATCGACCGCTCCCTGTTGCCCCACCTGGGCGACACCAGGGAAGACCGCATGAAGAAGGCTATCTTCCTGGGCAGGATAGCCAGGTCCGTGCTCGAGCTCTCCCTTAACAAGCGGAAGGAGGACGACAAGGACCACTACGCCAACAAGCGCCTGAAGCTCGCCGGCGACCTGATGGAGGACCTCTTCCGGGTGGCGTTCACCAACCTCATGAAGGACCTCAAGTACCAGCTGGAGAGGTCGTATGCGCGCAAGAAGGACCTGCGCATCGCCAGCGCGATACGCCCGGACCTGCTCACGCACCGCCTGCTGCACGCTCTGGCGACCGGCAACTGGGTGGGAGGAAGGGCGGGGGTGTCCCAGCTCCTGGACCGCACGTCCAACATGTCCACCCTTTCCCATCTCAGAAGGATCACTTCGTCCCTCACCCGCTCGCAGCCCCACTTCGAGGCCAGGGATCTGCACCCGACCCAATGGGGCCGGCTCTGCCCGAACGAGACCCCCGAGGGTCAGAACTGCGGCCTGGTGAAGAACGCCGCCCTGATCATCGACGTGTCCGAAGGGTTCCGCGAGGAGGATGTCGCCTACATGCTCAAGGAACAGGGCGTGAAGGAGGTCAAGGGGCCGGCCAGCGGCACCAGGGTCTACGTCAATGGAGACCTGAAGGGCGTCTGCGACCGGCCGAGGGAGCTCGTGGCCGAGGTGCGCCAGAGGCGCCGCATCGGCCTGCTCTCCCATGAGATCAACATCCGCTACGATCTCGAGATGGACGAGATCATCATCAACTGCGACGAGGGCCGCCTGAGGCGCCCCCTGATCGTCCTGAAGAACGGCCGGAGCGTCCTGAACCGCAAGCATCTGGAGGACATCCGGGAGGGAAGGACCCGCTGGTCCGACCTGATAAGGGAGGGCGCCATCGAATGGATCGACGCGGAAGAGGAGGAGGACGCCTTCATCTCCGTGGACCCCTTCATGGTGCCAAATCGCTGCCCCAGCTGCGCCAAGGCCCTATCCCCCACAGATGTGGACTGGATGAACCCTGGCACGCCGGATCCGACCGCCTCGCTGAGATGCAGGCACTGCAACAACGAGATGAAGACGCCGTTCCTGCTGACCACCGAGCACACCCATTTGGAGGTCGACCCGATGGTCATCCTGGGATGCTGCTCTGGACTGGTGCCGTACCCCGAGCACAACTCCTCTCCGAGGGTCACCATGGGCTCGGGAATGGCCAAGCAGTCCCTGGGGCTGGCGACCAGCAACTACCGCCGCCGGCCCGACACCCGCGGGCACATCATGCACTATCCGCAGAAGCCGATGGTGCAGACCAACACCATGAAGTTCGTGGCGTTCAACGAGCGGCCGGCGGGACAGAACTTCGTCGTCGCCGTCCTTTCCTACCACGGCTACAACATGGAGGATGCCCTGATCCTGAACAAGGCGTCCGTGGACCGGGGGCTCGGACGATCGACGTTCATGAGGACCTACCGTGCCGAGGAGCGCCGCTACCCCGGTGGCCAGGAGGATCACTTCGAGATCCCCTCGCCCGATGTGCGCGGCGCCCGGGCCGACCTGTCCTACGGAAATCTGGGCGAGGACGGCCTGATCTCTCCGGAGACCGCGGTAGGCGGGGGAGAGGTGCTCATCGGCAAGACCTCGCCGCCCCGTTTCCTCGAGGAGGAGACCGACTTCCTGACGCCCCAGAAGCGTCGGGAGACGTCCATCACCTGCAGGCCGGGCGAGACTGGCTGGGTGGACAGCGTCATGCTGACCGAGTCGGAGAACGGCTCTCGGCTGGTGAAGGTCAAGGTCAGGGACGAGCGCGTCCCCGAGCTGGGGGACAAGTTCGCCTCCAGGCACGGGCAGAAGGGCGTCGTCGGCCTGATCGTCCCCCAGGTGGACATGCCGTTCACCTGCGACGGGGTGATACCTGACCTGGTCATCAACCCGCACGCCATCCCATCCCGTATGACCGTCGCCCACGTCCTGGAGATGGTCGGAGGGAAGGTAGGCTCGATGGAGGGGAGGACCGTCGACGGCACCCCGTTCTCGGGGGAGCGCGAGGACGCGATCCGCGAGGCCCTGGTGCAGAATGGCTTCATGCATACTGGCAAGGAGGTCATGTACGACGGCCTCACCGGCCAGATGATCGGCGCGGACATATTCATCGGCGTCATCTACTACCAGAAGCTGCACCACATGGTCTCGGGCAAGATGCATGTCCGTTCCCGCGGTCCGGTGCAGATACTCACCCGGCAGCCCACCGAAGGCCGGTCCAGGCAAGGTGGCCTGAGGTTCGGCGAGATGGAGCGCGATTGCCTGATCGGGCACGGTGCGGCTATGGTCATCAAGGACCGCCTGCTCGATGAGTCGGACGGGACGTTCCAGTACGTCTGCGGCAACCCCGGGTGCGGCCACATCGCCATATTGGACCGCCGCGGGTCGTTGAAATGCCCGGTGTGCGGCAACAACACCAACGTGCACCTGGTGCAGACCTCGTACGCCTTCAAGCTGCTGCTGGACGAGCTGCTGTCGCTTGGTGTCGCCATGCGTCTTCAACTGGAGGATCTACGATGATGCGAGGAGTCTCGAAGAGGATCGGCTCGATCAAGTTCGCCGGCCTTTCGCCGGACGAGATCAGGAGGATGTCCGCCACCAAGATCATCACCGCGGACACGTACGACGACGATGGCTTCCCCATCGACATGGGCCTGATGGACCCGCATCTGGGGGTCATCGAGCCCGGCCTGAGGTGCAAGACCTGCGGGCACAAGGTCGACGAATGCGCGGGCCACTTCGGCCACATCGACCTGGCCATGCCGGTCATCCATGTCGGTTTCGTGAAGGAGATCAAGAAGCTGCTGCAGTCCACCTGCCGGGTGTGCGGCCGGCTATTGCTGACGGAGGAGCAGGCCAAGGAGTACCGTGAGACCATGCTCTCCGTGGAGGAGATGGGCGGAGACGCGTTGGACGTCCGCATGGTCTCCAAGGAGACCGCCAAGGATGCCGCCTCCCGCCCCACCTGCCCGCACTGCGGCGCGGAGCAGTTGAAGATCACCTTGGACAAGCCCACCACCTTCCGCGAGGACGGCCACAAGCTGACCCCGAAGGAGGTCAGGGAGCGCTTGGAGAGGATCCCGGACAACGACCTGTTGCCCCTGGGCATCGAACCGAACTCCTGCCGCCCCGAATGGATGGTCCTGACCGCCCTGCCCGTTCCACCGGTTACGGTCAGGCCGAGCATCACCCTGGAATCGGGGGACAGGTCGGAGGACGATCTGACCCACAAGCTGGTCGATGTGCTGAGGATCAACCAGAGGCTGCGAGAGAACAGGGACGCCGGCGCGCCTCAGCTCATCGTCGAGGACCTTTGGGAGCTCCTGCAGTACCATGTCACCACCTATTTCGACAACCAGACCTCGGGCATCCCACCGGCCAGACACCGGTCCGGCCGCCCGCTGAAGACCCTGGTGCAGAGGCTGAAGGGCAAGGAAGGCAGGTTCCGTTCCAACCTGTCGGGCAAGAGGGTCAACTTCTCTGCCCGTACCGTCATCTCCCCGGACCCCGGGCTGTCGATCAACGAGGTCGGCGTGCCCGAGGAGGCCGCCCGCGAGCTGACCGTCCCGGTATTCGCCACCAAATCGAACCTGCCCATCCTGAAGGAGATGGTCAAGCGGGGCGTCCACCCGCGCACCGAGAAGTACATGCCTGGCGTGAATTACGTCATCCGGCCCGACGGACGGAGGATCAAGGTAACCGACAAGAACGCCGAGACGGTGGCGGAGACCGTGGACGTGGGCTTCGTGATCGAGAGGCAGATGATGGACGGCGACATCGTGCTGTTCAATCGGCAGCCCTCGCTGCACCGCATGTCCATGATGGCGCACACCGTGCGCGTCATGCCCTGGAAGACCTTCCGCCTCAACCTCTGCGTCTGCCCTCCGTACAATGCCGATTTCGACGGCGACGAGATGAACCTCCATGTGCTGCAGTCGGAGGAGGCGAGGGCGGAGGCCCAGATCCTGATGAAGGTGCAGGAGCACATCCTCTCCCCCAGGTTCGGGGGCCCGGTCATCGGCGCCATCCACGACCACATCACGGGCACGTTCCTGCTGACCCACAAGGGTCCTAAATTCACCAAGTCCGAGACGCTCTTCATGCTTTCCCGGGTCAACCACAAGCCTTTGCCGGACCCGATAGAGGAGGTGGACGGCGAGCAGTTCTGGAGCGGGAAGCAGCTCTTCTCCCTCATCATGCCGGAGGACCTGACCATAACGTTCAAGTCGTCCATCTGCCGCAAGTGCGCCGTCTGCCAGAAGGAGAAGTGCGACCTGGACGCCTATGTCAAGATGAAGAACGGCCAGCTGCTCTATGGCACCATCGACGAAAAGGCCATCGGGGCCTTCAAGGGTAAGATCCTGGACAAGATCGCGCGCGACTATGGCGCGGACCGGGCCCGGGAGCTCATCGACAACGTTACCCGGCTGGCGATCGGCGCCATCATGGTGAAGGGCTTCACCACTGGCATCGACGATGAGGACATCCCGGAGGAGGCGAGGCGCCAGATCGAGGAGGTGCTGCGCGAGGCCATCGTCAAGGTCGACGGCTTCGTGGACGCCTACCGGCGCAACGAGCTGGAGCAGTTGCCAGGGCGGTCCCTCGAGGAGACCCTGGAGGTGGAGGTCATGAAGGTCCTGGGTCGCGCTCGTGATGAGGCGGGTCAGATCGCCGGTCGCCATCTCGGTCTCGAGAACAGCGCGGTCATCATGGCCCGGTCCGGGGCCCGTGGCTCCATGCTCAACCTCTCCCAGATGGCCGGCTGCATCGGGCAGCAGGCGGTGCGTGGGGAGCGTCTGGCCAGAGGCTACTGGAACCGCACCCTGCCCCACTTCAAGCAAGGCGACCTGGGAGCGCAGGCCAGAGGGTTCGTCATCAACTCCTATAAGAGCGGCCTCACGGCCACGGAGTTCTTCTTCCACTCCATGGGTGGGAGAGAAGGCCTGGTCGATACCGCCGTTCGTACCTCGAGGTCGGGGTACATGCAGCGCCGTCTGATCAATGCGCTGGAGGACCTCAAGCTGAAGGGCGATGGCACGGTCCGCAACACGGCCGATTCGGTCATCCAGTTCCGCTATGGGGACGACGGCGTCGACCCCTGCCGTTCCGTGCAGGGCGACCCCATCGACATCGAGGACATACTGGTCGAGGTGCTGGGGGACGAGGCCGAGTTGCTCTCCCGCCTGGAGGACCGCAAGGTCATCTCCTATGCCACCACCGAGAAGGACCTCATGGAGACCGAGGAGGAAGAGGAGGAGTATGAGGAGCCCGAGTTCGAGGGCGGAGGTGAGGAGTGATGGCCAAGAAGGACACGATCAAGTCGTTGCTCAATAAGGGCATCAGCGAGGAGGTGGCCGCGCAACTGGCCGACAAATACGGCTCCATTCCCAAGATCAAGACCGCCCCCGAGGCCGAGCTGAAGGAGCTGGGGGTAAAGGAGCAGCAGCTGGCCGCCCTCATCGGCAAGAAGGTCGAGAAGCCTGCCCCCAAGCCTGCCAAGAAGGGTGGGAAGCGGGGCAAGGAGCCGGTCGAGGAGCGGGTGAAGTTCGAGTTCGAGGTGCCGGACAAGACGCGCAAGCTGACCCCCCTGGAGGAGCACATGAAGAGGTTGGCCCGACTGATGAAGGTCGATCTCTCCCAGAAGGTCATTCAGGACCTGGCCGCCCGCATCGAGGGCATCGACGTGGGGGACGAGAAGATAAAGAAGATCATCAGACGGGCCGCCGAGAGGTATGCGGAGCACCAGATGGACGCCAACGAGAGCGCGGGCATCCTGGCGGCGCAGTCCATAGGCGAACCGGGGACGCAGATGACCATGCGTACCTTCCACTACGCAGGTGTGGCGGAGATCAACGTCACGTTGGGCCTTCCGCGTCTCATCGAGATCGTGGACGCCCGGCGGGTCCCCTCGACCCCCATGATGACCATCTACGTGGACGAGTCGGTGGGTGGGGACGTGGACGCGGCCAGGAAGATCGCCTCGGACATCGAGATGACCAAGGTGATCGACGTCGCCTCCCTGGAGACGGACATCGTCAACATGAAGGTCATCGTCCGGCCGGACGAGCGCAAGATGGCGCAGAAGGACATCGCCATGGACCAGCTCTTCAAGGAGCTGACCAAGACCCGAGGCCTGAAGGGCCTGGTGGAGATGCAGGGCGACACCATCGTCATCTCCTCCGACCAGCCTTCCTTCAAGAGCCTGCAGCGCATCGTCGATGACGTCCAGGACAAGAAGATCAAGGGCGTCGACAACATCCATAGGGCCATCTTGCGGAAGACGGGCGAGGAATACGTCATCTACACTGAGGGATCGAACCTGTACCGTGTGCTGGAGGTCAATGGCGTGGACAAGACGCGCACCTCGACCAACGCGGTCCAGGAGATATTCGAGGTTCTGGGGGTGGAGGCGGCGCGCAACGCCATCATGGACGAGGCGTTCCGCACTTTGGACGAGCAAGGCCTGAACGTCGACATCCGGCACATCATGCTGGTCGCGGACCTCATGACCAACGACGGGGACGTGAAGGCCATCGGCCGCCACGGCATATCCGGTCGCAAGTCCTCCGTCCTGGCGAGGGCGGCGTTCGAGATCACCGCGGTGCACCTGCTGCACGCGGCGCTCACTGGCGAGGAGGACCACCTCGACGGCGTGGCAGAAAATATTATAGTGGGGCAGCCGGTTACGCTCGGTACCGGAGCAGTCAATCTAGAATATAAACCAGTTAAGAGGGGGCAAACACAATGATCGATATTGGCAGAGCCTTGAAGACCGCCGTCACGACCGGGAAGGTCGTTTTCGGGGTCCAACAGACTGAGAAAGCGGTGAAGAGTGGAGAGGCGAAGATGGTGGTCATCTCGGCGAACTGCCCCAGCGAGTTCCTGAAGACGACGACCGCCGTGCCGGTGCGCACGTTCGAGGGCACCAACATGGAGCTCGGCGCCTTGGCAGGAAAACCATTCTCGGTGTCCGCGGTGGCGGTCATCGACAAGGGCGCTTCGAACATACTTTCGCTGTGATTCCATGCCTGAAGTAACCCTTACCGAGGACACGCTGCGTTACATAACGCTGTTCGAGAACATGACCAAGACCCACGTGCGGGACTGCATGGAGACCGAGGAAAAGCTCGTCTATGTGGTCGACCCTGGACAGGCCAACCGGGCCGTGGGCAAGGGCGGGGAGAATGTCATCCGCCTGAAGAACACCACCGGGAAGAACATCCAGGTGATCGAGTACTCGGACGATGCAGAGCAGTTCATCAAGAACGTTTTCTACAACTACAACGTCCAGTCGGTGGTCCTGGAGAACCGGGGCAACATCGTGCATGCCACGGTGACGGTGGACCCCAAGGTCAAAGGCCGGGCCATAGGCAAGAACGGCCGCAACCTGAAGATCGCCCGGGACATCGTGGCCAGGCACCACAACGTCCAGAGCATCGTCGTGGCTTGAATCGAGCCACGGCCCAAATCCTTTCATCCGCGCTTCTTCTTCTTTCCGTGGCCAATCCCATCCAGCTTCTCCCTCTCCACCTCCAGGCGGTCGGCGGTCGGGTACTCCTCGATGATGTACGCATCGAATGGTAGGAGGGGGGAGAGCTCCTGCAGGACCCAGGGCGCGACCTCGAGCCGCAATTCCCCCTCGTCCAGATGGATCAGCCTTTTAGGGACATGATGTTCCTGGCGCAGCAGTCGCTCCGCCTCTGCCAGGTCGGTTCCTTCTATGACCCCCTTCACCAGCGTGCCCTCCTCGGTGATCACGTCCCCCGGCCGGGCGATGCTCCTGGCCCTCCTCCTCAGCCGGTTGCGCAGCTGCACCGAGTCCTTGAACGAGGAGGAGCAATAGTGTACCGGGACTCTCCATTCGAGCGCCAGCATCCCGAGGGCCAGCCCC
>Ga0209048_10006786_pt1 | contig 10665 bp, 6 predicted proteins | sample FrelakmetCRP12CR_FD_187146 | JGI IMG/M metagenome (GOLD analysis project Ga0209048, IMG submission 187146) | Freshwater lake sediment microbial communities from the University of Notre Dame, USA, for methane emissions studies - CRP12 CR (SPAdes)... | ecosystem: Environmental > Aquatic >... | reverse complement strand
CGGAGCAGGGTTTTTCGAGGATGATCTCAAAGGATGAAGCATTGAAGGTTTTAAAGAGAGCAGAGGATGCGGGGCTTGTGCACAAAGCCTATCATCCGAATTTCGATACCAGCAAGGATGAAACGAGCATCTGCAACTGCTGCCGATGCTGCTGCGCCAGCGGAATCGATAATATGATCATACCCATAGCTAACGCGACCAATTTTTTATCCGTGGTCAACGACGATCTCTGCATCGGGTGCGGTACCTGTGTTAAGAAATGTCACACCTACGCTGCTTATTTAAACGACGATAAAAAAGCCCGCCGCAAGGTAGAACGCTGCATCGGATGCGGGGTGTGCGCGCATTTCTGTCCGCAAAACGCGATATCAATGGTTGAAGGCAAAGAAAGAATCGTGAGGATTCTGCCCAAAAAAAATAAGCCGAATCCTGCATAAAGAAAATTTGTCCATTTACACATTACATTTTTGCGGCTTAATATTTTCTTGACATCTCAGTCAGGTCTTTCTATATATTTCCACACTAAAACTCATCTCCAAATTATTTTAATAAACATTTTTTATTTCATCTTCATTTTGCTTGATTAAATTAACTTGACCGGGCTTCTTTTTTTTAACCAAAGACGTAAAAATATTCAAGTGTGATTCCCATGCAGTTTTTTACATTAAAAGACACTCATTTCGTAAAAAAGGATGGTTTGTTTGACTAACTGCTGATATGAGACCAAAAGTGTGAGGAGGGAAAAATGAAAAAATTTTTAATTGCTATATTAGTTATTATCGTCACGTTAGTGGCCTGTTATTATGCTTTCCCGGAAAAAGTAGCCGGTTATATGATGGATGCAGCCAGAAGCAAAGCTGGGCTCACCAAAAAAGAAATCAAGATCGATGATCATAATATTGTTTATCTAGAGGGAGGCAAGGGACCGACAATATTACTTTTACACGGTTATATGGGAAGCAAAGACAACTGGATAATGCTAGCCCCTTATTTAACTAAGGATTACCATGTGGTGATCCCCGATATTCCCGGCTACGGAGAAAGCTCGATGATCGAGAAGGACTCCTACGAATTATCCAATCAAATGTCGCGTTTGCATAAATTCGCCCAGGCACTTGAGTTGAAAAAATTTCATATCGCCGGTAATTCCATGGGCGGTTTATTTGCAGGTACTTATGCTGTGCGCTATCCTGATGAAATTATCAGCGTGGGACTGATTGATGCCGGAGGAGTCACATCCCTGGGAAAAAGTTTAGTACATAAATTGGCAGAAAAAGGCGAAAACCCACTTTTATTAAGAGACAGCAACGATGTTCCGCGCTTGGTGGCACTACTTTGTGTCAACGAGCCAAATTTACCTTATCCGATCAGAAAAGTAATGATCAAAACCGCTTTAGCCAATCGCCAGTTTTATGAAAAGGAACGCAAAGAATTCGCTCCTGATTTTTCCTCTCTAGAAAAAGACCTGCCGAATATAAAAGCTCCAGCTTTAATCCTTTGGGGCGATCAGGATAAAGATATTGATGTTTCCAGTGTACCGGTTTTTGAAAAGGGACTAAAAAATCACAAAACTGTGATCATAAAAAATTGCGGCCATGTGCCCATGATGGAAAAACCGCAGGAAACAGCAACACATTATATAGATTTCATTAAGGGCATTAAAATTTAATCTGTTTAGTCAGGTTGGACTAGTAGACTTGCCGAAAAAGCGTTATAAACATCATAATTATTCTGCATCGCTTTTCTCTTTGACCCAAGGCCAAAGAAGTGTGGCAAATTAGAAAGGAAATTTTATGGACAACATACAAAACGAAATCACACGCGTTTTCGAACTCCAGAGAGCCAACCGTTGGAAGGTTGCTAAGACCACCGCCTTGGAACGCATTGGTAAACTGAAACGCCTGCGGGATCTGATCGAGGTTAAAACGCCGTTGATCCAAAAAGCAATTTACGAAGACTTTCGCAAAAACCCCGCAGAATCGGATCTCACCGAAATTATTCCGGCTATCTCTGAAATTAAACATACGATTGCTCACCTCGTTTCGTGGATGAAACCGGTCAGAGTGCCCACACCGCTTTCTCTCTTTGGCACGCGCTCGGAATATCGGCACGAACCAAAAGGTATGGTACTCATCCTATCGCCGTGGAACTACCCATTCAACTTGACAATCACGCCGCTCACATCCGCGATTGCCGCTGGCAACTGCGTTATCGTTAAGCCATCGAGCAAGACACCGAAAACAAGTGCCATGATGAAGGCGTTGCTTGCCGAAGTTTTTCCCGAGAACGAAGTTGCTTTCCTTGAAGGAGACTCATTGATATCGGATGCCCTTCTAGAACTTCCGTTTGATCACATTTTCTTTACGGGTAGTCCTTCGGTCGGGAAAAAAATAATGGCCGCCGCCGCGAAAAACCTTGCTAGCGTGACGCTTGAGCTTGGCGGAAAGTCGCCAGTCGTCGTCGATGAAACCGCAGATCCCCGGACGGCAGCCGAGCGTATTCTGTGGGGCAAATTCATCAATGCTGGTCAGACTTGCGTTGCACCAGATTACATCCTGATGCACGAATCCATTGTGGATAACTTCGTCACAATCGCCCGGCAGGTAATCGCGGCACGATTTGGAGCATCGATTGCGAGCCAAAGCGAAAGCCCGGACTTCTGTCGTATCGTAAACGTCAGTAAAGCCCGCGAACTGGAAACGCTCCTCGATAAATCCATTGCCGCCGGAGCACAGGTGGCGTTTGGAGGGAAAGCTGCTCCTGATGAACGTTTTGTCGCGCCCACTATGCTCACTCATGTCCGTAACGATTCACCCATCATGCAAAACGAGATTTTTGGGCCGATTCTGCCTGTTATTTCGTTTCATACCTTGGATGAAGCAATCGAGATCATCCACAGACGCGAGAAACCGCTGGCTCTCTACATCTTCAGTCAAAACCACGCGAACATCGAAAAGATTCTTGGTGAAACAACGGCTGGCGGGACATGTGTGAACAGCCTCATCATGCATCTTGCCAATGGAAACTTGCCTTTTGGCGGTATCGGTAACAGCGGCATGGGCAACTACCACGGCCACTTCGGTTTTGTGACTTTCTCGCACCAGCGTGCGGTGCTTACGCAAGGGTGGCCGGATCTATTGAAAATGGTTTATCCACCATATACCGCGTGGATGAAAAAATGCATCCAGCTCTCGACGAGTTGGTTGACGTAAAGCAAACTGCCTCAGTTGCTGCGGCACTAGTTACAAAGGCTGCAAGAGTCCCAACTTAAAGATTGTGTTTATCTCTGCCTCGTCAACAAAAGAACCCAGATGTGTGTTACACACCCGATTGATTTTGATGCTCTGGACGTTTCACTTGGTATTTCAAAGAATTTACAGGTGGCTACGAATACGTGTTTGTAGGTAAACTCCGTTTACAACACTATAGAAAATATTCATTCGGCCAAGCCTTTAATCTTTCGTTAAGCCCCGCCCCCGCCAGATCATGTAAATTGCGGGATAAATAATTAATTCGAAAATTGGTACTACAATTCCGGCATTGACAGTAACACTCTCAATATGAAATAAAACAATTTACTACCATTCATCCGGAGAAAAGAATTGCCAAGTACCATGCAATATATTCGGCAAATCAGACAAAACCTTGATTCTGCAATGATTGCGGATTATTACAATATTACCCGCGAACTGAAAAATATTGAACAAGATAAATTTAAAGATGAAACCGCTTTTTTCAGAAAATTGAACAGGCTGAAAAGAATCTTAACTCTTTCCACTAAACGTTATCATCAGCGGTCACAAAATATTCCTCATCTCAAATTTCCGCCGGACTTGCCTATATCAGCAAAGAAACAGAATATTATTGACAGCATCAAAAACAATCAAATCACCATTATTACCGGTGAAACCGGATCGGGAAAGACAACGCAAATTCCCAAAATGTGTCTTGCTGCCGGTCGCGGACTGCGGGGGATTATCGGCCTCACCCAGCCGAGGCGCATTGCCGCTGTCAGTATTGCCCAGCGCATTGCAGTGGAAATTGGTGAAGAGTGCGGTAAATCCATCGCCTATAAAATCCGCTTTGACGAAAAGACATCATCCGAGCCGCTGATCAAAGTTATGACCGATGGAATTCTGCTTGCGGAAACGGTTAAAGACCGCAATTTGTTGGCCTATGATACCATCATTATGGATGAAGCTCACGAACGTAGCCTGAACATCGATTTTATTTTAGGCTATTTGCGGACACTGCTTCTCAAAAGAAAAGATTTAAAGCTGATCATCACCTCGGCAACGATTGATACGGAAAAGTTTTCCGAGGCTTTTAATAATGCGCCGGTAATCAAAGTTTCCGGCCGGATGTATCCTGTGGAAGTCCGCTACCGTCCGGTTGATCCGGTCAAAGAAGAAAACGGCGAAACAACATATATAGATGAAGCCGTTGCCTGCGTGGAGAATTTACAGCAGGAAAGACGCTACGAAGATATTTTGATTTTTATGCCCACCGAACAGGATATCCGGGAAACCTGCGGTCTTTTAGCCAGAAAATGCACAGGTCTTATTCTGCCTTTATACGCAAGGCTTTCTGGTGCTCAGCAAAAACTTATTTTTGCCGCTGCCAATCAGCAAAAAATCATCGTGGCCACAAATATCGCGGAGACGTCATTAACAATTCCCGGAATAAAATATGTAATTGACGCGGGGCTGGCTCGCATACTGGAATATAATCCCCGCAGCCAGACTACCGGTCTGCCGATAAAACCAATATCACTGAGCAGCGCCGAACAAAGAAAAGGCCGCTGCGGCCGAGTGCAAAACGGTATTTGTATCAGGCTCTATTCTCAGGAAGAATTTTCCCAGAAGCCTCTGTACACGCCGCCGGAAATAATGCGTTCCAATCTGGCCGGCGTTATCCTGCGGATGCTTTCCCTCAATCTCGGCTCTGTCAACTCCTTCCCTTTCGTTGACCGGCCTCAACCAAAAAGCATCCGCGACGGCATCGATATTTTGCGTGATTTGGGAGCTCTGGCCAAAGATTACGGTTCCGAAGAAGCAAATCATTATGAGCTGACTGAAGTTGGCCGGACGATGGCTGAGTTCCCGCTTGATCCCCGGGTTTCCCGAATGCTGATCGAAGCTAAAAAAGAAGCATGCGTAAACGAGATTGCCATCATTGCCGCGGCGCTTAGTATTCAGGACCCGCGAGAACGTCCCTATGAAAAAACTGATCAGGCCTCAAAAGCTCACGCTCTCTTTGCGCATCCCGAATCAGATTTCTTAACCTATCTTAACATCTGGAATCGCTATCATGGTTCCTTGGAGAGCCTGCCTTCGCAGAGCAAACTGAGAAAATTCTGTCACGAACATTTTCTTTCCTATAAGAGAATGATTGAATGGCGTGACATCTATCATCAAATACTGGACATTATCGCCGGAAAAAACAAAACGGTACACAGTAAAAAACATATCAAGATTGAAATAAATCAGGAAATTGCCGATAAAATTCATCGCTGCATTCTCAGCGGTTATCTTTCCAACATTGCCCAAAAGAAGGAAAAAAACTTTTACAACGCGGCTAAGAGCAGAGCAGTGATGATTTATCCGGGTTCCGGTTTATTCAATCGCGCAGGCAGTTGGATCGTGGCGGCGGAAATAAGCATGACCTCGCGGGTCTTTGCCCGCAATGTTGCCAATATTAAAAGTGAGTGGCTGGAAGAGTTGGGCCATGATAATTGCCGCCATACTTACGCTGCCGCCCATTGGGAGAAAAATCGCGGGCAGGTTGTCGCCATGGAAAAAGTAACGCTTTTCGGTTTGACTATTGTGGAGAGCCGGCCTGTCGCTTATGAAAGAATTAATCCGGAGGAAGCCAGATCAATTTTTATCCGGGAAGCCCTCGTCACAGGAGAGGTTCCCCACCGCACTCCTTTTCTGGAACATAACTTATCTCTATTCAATCAAGTAAAAACAATGGAGGAAAAACTGCGTAAACGCGGCCTTGTTGTTGATGAAGAAACAATCGCCTGTCTTTACGAACAAAGGATGCCGGTGATTTCCGATATCCGATCTTTACTGAATCTCATTAAAGAAAAAGGCAGCGATGAATTCCTTCGTTTCCAGGAAGAGGATTTGATTGCCAATGAACCTGATCCTGAAGAAATATCTCAATATCCCGATCAAATAAAAATCGGGGATGCTGCTTTTGCCTGCAGTTACAGTTTTGAGCCCGGTAAAAGTGATGATGGCGTGACCGTAAATGTTCCCCTGGGATTTATTTCCCGGGCTGCCGAGGAAAATATCGACCGCTACCTGCCGTCATTATTGCGGGAGAAGGCCGTTTGCTTATTAAAGTCGCTTCCTAAATCACTGCGCCAAAGACTTCCCTCGCCTGTCCAAGTCACGCAGTTATTGTTGGAGCATAAATCATATTTAAATAAATCTTTGCCACAGGCCTTGAGCCAACTGCTGCGCGATAAATACAAAATAACTGTTCCTCGTAATGCCTGGGCGTTGGAAAAAATGCCGGCTCACTTAAATATTCGTTACAGTGTGATTGATGAAAAAGGGAATGAAATAAAAAACAGCCGGGACATTAATCTGCTGCAAAAGGAACTTGCGGACACGATAAATACATCGGCGATGGATAAAATCCGCAGTGATTGGGAAAAAGAAGGAATCACCCGCTGGGACTTCGGCGAATTGCCAACGCAGATTCCTCTCACCGGTATTCACGGACATATCGGCTATGCCTATCCTGCCCTGCATATAACGGATGATTCTATTAATCTCCGGCTCTTTTCCGATCAAAAAGAAAGCGCCGCCAATCATCTCCGGGGTGTTGCTGCTCTTTATGAAATTCATTTTGCAGGTGTGCTGAAGCAGCTCAAAAAGAATGTTGCTCTAAACGCCGGAATGAAAGCAATTGCGGCAAATATCGGCAATCCTAAACACCTGGAGCAATCGATCATCAACCGAGTTAAAAAGGATTTATTTTTAAAACCATGGCGTAAGCAGGAAGATTTTATTCAACACGCCGATTCCATGAATTCTGAAATTCTGCAATATGGCCAGCATGTGCTTATTTCCATAGAACCGGTATTGAAATCTTTTGACGATACTAATGCTTGTGTGCACAAACTTATGACGAAGAATACCAGCAATAATCCTGTGTTGAAATTTCTCCAGGACATCCAGACAGAGCTGAAGAGCCTTGTGCCTGTTGATTTTCCCGAGCTTTATACATTTGACAGCATGAAAGATTTGCCGCGCTATAGCAAAGCCCTTGCTCTACGGGCCGAGCGGGGAAGTTTTAATCTTGCCTTGGCGCAAAATAAAATGCAGCAAGTTTTGATTTATTCCCGGCAGCTACAGAAAATGATCATTGAGGCAAAAACCAGTGCCATTCCCGCCCGGCGTGCGCCGGGTTTCACTCCGGCGGCTGCCGGAGAAATCCAGGAAATCAGCCGGTTTAAGGACGATATTTCAGTGGATTATCCGGAAGAGAAAAAGAAAATGATTGAAGAATTATTCTGGATGATTGAAGAATACAAAGTATCGCTGTTCGCGCAGGAACTCAAAACCCCTTACCCTGTCTCCCCAAAAAAGTTGAACCAGTTGATTGAGGAGATTGAAAAACTATAAACGCCGGCGGCGCGACCGTTAAGAATCCAATATCCTGATGCTTGATATCACGTTATGAATCGGGGTCGGAACAGAGCGAAGATATTTTGTTCGCGGGAAGATTACGTTGCGTTTATTGAACTATTGAAAGACGCATCTTCTTTGTGGAAGGTTCGGATTGCGGCCTATTGCCTGATGTCGAACCATTATCATCTGCTTGTTCAAACACCGGAAGCCAATCTATCCCGCTACATGCGTCATATTAACGGCCTTTATACGCAATATTTCAACAGAACGTATAAAAGTTGTTGGGAGCAAAGGATTTCATAGATGACATCAGACAGAAGTATTATGATAAGACGAACATAAAGGAAGTGCCTCAAGTCAAAGAATTGTTTTTAGACAAATGCCAGATAGAAAAAGCCGTATGCGGCGTTTATCAGATTGAAGTTGCTGACCTTTTGAAACCACGGCGTGGCAACTATAACGAGGCTCGCAACGTAGCAATATATCTTATACGGAAATATGCTGGAGCATTAAACAAACAAAAAAATAAAAATAAAATGGCAAGAAGAAAGAAGAAGTCTACTACTGCTTCTGCTGGTTATATCGGAATAATAATATCACAGAACTTTCATAAGTATTCTGGAGAAAGAGATCTTTATTGATGAATATTTTGGGGAGGATGTTTCTTTCGCCTTCAAGTTCTAGTATTAAATATCTATTTTTTTCTTGAGGATTACTGGTGTAAAGAGATTAACGTTTAAAATAGCTTGATGCGTCAACAGTGGCTGATTTTTAGTTTTTATTGATTGGTTCTTTTTTACTTAAGAATAGTGTGGTTTCAATATACTCTTGAACTTGAATAATAATATCTTCAGAAGTTGGTAAAGAAGTTATCTTACCTTGATCATCAACTTTTGTAAGTGCATTCCTATATTGCTGTTTGAGATTTCTAACATTGCTTAATAGTGAACTCCATTCAATGAGGTGCTTGCTTGATATGCTTGCAGCGACCGGAGATAAAGCTAAAAGGGTATCGTAATTTTGGTCACAAGACTCGAGAAGCATTTTTATCTGAAGGATATTTATTTTATTCTCTGATTTAGGTTTTGCTATATCTATATATGCCTGTCTTAAAAATTCCTCTAATTCATCTATCGGAGCACTATATTTTGCGTGCTTATCCCATGAAAAAGGATTTCCTGTTTTAAAAGATTCCATGATCAAGCATGCGTGCATTTCAAGACTTTTTCTAAGTTCCTCTTTATGCAGTTTTTCTCTTTGTTGTTCCAGCTCCGAAATATAATCATTTCTTTTGTTCGACAGTGCATTTAGAAAGAGTCCAATTATAAATATTCCCATGAGGGGTTCAAAACATACTACTATTTTCCCAATGTCTTTAGTTGGTGTGATGTCGCCATAACCCAATGTGGTAATTGTAGCCAAGCTGAAATACAAAGAATCTACTAATGAATCTTTCAAACCTAAACTTTCAGAGAAAAAATAAAACAAGACTGCAAATAATGGAATAAGAGCTAAGTATATCAATCCATATATCTTAGGAGATAAGTCAAACAATTCTTTTAATGTCCATTTTTTCATAGAAGGCATCATTTATACGCGAAAGAAAAAGATTTCAACACACATTGCATTGGTCATTCCTTTTCTTACATCAATGTTTGACATATATATTCCCCTCCCCTCTAACAATTAGGATTCGAAGTTCACTATTCAAAACGCCTTGTTTCTAAATTGTACGTCCAACCGCTAACTTCTCTTTCATTATATCTTTGTTGAATAAAAACAATTTTTTCAACTCTTAATTCTTTAAGTTCGTCCTCTATTTTCCAATCGGGATAATTTCCTGTCTTCCGATTGTCTACCAGCATATATCCCCACGTCCGATCCAACCTAATAGACTCTACTATTAAAAATGTGTTATTGGGACCTCCAAATTTTATGATGGGTTTATAATGAAAGAACTTCTGACATCTACTTTCCATACGTTGGATCACGTCAATTCTTTTATTATTTATTCCTTCTTGATCTATAGTGGATTCAGACGATGATTTTATTCCCCATTCCATCTCTCGATTAAGAAATGCAAGACCAACAAAAACAATTGAAACAATTATCAAGACTAATAAAATAGCTTTAGATTTTTTCTTGCTGCCGACTTTCGTTTCAGGATTTTTATTGCTTACGTTCTCTAATGCATGATCTTCAGCAGTGAGTGGTTTCCAGTTGCTAATCGATTTCATTGGGGGGGCATCAGTTAGATTTTCTTTATCAAGCCATTCACCGCAGTAACGACATTTTACAGATGTATCCTGAATCTCTTCCTGACAAAAGGGACATTTCTTCATTTCTGCCTTCAAAATTGAAACACTGCTAGGTCAGCGAAGGGGTCAAGTCTACTCTTGACTCATGTTAATGCTAGGCATATTAAGCAAGTATTCAATTATCTTGTTTTTGCAACCGTTTTACGCTTCTTCACTTGCGGCTTTGCCGGTTTTTTCCAGTTGCCATTTTCCAGAGCCAGTTTTACCACTTCCAACATATCGCTTACAAAATGAAACTTGATGCTCTTTTGTACATTGGCTGGAATGTCTTCGAGATCTTTCTTATTCCATGCGGGTAGAATGATTGTTTTAATACCGGCGCGGTAAGCCGCCAGCACCTTTTCTTTAATCCCGCCTACCGGCAGCACAGCTCCGCGCAAGGTGATTTCTCCCGTCATGGCCAGATTCTTCTTAATCTTGCGGTTGGTCAAAAGAGAAGTCATGGCCGTAAGCATTGTCACACCCGCCGATGGGCCATCCTTGGGAATAGCTCCGGCCGGCACGTGGATATGAATATCCCGGTCATCGAAGAAATCCGGTTTCACTCCTAAATCCTTCGCATTGGTGCGAATAAAACTCAGCGCCGCGGACACGGACTCTTTCATCACATCTCCCAGCTGTCCGGTCAGGGTCAACCCCTTCTCTCCCCTCATCTTCGTTGCCTCAACAAAGATGATGTCTCCTCCCGTTGGAGATCG
>Ga0209048_10006785_pt1 | contig 10668 bp, 9 predicted proteins | sample FrelakmetCRP12CR_FD_187146 | JGI IMG/M metagenome (GOLD analysis project Ga0209048, IMG submission 187146) | Freshwater lake sediment microbial communities from the University of Notre Dame, USA, for methane emissions studies - CRP12 CR (SPAdes)... | ecosystem: Environmental > Aquatic >... | reverse complement strand
TTTTCTTTTTGGGGACGATGGAGCAACGCGCCGCACTTTTCGACTGCCAAGACGAACACGCGTTCAGCGTGGCGCTGCCCGACGACTGCCTGTTCAAGGCGCGTCCGGCCACCGAAGGCGACCACCGCTTCGTCTACTGCGAGCCCAGCAACGAGAACTGGGACGCGCAGAACGAGCGCGTGCTGCAAAAGGCGCTTGCCGAGTCGGCCCCGCACTTCCTCAAGTTCGGCAACATCGACATCGATCACCTCTCACTGCTCGGCCCGCGCCACGGCCTGACGCCGGCGGAAGCCAAACTCTACGAGATCGGCGTTCCGGCCCAGGTGGTCACCGAGCCGAAGATCCTCGTCAAGGCGGAGATCTACCGCGGTGACGGCAAGCAGGTCGAGCAAGCGAACTACTTCTGGGACACCCTGACGAAGCAGTCGCCGCCGAAGCGCTGGTACCCGAGCGTCGGTGGGCGGCCGACGGCGCCGAAGGAATGCGGGCCGCAGGGATGCGTCGTGAAGAGCGTCCTGTGGACGAATCTCGCGTTCGCCAAGGAGCCGGTGAATCAAACCGTCAAGGCCGTGTCGTTGATGGGCTTCGACGAGTTCGCCAAGGCGATCGCCGCCAGCTACGGCACCGACTCAGCCCAGCTTAGCGGTGGCGCCGCGTTGCGACGCGAAAGCCTGCACGGCGCGCCGGTGACGAGCACCATCCCAGACTACCACGTGGCCGCTGGCCGAGCGCTGAGCGCCATTCGCAGGCCGGGGACGGCGCGCTGCGGTCACTTCGATGCACCGCCGACGGTGGCCAGCCTGGTGGCGCACTTCGAACAGTGTGAACGGGCGGACCCCGCCACCGCGCGCGCCCACGCAGCGCGCCTGATTCTCGAAGCCAAACAACACGCACGACACGCACGACATTCCGCGGCCCTCGCCGCGTGAGGAGGGACAGCATGCGCTGCAAGGGAAAAGACGCACACGAGATGAGTGACGGCCAGAAGTTCTGCGCCGCCTGTGGATCGGCCGCGGAGGAGACGCTGGCGAAGGCGGTCTGTGGCGGCTGCCACGCCGAAGGCGCCGGTGACCAGAAGTTCTGCGCGCACTGCGGGGAGCCGCTGGCCAAGGCCGCGGACTTCGATGCCGGCATGGCCGCGCTCGAGGACCTCTACACGACCACCCGCCAGAGCCCGGACGAGCTCAGCGTCGAAGAGCACAGCTGGGGCACGCCGCAGGTGGGCGACTTGCTGAAGGGGCAGGGTGCCGACGGCGTGATTGACGCCGCCCCGGTGCTCGACGCCGTCCTGGAGAGCGCGAACCGCGTTGCCGACCAGGTCGTCGCCGGCAACCGGCAATCGGTCAAGCTCGAACGCGCGCTCGGCGTCATCGCCAAGGCGATCGTCACCGTGGTGCGCCCGTTGATGGCCGAAGTGCAGTCGGTGCGCAACGAGATGCAGACGCAGGGCAACCAACGCCTGCCGCGCCGCGGCCAGGTGGAACTGGTCCACAAAGCGATTCCCGACGTGAGCGGCGACCAGGCCGACGAGACGCCGCGCGGCGAGTTCTTGTGGAAGTCGGCCTGTGACTTCGAGACCGAGGGCCTGCTCGAACACGGCGACGCCACGATGACGCAGTCGTACGCGAACGCTGGGCACAGTGTGCGGACGCTTGCCCAGGAGAATCCGCCGCTCGCCCGCCGGTTGGCCACCACCTTCCAGCGCAAGATGCGCGCGGCCTAAGCGGCCTGCCCGCCGCAACGGCACACACCGCAGACCACACACGACTGAGGAGGACGCACATGGAGGTTGGACTCATCCAAGGGGGCGGCATGGCGGAGCTGGCCGCGTTGACCGCGGAAAGCGAGCGCTACGAGTCGCAGGTGCAGCAGAGCGATTTCTACAAAGCGGTGCAGGCGGGGTACGGCACCGACCACGCCACCCTGGTGGGCGGCGCGGCGCTGCGGCGGGAAAGCCTCGAAGCCTCGCTGATCACCGAGGACGTCAGAAAGGGGTCCGTCATTCCCTATATTGCCCATCTCCTCGGCGTGGCCGGCATCGACCTCGAGCAGGCGCGGGTGAGGACGAGGCGATGGCGCTGCTGCTGGCCGGAGAGGCCCCACCCTTTAGCCGCGTGCCGGAGTGAATGCGTACCCAGCATGCTGCGTGCAGCACTGCGTTCTTGGCCGTTACGCTGCGTGGGACAACGCGATTCTGACGGTCTTGGGTAGTCGTTTCGGCCTGTGAAGCGAACGCAGGTAGTCCGAGGTCGCAGTGATACCGCGTCCGCGTTCGTACACGAGCTGCCGGATGATCGCATAGGTAGCGCGGTCGATCGGGCGCTTCCCCTGTTCCCAACGGGAAACCGTTTCGGGGCGGACCGCCAGCAACGCAGCGAATTCCCTTCCCTGCAGACCCGTCACCTTGCGCAGGAACTTCAGCGCCTCTGGTTCGGTGACGCCCGCGTCCGCCAGCTTTGCTGCCACCAGGGCGTCGAACTGGCCCACCACCAGGTCGTCGAAGTAGCTGGCGCCACACGCAGTGCAGACGCGGGCCGGCACGTCGGCCGCAAATTCATGGCCCGCCACATGGCGCTTCCGTTTCATCGTCCGCGACTCGACCCGAGCCGCTCCGCAATTCGGACATCGGTTCAACATTTGCATCACCCCGCGAACACAGTCCGGACAATCACGGCTGCCTGGCCAAGGTAGACGATGACGGTGAGACCCTCGCCGTGTACGCGCCACCGTCCTTTCTCCTGAAGCGTGAACGAACCCGCATTCCTCAACGCTGAGGCCACACTTTCACGTGTTTCACCTTCCTCATCCATCTCGTCGAGCGCATGGTCGGTGAAGATCAGATGCCGATCGGCGACCGCCTTCTTGATAAGGTGAATTGCGCTGCGGCGCTTCACCATTGCAGCCTATGGTGAATTGACAAAAAGTCAAGACTGCCACGATCCATGGACTGGCGGGTTTGAGCGATTCGGAGGAACTTTACGAGACACCGCGCCGGAGGTTTTGCGGCACCGTCAAATCCTTGCGGCCGCGAACAGCGGTCCGCTATAAGCCAGAACGTCATGCGTGTTTCCGTGCAACCACTCATCGCCCTCACCCTCGTCTGCATGCTCGCGGGCTGCCGGCGTGACGACGCACAGACCGCAACCTCGACGCCGGCGTCGGATGCGGCGCGGCCTTTCAAGGTCGCGCTGCTCAGCCCTGGCCCGGTCAGCGATGCGGGGTGGAACGCGCTCGCCTACGAGGGCCTGCTGGCGATCCGCGACCAGCTCGGCGCCGAGGTGAGTCAGATCCAGACAAAGACTCCCGCGGAGTTCGAAGAAGGCTTTCGCGACTTCGCCCGCCGCGGCTACCAGCTGGTCTTCGGCCACGGCTTCGAGTTTCAGGACGCCGCCGCCGCGGTGGCGCCCGACTTCCCGGGCACCGTCTTCATTACGACATCGGGCAACACCGTGCGCAAGAACGTTGCGCCGCTGCGGTTCATGCTCGAGGAGGCCACCTACCTCGAAGGCATCCTCGCAGGCGGGATGTCGAAGACCGGTAAGGCCGGTGCCGTCGGCGGTATCGAGATCCCATCCGTCAAGAGCACCATCATTGCCTTCGAGGCCGGCGCGAAGTCGGTCAGACCCGACTTCACGGTCATCACTTCGTACGTGGGAAACTGGGAAGACGTGGGCGCCGCCAAGGAGGCGGCGCTGGCCCTGGTGCAACAGGGCTGCGATCTTCTGTTTCCCAATGCCGACGCCGCCGGACTCGGTGTGTTTCAGGCCGCGCAGCTGAAGCAGGTGTACGCCTTCGGTGCCAACAAGAACCAGAACGATGTGGCGCCCGACGTCGTGCTGGCCAGCGCTGTGATCGACATTCCCCGCGGCTTCTTGCAAGTGGCGCGTGAGGTCAAGGAGGGTCGTTTCGAGGGCAAGATAGAACGCATGGGAATGAAGGACGGGGTGGTGTCACTGGTCCTGAACCCTGGTCTCGAATCGCGGATTCCCGCCGAGGTCAAGGGCCGCGTGGACGCGGCCAGCGCCCTCATCATTGCCGGCACTCTGAAGGTCCCGACGGCGGAATTCTGAGCATGACCGTGAGCACCGACGCGACGGCGCCACGGCTCGCCGTGTGCGACGTCGCAAAGCGCTTTGCCAACGTCCAAGCGCTGGTGGGTGTCAGCCTCGAGTTCCGCGCCGGCGAGATTCACGCCCTGCTCGGCGAGAACGGCGCCGGCAAGTCGACGCTGATGCACGTGCTCGCCGGTCTGCTGCGGCCGGACACCGGTACCATCTTGCTGGACGGCCGTGCCGTGAGCTTCGCGTCGGCGCGCGCCGCGCGCCAGGCGGGTATCGGCATGGTGCATCAGCACTTCACCCTGGTCGATGCGCTCAGCGTCGCCGAGAACTTGGCGCTGAGCCTGCCCGAGCAATCGCATTTCCTCTTCGATGCCGATGCTGCCGCGATCGAGGCCCGCGCTTTGGCAGAGCGCATCGGCTTGCAGCTCAGTACGCCTGACACGCTGGTTGCGCAGCTCCCCGTGGGCGCCTGCCAGCGACTCGAAATCCTCAAGGCGCTGGCCGGCGGCGGCCGCGTGCTGATCCTCGACGAGCCCACCGCCGTGCTCACGCCGCAGGAGGTGCGGCCGCTGTTTACGATGCTACGCCGGCTGCGCGAACAAGGGCGGTCCGTGATCTTCATTACCCACAAGCTGCGCGAGGTGAAGGCGGTTGCCGATCGAGTCACCGTCATGCGTCGTGGAGCCATCGTCGGCACCTATGACGTCAGCTCGGTGACCGAGAGCGAGATGGCCGAGCGCATGGTCGGCACCGTGACGTCGCCTGCGATCCGGGCGCATCGTGAGCGCGTCGACGGTGCTGTCGTGCTGCAGGTTGTGGAGATCAGCGCGCGCGACGGGCGCGGTGTACCGGCACTCCAGGGGGTGAGCTTTGCGGTCCGCGCCGACGAGATTCTCGGCATCGCCGGCGTCGATGGTAACGGCCAACGGGAGCTGTTCGAAGTGCTCGTCGGGCTGACCCCGCCGGCTGCCGGTACTGTCACGGTGGGTGAGCACGCGCTGACGGATTTCAATCCGCGCGCTGCCTTAGCCGCGGGCATCGGGCACATTCCGCCCGACCGCCACCGCGAAGGGCTAGTGTTGCCGATGACGGTGCAGGAGAACTTTCTTTTGAGCCGCAATATCCTCGACCGTTTCAATCGGCGTGGGCTGCTCCGACGCGCAGCGGCGTGCCGCTTTGCCGCCCAGCTAGCAGAACGATACGCGCTGCACTTCGCCAGTCTCGACACGCCTGTGCGTTTCCTCTCGGGCGGCAACCAGCAGCGCGTCGTGGTGGCGCGTACACTGGCCGAACAGCCGCGCGTGCTGGTGACCGCGAACCCCACCCGCGGCCTCGATTTCGCAGCCGCCGCAGCAGTCAGCGAGGCGCTCCGGGCGGTGGCGCGTCGCGGCTGTGCGGTTGTGGTGATCTCCACCGATCTCGACGAGGTGCTGGACCTGAGCGACCGCGTGCGTGTGCTGTCGCGTGGGAGGCTCAGCGAAGCGCTCGAACCACCGATCGATATGGAGCACCTCGGCCTGCTGATGGCGGGTGCAGTAGCGACGCAGAATGAAGCGCGATCGTAATCGGATCGTTCGAGGAGGATGTCTCGTCGCATGCTGAACCACGTCGTCGCCCGCGTTCTGCCGTCGCTTCTGGCCCTGGCGGGTGCGGTGATCGTCAGCGCCGTCATCATTGCCGCTTCTGGCAGCAACCCGGTGGTGGCGTTTGGCGCGCTCCTCGGCGGCGCGTTTGGTAGCCTCGACAGTTTGTCGGACGTGGGGGTGAAGAGCTGTCCGTTGCTGCTGGCCGGTCTGGCGATTGCCGTCTCGTTTCAGGCCGGCGTGTGGAACATCGGTGCCGAGGGCCAACTGCTGATGGGTGCATTGGCAATGGCGGCGCTGGGCACATATGGCGCGCGCTTGCCGGCCTGGTTGGACTTGGCTTCGAACTTGGCCGTAGCGGCTGCGGTCGGCGCGGCGTGGGCAGGCATCGCCGCACAACTGAAGCTGCGGCGCAACGTCAACGAGGTCATCAGCACCATCATGCTCAACTTCATAGCGCTCGGCCTGATCAGCTATCTCGTGCAAGGGCCCTTGATGGAAACCGGAGGCCGCTATCCGCAAACCGATGCGCTCCTCCCCGGCCTCTGGATGCCGCGGCTTGCTCCCTATCGCATCCACCTGGGACTGGTCATCGCGCTGTTGGCCGCGGTTGCGGTGCACGTCCTGCTGTACCGCATGGTGCCGGGGTACGAGATGCGCGCCGCCGGGCTCAACGCGGCGGCGGCGCGCCTGGCGGGCATCGACGTCGAACGCCGCGTCCTCATGGCCTTGATGCTCAGCGGTGCGTTGGCCGGGTTGGCTGGTGGGATCGAGGTGAGCGCCGTGACCCACCGCCTCTACGAGCGCTTCTCTCCCGGCTGGGGATTCACCGCTATTGCCGTCGGCTTGCTCGGTCGTCTGTCGCCCGCCGGTGTTGTCGTCGCGGCGATCTTCTTCGGCGCACTCGATGCCGGGTCGAACGCCATGCAGCGCGTCGCGGGCGTATCGTCCGTGCTGGTCGCGGTGATCCAGGCCACCGTCATCCTCTTCCTGGTGGCATTGGAGCATCGCCGTTGGCTGCCAGGGTCGCCGCATTCGGACGGCGAATCACAGGTGTGATGTTTACGGCATCCCAACTTACGGCGCTGGCCGCGGAGATGCGCGACTTTAGTGCGAAGATCCGCGCGCGCGGACAGCAGTATGCGCAAGCCGGCCGCGTCGGTAAGTTGCAGGTCGACGGCCAGTGTGTGCGCGCGGCGGTGCGCGGTACGGACATCTACGAGACCCTGTGGGAGTGGAGCGCTGGTTCTTGGGATCCGGATTGCAGCTGTCCGGTGGGGCCGTACTGCAAGCACGCATACGCACTGGCCTGCTGCATGGTTGCGAATGGTGTGGCGCCGGCTGATGCGGTAAAGCGGCCTCCCCAACCCGTGCGGCGCGTGCTGCCGCGTGCACAGCCTGCCGGTGTGCCGGGGAGCGCCGTGCTGGAGAGGATGCGCTCGGCGCGGGAACGCTGGGCGCGTGAGCGCTACTTCACCCAACTTGTGGAACGCGCGGTGGGTGCCGGCTTCAATTTCTACTCTCCGCCGTTTCCGGACATTCTGGAGGAGGCCGATCCGGACCTGCTGTGCTGGCGACTGGCGCAAGCGATTCCGCAACGGGTCGATGGCTGGCTGCCACCGGCGTTAGAGCCGTATCGCGACCGCCCCGACCTCGCCGAACGTCATGCGCAGCGCGCGCGCCTCAGCCTGGCGACGGAATTGGTGCAGTGGGCGGAGCAGCAGCGCAAGACGGCACAGCGCAGCCTGCGGCTCGTCTTCACCTTGGTTGCGGCGCGCGGCAACATCGGTGTCAACGTCGACGCGCTGCTGACCACTCCGCGCACGACCGATGCGCCGCGGACCATGACCCAGCTGCAGCAGTTGCGCAACGAGATGCGCCGCACGCCGGGGCTCTTGGCACCCGAGCAGGCGGCGTTGCTCGAATGGTTGACGGACGCGCAGGTCGGCGGGGGCGACGCCTACTACAGCGGCTACGGCGCACCGCGCCGCCTCAACGGCACGGTGCTCAAGCCGCTTCTGGCCCGCATTGTTGGCTCGCCGCTGGCGTCGTGGGCGCTCGACGTCGCACCAGATCTCGCCGCCCGCGGCGGCATTGTGCCAGGCGGGCCGGTGCGGCTCAGCGCCGAGCCGACGCGCTTGCTGCCGCTCTGCGCCAGCCACGATACCGCGGTGTGGGTGGAGTTCTGCTTCCTGTGGCCCGATGGGCGGCAGCGACGGCTCGATGACGTGCTCTATTTGCGCGGCACTGACGAGTGGTCGGCACGCACCCACCCGAGCTTCGTCCTTGCTGACGGCGAGTTCTCACTGGTCATCGAGGAGCCACCGGAGTCATTGCTCGAACGCTTCCGTGACGCTGGCGGCTTGCCGTTGAGGCCCGTGGAGCGCGGCCAGGTCCTCGCGCTACTGGCTGCCAACTTTCCGCACTTGCGCGAGACCCTCGGCGCGCACACCCGATACCATCAGGTGACGCCCGTCATCACCCTCGACTTGCGTGACGACGACTGGTTGCAGATCCGCCTCTTCGCGCATAGCGGCAGCGAACCCTGGCGGCCCGGCCATGCAGCGAGGGAAGACCTGATGGTCTTCGAATACGCGCCGCAGGGGCGCTGGGTCACGCATCTGTCGGGTACCGACGGGGAGGGCGATGCCGGCGCGGGGGCGTACGAGCGCATCGTCGCTGAGACGACGCGCAGCGAAGAGGCCGGGCCGGATAGGGGCGCTGCGGTCGCTAATGCTGCCGAACTTTGGCTCGAGGAGCCGGACCCGCAGAGTGTCGCACCAATAGTAGAGTGGCTTGTGGCGACCCAGGCGGCGCCGGGAGTGAAACGCGGGCCGGGCGGCCGCGAACCCACCTGGCCGGATCGCGCCGTTGGTTGGTGGCTGCAGGCGAGCCGGCGGCGCATGGACGAGTTCATCGATGCTTGGGAGCGGGTGCCACCCGGCGTCGGGACATTCGGGACCGACCGCATTCGCCGCCTGCTGAGCGGCGAGCTGCGCGTCACGCCGCTGCTGCACATTGAAGCGAGCGGCGTGGACTGGTTCTCGGTTTCCGCGCAATGGGAGGCCGAGGGCCTGCAGCTGACCGATGCCGATCTGGCCAAGTTGCGCGCGGCGACGACGCGGTTCGTCAAGCTGTCATCCGGATGGACGCGGCGCGACGTTGCCGAACTGCACGACGAGACGGCCGCCGTGCTGGCCGATCTCGGCATCGAGGCGGGCCGCGGCGCGCAGCGTTTGACGCTGTGGCAGTTGGCCGGAGCGCGGCCCGAGAGCCTGCAGGCCCTCGAGCGTTTCGGTGCCGATGCGGCAACGTTGGAAGCGGTGCGCCAGCTGCGCGACCGGGTCGCGGCGTTCACCGGGCTGCCGCAGGTGCCGGCGCCTTCCGGTTTGACCGCGACGCTACGGTCCTATCAGCAGCGTGGTCTCGACTTCTTGGTGTACACGTCGTCGTTCGGAATTGGTGCGATCCTCGCAGACGACATGGGCCTTGGCAAAACAGTGCAGGCGCTCGCGTGGCTCGTGCATTTGCAGACGCAGGAGCCCGACGGCGGGCCCAGCCTCGTTGTCTGCCCGGCGTCGGTGGTGCACAACTGGGCACGCGAGGCGGAGCACTTCGCGCCGGGATTGCGGGTGCTCCTACTCACCCGCGGCGAGACGCGCCACGAGCTGCGGCGCGAGATCCCGACGCACGACCTCATCGTCACGAACTACGCGCTGCTGCGGCGCGATCTGGAGGCCTGGCGCAGCGTCGCGCTGCGTGCCCTGATCCTCGACGAAGCGCAGAACATCAAGAACCCGGACGCGGTGGTGGCAAGAGCCGCGCTCGCGCTGCAGGCGCGGCATCGCTTGGCGCTCACTGGCACGCCGTTGGAGAATCGCGCCCTCGACCTGTGGAGCATCATGCAGTTCGTCAACCCCGGTTACCTCGGCAACCGCTCGCAGTTCGAGAGCCGCTATGACCGCCTCGATGCACCGCCGCACGTCAGGACGTTGTTGGCCGCCAAGTTGCGCCCCGTGCTGCTGCGGCGCACCAAGCAGGAAGTGGCCACCGATTTGCCGCCGCGCATCGAGGAACGCCTCGACTGCGAGATGACGAAGGAGCAGCGGCTGCTGTATCTGGCGGAGCTGCGCCGCAGCCGCGCGCTCGTGGAGCGGCTGAGCGGTGCGCCGGGTGGCATCACGCAGAACAAGATCCACATCCTGGCCGCCTTGACACGTTTGCGACAGATCTGCTGCCATCCGGCGCTGGCCGGTGGCAAGGCCAGTCTGGGTTCGGGAAAGTTCGACGCCCTCTTCGAGCTGCTCGAACCGCTACTTGCCGAAGGACACAAGGTGTTGCTCTTCTCGCAGTTCGTCGAATGTCTGAAACTGCTGCAGCGCGAGATGGCGACCCGCGGGATCGCGTATCACACGCTGACCGGGCAGACCGTGAAGCGCCAGGAGGTGGTCGAAGCCTTCCAGAGCGATCCGCAAGCCTGCGTCTTCCTGGTCTCGCTGAAAGCCGGCGGCACCGGCCTCAACCTCACCGCCGCCAGCTATGTCGTCCTCTTCGACCCGTGGTGGAATCCGGCGGTAGAGGCGCAGGCCATTGATCGCACCCACCGCATCGGCCAAGACCGCACGGTTATCGCGTACCGCATGCTGACGTCCGGCACCATCGAAGAGAAGATCTGGGAGCTGCAGCAGCGCAAAGCGGCGTTAGCCCGTGACATCCTCGGCGAAGGAAGTTTTGCGCGCGCGTTGACGCGTGGTGATTTGGATTATCTGCTCGCCGAGGTGTGAGTGGGATACCCGCTGGACACGCCGCTCGCGGCAAGGGGATGAGTACTCGACCATGCCGAAACGGAAACGGACCTCCGACCAAGCCACCGCCGCCAACGTCGGCTACGAAGCCGAGCTGTGGCAGATGGCCGACGCCCTGCGCGACAGCATGGATGCTAAGGTCCGCTCCCGCGCACCGTAATCGGTTAAGGCTGTGCCGCAGGGTTTCATTGCTGGGGTAGATATCTCGCAGCAGATGCT
>Ga0209048_10006784_pt1 | contig 10669 bp, 10 predicted proteins | sample FrelakmetCRP12CR_FD_187146 | JGI IMG/M metagenome (GOLD analysis project Ga0209048, IMG submission 187146) | Freshwater lake sediment microbial communities from the University of Notre Dame, USA, for methane emissions studies - CRP12 CR (SPAdes)... | ecosystem: Environmental > Aquatic >... | reverse complement strand
CTTACCTTCCAGGGAAGCGAAAGCCATCCGACTATTGGCCAGCGTATTCATCCGGATACCGAACCAGGCGACTCCGTATGAACCCAATATACCCACGACAGACCAGGCCAGAATAATAAGCACGTCGCTCGTGGTCATATGCTGGAGGACGCCGAAATAGTAAATGATACAGGCGCCTATGAATACTTCAAGAACTATCAGCAACTTCCCCTGCTGAATCAGATAGGTCTTGCAGGTCTGGAAAATGATTTCCGAGATATCCAGCATGGATTTGTGGGCCGGAAGTTTCTTGACGTTGAAATATTCGTAAAGACCGAAACCCATACCGGCGAAACAAATCAGAAATCCGATCATTAAGAGATGGTTCTGGGCCGCGCTTAATACAGGAATGATCAGATCCGCTTCGCTTGCAAAAAGAGGGCTCGCAAAAAGAATGAAAAGGACGGCTAAAATACTTGTTTGGAAAAACTTTTTTTTCGTAAACATCACTTCTTGTCTCCTTCTAGATGGTGTTATTCATTGGGCAATGAAATACCAGATAATAATTACAGGAAAAAACCTTGTGCGAGTTAACACAGCCCCTACCGTTTGTCAATATTTTTATGATCTTCTTCTAAGATCACGATAACATGGGAAGAAATGCAGTCTCCGCGTGTCCTCACTATTTATGTCGTTTTCTTCCCCTTAGGACTCTTGCCCGCGTCCGTCAGTTGCTTCATAAACTGATTGAAATCAATCCCGAATGATTTTGCCAAGAACTTCTTCTGCTCTATAGTCATACTACCATCCCTGTGTTCGCCATTTAAAATGCGTTCCATATAGAGCACCTGTTTGAGAAAATTCAGTTCTTTGCTCACGATTTTCAAATGTTCCATTATCCCCTCAAAGGACTTATCAATTTTTTGATTATTTTTTCCCATGGCCTCGACCATGCTCAAGATTAATCGGGTGATGGCGGATTTGAATTCTTCATAATCCAGGCCGCACATATCATTCATCTTTTTCTTGTCCATCAATCCCTTGAAATCGATGACATTTGCCCGCTTGCCCGTGGTCTTATTTCTTTTCACGATTAGTCCTCAATTAGTTAAGATTAGCAGAAAGGCAGATTAAGAGATGAAAGTCAAACAATCATGGCAACTCATTAAGAAGCCCTTTCCGAGCCAGGGAACTTTTTATGAAATCATCATGGAAAAATCTGATATGTCAAGAGTAGCTTTATTTCTGGAAAAAGCACGGAGCTGGATGCAGGTGTGTATGTACCGGTTATGCTGGCGACGAGCCCATCATAAGCCCTTAAGTATCTATTTCGATCTTGATGAGGGGAGCCACTCGTCGACCACTTTTTCCACGACATTGTATGGATTCAGCTTATGGTCCATAATCTCTTCCACCATCTTTTCTATCCTTCGATTGTCAGCGAGGCGCTGACGGATGATGCGAAAGAGTTCATGGTGAATCATCTGAAGGGTTTCCTCACGTATCCGGTCGCGGCGTTTTTCCAGGAGTTTGCCGCTCTGTTCCAGATATACGCGATGCGCCGTAATAGCCTCCAGAAGTTCCTCCTCGCCTTTCCCCTCTACAGCTACAGTTGGGATCACCGGCGGCACCCATGTACGGTCCTTTATGCTTGAATCCTGATCAACGCGGTATTGCACCTCGGAAAAGAGCTGATCAGCTCCAGGCTGGTCGTATTTGTTGATCACATAGATGTCTGCAATTTCCATAATGCCGGCCTTCATGCTCTGGATCACGTCACCCAGACCAGGAACAAGGATGACACATGTGGTATCTGCCACACGCATGACATCTACCTCGTCCTGACCTACGCCCACTGTTTCGATTATGACAAAATCCTTCCCCCCTGCATCCAGTACTTTGACAGCGCCACGGGTAAACTGGGCCAGACCTCCCAGATAGCCCCGGGTTGCCATACTGCGCATGAAAACTCCTCGGTCCTCACTATGGCGGGTCATCCGGATGCGGTCTCCAAGCAGGGCTCCTCCCGTGAATGGGCTTGAAGGGTCGACTGCCACAATTCCCACTGTAAGGTTTTTATTGCGCAGTTGCCAGGTTACCCCGTCAGTAAGGGTGCTCTTCCCCGTCCCGGGAGAGCCTGTAATACCCAGTATGTAGGCATTTCCCGTGTGAGGATAAATTTTCTCCATACAGGAACGCGCCCGTTCATCTTCGTTTTCAAGCCAGGTGATCACGCGGGCCATGGCGAGCGGCGAGCCCTGGAGGATTTCTGCTACATAATCAATATTCATATTCTATCTGTTCGATCCTACAGATTAATGCATCTGTGTGCACCACAAGGGCATCTAAACGTTTGGTCTGATTGTATTTTAATAGTACAGGGGAGACAATATAAAGTCTCCCCTGTACCTTGCGGGTCTATTCAGCAACAAACGGACTTGGCCAATACTTGTTTTTATTTCGCCTTTACGTTTGCCTTTATGAAACTGACGATCGCATCCGTTTTGGTTCCCGGCCCAAAGATTTCAGCTATTCCTGACTGCTTCAGAGTTGGGATATCCTCTAAGGGAATGATGCCGCCCCCGACAACCAGAACGTTGCCAAGTTTCTTTGCCTTCAGCAGTTCGACCACCCTGGGAAAGAAATAGTTATGGACTCCAGAAAGACTGCTCAGACCGACAACATCAGCATCCTCCTGCAGCGCGGTCTCAACAATCATTTCCGGTGTCTGCCTTAATCCGGTGTAGACGACTTCCATACCGGCCTCAGCAAAGATACGGGACAGGAGCTTGGCCCCACGATCATGGCCATCCAACCCGGGTTTTGCAACGATAATCTTTATCTTCTTTTCTGCCATTGTAAGTCACCTCCACGCATTATGAAATAAATTCCTTGGGTCGATACTGCCCGAACACTTCGCGCCACACGTCACAGACTTCGCCTACGGTAGCCCCGGCCTTTACTGCCTCGATAACTGTCGGCATCACGTTCGTATCCGTCTTGGAAACCTCGCGAAGCTTGTCCAGGGCTTTCTGCCAGGCGGCTTTGTCGCGCTTGGCCCGCCATTGCTTCAATTCCACAGCTTTTTCTTCACCAACCTTCATGTCCACTCTGAGGAGGTCAGTTACAGGGGGCTCCTCCATGGTATACTTGTTGACCCCTACGTATGCCCGCTCACCGGAATCAATGGATTTCTGGAACAGGTAAGCGCTGTTCTGAATTTCCTTCTGAATGTATCCCTGCTCGATAGCGGTCAGGGTTCCACCCATGGCGTCAATCTTCTTGATGTAGTCAAAAATCTCCGCTTCGATCTTGTCGGTCAGGTACTCTACATAGTAAGAACCGGCCAGAGGATCGACGGTCACGCAGGCGCCGCTTTCCTCGGCAATAATCTGCTGCGTTCGCAGGGCGACGGTCACTGCGCCCTGGGTGGGGAGACACAGGGCCTCATCATACGAGTTCGTATGGAGGGACTGGTGCCCGCCTAATGCGGTGGCAAATGTCTGTAAGGCAACCCTGACGATGTTGTTCAACGGCTGCTGTGCCGTCAGGGTAACACCACCAGTCTGCACATGGTAACGAAGCATCATGGACCGGGGATCTTTGGCCTTGAATCTATCCTTCATTATCTTAGCCCAGACGCGTCTTGCGGCGCGGAACTTGGCGACTTCTTCCAGCACGTCGGTGAAGGCGTTGAAGAAGAAGGAGAGACGCGGTGCAAAATCGTCCACCGCTATGCCTCTTGCTGCGCAGGCTTCAGCATAGGCGATTCCATCGGCGATGGTAAAGGCCATTTCCTGGGCGGCAGTGGAGCCTGATTCTCGGATGTGGTAGCCGCTGATGCTGATGCTGTTCCACCGGGGAACATATTTCTGACAGAACTCGATCAGATCGACGGTGAGACGCATGGTCGGTTTGGGGGGATAGATATACTGACCACGGCAGATGATTTCCTTGAGGACGTCGTTCTGGATGGTTCCACCCAGTTGATCATATTTCACACCCTGTTCTTCCGCAACTGACATATACATGGCAAGCAGCACCGTGGCGGCGGCATTGACGGTCATGGACGTCGTGACCTTGTCCAGGGGAATCTGGTCAAACAGAATGCGAATATCGCCGATATGGTCGATGGCGGCGCCGACCTTTCCTACTTCGCCCATGGACAGGGGATGATCGCTGTCATAGCCCGCCTGGGTGGGAAGATGAAAGGCCACGCTCAATCCCGTCTGCCCCTGACCCAAGAGGTAGCGGTAGCGGGCATTTGTTTCCTTGGCGCTGCCGAAGCCGGCGTACTGACGCATGGTCCAGAACCTGCCACGAAACATGTTGGGCTGAACGCCGCGGGTATACGGATATTCCCCGGGATAGCCGAGTTTGTTCTCATAATCCAACCCGGCTACTTCCGCTGGGGTATAGAGACACTCGACAGGGGTCCCGGACCAGGTCGTTTTAGCCTTCTTTTCCGGGGCTTTGCTCAAGGTCTTCGCCAGGGTCCCTTCCGTCCACTTCTTTTTCCCGGCTTTGATCTTTTCCAAATCCTTCTCGTTAAACATAGTCTACCTCCTGAAGATGATATCAATAGGAAACCCTTAAATAAAAACCCATCCGCTAGATGTTAATATAAAGTGTTTATAAATTGCCGTCATTTTGGCACTTTCTGCCATTATTCAAGGGTTTCAATATTGGTGGGCAAATAGGTTTTTCGCGTGCCTTCCTATCATTGAAAACGGCTTCTGTCAACCATTTTCTAACAGAAGGTTGTAGATTTATGTTTAATGGTAGGGCTCGAAAGGCAACATCGTAAAAAGTACCTTTGACTAAGCCGGCAACTTTTTACGATGTCATCAATTGCGGGGCAGACGAAGACTGATCAGTCCTCATAATCCTCGGTGAAAACGCGGACCTTCCTGGCATCAGTGAGCAGGGAATCAATCATATCCTCTATTAACGAACGCTGTCTTGCTGTTTGCCACAATTTCCAGGCATCACTGGTGATCCATGTACTGATGACCATGAATACGGAAGGATCATCCGCTGCACGAAGTGTCTCACCGCTGATGTACCCGGGCTGCCGCATTCCAGCGGATCTCAATTCCAGCAATAGATCCCTGAGTTGCTTTTCTTTTCCAGGCTGGCACTGTCTTTCAATTATTACTCTTATCATAATTTCACCTCCTGTTTGATGTAATTCCACTTTCGAGGGTTAATGCAAAGGTAAACGTCTCCTTAGACTTGCCCATATCATTATATAAAATGATGAGATAATTTGATGAATTAGTCAAGACAAATATGGAAGAAATATCTCAAGAAAGATAAGTGAAAAGTTAAGATGGACTGTGAAGTTCCAGGGCGGCAGGGCGGGGCTTACGAAATGTGCTCCTAGTCAGGAAGCCCGACTTAGAGCAAGCATGGAAGAAAAGATTGAGATTCTGTTTCGTTTTCCCGATTTCTGAATTCCATTAACGTTTATTCTCTGTATCTATGCTCTCAGTCTGCAATGTCGGATCCATAATTTTCATCTGCCGGGCTAATTTCTGTCTAACCCAAAGTTTTCCGGCAACGACAACTCCTATGGTAAAAAATGCCTCCACACAGTACTTCAGAATATTCGAGGGATTGAGTAACTGAACAACAAAGGGATCGGTCACCATCATCTCTCCTCCCACCTGCCCAAGAACCGCAGCACCTACATAGATAATTATCGGATATTTATCCATGAGAACGACAAGCAGGGTACTGGCGAAAATTACGATTGGGATACTAAGACCAAGACCGAAGATAAGGAGAAAAAAATTCCCTTTGGAAGCAGCAGCAACAGCCAGAACATTATCAACCGACATAGTTATATCAGCTACAATGATGATCCAGACAGCGTGCCACAAAGAATTTGCCTCTTTCTGAAGCCTGTCTTCGGGAACCCCTTCAACAAGAAGTTTTATGGCAATCCAGATGATGACGGCACCGCCGATAAGCTTGACATATTCAATCTGCAGGAGCGTGGCAGCAAAAAAGGTCAGGGCCACACGGAGAACGACTGCCGCTCCGACCCCGAAGACAATCCCGTTTCTCCGCTGCTTTCCGGGAAGCGACCTCACGGCCATGGCGATGACAAAAGCATTATCACCGGAGAGGACAAGATTCACTACAATGATCTCGAGAAAACCGATCAAAAAATCCCAGGTAAAATGAATCTGTCCCAGTATTCCTAAATCCATACTATTCCCTTAAAGATGTTTCTTATACTACTGCAAATTACCAGGGATGTAAAAAGGCGCCCCGGATAACCCGGGGCGCCTTCATCAATAAACTTACCTGAGAACTTGACCCAGAAACTACACGTGTTTCTTTTCAGGCGGTTTCGTCGTGAAAAGAATTATAGCTCCAAGGGCGCACAGAGCCGCTGCGATAAGGAACGGCGCATAGTACGTTCCCGTCATATCCTTCAGATAGCCGCCGACCCATGGCCCGGCAAAGCCCGCAAGACCCCACGCCGTAAACAGAAGGCCGTAGTTGCTCCCCTGTGCCGTGGGCCCGTAGAACTGCAGACACGTGGCGGGGAACAGGGTAAACATGCCGCCGTAATTCCAGCCGATGAGCAATGCAATAGCCGCCAACCCGTAGACGCTGCCGCCGAGCTGGAAAATCGCAAACATCGCCCCTGCCTGCAGGGCAAACAGCACGGCAAAATAAACCCTGATGCCGATCATATCCACAAACCAGCCGGAAAGAATTCGTGTGGCCGCATTGGAAAAGGCGAGAGAACTCACCGCGCCGGCAGCCGCCATGGCCGTCAGACCCTGATCCCTTCCAAAGCCGGCAAGGTGACCGATGATCATGAGCCCCGCAAAGGAACCGCAGAAATAGGCAAGATACAGTAACCAGAACTTCGCGTCCTTCGTGGTTTCCTCGTGGGTGAAGTCACGGGTTACCTTCGGTGCACCCGCACCCGTGGCTGGAGCAGGAGGCGACCAGCCGGGCGGCTTATATCCCGCCGGGGGAACCTTCAACAAAGAACCAGCAACAAGCGCCATAAGCCCCATTCCAATACCACAGTAGATGAAAACGTAGCGCCAACCCAACCCTGGGGCCTGAATAATGTATGTTGCCAAGGGACCCATGATGAATGAACCGAGTCCCAGACCTACGACCGCAAACCCCGTGGCTAACGCCCTTCTGTCAGGCCACCACTTGGGCGCCGTCGCAATGGGCGGCAGGTAGATAATACCACCTCCAAAGCCCGCGATAAGACCGTACGTAATATAAAGTTGCCACTTTGCCTGGATGAATCCGGACAGAACAAATCCGATACCTAAGATGATGCCGCCCGCCATAACTACCGGCCTTGGCCCGAACTTGTCGCTGATACGACCTGCGGGAAACGTCATCAACCCGAAGACCAGACAGCAGATTGCAAAGGCCATGGCGATCTCCGCACGGGACCACCCAAATTCCGCATTCAACGGCTTAATAAACACGCTCCACGCATACAAAAGAGCACCGCATGTGGTACTACTCAATAATCCTAATAAAAGAGGTACCCATCTCGGCTGAGTAGCTTTTACTTCTTCCGCCATTATCTATACCCTCCTTTCAACAAATAAAAACATGAATAAAAACTGTTAAATAATAATGACTTCCGATTTTTTATCATTGCAAACGGTGGGTTATTTTGTAGTTTACCACGTCGTTTTGCAATGACATCTTTACCGTTTATAAAAAATGTCTTATTTTTAAATGCCCTCTCCTACCCTCCTTTCCTTACGTATCTTACAAAATAAATTATTTTTTGACAACCCTTTTTAAGAAGTAGCCCTCCTTATCAATGACATCCCGGAGCAGATGTAGATCCTCTTCCGTCGGTTCTGCCATTTCCGGCACTTTGGAAGGAATAATCAATTCAAATTCGATCATAGCCTGAATCTGCTGCGGCGTGAATCCCGGTCTGACTTCCAGGAGCTTCATTCTTCTGGTTTTCTCATCGAAGCCGAAAAGCGCCTGCTGCGTAATGATTCTGTAAGGGCCTGAACCCATGACACCCGCTTTTTCCCTATAGTCGGGAGAACCATCACCATATCCTATACTCGTGATAAAATCTACCTGTTTACAGAACCTTCTCTTCTCCATAGCCATTATGGCGATTGTCTTTCCGCAGTTGGCCGCCATAGCTCCGGCGCCGCCGCTCCCTGGAAACCGGATGTCGGGCTTGTTGTAGTAACTTCCTTCGATTGTGGAACTGATATTTCCGTACATATCGATCTGAGCGCCTCCGATGAAGGCGTAGTCCGCAAATCCTCTCTGCGTCAGTTCAAAAACTGCGCAGAGACCCTTCAAGAAGCACGCTTTGCGACTGGCCCTGGTATCACCCACGGAGAGGGGCATTCCGATCTCCAAGATGGGAGCCAAGGAGCCGGCTTCATAAATCATATAAAGATTGGGGGCATGGGTAAGCTGTGCATGCATGGCAGCAATGATGGGGAGCCCTGTGCCTACAAAGACGATCTTCCTGTCTTCCAATTGTCTTGATCCTGTAAAAGCAATCATTTCAAAGGCACTGTATTCTGGCATATCACTTATCTCCTCTTGACATTTTGCCTTCTCATTACAGTGTATAGATAGGCTGACCGCCGTCCATGTCCCTCAGATATCGAAGCTTCTTGTAACCAGCCGTCTTTTCCAGAAAATCATCAAATGTTTCACAGCCAAAAATATAGTCATTGAAATACTTCGTGAGACCGTCTTTATTTCCAGTCTTCCTGAATTCATCACAGATTCCCCTGTACATCCTGAGATGATCCATATCAAACCAGTAGTATCCGTAGCAGGCGCCGGGGTAGCATCCGAAAGGCTGTTCAACAACCGCGTCCACACACACGTAGGGGATTTCCGTCAGGTTCGGATATCTTCTGATTGTTTCGGTAGGAATGACCTTATCCGTCGTCATAATGGTGTACGCTGACGCCGTTGCGATTTCCGGACACGTACAGAGAGCCCCGAAGATTCTCGCGTTCCCGTACATATCTGCAGCAGTAGTATGTACTATGCCTACATCGGGGTTACAGGCCGGGAGAAGATAAATATTCTGCCCCGTAAAGGGACACACGATCATCTTTCCCCTGTTTACCAGTTCCATGTCTGATCCACCATGGTCCCGCACGGGGATGAAAGGAATACCCATTGCACCCGCCTTGAACCGTACTGACATGCCATAATTGGTATAGTCATCAGTTTCCACAAGTCTATTAGTGACCAGATATCTCCACAGGGGTGCTATTCCAATGAGTTCATAACCCCACCAGGCTAACTCTACGCGCTTTATGGATACTTTTTCTGGAGCAATGATCATGGCTCCGGCAAGCCATTCCAGGCAGATTGAATTTGACTGGAAAGAGAGGGTGAGGTTTTGTACTCCTTTTCTGATAATTTCATGAATGATTGCAGCGGGCACCCTCGTATTCACAAACCCGCCGACTCCGAGGTTTATGCCATCCTTGACAAATTTGGCTACCGCTTCCTTTAACGTCATTCTCTTATCATAGAGGCCGTGGTCTTTCTTTTCTGTTATCTTTCTTACCTCATTAGAGGTCAGTCCCCAATGCTCGAAAGGCTTTTCATCGTATTTCAGCTTGGAAACGGATTTGATTTTTGAACTTACGGGACCTAACATTTCTTCTGCCTCTTCTTGAGTTTGCCTCCGGCTCCAATCTTATCGTTCGCAAGTCCTGCTTTATGTCTCTTTTTTAAGGTGATGTCTTGACCGCTACGTTTCATTTCGGAAGTGCCGGCCACAATTTACTTGACTGTCACCTCCCATGTCGAGGGCAAATTCGCTTTACAAATAAGCTATAAATATTTATAGGGATTTTTATCTTTTTGTGCTGTAACTGCAACATGATCATAATAAAGTTCGTAACTTGATTTAGATCGTGCGTTAGAGATATTGGCAACTTATATTGTCAATAATGGTGGTCTACATTAAAGCGTGGCGGTTGTACCATTTCAAGAGACCGATGTCAACTATTTTCTGATATCGGTCCTATCTTTCTCTGGTAATCCTGATGATCTCACAAAGCATATGCCGCATAGCTTGCGGCGCAATAAATCTTTGTCTCGGCTATGTGCCCACGGGCGGACATTTTCCTAAGCCGATAAATTTATCATTGTAATATGAGCAAAAACCGATTAAATAAAAAAAGGTTCCAGCTTTGATTTGAGAGGTTTTATCTGACAGATGGAAGATGAAAGCAAAATTATAGAGAATATGACAGCCATCCTCCGCGAGAAGGCCAGGGAACTCTACCCGGAAAAAATATTTGATTACGGGAGGAATCCTGAAAATTATGGCTCCATAGATAGTCCTGACGGCTACGCGGAAAAATCCGACGAATGCGGCAAGGAAATCAAGATGTTTCTTCGCGTAAAACATGGGAGAGTTGATGACTCAAGATTCATTGCCGAAGGTTGCATATTTACCGTTGCCGCCTGCAATGCAGCGGCGGAGATGTCCAAAGGAAAAACAATCCGTGAATGTCTTAAGATCAACAGGAGTTCGATTTCCGAGCATCTGGGAGGTCTGCCTCACGACCATGGTCACTGTGCTCTTCTGGCGGCTCTTCTTTTCCAAAAGGCATTGAGAAACTATATGGAAAAAACTAAAAAATGAATGGGGTGATAATCTTTGGATAAAGCG
>Ga0209048_10006783_pt1 | contig 10670 bp, 8 predicted proteins | sample FrelakmetCRP12CR_FD_187146 | JGI IMG/M metagenome (GOLD analysis project Ga0209048, IMG submission 187146) | Freshwater lake sediment microbial communities from the University of Notre Dame, USA, for methane emissions studies - CRP12 CR (SPAdes)... | ecosystem: Environmental > Aquatic >... | reverse complement strand
TCGGTTCACCCGTCGTGCCCGACGTATAGAGCAGAATCGCCGGGTCTTGCGCCGCCATCTCCGTGGTCGCCAGGGTTCCGTCCTTGCCGGCAACGACATCGTGCCACCAGTGGTCGCGCCCCGCGCGCATCGGTGCTTCGATCTCAAGGCCGGTGTGGGCGACAACGATCACATGCTGCACGCTAGGCGAGGCCTCGAGCGCCGCGTCGAGCACCGATTTCAGCGGCGCCGCCACGCCACGGCGCCACGTTCCGCTGGCGGTGATCACGGCTTTGGCTTCGCCGTGGTTCAGGCGGGACTGGATCGGGCTCGGGCCGAAGCCCGAAAACAGCGGCAGCACGATCGCACCCAGCTTCAAGGCCGCGAAGAAGGCAATGAAGGTCTCCGGCAGGTTAGGCATGTAGATCGCGACCACGTCGCCCCGGACAATACCGAGATCGCGCAATCCTTGCGCTAGCCGCCCGACTTCACGGTCGAATTCACGGTAGGTCAGCGAGCGTTGTTCGTGCCTATCCTCGCCTTCCCACACCAGGAATGTCTGGTCCCACACCGCGGTTCCACGATGCCTGTCGATACAGTTCAAGACGATGTTGGTGGTACCTCCGACACACCAGCGCGCCCACGGCTGGCCCCGCGACAGATCGAGCATCGTATCGAAGTTGCGGTAGAACCGGACATCGCAAAACCTGAAAACTTCCTGCATCAGCCAGGCGGGATCGGCCTCCGCTTTCGACGCAAGGTCGTCGTAGTCCTGCTGCCCGGTCGCGTGAAGGAAGGCCGTCAGGTTGCTCTGTGCCACCAGGTCCGGCGGGGGCGTCCAGATATATTGCGTCGCATCTTGCATGAGCGATCTGACGAAAATGTCTCGAACCGGGTCGAGTGGGCGGGCCTTTGCGAAGCTAACGCGTCGCGACGATTTGGGTCAATGGCGCCTTCTATCTTTCAATTCTAACATTTGTTAGATAAATGGCGATCTGCAGCCTGTGGGGAATGGAATGGAGCCTGACGCCTGTCTTCCGGAGTTTCTCATGTCGACGACGTTTGTCGACAGCGATTCGTCCGAAGTCCGCGCGTTCGTCGCGCGCAGCCTGGACGGCATGCAGGATCCGACGGCGACCGCAAGGGCGATCCGTCTGTTTGACGCGGTGCGCGACCGAATCAAATATGATCCGTTCGATGTCGGCACCGCCGAGGGCGACTACCGGGCCAGCCGGATCGCCGGGAAGTCCTCGAATTACTGCGTACCCAAGGCGATTCTGCTCGCCGCCGCGTTGCGCGCCGCCGGAATTCCGGCGGCGGTCGGTTTCGCCGACGTCCGCAACCATCTGAATTCGCCGAAGCTTGCCGAGCTGATGGGAAGCGACCTGTTCATCTATCACGGCTACGTCGCGCTTTGGCTCGATGGCAGGCTGTTCAAAGTCACGCCCGCGTTCAACACCGAGCTTTGCGAACGGTTCGGTGTCAGGCAGCTGATCTTCGACGGCAATAGCGATGCGCTGTTTCACGAATTTGACGCCAACAGCCAGCGCCATATGGAATATGTCAGAGATCGCGGCTGGTTTGCCGATCCCCCAATTGGGCAGTTGCTGCGGGATTTTCGTGTCGCCTATCCAAAACTGTGGCAGGCGAACCGTGACCGGGCGCCCGTCAGTGACGCTGCGTTCGGCGGCGAGCGATAGGGAATCCTCCGAAACTGCCCGCGCTCAATTGGAAGCGGCGTTTGATCCCGGCTGCTTGGCGTACTGAACGGCCACGCGTCCGACCTTTTCGCGGGCGATCACCAGCTTCTGGATCTGCGCGGTGCCGTCGCCAATTTGCAGTCCCATCACATCGACATAACGCTGATGAAACGGCAGGTCCGTGGTGTAGCCGTAATGGCCGTGCGTGAGCAGGCACTGGTGGATGATTTCGCAGGCCACTTTCGGCACGTACCACTTGCACATCGCGGCTTCCGCAGTGTGGGCAAGCCCGCGGTCGCGCAGCGAAAGCGTGTAGTAGCAGAGCTGCCGCATCATGGTGAGCTGGGTTTCGGCTTCCGCCAGTGGGAAGCTCACGCCCTGAAACTGTGCGATAGGCCGATCGAAGGCGATGCGGCCGGTCGTGTACTGCCAGGCTTCGTCGACCGATGCCTGGGCCGGTCCGATGCATTCAAGGCCGATCAGGGCGCGGCTGTAATCGAAGCCCGACATGATTTTGGAGAAGCCCTTGTTCTCCTCGGCCATCAGGCACTCGGCGGGGACCACGACGTCGTCGAAGAACAGCGAGCCACGTCCTACCGGCCGGGTGCCGATATCGTCGAAATGCGTGCGCGTGACGCCCTTTTGGCCGAGATCGACAAAGAAGGCGCTGACACCGCGGGCGCCGTCCTCGATCCGGCCGGTGCGCGCGAAGATGACCGCGGCGTCGCACTGGTCCGAGAAGCTGATCGAGGTCTTTTCGCCGTTCAGCCGATAGCCGTTGCCGTGCTTCTCGGCGCGCATCACCAAATTGGCGGCATCGGAACCGCCCCGGGGCTCGGTCAGGCCGAGGCCGATGATAGCTTCGCCGCGCGTTACCCGCGGCAGCCATTCCTGCGCAATGTCGGGAGATGCGTGTTGGGCGATCATTCCCCCCATCAGCGACGCCAGCAGCTGAACGTAGCTGGCATTGAAATCGCCATAGGCGATCTGCTCGATAATGACGCCGGAGGTTGCGCTGCTTTCGCCGAGGCCGCCATATTTCTCCGGCAGGTCGACGCCGATCAGCCCGAGGCCGCCCATTTCCTTGATCAACGCACGGTCGATGCGGTTTTCCCGGGCGCGCTTTTGATAGTGAGGCGCCAACTTCTGCTTCGCGAATCGCTCGGCGGCCGCCTGAAACGCCTGCTGCTGCTCGCTGAGCGCGTAGTCCATGGCGATGCTCCCTGCCGAAATTCCTTGAATTCTTCGACAAAGTCTAACAAGGGTTAGAAAATCCGCAATGTCGGTCACAGGGGCAACGCTATGCAGACCAGTCCAGGGACAGCGCTCTATCCAAATTTGCTGTCGCCGTTGAAGGTAGGGCGCACGATGCTGCGCAACCGGATGATCATGGGCTCGATGCACACCCGGCTCGATATGGAGGAAAACGGGCTTCACAAGACGGCGGTGTTTCTTGCCGAGCGGGCCAAAGGCGAAGTCGCGCTGATCATTACCGGCGGCTACGCGCCGAACACCGCCGGCCTCATCGAGCCGGGCGGCCCAATCCTGACCGAGCGCGCACAGGCCATGGAACTACGGCGCATCACCGAAGCGGTGCATCGGCAAGATGGCAAGGTATGCCTGCAGATATTGCATTCCGGGCGCTACGCCAAGCAGCAAGAGTGCCTGGGGCCGTCCGATGTCCGCTCTCGTATCAACCGGTTTGCGCCGCGTGCGATGACGCCGGCGGAAATCGAACAGACCATTTCGGACTATGTGCGCTGCGCGCTTCTCGCCAAGGAGGCCGGCTTCGACGGCGTCGAGATCATGGGTTCCGAAGGCTATTTGATCAATGAGTTCACGGTGCTGCGGACCAACGATCGGAGTGACGAATGGGGCGGATCGGCGGATAACCGCCATCGGCTTCCGGTCGAGTTGGTGTCGCGAACACGGGCGGCGGCAGGCGATGATTTCATCATCATTTACCGGATCTCCGCCATCGACCTGGTCGAAGGCGGCGCCACCGGCGAGGAGATCGTGTCGCTGGCGCGCAAGGTCGAGGCGGCAGGCGCCGATATTCTCAACACCGGAATCGGCTGGCACGAGGCGCGGGTGCCGACGATCGCCTATCCGGTCCCACGCGGTGCCTGGCGCTTCGCCGCCGCGCGCCTCAAGCGCGCCGTCGGGATTCCCGTGGTGGCGTCCAATCGCATCAACACACCGGATCTCGCCGAAGAAATTATCGCGACAGGCGACAGCGATCTGGTTTCAATGGCGCGTCCGATGCTGGCCGATCCGCACTTCGCCAGGAAAGTGAGGGAGGGAAATGCCGCCGGGATCAATATCTGCATCGCCTGCAACCAGGCCTGCCTCGACCTGATTTTCTCCGATCGCAGCGCCACCTGTCTGGTCAATCCCCGCGCCTGCCGCGAAACCGAGTTCGACGAGGGTCCGGCGGCGAAGCCGCGCAAAGTCGCCATTGTTGGTGCCGGGGCCGGAGGCTTGGCGGCCGCGGCTGAGGCAAGCCGTCGCGGGCATCAGGTCACGCTGTTTGAAGCGGCCGATTGCATCGGTGGCCAGCTCAACCTCGCGCGCGCCGTTCCGGGCAAGGCCGAATTCGACGAGATGCTGCGCTACTTCGGCGGGCGAATAGCAGCCGGCGGCGTCGCGATCAGGCTCAACGCATCGCCGACCGCGGCTGAGCTCGGCAGGATCGGCTTTGACGCCGTTGTGGTGGCATCGGGGGTACATCCGCGGGTGCCGGAGATACCCGGAATCGATCACTCCAAGGTGGTGTTTTACAACGATCTGCTCAGCGGCAAGAAACGTGCTGGCGCCAAGGTCGCCATCATCGGCGCCGGCGGGATTGGCTTCGACGTCGCGGAATATCTCTGCCACTCGCAGCCGGGGGAGGGACCGAAGGCGCGGGGCCAGGATATTCCATCCTTTCAAACGGAATGGAACATCGACCCCAGCCTGGCGCTGGAGGGCGGGCTTGCGGGGGATCCGCTGGCGCCGCGAAAGAGCCCGCGTGAAATCACAATGTTGCAACGCAAGGCGACCAGGCCGGGGATTGGGCTTGGCGTGTCGACCGGGTGGATCCTGCGCAGCAGCCTCGCGAAACGCGACGTCAAGATCGTTGCTGGGGTGACCTATGAGCGGATCAATGACCGGGGCCTGCACATTCTTGTGGATGGCGTGCCGCGCGTTATAGAGGCCGACACCATCGTCGTCTGTGCTGGCCAGGTTTCCAACCGCGGGCTGTTCGACGAACTAACCGCCAAAGGCATGGAAGTTCACGTCATCGGCGGCGCAAAGGAAGCCTCCGAGCTCGACGCCATGCGCGCGGTGGAAGAAGGCGTACGCATCGCGCAGGCACTCTAGGATTGCGTTGCGTCGGGTGTGCAGCCGCTACCTCGTTTTCAGGACGGCTCGTTCGCGCCTCGAAAATTTCACCGCATCGATCATCTGGCGCGCGTCATGGGCGAGGTGCAGGGTTTCGCCGCCGTCGACGTACCATTCCTCGCCGGTGACGAACTTTCCCAGCGGCGAACTGAGAAATATGATGGCCGCCGAAATATCCTCGACATCTCCCATGTGCCCGAGCACATTGCGATTGAGCTTGAGCCATTGCTCGGGCTCGATCGGATAATGGTCCATCCCCTCGGTCTTGATGGTGCCGGGTGCGACGCAATTGAGGCGAATGCCGAATTCCGCCCACTCGAAAGCCAGGGTCTTCATCATCGCCAGCACGCCGCCGCGCGCCGCCGCCGTATGCACGAAACCGCTCAGGCCAGATCGGACGCAGGCTGTCACGAAGACGATCGATCCGCCGTGCGCCAGCATGAAGTGATCGGCGACGGCCTTCGTCATCTGCCAGGAGCCGATCAGGTTATTGCGAATAACGGTCTCGAAACCCTTGTTGTTGAGCTCGCGCGCCGGTGTCACGAACTGGCCACCGGCATTGTTGACGAGGATGTCGAGCCGGCCGAACTCTTCCCTGATCCGCAGCATCGCGTTCTCGATCTGGTCGGGCAGGCGAATATCGGCGGATATGGCAATGGCGCGCCCGCCGATCTCGCGTATCGTCGTAGCACAGTCCTCGATCGGCCGGTCGCGCCGCCCGAGTACGACGATGTCGGCTCCGCAGCGCGCCATTTCGATGGCCGTGGCGCGGCCCATTCCGGTTCCGCCGCCGGTAACAAGGGCGACGCGGTCCCTCAGCAGATCCGGCGCGAAGCGCATTTTCGAAAGTTGCTGCATGGCAGTCCTGGTCGCCGAATCCGGTTGTGTTGGGTTCGTGCGCGGGTATTCTAACAGATGTTAGATTTTACGAAAGAGCCAGCGGATGTCCGATAGCGAGCCAATCAGTTATGCGATGGACGATGGCGTCGTGACGATCGCCATCAATCGGCCCGAGCGCAAGAACGCCCTGTCGGTCGAGGCGATGAACGGTCTGACCGACGCATGGGAACGGGTCGAGAGCGATTCCCGGGCGCGGGTGGTGATTCTCACCTCGGCCGACTGCGGCGTGTTTTCCGCCGGCCTCGACCTCAAGCAAGCAGCCGAGATCAGGGCGCGCGAGGGCGTCGACATTCTCACCCTGATGCGCGATCCCATGCAGAATGCGATGCGGGCGGTTTCAAGGCCGATCATCGCGGCGATGACCGGATCGCTGATGGCGGGCGGGATGCTGCTGGCGATCAAGAGCGACCTCAGGATCGGCCTTCGCGGAACGCGCGCCGGCATCACCGAAGTCAAGATGGGGCGCGGATCGCCGTGGGCGGTGCCGATGCTCTGGATGTTGCCGCAACCCGTGCTGATGGAGCTTGTTCTCACCGGCGAAACCATGCCGATCGAGCGGCTCGCCGAATACGGGTTCCTGAACTATCTGGAGGAGACGCCTGACGCGGTCCGCACGCGCGCCCTGCAGCTGGCCCGCAAAATCGTCGAGGGCGCTCCGCTGTCGGTGAAGGCGGCGAAAGCCAGCGTGCTGGCGGCGATGGATCTTGGCTGCGAGAAGGGTCTTGTCGAGGCGAACAGGCTGCATGTCGAAACCTATGCCAGCCTCGACGCTATCGAAGGTCCACGGGCATTCGCCGAGAAACGCAAGCCGGTCTGGCAAGGCAAATGAGACCTGGATCCGGTATCTTGCGGAATGGGGCGGCCTGCCTGGCGTCAGGCTTTCTTGACGCCGTCGAAAATCAAGAGTTCGGTTCGGCGCGCCAGTTTCAATACCGCGTCCGTGTCGCCGAAACTGAACCACTCGATGGTCCAGTTCAACGCGCCCAGCACGAATATCCGCAACGGGACAATCTCGATATCGGCGCGAATTTCGCCGGCGCGCCGCGCGTCCAGAAACAGCTTGTCCCAATATTTGGCATAGGCCCGGCGCAGCGGACGGTGCGGTTTCTTGAGGTGCTCGGGAAGCTGGCCATAGATACGTATGTTGGCCGAGGTGAAGTCGCTGGCTTCGAGCAGCGCCACCAGATGCGCCTCGATGGCAAGTCCGATCCGGCGCCGGTGCGAGGCCTTGCCCGCTTGCTTCAGCGCCGTCTTGACCGCTTCGAATACGCTGAGCAGCCCGCGGTGGAGGACGTCATTGAGAATGGCCTCCTTGGAGTCGAAATAATAGTAGATGCTCGCGGCCTTGATCTCGGCCGTAGCCGCGATCTGGCGTAGGGTTGTGGCCGAGTAACCCTGGCGGCGAAACAGCTTGGCCGCGGCTTCCAGAATCGAATCGCGTGATCTTTCGGATTTTGAAATCTGAGTGCCTTCGCCCGCAGCGGACTTGTTCTTCGCTGCGGAGAGCCCCGGTTTCGGTTTCGTCGCCCGAAACGGGGTCGAAATGCTGCTGGATTTCGATCTGACGCGCCGCTGATGCCTGGAAACCAAAGACCGCCGCGTCGGATTCATGTTCAAGGCGCCTTTCGATGCCGATTATTGGCGTACCCAAATGGCTTCGTCAATCGCTGCGCGAATCCGGTCGGTGAGACTTGTGGCGTCCGGCGCGGCCGATATGGTGTGCGAACGCGCAAGAGGGGTAAATGAGATGGGTTTGGCGACACCGACAAAGACCTTTGAATGCGAGATAACCGATGGCCTCGCCCGCGTCATACTCAACCGGCCCGAGAGGGGCAACCCGATCGATGGCGAATTCTGCCGGGAGTTCAGCCTCGCCATGACTGAAATCAGCGAGCGCGACGATGTTCGTGCCGTGCTGATGTGCGCGCGCGGCAAACTGTTCAGCGTGGGCGGCGATCTTGCCGCTCTGGGCGAGCAGGGGACGACATTGTCGGCGACAATCAAGACCTGGACCGCGGATTTACATGCGGCCATCGTGCGAATGGCTCGAATGCGAGCTCCGGTCGTCGCTGCGGTCCATGGCCATGTGGCGGGAGGAAGCATATCGCTGGTGGCGGCGGCCGATCTGGTGGTGATCGGAAAATCCGCGCGCATTACATCCGCATTTGCCAGGATCGGTTTTAGCCCGGATAGCGGGTCGACCACGACGCTGACGGCGCGCATGGGGCCGATGCGCGCCAGGCGATTTTTCCTCACGGCCGAAACGCTGGAAGCCGATGCGGCGCTGTCGGCCGGATTGGTCGATTTTGTCGTAGACGACGGCGCGGTTGTCGCCGAAGCGGCGCGCATCGCCCGCGAGCTCGCTTGCGGGCCGACCGAAGCCTATGGCGGCATCAAGCGGCTGTTCCTGCAGGCCTTGAACCGCTCGCTGGAAAGCCAGATCGAGGACGAGGCCCAGACCCTGGCCGCCGTCTCCAGAACGGCCGATGCACGGGAGGGGATCAAGGCCTTCCAGGAAAAACGCAAGCCGGTATTCCTGGGGAGATAGGACTGTGAGGCAAACCGAAGCTTGCCGTCTTATCGATGCGTAAGGATGGAGGTGCAGCCAACGACCTCGTCGATGCCGTGCATGCCACCGCCATTTTCCGCGAGCGCAATCCCACCGACTCCTTCTGGCGCGAAGCGGTCATTGCCGGAACGCCGACGCCGACAAATCTGGTGATTGCATCGAGCAACTAGTAATTAACGAATCCGAAAACAGATCTAAACGTGAAATGCGACGCAGTGCCGCGCTTCTCGCCGCGCAGAAGATCCGGTCTACGGATCATTGGCGATGAAGGCCTGGATCATCACCCGCTGCGATGACGTCGAGCGCGTGGCGGGGGCTCTTCGGATATTTGAGGGTTTCGGGACACACAGGCGTAGCATGCGCTGTACGCTTCTTTCCGGGCTATTTGCGCTGTATCAAGGAATGTCTGAAAAATCGAGGTCAGGTAAGCGGCCTAATTATTGCGTTTGAAGAAAATGGGGAGGACCGGATGGCGGAGATCAGCGGCGGCGAAGTCATTGCCCGGATGTTGCAGAAGGAGGGCGTCGACAAGGTTTTCGGCATCGTCGACGGCACTTACTTCGGCTTTTATTCGGCGCTCCATCGGCTCGGCATCGAGATCGTCACGCCAAGGCATGAGACGTCGGCCGCGCACATGGCCGGCGCCTACGCGCGTCTCACCGGCAGGCTCGGGGTCTGCATGGCCAGCAACGGTCCCGGCGTAGCCAACATCCTGCCTGGCCTGGTGGTCGAGCAGGGCGAGGGCAATCGCGTGCTGGTCATCACCAGCGCGCGTCGGCCAAGCATCATGTATCCCGATCGCGGCGGCACCTATCAGTGCTTCGACCAGGTCGGCGTGATCGGCAAGATGGCCAAGTCGAGCGAAGCAGTATCATCGTTCGAGCGGATCCCGGAACTAATGCGCAAGGCGCTCCGCAGGAGTTACGAGGGCCGGCCGGGGGTAGTGCATCTCGATGTCCCCGAAAACATCATGAACGGAAAGTTCAAGGCGCCGGCGGCGGTGTGGGCGCCGCATCAGTATCGCCAGACCGAACCGCTGGCGCCGACAGCCGAGCAGGTCGCGCGCGCGGCGCAGATGCTGGTCGCGGCCGGGGCGCCGATGATCCACGCCGGAAGCGGCATCATCCATGCAGGCGCCTTCGCTGCGCTGCGGCGTGTCGCCGAGTTGCTGCACGCGCCGGTGACGACGAGCTGGGCGGCGCGGGGCGTGCTGTCGGAAAGCTCGCCTCTGGCCGTGCCGATGCCGCACGTCAAGCTCAACCACAAGGTCCGCAACGATTCCGACGTGGTACTGATTATCGGATCGCGCGTCAGCGAAACCGATTGGTGGGGTAAGCCGCCCTACTGGCGGTCCCCGTCCGAGCAGAAGACGATTCAGATCGACATAGATAGCGACATGCTGGGCCTCAACAAGCCGGTAGACCTCGCCATCCTTGCCGACGCCAGGCGCACCCTGGAGCTATTGGGCGACGAGCTGGAGCGGCGCACGAGCGAAATCCGGCTCGACGGCCGCCGCGCTCGCGTTGCCGGCTATGCGAATACCATGAAGGATGACCGAGAGGGCTGGGACAAAGCGCTCGCGGACCTCGCGGTGCCGATGAATCCGGCGCATATCGGCGCGGTGTGCGGCGAGGTGTTCCCGGAGGATACCGTGCTGGTGGCGGACGGTGGCAATGCCACCATCTGGGCCATGTTCTACCATCAGGTGAAGGTGCCAAACACGGTGCTGTCGACCTTCAAGTTCGGAATGCTTGGCGCCGGAATGGCGCAGGCGGTGGGCGCCGCGGTGGCGCAGCCGGGCAAGCCGGTGTGCTGCATCATCGGCGACGGCGCCATGGGCTTCCATCCGCAGGAAATCGAAACCGCGGTGCGCAACAAGGCGCAGGTGATCTACATCGTGCTGTGCGACAAGCAGTGGGGCATGGTGAAGATGAACCAGCAGTTCATGCTGCGGCCGTTTAAGACCATGCTGTTCAAGCATCTCGGTCCGGAAGAGACGATCAATGCCGATTTGGGTGAGATCGAGTTCGACAAGCTCGCCCAGAGCATGGGCGCCTACGGTGTCCGCGTCTCCGATCCGAGGCAGCTGAAACCGGCGCTGGAGCAGGCGCTGGCCTCTGGCAAGTGCGCCGTTATCC
>Ga0209048_10006782_pt1 | contig 10671 bp, 7 predicted proteins | sample FrelakmetCRP12CR_FD_187146 | JGI IMG/M metagenome (GOLD analysis project Ga0209048, IMG submission 187146) | Freshwater lake sediment microbial communities from the University of Notre Dame, USA, for methane emissions studies - CRP12 CR (SPAdes)... | ecosystem: Environmental > Aquatic >... | reverse complement strand
CGGTTCTTGATCGATGAGCTTGATGCCGGTCAGATGTTCGATCCCCTTAATAGCGCGAAACTTGCCCATGGGCAGTGACTCGACACGAAAGGCGCGGGCGATGGCCCGGTAGAGCGTGTCTTCGACCAACGTACTCTTACCCGACCCCGAGACACCGGTGACGCAGACCAACATGCCGAGCGGAACTCTAACGAAGAGATCCTTGAGGTTGTGCTCGCAAGCACCTGCTATGACGAGAAATTTTCCGTTTCCTTTCCGTCGAGATTGTGGGGTTGTGATCTCATCTTCGCCACGCAGGTAGCGCGCCGTGATTGACCGCCGGTCTGCAATGAATTCCTGTTGTGGCGCTGCGCAGATGACCTCACCGCCCTTTTCACCGGACAAGGGGCCCAGCTCGACAAGATAGTCGGCTGCTAGCATCATCTGGCGATCATGTTCGACGACGACCACCGTGTTGCCCTGGACTGCCAGCTCTCGCAGGATGCTGGCGAGCGTAGCGGTGTCGCGCGGGTGGAGCCCAATGGTCGGTTCGTCGAGGACGTAGAGCGTGCCGACCAATCGTGCACCGAGTTGATTGGCCAAGGCTGCGCGCTGGGCCTCTCCTCCCGAGAGCGTGCGGGTCTGACGGGAGAGAGTCAGATACCTGAGGCCCAAGCGTAGGAGAAAGCCAAGCTTAGCTGTCAGTTGCCGAAGAATGTCGCGGGCGACCTGTTCTTCATAGGGAGAGAGGGTGAGGGCTGTGATCCAGTCGGCAGCCTCTTCGATCGTGAGCGAAGAAAGCTCATGAATATCTGCGCCTGAGATCTTCACATAGCGCGCGTCCGGTCTAAGACGAGACCCTTCACAGGTTGGGCAGGGAACCGGGGTCCGGTAGCGGCTGAGCATCACGCGCACATGCAACTTGTAGCGCTTCCCTTCCAGGTATTCGAAAAATTGTTGCACGCCCTCCATCTTGCCTTCTCCCTGCCAGAGCATCTGCTGGATATTCTGTGGCAGGTTCTTGTAAGGGATGGTGAGGTCCACCCCACGTCGCTTCATGGAGAGGAACATTTGCTTCTGCCACCAATCGCCGCTCGGTTTGCTCCAGGGTTCAATCGCGCCTTGGGCCAGGGACTTGCTGTGGTCGGGAATGACGAGGTCGGGATCGTAACGAAGAATATTGCCGAACCCTTTGCACTCGGGACAGGCGCCGAGTGGATGGTTGAAGGAAAAGAGGACCGGACGAATCGGTTCGAATGTTCGCCCACATTGTTGGCAGCGAAAGTCCGTGCTGTAGGTTCGGGGGCCCTGGTCGATGACCTCCACGCGGCACAGGCCCTCGCCCTCGCGAAATGCTGTTTCGATCGCTTCGACGAGGCGGGATCGGTTGTCTTCCCGGATCACCAGCCGATCGAGGATCACATCAAGATGGTCTGGCCTGGTTTTGGGAAGGGTGTGGATCTCGTGGAGATCAAGGATCTCTTTGCCGCACTGCACTCTGGTGAACCCGCGCAGCAATAGCGATTGGAGAAAGGCCTGCTCCTGTTTCGGCGCCGGTGCTTTGACAGGGAAAAGGATCATCCCTCGTGCATCGGCGCAATGGTTCAAAAGGTCGTCGACGACGCTGCCTGGGTGAAAGCTGCGCGCATCAATGGCGCAATCGGGGCAAACCGGATGGCCCACTTTGGCGAAGAGGAGTCGCAGAAGGTCGGCAATCTCCGTCGTAGTCCCGACCGTCGAGCGGGTGGTGCGGACGGGGTTCTTCTGCTCGATCGCAATCGCTGGGCGGACGTTGATCAGCCGGTCGACGTCGGGCCGATTGACCTTATCGAGGAACATGCGGGCATAGGTGGAGAGCGATTCCACATAGCGCCATTGGCCTTCGGCGAACAGCGTATCGAACGCGAGAGAGGATTTCCCCGATCCTGACACCCCCGTGATGGCCGTGACCTGATTGTGGGGGATGCGTAGGGAGATGTTCTTGAGATTGTTTTGCCGTGCTCCTTCGACGATCAGGTCGCTGGAAGGAGCAGGAGGCTGTGTTATGCTTGCCATAGATTAGTTGCGAGGAAAGGAGGACAGGACATCGTAGCAATCCACCTGCAGGGGTTCAAGGACGGATCGAGGGGATGCGGAATATAGAATAGTTGTTCCCCCGGAGCGCTCTGACTATTTCCTGGCAATTTCCTCTCACCTCGATTACGCTCGGCGTGGGTTCCACTCACAGGAAGAAATGACCCGTCATGACACAAGCTGCTACTCCAGTGGATTACCTGGGGCTCGGTCGTCAACTCGCGGAGTTATTGGGCGCGAGTCTTGAAGGTGCCTCAGCCGATGCGATGAAAGAACTGGCCCGGGCCTACGATCCCTCGGCCACCGAGGCCCGCATCAGCGCCGAGGTCTTTATTTTTCACAAATACCTCATCGTGCAAGCTTGTGTCGGCGCGTTTCCCGAGTCACATGTCGAACGGGTGATCGGGGGACTGTTCGCCGCGTTGAACGAAAAAGCCACCGGGCTTGAGTTCAGCCAGGAACGGCAGGATGCGATGGAGCAGATGTGGCAGATGCGGGCCAAGCAGTTTGATGCGCCCTTTACGAAGGACCGGGAGCACTTTCTCGACGAAGCCGCCGACCCGACCTATTGGAAACAGTCCATTACCAGGTTTTGCCAGAATGTGTGTGAGATGGAGCATCCACCCGATATTTGGGCCGGTGGCAAAGGGCCCTCGCACGAGGCGAGTCAGTGCGTCACTGCCGCTATCGACCGGCTGGTGTCGGCGATGAGCGAGATGAATCGGTTACACTTCAGCCGCCTCGCCTAGTCTGTCTTCCATTCGACTCCAACTCAACAGCGTCCATAGACCGTGCCGCGTGAAGCGAGATATGCGAGAAAGGTGCGATCCGAAGTTCAAAGTTTGGGGTTCGACGTTCCGAAAACCTCGAACCCTCGCCCGTCTCGCACGTCACGCCTGTCTCGGGTGGCTATCCTTCGGTGGCGGGAGGTTATCGGATTGTGAGCTTCAGCAGCCCGACACAACCGAAGTACAGCGTTATGGACAGGGCCATGGCAGGCCAGAAACCGATCCGCGGAACACCATGAATCATGGTGATGACGTATACGATCCAGGGCGGCACAAACCACAAGAGGTTCTTCGCATATCCCACCAACGACTCGCTGCCGCCGTTCAGATAAATTAGAATTAACGTCGCTCCTGTGATGGCAGGGAAGGTGCTGGCAAAGGCGGCGAGGAACGAACGGCCTTGAGACCCGAGGTAGGTAGAGACGCTCACGATGGTGCCGCCCAATAGAAAATACACGGCATACTTCACGAAGTCATTCACGCTGCTCCCTCCTCAAGTTCCTTGAAAAGCTTCCATCGCCTCGCGCTGTAAGGCCTCGCCCTGTCCGGTATACCGGGGTGAGAAGTGAAAGACAACCAGGTCTCGCACCTGGGCCTTGCGTGCCATGAGGCCGGCCTGTCTGGCTGTCAGATGATACCGGTCGCGAGCTTTCTCGGCATCAACGTTCAGGTAGGGCGATTCGCAATAGAGCACGTCTGCGCCCTGAGCGAGGGCGATGATTTTTGCTTCATTCTCTTCATCGAACCGGGCATCGACGACGTAGGCGATCTTTTGCCCGCGTGAGATGGTGCAGAACCGTTCTTTGATCTCGCCCAATATCAGCTCCCGTACTTCGCGGTGGTGCTCGTCATAGAGTGTGGCCGTGAAGCGAAACTCGTCCGGTTGACCCTGCCAGATATATTGTTTCACGTCTTTGAGCCAGGAACCGACCGGCAGGTCCGCCTCGTGGAGCTTCTGCTTGTTCACATTAATGTGGAACTGTTCCTCCAGGGAGTAGGCAAACGATGGAATGCGATGGTTCAAGGAGACCGCGTTTACGGTGAACATGGGATCGTTGAGGACTGTGAATCGGCCTGTGACTGGTTCCGGCGCTAGAGGGCGGGCCGGTTGTTCATCCGGGCGGAACCAATCGGTTGCGCGGAACAGCGTCCGCCGGATTTCCTGAGGGTGAAACTCCTGGACGTCGAGGGTCAGTGGATAGCCATCAACCAGATTCCATGTGTAGCCCTGCAATTTGCCCTGCACATTCTTAATTAACCCGGGGGGGCCGAATAGTCGGACGGTTTTGCCTCTCCCCAAGGCTACTCGCAGGACTGCATCGAAGCCGATAAAGTGGTCCACGTGCGTATGGGAAATGAATATGTCGAGGGCACGCAGGAGCCTGGTCGCTCCCAGCCCGTCATTGTGGCCTAGATCAAAAAGCAGAGCCCGCTTTGACCAGCGGACCTCCACATAGACCCCGGGGTCACCGAAGACATCGTTCACCAGAAAACTGGAAAACGAAGGGTTCATGGGCCGCTCACGGCATCAGGGTGGCACGGAGGGCAGAATACATCACCATTACTTCCACTGCGTGAGCGACGATCGTGGCATACAAGTTTTTGGTTTTCAGCCAGATGATCCCCCAGATGAGACCGTCCCATAGAGCGATCCAATGTAGGTGCTGGAAAGTATTCACCATGAAGGGGTCGAATGCAAATGTGATCGCACTAATTCCCACGGCGATTGTTCCGACCAGTGGAGATAGCTTCGGACCGAGCAGCTGCCTTCCCCAAGTGAGCAGCCGTCCAAGTATAAAACCGCGAAAGTTGACTTCGACAAAGATCGCAATGCCGCAGATGAACCAGGGGACCATGACCAAGAAGGGGAGTCGGGCATGCGGCGTTGTCTTGAGGAAACTGATGTCATAGCCCAGATGCCGATAGACAATGAGAATCACGAACGTATTCAGGCAACCGAGAAGCAGGCCTGTCAGGAGTCCCCAGCGTAGGCCATCCCGCACTTTCCCTCTCTCCAGCCCAAACCGGGATACGATATCGCGGTTGCGCATGGCCCAGAGGCCGAAGGCAAGATAAGCCACCATCTGTGGTGCGAACTGGACGAGTCTCTGTTCTTGGAGCGAGGCGGGAAGGGCGTAAAAGTCGAGCGTGGCGGCGATGGGGAGCAGTGCGAGGGCTGCTCCCTGTTCTTCGGCCTGAGTCGATGGCGCGTGCGGACCAGGCTCAGTCGCCATCATGGAGGCCGTCAGTTTAGTTGGAGATTATAACGGTCGAGTGTGGTGGCTTTGTGTCTCGCGAGGTTGGAGAGCGATTTGTTGTAGTCGACCGTGGCGCGTAACTCGTTTCCTTGGGCGGTCGCGAGATCGCGCTGGAAGTCGAGCACAAAGCGAGTTGTGGTCAGTCCCACCTTCAGGCGCTCTTGCTCCGCCTGCAGTTGTTTCTCAGCCATGATTCTGGCCGACCTGGTGGTTTCGATCCGCTTAAAATCTGTCTGGACGCGTCTCACCGCTTCACGAACGCCCACGATGATCTGCTGCCGCACACTCACGAGCGACGCTTCCGCGTTTTTCGCTTCCAGTTGTCGCTTGTTGTATGTGCTCCAGGCTGAGCGGTTCCCGAGGGGGTAGCTCAAGACGAGGCCCGCTCCATAATTATAGTAGGTGCCGCTGAAGTTCTTGATTTGCGAATCGTTGTAGTCTTTCCCCAGTCCCGCCATTCCTGTGGTGCCCTGAAACGAGAGGGTCGGGAGAATCTGATTTTTGGCAAACTTGGTGTTGAGATCGCTCGTCTCCATATTCTTCTTCGCCTGGACGATTTCTGGCCGTTGTTCCATGGCGATGTCGATGGCTTCCTGCAGGCTGATGGGTTCCAAGGTTACGGTCGGCTTGTCGAGGGGAGTTAAGCGGAGGTCTTGACGCAAGTCTTCTTCCTCCGGATTGAGCAATCGGCGCAACTGATCTTCCTGGTCTCGAATCGTTTTATCCGCGACCAGTACTTGCTCGACCCGCGATGCGACGGCCGCTTCGGCTTGCAAGACATCGACGATCGACATGACGCCGGCCTTTGCCTTCGCGCGGTTGCTGGCCAAGAGTTCTTGCGCGGCCTTTAAGGCGGCTTCCGCGACTTTCAGGTTCTCATTGGCGAAGACGACCTCCCAATAGGTCTGTTCCACTGTGGCCAGAACCGAGAGGACACGATCGCGAAAGACATGTTCTTCCACAGTGGCATTATTCTGTGCGATGTGGATAAAAGTTTTGGTAACGTCAAACCCTGCGTTGCGGAGAAGAGGTTGCGTGAGGGTGAGTTGGAGTGCACTGGTATAGGCAGGGTTGAATAGGAACCCGGTTGCCAAATTCTGGTTCACATTTATCCGGCTAGGGCTATAGTTCAGGTCGACGTTGCCACCGGTAAGTAGGTTTGACGTTGCATCCAATGTGAGGGAATTGGCGCGTTGATCAAAGGTGGTAATCTGGGTCAAGTCGCCGCCGGTTGCGCCGAACACAGGCCTATTGAGGGGGGTCACGGTCCGGTTGTATTGGCCGTTCGCGCTCAGAGTGGGGTCGAACTTGGCTTTTTCAACGGTTATGTCGGCCAGGCGACTGTCTTTCGTCTGGCGGCTGATGTTGATGTCCAGGTTATGCTGCAGCGCGCGAATGGCCGCGTCGGCGAGGGAGATCGTTTCGCGTCGTTCGGCAGTCGGGGCCCTGCTTTCATCCGAACCCCAACTGAGGCCCGGTGATAGGAACAGGCCTATGCCGACGGCATAGGCAAATGTGAGCCGCCATCCATGTGTGCTGTTACCTTGTTCCATAACGCCCCCTTTGATTTACAAGAACCCTTTGTGCATACTATAATCATTCTGTGCGAACCTGTCATGGACTAACTGCAATGAGATGTCCGGGCCAGAGGGTCATGCAATCTATTTTGCCGGTCTCGGTGCTTCCCCCGGCGCTGTCTGCGCTGGCCCTGCTCCTCTTCATGCTCCCGCCATTGGACTCGCGAGTGTGGGGCCAATCGGTCTCCAGCGTTCGTTCGTTCGACGGAGGAGTCGCACCCCTGTTCAATCTGACCGGCATAGGGAATCTCTATATCGACAATCAAGGCACGCAAGGATATATGTACACCCCCGGGAACAATTTCGAATCGTACAGCTTTAGGAATCCCACGACCGGTCAGGCATGGAGCGGAGCTCTGACCACGCTCGGGCCGCAACTCGCGATCGGACTCCTCCAAGGTACCAACCAGAGTGGTACAGGGCTCGTCCTCCCCGCTCCTCCCCGCCAAACCGTGCCCTTGCCATCGCTCCAATCGACCATTCTCGACGATATTCCCTAAACTCAGACACAGGGCGAGAGGTTAAAGACTTCCTTTTGCGAGTGGCATGTTCTCTGTGTCTTACTCACAAGCCTCTTACCCCTAGCCTCGCGTCTATTCTACTCTACTGCGCATTCGCCAGTTGCCAGGCTAACGCCAGTACGTACCGAGCGACAGTCTGCAGAATCTCTGGGTTAATCGTGTCGGCGGTGTCGGTGGGTTGATGGAAGTGCGGGTGGACTCCGCCGCTGACGATGGTGATAGTCGGGACACCTGCCTCTTTGAAGGGCACGTGATCGCCGCCGGGGAAAAATCCGTACACGTCCAGCTTGTCGGTAAGCCCCGCAGTCTGTCCCGCCTCTAATGCGACATTCTTGTCCAATCCTGTCACGCCGACTGTGAGCCGTCCGCTTCCGATGCCGGCGTGATCGATGTTGATCATGGTTCTAGTCAAGGTGAGCGGCACTATTGGGCGCTCTACGTATAGCCGAGATCCCACTAGGCCCTGCTCTTCGCCGCTGAAGGAGACAAAGAGAATGGTACGTTTTGGGTGGATGCCGACCTTGGCGAGAGCACGGGCGACTTCCAGCATCACGGCCGTCCCCGATGCGTTGTCATCGGCTCCGGGAAACAAGAGCCCTGCTTGCCGGCCGAAGTGATCCCGATGCGCTCCTATTACGATGGCTTCATGCGTCACCAGCAGATCTGTACCTGGGAGTAAGGCGATTACATTGATCAGCGGGTGCTGCTCTTTCTTCGATTCCCATTCGAGGTTCCCGAAGTACTCCGTGCTAAACGACCGAGACTCAGAGGTTCGACTAAGCTGCTCCTGCAAGCTTCGAAGGTGTTCTTGATTGGAATGGTCGGCGCCAGCAATGATTTGCTCCGTTCTCGGGGTGCTGATCCATGCGCCTGGAAGGTCATCGTGTGCTGGAGAAAGTCCGTAGAAGGCGCTGGGTTGTCCTGTCACGCCGCGTCGCATCTCGTAGGAACTGAGGACCGGTCCAGTTGCGGTTAGATATCCCACTGCCCCTTTCCGGCGGGCGATCCGGACTTTGTCCGCGTGGGTAATTGTTCCTTTGAAGTGGTCCGGTTTGCCTCTCAGGAACAAGACGATGCAATTGTTCACGTCGATTCCAGCATAGTCGTCCAAACCCGCTACTGCATCGACGATCCCATAGCCGACGAACACGATTGCAGCACGGGCATGCGCAGGTGGTGAGTCGAGCACCGGGAGAAAATCCGTCCCGAGTTGCTGATTGTCCGGAATCCTGGCCGTAGAAATGTGTAGCGTGGCCTCTGGGGCAATGACGACAGCTTGGTGGTGCTTCGACATGAATCCGGTAGGTGGCTCCGAGCCTCCGCCAGGGCCAATCGGAACGTTCAATCTATCCGATGGAATGAAGGCGAGACTGAGCCGTGAAACGCGAAATTGATCGGCGACCCATGCCGCGGATCGGAGATCATCCTCTGATCCGGCTTGCCGTCCATTGAAGGTCGGACCGCTTAACGTAGCCACGTCTGCGAGCATGCGTTCGCTTGAGAGGCTGTCGAGCGCACGAAGCAATGCACGATGGACTTCTTCCGATTCTGCGATTCCCTGGGCTCCCAGTGGGAGCAGAATGAGGATGATTCCTAGGAGAATGACTACAACCAAGAAGGAAGAAAAGCTACGCGTCGAGCAGTTCATGCGGTGAGCCTTTCGAAGTGCCGCAAAACTATAACATAGCTTGACAGGTCCGTTGCAGAGCGGCTTCGGGCCAATGTGCTATAACAGATTGCAAGGATGAAGAATCGATGACGGATTTAACCACACAAGCGGACCGTTTCCCAAACCGGCTTATCACAGAAGCCAGCCCCTATCTTCGGCAGCATGCGGAGAATCCGGTGGAGTGGTACCCCTGGGGCGAGGAAGCCTTGTCGCGGGCGAGGGTAGAGGACAAGCCGATTCTGTTGTCGATCGGCTACTCGGCCTGTCACTGGTGCCATGTTATGGCACATGAATGTTTCGAAAATGTCGAGATTGCCGGGCTTATGAATCAGCACTTCATCAACGTGAAGGTCGACCGAGAAGAGCGCCCGGACCTGGATGATATCTACCAAAAGTCCGCACAGGTATTTCTGGGACGGGGCGGCGGGTGGCCCCTGACGATGTTTCTGACGCCTGACCAAGAACCGTTTTACGGGGGGACATACTTCCCGCCGGCGCCCCGCTACAATTTGCCGGGATTTCCCGAGGTTTTGCGCGGTGTCGTCGAGGCCTATCGGAATCATCGAGACGATGTTCGCAAGAATGTAGAGAAGGTGAGAATCGGGTTGCTCCGAGTCGGAACGCCGCAGCCGTCGGCCGATCCGCTGACGGCTCATTTGCTCGATGAGGCCGCCAAGAACCTAGGGCAGTTTTTCGACCCGGTCCACGGAGGATTCGGTGAGGGACCGAAATTTCCGACCGTCCCCCCGCTCAGCCTGTTGCTGCGTCAGACGGTCCGGACGAAAGACGTCTCCTATCAAGAACAGGTGCTCCTACAGCTGAGAACCATGGCAGCCGGAGGGATCTATGATCATCTCGGCGGCGGGTTCCACCGCTATTCGGTGGACGGCCAGTGGTTGATTCCCCATTTCGAGAAGATGCTCTACGACAACGCGCAGCTGGTGCGGATCTACCTCGATGGGTGGCGTCTCACCAAAGAGAATCGGTTTCGCGAGGTCGTGGAAGAGACCTTGGAGTATGTGCGTCGTGAACTCACGCATCCGGACGGTGGGTTCTTTGCTGCGCAGGATGCCGACTGTGAGGGGCATGAGGGAACGTACTTCGTCTGGGAGCCGGGAGAGATAGCCGCGGTGCTGGGCGCTGACCTGGCTGAAAAATTCTGTCGGTTCTATGGGGTGACGGAGAGCGGCAATTTCGAAGGCAAGAACGTGCTGAATCGGCTCGGTGGAATTCCGCTCACGCCCGAAGCGCAAGAGGAGGCGGAGTCCTGGTTGCGGCCCGCCAGAATGAAGTTGCTTGCGGCACGAGAGCGACGGATGAAGCCGCAGCGGGATGACAACATTCTCACGAGTTGGAATGCGATGATGGTGTCCGCCTTTCTCGATGCCTATCACGCGTTCGGGGTCCCTGCCTACCTGTCGGCAGCAGAACGGGCGCTCACATTTCTGCTGGACTATGCAGTCGAGAAGCGGCGGGTTTATCGTACGGTTACGGCGGGGAAGGGACGCTTGAACGGATATCTGGACGACGCAGCCTGTCTCGCAGCCGCGTTGCTGGACGCGTTTGAGGCGACCTCGCATCGATGGTATTTGGATCAAGCCCGCGAGGTAACGGACAATCTGCTGGAGCGATACTGGGATGAGGCGGCCGGCGGGTATTTTTTCACAAGCTGCGACCACGAGGCCCTCCTCCATCGCATGAAGTCCGGTACCGATAGTGCGATTCCATCCGGCAATGCCATTGTCGCCTTGGTCTTGTTGCGGCTCTTCTCTTTCACAAGAGACCAGCGGTATCATGACCGGGCTG
>Ga0209048_10006781_pt1 | contig 10672 bp, 6 predicted proteins | sample FrelakmetCRP12CR_FD_187146 | JGI IMG/M metagenome (GOLD analysis project Ga0209048, IMG submission 187146) | Freshwater lake sediment microbial communities from the University of Notre Dame, USA, for methane emissions studies - CRP12 CR (SPAdes)... | ecosystem: Environmental > Aquatic >... | reverse complement strand
AAGTGGATGCCATTTGCAATGAACTGGGCATTACCGTGCCTGTGGCTGTCCATGCCGATCATTACGGAATCCAGAGCACCCGCGACGTGGAACCGGCCAAAACGGAGATTCCATCCATGTTTGATGCAGGCATGACCTCCATTGCCATCGACGCCTCACACCTACCCGACGACGAAAACCTTTTGGCCAGCATTGCCCTCAATCCCTACGTTCCCAAGTGGGCCGGTTATGAGACCGAGGTCGGAGAAATCAAGGGAAAGGAAGGGCTTTCGACTGTTGACGAGGCGCTTTTCCTAATCCAGGGCCTCAACGCCCACGGCATTTTTCCGGATTGGATTGCGCTGAACAATGGCACGACTCATGGCATCGAGGAGAGTGCGGCGGGCATACAGGTTTCCTTAACCGCCGAGATCCACCAGGCTTTGGGCAGGTACAACGTTTCAGGCGCCCAGCACGGCACCTCCGGCAACGACTCGAAACGGCTGAGGGACATTGCTCAGGAGACCCATACCACCAAAGCCAATGTCGCCACCGCTCTGCAAATGCTCACGTGGGGTGTAAAGGTCAATGAATACGGCAATGCGTTCTTGGACGAGAATGGACAATTCCTGAAGCTGTCGGATCAAGGCGTAACGGATCAGTTGTGGGCTGAAATGGTAGCCTACGCCAAAGCCAATAACCTCAAAGCGGGAGATTACAAGAAACTGAACCTTCCTTTTGACAACAAACTTCACGGTCTCCCCGGCGAGATACGGAAAAGAATGTCGAAAGGCGTGGAGGATTTTGTCTTCGAGTTGCTCACAAATGTCTTCAATGCCAAGGATACCGCGCCGCTGGCGATCGATGCCATTCTCAAGGCGGGTTCCTATGATCTGGGACCAAAAGCCACCCGGATTGAAGATCCGGCTGAATGGACCGAAAGCCGAATCCGCGAGCGAGCCACCAAAACGGCAAAAGATGGAAAGAGCTATGACGATTAGGTGACCCATAAATGGTGCGGGTGGGCATAAAGCCCGCCCCTACGGCAAAGCCAGTGAACCTGAAATGTTGGGGCGTGGTTTATCAACCCCGCCTAAATCAATGGTCTCAATTTAGCACGAGAAATCGCTCAAATTACTCTGTACTCACTCATAAAAGAGCGTTTGCCGGTTGAGCAGCTCACAACCATTTTGAGTGATGCGCACCATGTTTTCGAGCCTCACTCCGCCGAAACCCGGGAGATAGATCCCCGGTTCGATGGTGACCACCATATTTTCTTCCAGGATCATGCCCTTTTGTTTTCGCAGTCCGGGTTTTTCGTGGACCGCAAGGCCCACTCCATGCCCCAGGCCATGCCCGAAGTTTTCCCCGTATCCTGCCTTGGCGATCAGATCTCGCGCCACGGCATCGACTTCCACAGAATCCTTTCCTGCCCGAATGAAATCCTGGGCAGCCAGTTGCGCTTCCCGGACGATCCGGTAAATTTCTCGCAATTTTGCGTCTGGCGCTCCGGCAATCCAGGTCCTGGTCATGTCGGAACAGTAATGGTTGAGCTTTGAGCCCAAATCGAGAATCACCGGATCACCCACGGCTATTCCTCGATCGGTCGGCACCGCGTGAGGCAGAGCCGCATTTGGGCCGCTCGCGACGATGGGAGGAAAGGATACCGCTTCGGCGCCATTTTCTCTGATGGAGCGCTCAATCTCCCAGGCCACTTCCTTTTCTGTCCTACCCGTTGCTAAATTCCCCCAAACCCTGGCCAGCGCACTTTCAGTCACGGTGAGGGAGGCCTTTATCTTCTCAATTTCATCAGGTTCTTTAAGCAATCGCTGCTGTTCCACCACTTCCTCAACAGCAATGACGTTTGCTCCGGGACGGGACTTCTTCAAGGCTTCCTCTACTTCCCGATACCTGGTTACACTAAGGTAGTGGGGTTCCACCCCCAACCTCTCCACCGGCAGCTCTGCGAAGAGCTCTGAAAGGGTCTGGCCAAGCCCCTCGCTGTATATCATCAGCTGATAATCGGGCGCCTCAGTTGCGGCCTCTTCCCGATAGCGGAAATCCGTCAGCAGATACTGCTTTGAGGCTATAATCATCAGATACCCGGAGCTTTCCGTAGGATGCAGATCCTCCGCACCGTAGCCGCTGAGATAGTACCGGTTTTCCGGAACAGCCACCAGGAAGGCATCGATTTGCTGTTCTTCGAGAGTCTTGCGCAGATGGAACAACCGGGTTGCATAGGGTTCTCTTTCCATGAGCTCCTCTTTTTCTGAAAGGAAGCGTTTCCCTCCATGTAGTCCTTCCACTTTCCGTTTTGGCGACAGGCCACAAGCCTGCTGCCGCGCTTTCCATGCAAACGTGAAGCGTACTCGGCATTACAATGAGTACCAGACAACAAAACGTCAAGAGACTCTTTATCCTCGGAACAGCCATTTCTCCCGGCACATGAGTGTATTTCGCGGCTAATGCGCAAGTCTATCCAGTCAGACAATAGTCAGCACGATTTTACGTTCCGTGAAAGATGGAATAGAATATAGTGGCCAACGGGAATCGGTTCGCACCATTAGGTGGGTTAGTCAAATCAATGATAATGATGAGGAGTTAATGTGAGAATCATAAATGCCCTCATAAATCTCCCCTCCAGTCGCTTCAAACAGAAAATTCGCAGGATAATTGCACCGACTGTAGCGGAAGGTTGGGAACAGTATGCCCGACATTACCAAGGCAAGTCAGGCAGATATCTTGGTGACGAATGGATCTGCGCTGAGGCAATGGGCGTGGATGTACCGGCCGATCAAATCGTGTTATACATTGACGAAAATGTCATTGGCCCTTTTTTTAGAACGCCAAAAGTTATCCTGGAGATAGGTTCTGGTGGGGGGAGGTTCACAGAAGCACTTTTGCCAAGGTGTAACAAGCTTCTAGCAACCGATACCTCTCAGGCGATGCTGAAGCTGATGCGAGAGAGATTCGCACACCACCCAAATATTGAATACCTACTGCTGAATGGTATGGGTCTGTCTCCTATTCCAGATAAATCTATTGATGCTGTATTTTCTTATGACGTTTTTGTTCATATTCAACATTGGGATATTTTCAATTATTTATCCGAGATTAGCAGAGTACTTGTTCCAGGTGGAAAAGCGATAATTCATCATTCAAATACATTTTCCGACCTTGGGTGGAAACGCTTCTTGGCGGATGTTGGTCCTTCTCTTAACAGGCATAAGCTACCAGAGACATTTACTCTCATGACTCCAGAAATAATGAAAGAATTCACTCGACGTTTGTGTCTGATCCTAGAGGATTCTATTACAGATGTGGTTAGGCGTGATTGTATCTCGCTAATCAGAAAACCAAATTCATTCACCACTACAAGTCCATGCTGCGAACCATGCTGCGGTATGCTATCGAGAAGTTCCCCGAAGATTTGAGGCGACGGTATTTGAAAGAGGAAGTATAGTCTATATTTGGACTTGAACGCCAATCTCGACGACACGACCGGGGGGGATCCCAAAGTAATCGATGGCGCTGCGGGAATTTCGAGAAAGAAAAACAAATAATCCCTTCCGCCAGCGCATGACTCTTGACTCACCGGAAGTGATGAGGGTTTCGCGACCCAGATAGTAGCTTATGGGGTAGAGGCTTGGGATGACGCCGGCGTGAAAAGCCTTCTGCATAATATGCGGCACATTGGGGGTTTCCATGAAACCATAATAGGCCAGCACCCGATGAAAACCTTCTCCGAGTTCTTCAAACTTCAAACGTTCGTCATCGCGTACGGAAGGAAAGTCCGTGGCCTGAATGGTCAAGAGCAACACCCTTTCATGCAACACCTGGTTGTGTTTGTAGTGGTGCAGCAGGGATGGCGGGGTGAATTGTGAAGATGACGCCATGAAGACCGCGGTGCCGGAAACGCGGTGGACGTTATGCCCTGCAACGTCTTTTAGAAACATCTCTATCGGGATCATTGACGCGACCAGGCGCCGGTAAAGTTCTGCACGGCCGTCCTTCCAGGTGGTCATGACCAGGACAATGAGCGCTGCAACGGCCAGGGGAAACCAGCCGCCATCAAAGAACTTGAGCAGGTTCGACCCAAAATACATGGTGTCGAACACGAGGAACAGACCCACGAGGGGAAACGCCTTGCGCCACGACCATCCCCAGGTCTTCGTGGCCACAAAGAAATAGACCACGGAGGTGATTCCCATATTGGCCGTCACTGCAACGCCATAGGCTCCGGCAAGCCCGCTCGATGCCTTGAAGACAAGCACCAGCCCGATACATACGATCATCATCATCCAATTGACTTCTGGGATATAGATCTGCCCCTGCGTGGTCTCAGAAGTATGGATTATCGTAACCCGAGGGCAATATCCCAATTGCACAGCCTGGCGGGTGAGCGAAAAGGCACCGGAAATCATTGCCTGAGAAGCAATTACAGTCGCAATAGTTGAAAGACCAACCATTGGAAAGAGCAAAGGTCTGGGGACCAGACCAAAAAAAGGATTGGAGGCGAGGTTCGGATGGTCAAGGAGGAGCGCACCCTGACCAAAATAGTTGAGGATCAGCGCTGGAAAGACAAGCGTAAACCAGGAAATTCGAATAGGAAGCCGGCCAAAATGCCCCATGTCTGCATACAAAGCTTCTCCACCCGTTATGCAAAGCACCACCGAACCGAGCACCACCAGGCCATGTAGATGATGTTCGGCGAAAAACTTGAAAGCGTACACCGGATTTAGGGCAAACAGGATGTGAGGATTTTCAGAAATGTGCAGTAGTCCCAACCAGGAAAGGGCCCCGAACCAGATCATCATGATCGGTCCGAAAACATACCCGATCCCGGCCGTCCCATGGCGCTGGACGAGAAAAAGCACAAACAAAACGGCGCAAGTCATTGGCACGACGAAAGGCTGAGCAGCACTCGTGGCCACCTCCAGTCCTTCAATCGCAGACAGCACGCTAATGGCAGGAGTAATGAAACCATCACCGTAAAGCAACGAGGCCCCAAGCAGAGCTGCGAAAACCACTATTCCTCGGGCCTGTTTAGACTTCAGTTTATCGGCGGATGGCACGAGGGCCAGCAGGGCAAAAATACCACCTTCTCCCCGGTTGTCGGCACGCATCATGAACGTGATATACTTGATGCTGACTACGATAGTGAGTGACCAGGCAATCAGTGATAGGACCCCGAGGATGTTGGCCTGATTAGGCTCAACCGCATGAGTTCCATGGAAGCACTCTTTAATGGTGTAAAGGGGACTGGTGCCGATGTCACCGTAGACTACCCCCAGTGCTCCAAGCGCAAGCCACGGCAAAGCCGACTTTGAAGTTGAGGTTGAAGTTGACCTGTCATCCATCGGGAATCCATTCACTTCGTTTTAGGCAGTCACCCTGACGGTTGGGCTATGCCCCGGTAGCAGGGGACTCGGCGTCCCGAAGCTCCAATCTGAGTTAACGACCGAGATCTGAACATCACCATTGGCAATAGGCCAAAACCATCACGATCACCTGTGCTTTTACAGGTTACGACAAAAAACTTCCACAAAAGTTTAATCAGTGTTCAGGATCAGGTCATTTCTCGCCCGTAACCGCTCAGCTGACACAGATACCCACAGAAAGGCACAGATCTTTTTTACATCTCTTTCCGTGTCAATCAGGGTCAAGCTGTGGTTTTGTCAGCACGAAAGGCAGACACGAAGGGAGACACAATTCTCTGCTTTTCACAACCGCTAAAATGATCCACAATGTTCTTGGGTTCAAGTCGCTGTAAATGCAAGGGCGCCTGGCAGGAGGGCAAAGGAGATGAGGAAGCGACTCTCGGACAAAAGAACCAGGTTGATTGTAGCCTGGGCAACCATAGTGATAACGCTGACAGCACTGGTTTTGCTTGGCATAAGGTTCCAGGGAAAAAACCTTCGCCTGGAAGATGCCTTGGGCAACATTATTGAAAAAAGCGAAGTATTGTCCGACATAAAAGTCAATCTCCTCAAGTCCGTTGAAGCTGAGAAAAGTTCCGTCTTAGCTGATACTGATGAAGCTTCCAAGACTTTTGCGGATCAATCGGTCCAGGCAACCGCTGCAGTAAATGACGATCTTCGTAAACTCCATCGATTGGTCGAAGAGGAGGGAATATCGGAAGAGATGAAGCTGCTTGGTGAGTTTGACAGTTGTTGGACGGAATTCCAGAGGATCGATCAGGTGCTGCTCGGACTTGCCGTACAAAACACCAACATCAAGGCTGCCAGGCTTTCGTACACGGAGGGCTGTGAGGTCATGAAGCTCTTTGAACAAGCCCTCAGCAACCTGATTGAAGCCAGCCTGGCAGTTGCCGAGGAAGCGCAAATTGTCGGACTCGCTTTCCAGGCGCTTTCTGCCGGGCAGAAGATTCATTGCCTGGAGGCTCCTCACATTCTTGCTTCAAGCGATCAACACATGGATGAAATTGAAGGAGAAATGAAGATTGCTGACGAGCAAGTGAAGAGCTCTCTAAAGGCTCTTGATGACCTGGTGAATGAGGAGGGCAAGGCACCGTTGATAGAGGCAAAAAAAGCCTATACTGAGTTTGCCAAGGTCAATGCCGAGGTGATCGAACTCTCCAGGCAAAACACCAATATCAAGTCGATGGAGCTCTCCCTGAACAGAAAGCGGAAAGTCACTGCGCAGTGTGAGGATGTTCTCGGGGCTCTGCAGGAGGCTGTCAGGAGCCGAACATTTAGAGCCACGAGATGATCAACCAGGCAACATAGCCGCTCCTAAATCAGGTGATTCTCTCTCTTCCCACTGGAAAGAGCCGAGAGAGTGCCCCCATGAACGGTTACGATGAATGCAATTCTAGAATAGCCAAACTGTCACCGGTGCGCTAAACATGAACCACTTGACGAGGTAGTACGAAAACGCCACCTGACAACAAACTTTTTCGATATAGGATATGATATTTCCCATGAGTCGTTTCTGGAGTTCGATAGTACACAGCCTCACTCCGTATGTGCCGGGGGAGCAACCCAAGCTCCCGAACCTGATTAAACTCAATACCAACGAGAACCCTTATGGGCCTTCGCCTAGGGTGGTGGAAGCCCTCAAGGCGGAAGCCGCAGATTCCTTGCGTTTGTACCCGGACCCCAATGCCGACCGTCTCAAGACAGCCGTGGCCGCCTATTATCGGGTGACACCGCAGCATGTGTTTGTCGGTAATGGTTCGGACGAGGTGCTGGCACACACTTTCCTGTCATTGCTCAAGCATTCCCGGCCACTGCTGTTCCCCGACATTACCTATAGCTTCTTCCCAGCCTATTGCAGGCTGTATGAGGTGACGTATGAGACGGTGCCCTTGACTGATGATTTCCAAATAGACCCGGAAGCCTACCTGCGTCCCAACGGCGGCATCATTTTTCCCAATCCCAATGCCCCCACGGGTCGGCTGCTGCCACTGAAGGCTATCGAGGGTTTGCTGGAGCAAAACACCGAATCCGTCGTCGTAGTAGATGAAGCCTATGTAGACTTCGGTGGTGAATCCGCCATCGCGCTGGTGAACAGCCATCCCCATTTGCTGGTGATCCAGACGCTTTCCAAGTCCCGTTCCCTGGCGGGTTTGCGGGTGGGCTTTGCCATCGGCGATTCGGCGCTGATCGAAGCGTTGGAGCGAGTCAAAAACAGCTTCAATTCCTACCCGTTGGACCGCTTTGCCATTGCGGGTGCGGTCATGGCCCTGGAGGACCAGGCTTACTTTGAGCAGACCCGCAACGCCATTATCCGCACCCGTGGCAGATTGGTGGAGGACCTGTGCGCGTTGGACTTTGAGGTGCTGCCCTCAGCGGCCAACTTCATATTTGTCCGTCATCCCGGATGGGATGCCGGCGAACTGTCCCAGCGTTTGCGGGAGCTGTCGATTATTGTACGTCATTTCCGGCAGCCGCGTATTGACCAGTATCTGCGCATTACTATAGGGACGGATGAAGAATGCACGGCGCTGGTCAAGGCATTGGGGAAGATCCTTGGATTGAGGTGCGACATATGACTTACAAAACCAAGGACGACATCCTTAGGGAGCAAGTTCGCCTCGTAATGCAACAGCTCCCGACGATGCAAGCAACCTCTTTCATCGTTGCCCTCGTCCTTTGCTATGTAGTGCGCAATATCGTTCCTCATATAAACATCCTTGCATGGATTCTGATGATCCTGTCGATCGTCATGGGAAGGATTTTATTTTGGTTTAAATTTGGCAGAGTACGAGAAGGACAGTTTGTCGGGGAGTTCTGGAGAAAGTTCTATCTACTCTTGGCTCTGGTCTCGGGCATATTCTGGGGACTCTCCGCTTTTCTTGTCTTCCCGTCCGGCAATCCCGGACTCATATCCCTTTTTGTTCTCGTGATTGCCAGCCTTTCTGCGGCTGTCACGATATCGCACTCATCTATCAGATTTGGCCCGATAATATGGGCGGGACCAGCCATGCTCCCGTATGCCATCCGTTGCCTCATGGAAGGGGGAGAATTCGGAAATGCAATAGGATTTCTAATCGTCCTTTATCTATTTACAATCCTTCGCTATTCATTCCAACACAACAGCTCCATCACCTCTGCCATCGCTTTAAGATTCCAGAACCTGGAGCTTCTTGAAAAGGTACAGAAGGCAAATGACATTCTTCGCCGGGAAATTACCGAGCGAAGGCAGGCCGAGCAGGCTCTGCGTGAGAGCGAGGAGGGGCTGCGTTTAGCGCTGGATGCCGCAAAAGCCGGCAGATGGGAGTGGGACCTCAAAACCAACCGGAACTTCTGGTCTGACGAACTGTGGAAGCTCTATGGACTTGAACCGCATAGCCTTGAGCCCTCTTATGAAGTATGGCGAAAGACCATACTCCCCGATGACCGGAAGAAGGCCGAGCAGACAGTGCAGGAGGCAGTGCAAAGCGGGAGGGAGCTCAATGCCGAATGGCGTGTGTGCGACCCGGACGGTGCAGAACGCTGGTTAATGTCACGTGGAGCACCAATGCGCGATGCTAATGGTCAGACGGTGCGCTACATTGGGATCGTCATGGACATCACAGAGCGCAAGAGGGCGGAGGAAGAGTTGCGCCGCTACGAGCTGTTGTACGGCCATAGTAGGGACATCATCCTTTTCGTACACCGTGACGACGGCCGCATCCTGGAGGCCAATACCGCCGCCACGAAGGCCTACGGGTACACCCGCGAGGAGTTGCTGACACTAACGATCCATCACCTGCGTCCACTCGATACGCTGGGGCGGATCGCAGATCAGATGGCAGAGGCGGACACTCATGGCATCCTCTTTGAGGCCGTCCACGTGCGTAAGGACGGCAGCATTTTCCCAGTCGAGGTCAGCTCAAGGGGTGCGACCGTCGGTGGCACGCGCACTCTCCTCAGCGTAATTCGGGACATCACAGAGCGCAAGAGGGCGGAAGAGGCGCTACGGGAGAGCGAGGAGCGTTACAGGTCCTTCTTTGAAAACAGCCTGGACGCAATCTTAATAACGGATCCCGCAGAAGCCGGCCGCATCCTCGCTGCCAATCCTCCAGCATGCCGCATGTTTGGCCATACCGAAGAGGAATTGTGCAACCTGTCCAGAGGTGCAGTTGTAGATCCTTCCGATGCGGGGGTTCAGCGATTTTTAGAAGAGCGAACCCGCGCGGGCAAGGCTAGGGGGGAGATAGTACACATCCGCAAGGACGGCACCAGATTTCCAGCCGAGGTATCCTCATCCGTTTTCAAAGACAAACACGGGCGGGACCTCTGCATCACTATTGTCCGAGATATCAGCGAGCGCAGGCTGACGGAAGAGGAGCGGATGCGCCTGGAGCAGCGACTTCAGCAGGTACAGAAGACGGAAAGCCTGGGCCGGATGGCCGGCGCCATTGCCCATCACTTCAATAACCTGCTCATGGCAGTGATGGGAAACCTGGAACTGGCCCTACTCAATTTGCCTGAAGAGCCGAGGGCTCAGGCGAACATTACCCAGGCCATGGCGGCTTCTCAAAGAGCAGTCAGGATCAGCCGATTGATGCTCACCTACGCCGGTCAGACAACTGGGAAAAAAGAGTCACTCGACCTTAGCGAAGCCATCAGAGAAGGGCTCCTTCTTCTAAGTGTCTCCCTGCCTAAGAAGGTGAATCTGAGATCCGTACTCCCAGACCGGGGTCCGCTCATCTTGGGGGATGCGACTCACATAGAACAGATCCTGACCAACCTGGCACTTAACGCCAGCGAGGCCATCGGTGAACAGGAGGGTGATATTACTGTGGTCATCGATGTGGTGACCCCTGCGGAGATCCAGAAATCGAGGGTTTTTCCGCCTGACTGGGATCCGAGGGAAAAAAGCTACGCTTCTCTTTCAATTTCCGATACCGGGTGCGGCATGGACACAGTAACCCTGGAAACGATCTTTGACCCGTTTTTTTCCACCAAGTTCCCGGGTCGTGGCTTGGGGCTGTCCGTTGTCCTGGGGTTGGTGCGGGCCTACGAAGGTGCAATCTCAGTAGAGAGCCAACTTGGCCAAGGCGCGACCTTCAGGGTGTTCTTCCCCCTGGTTGCGGAGCCAACACCGCCGTCCGGCGAGGGAGAGTCGCTCGCTTTAGGCCGACAGAGGCTGCGGGGCTGGTCCTTTTGGTAGAAGATGAACCATTGGTTCGCAATATGGCAGAGGCTATGTTGAAGTTGCTCGGGTGTGAGGTCGTCACGGC